>RCUR01000979.1_pt1 | contig 10238 bp, 5 predicted proteins | sample 2166151 | NCBI WGS metagenome assembly RCUR01 (sample SAMN09932785, study PRJNA488358) | compost metagenome | isolation source: compost soil in an enriched community | place: Germany: Experimental Botanical Garden
CGGAGCGGACCTTGTCCGCTATCGCCGCGGGGGCGCATGCCCCACATGGATGTGGGAAATGCCGCAAGCTACAGAGGGTATCTGCTGCATAGGGTGCAGAGAAACCAGGTACGTTCAGGCACCCTTGAGTCTGCGCAGGTTGCCGATTACCGACTCCAGCGCCCGGTCGAACAGCAGCGCATCGTCGAGCAGACGGATAGCGTTGCGACGGAATTCGACCGCCAGACCCACGCGGGTTTTTTCCAGAACTTTCAATCCGGTGCGATTGACGAAGATGTACTTGCCGGTTGACTTGATCACCGCAGCCAGCTTGCAGCGCAGCTTGTGCTCCGGGTCTTCCTGAAACTCCACCCAGCTACCCACCCGCAGGTCATCCACCTGCTGCAGGGCTTCGTCGTCATCTGCCAGGCAGCTTTCGGGTTCGCTCGCACTGCTTTGGCCTGGAGCCAGCAGCACGATCTCTTCGACCACCTCGATCATCGCCGCCCCATCCGGCTCTGGCGCTGGCGGTTGCTCCAGCAAGGACGGCACGTCGCCGACCGCAACCCGATCATCGGCCGGAACCTGTTCGGCCTCAGGCGTCACCCGCTTGAAACGCTGGAACGCCTGCACATGCAGAGCCTCCAGCTGACTGAAAAACTCGCCCGTGGAGAACGGATCGAACGCCGCACTGGCCATGCCTTCGCGCAGCGCCTTGAGCAGGCCCGGCACCAGCTCGAGCAAACGCAGGCGCGCCTCCGGCTCCTCATGCGGGTGCGCACTCCAGACCAGGTCATCCATGGTCGCCAGCGCGGCCCGCCACTCGGGCGAGTCGACCCCGTGCTTGAGGCATATGAGCATCAATACCTTGCTCCACGCCTCCTGCAACAGGCGCACCACCACCTCGGGCAGACACTTGCCCAGCAAGCGCTCATTCAGCACCAGCTCGACCTGACGCCGCGCCAGCTCAGCCCTGGCACTGCCTTCTTCCGCATCGCGAGTACGCTGCTCCAGCAGCTCGCTGCGCCGCCGCTCATTGCCGGTAAAGGCGAGAAAATCCGCCAGCAGCTCGGCAAAGATCAGCGGATCATCGACAAAGTCGTTGAGCAAGCGCTGCACCACCTGCTCGATCTTCTGGTACAGGCTGTCACGCTGGGTATCGTCCTGCTCGCCCCAGCCCAGGGCGGCCGAGGCGATTTCATTGAGCAGGCGTCGGGCCGGGTGACTGCCGCGGCTGAAGAAGGTCTTGTCCAGAACCGCAACCTTGAGCATGGGAATCTGCAGGCGTGCGATCAAGGCTTTCAGCGAATCCGGCAGGGTACGGTCATCGAGGATGAATTCGAACAGCATCGACACCAGGTTGATTACGTCCTCATCCACCTCGCCGACCACCCGCGCCTTGCCGCTCCTGGCGCTGGCGCGAACAAGCAGTTGCTCGAGCTGCTCGCGCAGATCGGAGTCATCGCTGACCTGAGCCGGTGCATGCTGCTGCATGTGGGAGAGCAGGCGCAGCAGGTCCCGACTGGTGATCGGCGACGCATCGGCCGGTGTCTCGCGCCGCGGCATGGCATGGCCGCGCACCTGCGCAAGCAGCTCCTGCAATGCCCCGAAAACTTCCTGCACGCCTTCGCCAGCCTGCTCGCCAGCACTGACGCCCGCCTGTTCAGCCGCACCGTACGCCGCCGTCCCGGGGCGCTCCGGGTTGCGCCGCACCGGCGCCGACTTCAACTCAGGCAACACACCGGCGGTGACCAGAATCTGATTGGCCTCGGCGTAGAGCTGATCGAGATCGACCAGCACGTATTTTTCGAACAGTTTGAGGATGATCAGCTTGACCTTGATCTCCACCCCCAAACTGCTGCACGCCTCGAGAAAAGCCGCACAGAGCAGGGCAGGCCCAAGCGGGTTGGACTTGTCGTCGAGCTTCTTGCTGACCAGGGCATTCAGGCGCGTGGTCAGGTGACCGACCGCCACCCGGTCCCGGCTCATCACCTTGGCCACCATGGCATCCAGCGCCACGGACTCTTCCAGTTCATCGTTCTGGATCAGCGCCAGGCCGTCGAATGAGATGCTGCCCAGGGACGACTTGCCAACCTCGTATTGATTGAGGGTGGCGAAAGGCTCGAAGACTTCCTGCAGAAAGCCGCGCTCGATACTCTTGCGCTTCAAGCGCAGATCGCGCATGGCTTCGAAGAAGGCATTCTGCTCGCCATTGCTGGCCGCCCGGTCCGCCATCTCGAACAGCGTATCGTCGGCATTGTCGAACAACGCCTGCAGGGCCTGCTTGAGCTGCTGTGCAGCCTTGTCGCGTAAATGAATGAGCGCCACAGGCAGTCTTCCTACCGGATAAGTGGGCGATTGCTCCGCAGCCACCTTGTTCAGGTGCACCACATTCGCGTCAGTCTTCATTGCGACTCTCCTGCAGACTGCCCCTGCCTGGGCCTACCGATCTACATGGCAACCAACCGAGCGTTATCCGTAACGTCAAAGTCATGGCGTCAATATTCATAATGCAAAATCATTATAAGTATGCCGCACCCACCCCAAACAGACTTTTCCTGCGGATATGACACAGGTCACAGATATAGAACTAGTGCGGGCGATACCCATCGAGGCCCGATCGAGCATGGTGCCAGCCGACCGGCCATGCGTAATCTCGCTGCAGCCGTCTTCGGCAATCCCTATAATCGCCCGACCCTGACAGTGGAGCCCACCATGCCGAACCTAACCCTCGCCGACCTGACTGGCGAAATCGAGGCAAATGTTCGTCGCGCGCTGACCGAGGACATCGGTAGCGGCGATATCACCGCGCAACTGATCCCCGCCACGCGCCTGGCCCACGCCACCGTGATCACCCGCGAAGCGGCCGTGATCGCCGGCAGCGCCTGGGTCGATGCGGTGTTTCGCCGGCTCGACCCGCGCGTCGCCGTGCACTGGCAGGTACGCGACGGCGAGCGCGTCAACCCCAACCAGCCCCTGTTCCACCTCGAAGGCCCGGCCCGCGCCCTGCTCAGCGGCGAGCGCAGCGCACTGAACTTCCTCCAGTGCCTGTCCGGCGTCGCCACCCGTGTCGGCCACTATGTCGAGCTGGTCAAAGGCACCCAGGTGAAACTGCTCGACACCCGCAAGACCCTGCCCGGCCTGCGCCTGGCGCAGAAATACGCGGTCACCTGCGGCGGTTGCCACAACCACCGCATCGGCCTGTTCGACGCCTTCCTGATCAAGGAAAACCACATCGCCGCCTGTGGCGGCATCGTCGAAGCCGTGCAAGCCGCGCACAAGATCGCCCCCGGCAAACCGGTGGAAGTCGAAGTCGAAAGTCTGCAAGAACTGCAACAAGCCCTGGATGCCGGCGCCGACATCATAATGCTCGACGAACTGTCGCTGGACGACATGCGTCAAGCGGTCGCCATCACCCAAGGCCGCAGCAAACTGGAAGCCTCAGGCGGCATCAACGAAAGCACTCTGCGCAGCATTGCCGAGACGGGAGTGGACTACATCTCCATTGGCGCGCTGACCAAAGACGTCAAGGCGGTGGATTTGTCGATGCGCTTGAGTCTGTAGCGCAGACGATGCCGGGCGGCATCCCAGGGCGCCCCGGGACGCCGGCCGCCCGGAGCGCAGCGACAGCCGCCCGCTACGCCTTCTCCCCCGCCACCACCAGTTCCACCACCTCGCCGCGCTTGATCAGCGCGTACACCACCCCGGTCAGCAGGCTGCCGGCGACTATGGCCAGCAGATAGAGCGCGGCATGGTTGATCGCATTGGGGATCAGCAGGACGAACAGGCCGCCGTGCGGCGCCATCAGTTTGCAGCCGAAGTACATCGACAGCGCGCCGGTCAGGGCGCCGCCGGCGATGCTGGCCGGGATCACCCGCAGCGGGTCCTTGGCGGCGAAGGGGATCGCCCCCTCGGAGATGAAGCACAGCCCCAGCACCCCGGCCGCCTTGCCGGCTTCGCGTTCGCTCAGGGCGAACTTGTTCCGGGCGATGAAGGTGGCGATGGCCATGCCGATCGGCGGCACCATGCCGGCGGCCATCACCGCGGCCATGGGCGCGTAGCTCTGCGACGCCAGCAGGCCGACGGAGAAGGCGTAGGCGGCCTTGTTGATCGGCCCGCCGAGGTCGACGCACATCATGCCGCCGAGCAGCAGACCGAGCAGGATCGCGTTGGTGCTGCCCATGCTGTCGAGAAAGCTGGTCAAGCCAACCAGCATGCCCGCCACCGGCTTGCCGACCACGTAGATCATCACCAGGCCGGTGAACAGGCTGGCCAGCAGCGGGATGATCAGGATCGGTTTCAGCGCCTCGACGCTGGCCGGCAACTGCACCCAGCGGGCGATGGCCTTGGCCGCATAGCCGGCGAGGAAGCCGGCGATGATGCCGCCGATAAAGCCCGCGCCCAGGGAGCTGGCGAGCAGGCCACCGATCATCCCCGGCGCCAGGCCGGGACGGTCGGCGATCGAATAGGCGATATAGCCGGCCAGCACCGGCACCATCAATTTGAACGCGGCCTCGCCGCCGATCTGCATCAGCGCGGCGGCCAGGCTGCCCTCCTGCTTGAACGCCTCGATGCCGAAGACGAACGACAGGGCGATCAGCAGCCCGCCGGCCACCACCATCGGCAGCATATAGGACACACCGGTGAGCAGGTGCTTGTACGCCCCGCCCTGTGCGGCGGGGCCGGACTGCGCGGCCTCGCCCTGGCTGCCGCCGGCCAGGGGCTGTGCCTCGGCCAGGGCGCGTTCGAGAGTCTGCCGGGGCTGTTTGAGGGCCACCCCGGTGCCGCAGCGAAACACCTTCTTGCCGGCGAAGCGGGCGGTCTCCACCTCGATATCGGTGGCCAGCAGCACCACATCGGCGGCGGCGATGGCGGCGTCATCCAGCAGGTTGCGCGCGCCCACCGAGCCGCGGGTCTCCACCTGCAGCTGGTAGCCGAGCTGCTCGGCCGCCTGCTGCAGGGCCTCGGCGGCCATGAAGGTGTGCGCCACCCCGGTCGGGCAGGCGGTCACCGCGACCAGGCGTGGCCGGGCAGTCGCCGCGGCGAGCGCCGGCGCATCCTGTTGCAGGACCTCGGCGTGTTCGGCGGCGGCAAGCAGGAACTGCTGCGGATCGACCAGCGCTTCGGCCGGGGTGGATTGCACCAGGCGTTTGCCGACGAAACGCTGCAGCGCCAGGTCGCCGGTCTTGACCACCACCACCAGTTCGGCGGCGGCGATGTCGGCGTCGCTCAGCGGCGAACCTATCGCCTTGGGGTCATGCACCTCGACCCGGCTCGTCCAGCCCAGACGCTGGGCGGCGGCTTCCAGTAAACGCGAGCAGAGCACGCTGGTGACCATGCCATTGGGGCAGGCGGTGACGATCAGCAGATTCATGAAAATGACCTCATTATTGTTTTAATCCAGGGACGCGACTCTTAATCCAGAGACGCGACAGCCACGCCCGCTTCCAGGCGCGCCAGTTGTTCCCGGTCGTGAATACCGAAACCGAGCTGGGTGACCGCCTGGGCGGCAATCGCGGTGGCCAGGCGCAAGGTGCGTTCGGCCGGCCAGCCAATCAGCAGGCCGTGCAGGGTGGCGGCGAGCAGCGAGTCGCCGGCGCCCACCGTACTGACCACCTCGACCCGCGGCGGCCGCGCCTGCAGCGCAATGTCCGGGCCGAACCAGTAGACGCCCTCGGCGCCGCGCGACAGCAGCACATGCTCGACGCCCGCGGTGCGCAGGCGCAGCGCCGCGGCCTGCAGATCGGCCGCGGCGGACGACCACAAACCGCAGGCATCGGCCAGTTCCTCCTCGTTGGGCTTGATCAGCCAGGGCGCCACGGCCAGCCCGGCGCGCAAGGCGGCGCCACTGCTGTCCAGCGCCAGCGGCAGGCCGAATGCCTGCAGCCGGCGCAGCAGGCCGGCGAACCATTCGGGGCTGACGCCCTGCGGCAGGCTGCCGGCGACCACGATGGCGTCGTGGCCGGCCACGATCTGCTCCAGCTCCTCGAGCAACTCGGCCTGATGCGCCGCCCCGACCTGCGGCCCCGGGCCATTGAGGTCGGTGATCCGCCCGCTGCGCTCGGCCAATTTGATATTGCTGCGGGTTTCCCCGGGCACGCGGACGAAGGCGTCGACGAAACCGCGCCGGGCGAACAGCGCCTCGAAAGGCGCGGCGTTGGCCTGCCCGAGAAAACCGCTGACCGTGACCTTGTGGCCAAGGTCGGCCAGCACCTGGGCCACGTTCAGGCCCTTGCCGGCGGCGTGACTGTGCAGCCCCAGGCTGCGATTGACCGTGCCGGGCTGCAAGGCCTCGAGCGACACGGTCAGGTCCAGCGCCGGGTTCAGGGTCAGGGTCAGAATGCGTGCCATCAGCCGATCTCCTCCACCAGGGCGCGCACTGCCGCGGCGCTGTCCAGACCAAGTGCCTGGCGGGCCAGCAGCTGGCTCTGGCTGAAATCCAGCTCACGCACCCGCGCCTTGACCAGCGCGATGCTGCGCGCCGACACGCTCAACTCGTCCACCCCCAGGCCGACCAGCAGGGGCACGGCGAGCATGTCGCAGGCCAGTTCGCCGCACACCCCGACCCACTTGCCATGGGCGTGGGCGGCCTCGACGGTCATGCCGATCAGGCGCAGCACCGACGGATGCAGGCCATCGGCCTGGGCCGACAGGGTCGGGTGGTCGCGGTCGATGGCCAGGGTGTACTGGGTCAGGTCGTTGGTGCCGATGCTGAAGAAGTCCACCTCGCGCGCCAGCACCGGTGCCAGCAGCGCCGCCGAGGGCACCTCGACCATGATCCCCAGCTGCAGGTCGGCCAGCGGAATCTCTTCGCGCAAGCGCAGCGCCATGTCGCGCGCGGTGCGCCACTCCTCGACGCAGCAGACCATCGGGAACATGATCCGCAGCGGCCGTCCCTCGGCCGCGGCGAGCAAGGCGCGCAACTGGGTTTCCAGGATCTCCGGGCGCTGCAGGCTGAGGCGGATGCCGCGCACGCCGAGGAAGGGGTTCACCTCCGCCGGCATCGGCCAGTAAGGCAGCGGCTTGTCGCCACCGACATCCAGGGTGCGCACCACCAGCGGTCGCCCGTCGAGGGCATCGAGCACACGCCGGTACTCGACCTCCTGGGTCGCCTGGTTCGGCGCCTGGGCATGATCCATGAACACCAGCTCGGTGCGCAGCAGACCGATCGCCTCGCCGCCCAACTCGACCGCCGCGGCGGCTTGAGCGCTGGCGCCGATATTGGCCGCCACTTCCAGACGATGACCGTCGCGGGTCAGCGCCGGCTGCATGCGCTCGGCATGGGCGCGCTCGCGGCGGGCGTCGCTGGCCTCGCGCTGGCGCACCGCCTGCTCCAGGGTCTGCTGATCGGGCGCCACGCGGAGCAGGCCGTGATCGCCATCGAGCAACAGCTCGGTGCCCTGGGCCAACGCCAGCACCGCCGCACCGGCCCCCACCACCGCCGGGATGCCCAGCGCGCGGGCGATGATCGCACTGTGCGCGGTGGCGCCACCGCGAGCGGTGAGGATGCCGGCCACGCGCTGGCGATTGAGGCTGGCGACATCCGAAGGCGCCACTTCGTCCATCACCAGAATGTAGGGCTCGTCCGGCTCACGCAGCGCCTCGACGCCACACAGACGGGCCAGCACGCGGCGGCCGATGTCGCGCAGATCGGCGGCGCGTTCGGCCAGCAGCGCATCATGCAGGGCTTCCTGCTGGGCGGCAGCAGTCTCGATCTCGCCAGCCCAGGCCGCTTCGGCGCTGAGCCCCTGGTTCAGGCGCGCGGCCACGTCCTCGCCCAGAGCCGGGTCGCGCAGCATCGCCTGGTGGGTGATGAAGATCTCGCGGATATTGGCTTCGGCCGTGGCCTCGACCAGGCGCTGGATGTCGGCGTTTACCTGCTCCAGGGCCGCGCTCAGGCGCTGTTTTTCCAGGGCCGCGCCCTGGCCTTGCTGCGGGTAATCCAGCACCGGCGGCACCCGCACCAGCGCCGGGCCGATGGCGATACCCGGCGCCGCGGCGACCGCCTGCAGACGCGCGCCGGCAGCCGGTGCTTGCGCCTTGGGCGCCGCACTGACAGTTACCGCAACACTGGCCGGCGCCCCGGTCTCGGCCAGCGGCAAAGGTTCGATGCTTTCGCCCAGGCCCGCCAGCACGGCGGCTTCCAGGGCCGGCAGGACCTCGGCGGCGATCGCCGGTTCGGCGCTGAACTGCAGTTCCTGGCCACGCCGCGCGCCCAGCGCCAGCAGCTTGCTCAGGCTCTTGACCGACACCCCGGCGCCCGCCTCGCCGGCCAGACGCACGCGCACCTCGCCGGCGAAAGCCAGGGCAATTTCGCTCAAGGCCTTGGCCGGGCGGGCATGCAGGCCATGGGTATTGGCCAGGACCACGGAGCACATCGGCCAGTCGGCGGGCACTTCGCCGCCCAGGGCCTCGAGCACGCTGCGGCTGCTGGTCGCCTGGCTGAAGGCCGCGGCGCGGCCCTCGATCAGCAGATCGCAGAGGCGCTCGAGCAATTGCCGATGGGCCTCGCCGAGGCTGGCCAGGCAGAACAGGCCGGTCAATGGCTGGCCTCGATAGTCGAGCGCTTGCGCCGGGGTGACGAACGCCAGGCCGGGACTGAGCACGGCCTGATCGCTGTGCAACCACCACAGGCCATTGCCCAGCGGCAACGGCTGGCCCTGGGCCAGGCTGTTGGCGAAGCCGGACTCGGCGCAACCGGCCTTCTTCAGCAGCCGCGCGCCCTGCCAGAGCAGCTCGTCGAAATCCTCGACCGCCACGCCCAGGCCGATCAGTTGACTGTCCAGCGCCAGTTCCTGCGGCGCGCCCTGCAGCAGCGCGACTATCGCCTCGGGCTCCTGCGCCGCGCGCAACGCCGGGGCGAGATCGCCTTCACCGAGGGCACGGGTGAGCAATTGCAGCAGGCGCAGGTGCTCATCCGAGCGGGCGGCGATGGCAATCGCCAGGTAGACCATCTGCCCATTGCCCCAGTCCACCCCCTCGGGGAACTGAATCAGACGCACCCCGGTGCTATGCACCTGATCGCGGGTTTCCGGCGTGCCGTGGGGAATCGCGATGCCCTGGCCCAGATAGGTCGAACCCTGGGCTTCGCGCGCCTGCATCCCGGCCAGGTAACCGGGCGCGACCAGATCATCGCCCACCAGACGATCGGCAAGCAGCGCCAGCGCCGCCGGTTTATCCGGGGCGCTATGGCCCATCTGGATCTGCGTGACATTCAACTCGAGCATTGAAGAAATCCTCTGGCAACTGATGGCGCCCTAGCGTGAAGTCCAGACTATTCGCAAAGAATAGTCACTTGAACCACTTGCTGAATCGTTTCACCTAACGACTGGCACGTTACCTGATAATCGGCGATCCTTGAAGCCCTGCCTTCTCCCACCCAGGAATCCACTCGTGAAGCTCAGCGACATCGCCCGTCTGGCCCAGGTTTCCGTCACCACCGCCAGTTATGTGATCAACGGCCAGGCCGACAAACGGCGGATCAGCGCCGCCACCGTGGCGCGGGTACTGGAAGTGGTCGAACGCCACGGCTACCGTCCCGACCAGCAAGCCGCCGGGCTGCGCCGCGGGCAGAGCCGCTGCCTGGGCTTCATCCTGCCGGACCTGGAGAACCCCAGTTACGCGCGCCTGGCCAAGCTGCTGGAACAGCGCGCCCGCGCCGCCGGCTACCAGTTGCTGATCGCCAGCTCCGATGACGAGCCGGGCAGCGAGCGCCAGTTGCTCGAACTGTTCCGCTCGCGGCGCTGCGACGCGCTGATCGTCGCCAGTTGCCTGCCGCAGGACGATCCGGCCTACCCGCGCCTGCTCGCGGCCGGCGTGCCGGTGATTGCCGTCGACCGCGCCCTCGACCCCGCGCACATCCGCTCGGTGGTCAGCGACGACCAGCAGGCCGGCGCCCTGCTCACCGCCAGCCTGCTCAGCCCGCCGCCGCGGCATATCGCCCTGATCGGCGCGCGCCCGGAACTGCCGATCAGCCAGGCCCGCGAACGCGGCTTTCGCCAGGCCCTGCAGGGCTTCGGCGGCAGCATCAGCGTCAGCCACGCCGAACAATTCAACCGCGCCAGCGGCTACCGGCAGATGCGCGCCCTGCTGGACAACCCCGCCGACCTGCCGGATGCACTGATCACCACCGCCTATGTGCTGCTCGAAGGGGTGTTCGATGCCTTACAGGAACAGCCGGGGCCGGGCATCGACCGCCTGCGCCTGGCCACCTTCGGCGACACCCAGCTGCTGGATTTCCTGCCGCTGCGGGTCAACGC
>RCUR01000981.1_pt1 | contig 10225 bp, 10 predicted proteins | sample 2166151 | NCBI WGS metagenome assembly RCUR01 (sample SAMN09932785, study PRJNA488358) | compost metagenome | isolation source: compost soil in an enriched community | place: Germany: Experimental Botanical Garden
TGGCCGGGGTCATGTCGATGAAGTCGATGACGATCAGGCCGCCGATGTCACGCAGACGCAGCTGGCGGGCGATTTCCTCAGCCGCTTCCAGGTTGGTCTGCAGCGCGGTTTCCTCGATGTCGCCGCCTTTGGTCGCACGGGCCGAGTTGATGTCGATGGACACCAGGGCTTCGGTCGGGTCGATGACGATGGAGCCGCCGGACGGCAGCTTCACTTCGCGCTGGAAGGCGGTTTCGATCTGGCTTTCGATCTGGAAGCGGTTGAACAGCGGCACGCTGTCTTCGTACAGCTTGATCTTGCTGGCGTACTGCGGCATCACCTGGTTGATGAAGCTGAGGGCTTCCTGCTGCGCCTCGACGCTGTCGACCAGCACTTCGCCGATGTCCTGGCGCAGGTAGTCGCGGATGGCGCGGATGATGACGTTGCTTTCCTGGTAGATCAGGAAGGGCGCGCCGCGCTCACCGGAAGCTTCCTTGATGGCGCTCCAGAGTTGCAGCAGGTAGTCCAGGTCCCACTGCAGCTCTTCGCTGGAGCGGCCGAGGCCGGCGGTGCGGACGATCAGGCCCATGTCGGCCGGAGCGTTGAGACCGTTCAGTGCTTCACGCAGTTCGTTGCGTTCTTCGCCTTCGATGCGGCGCGAGATGCCGCCGGCGCGGGGGTTGTTCGGCATCAGCACCAGGTAGCGGCCGGCGAGGCTGATGAAGGTGGTCAGGGCTGCGCCCTTGTTGCCGCGCTCTTCTTTCTCGACCTGGACGATGACTTCCTGGCCTTCGCTGAGCACTTCCTTGATGTTGATGCGGCCTTCGGGAGACTTCTTGAAGTACTCGCGGGAAATTTCCTTCAACGGCAGGAAACCGTGGCGCTCGGCGCCGAAGTCGACGAAGGCGGCTTCGAGGCTGGGCTCGATGCGAGTGATCCGGCCCTTGTAGATGTTGGCTTTCTTCTGCTCGCGTGCACCCGATTCGATGTCCAGGTCGTACAGGCGTTGGCCGTCGACCAGAGCAACACGCAACTCTTCGGGCTGAGTTGCGTTAATCAGCATTCTTTTCATGTGATACCAATGGGTTTCCGGGCTACCGGAAACGGCGATTGGCGCACACGACTCTCGCGGTCGGTGTCAGGTGCGTGTCAGGGCCGGCGGGCCGTCCCAGTGTCCAGCGAACTCTGGCCGGTGGGGCCGGAATCGCGACTACGTCTCCTGCTTGCTGTGTCGTGACAGAAGCACTTGTTCAGGAGGAGGAATCAACGGTCGGTAGCGGACGAAATGAAGCGTCTTGAATAAAGCCTGGTGCTACGCAGTCCGACTATTGTGCATCTCCACCCTACACTTATCCCTTGAAAATCGGGTGCCGCTCGCTGAATCCGTAGCGGGTTGCATTTACCGCGATCTCCCGTTGGAAGGGGCGATCGCGCGTCATGGCTCAAGGCTTTGATTTCGGAAATTGCGCGGTCAATGCGGCGAAATTTCTGTAGGACGGCCTCACGTCCTGAAAGGGTTGCAACGGCTGGGGTGGCAGTTTTGGCGAACATCCCCAAACCAGGCCGCTTTTGGCGGCGTTCGCGACTATAGCAGTAATCATTAAGTGCTTCAAATCCATAAAAAATTGTTATGATGCGCAAATGACTACTCCTGCCTCCCCAGCCTCCAGCGTCCAGCTGCTTGAGGTTGCGCCGGAATATGCCGGCCAACGCATCGATAATTTCCTACGTACCCAGTTGAAAGGTGCGCCCAAGACGCTGATCTATCGCATCCTGCGCAAGGGCGAAGTCCGAGTGAACAAGGGACGCATCAAGCCGGAATACAAGCTCCAGGCTGGCGACATCGTGCGGGTTCCTCCGCTGCGCCTGGCCGAGCGCGACGAACCGGCGCCGGTGGCCCAGGGGCTGCTGGAGCGCCTTGAAGCCGCCATCGTCTACGAGGACAAGGCCCTTATCGTGCTGAACAAGCCCGCCGGCATCGCCGTGCATGGCGGCAGCGGTCTCAGCTTCGGGGTGATCGAGGCTTTTCGCCAGTTGCGTCCGGATGCCAAGGACCTGGAGCTGGTGCATCGCCTCGATCGCGACACGTCGGGTCTGCTGATGATTGCCAAGAAGCGCAGCATGCTGCGGCACCTGCACGAGGCCCTGCGTGGCGACGGCGTGGACAAGCGCTACCTGGCGCTGGTGCGCGGCAGCTGGCCGACCTCGAAGAAGAAGGTCAGCGCGCCGCTGCTGAAGAACAACCTGCGCTCCGGCGAGCGCATGGTGGAGGTGAATCCCGAAGGCAAGGAGGCCCTGACCGAGTTCCGGGTCGTGCGGCGCTTCGGCGAATTCGCCACCCTGGTGGAGGCCAGTCCCATCACGGGCCGGACCCACCAGATCCGTGTGCATGCCAAGCACGCTGGTCATTCCATCGCTGGCGACCCCAAGTACGGGGACGAGGACTTCACCCGCGAGATTCGCAATCTTGGCGGCAAGCGTCTATTTCTGCATGCCCATTCCCTGGCCATCAGCCTGCCTGATGGTGGCGAATTGAAGGTGGAAGCGCCGGTGGATGAAATGTGGCAGAAGACCCTGGAGCGTCTCGGTGCCTGATTATCGACTGCTGATCTTCGATTGGGACGGCACGCTGGTTGACTCTATCGCTCGCATCGTCGAGTCCATGCGCGTCGCGGCCGGTATCTGCGAATTGCCCTGGCGCGACGATGTCGCTATCAAGGGCATTATCGGCCTGGGCTTGCCTGAGGCCATTGCTACCTTGTACCCGGAGCTCGACGACGTGCGTCGTATCGAGGCGTTCCGGCGCAGTTACGGCGATCATTACAACGCCCTGGAAAGCCAGCCTTCGCCCCTGTTCGATGGGGTGGCCGAGGCCCTGGAGGACTTTCGCGCCCAGGGCTATCGCTTGGCGGTCGCTACCGGCAAGAGCCGCCGTGGCCTCGATAATGTGTTGGCCGGGCGCGGCTGGCTGGAGTATTTCGATGTCACCCGTTGCGCGGATGAGACGGCGAGCAAGCCCGATCCGCTGATGCTGCGGGAAATCCTCGTGCATTGCGGTGTCGCGGCCGAACAGGCGCTGATGGTGGGGGATTCGCCCTTCGACCTGCGCATGGCGCATCGGGCGGGGATGGATTCCGTGGCGGTGGGGTATGGTGCCCAGCCGCTTGCCGAGTTGCTCAAGGAGTCGCCGAAGCTGGCGATCGAGCGTTTCGAGGAGCTGCGTCACTGGTTGAGTGGTGACCGCAGCCGGCAATCCCTGGAGGTGGAGCTCTATGTCTGATGAGTGGAAAGCATCGGCTTCTGCCGACAAGGCTGATGAGAAGAGCTGGAAGCTGCTGGAGAAGGCGGTGCTGGCGGGCGTCCAGGAGCAGCGCCGCGCTCGGCGCTGGGGCATTTTCTTCAAGTTGCTGACCTTCCTTTATCTGTTCATCGCGCTGGCGCTGTTTTCGCCGTCCTTCGATCTGGAGAAAGGTGCGGCGCGCAGCAAGGAGCACACTGCCCTGGTGGAAGTGCGCGGGATGATCGCGGACGAGGAGGCGGCCAGCGCGGACAACATAGTCACCGCTCTGCGTGCCGCCTTCGAGGATTCGAAGACCAGGGGCGTGGTCCTGCGCATCAACAGCCCGGGCGGCAGCCCGGTACAGTCCGGCTATATCTATGACGAGATCCGTCGCCTGCGCGAGGCGCACAAGGACATCAAGGTCTACGCCGTGATCTCCGATCTGGGTGCGTCCGGTGCCTATTACATTGCCAGTGCGGCGGATGAGATCTATGCCGACAAGGCCAGCCTGGTGGGTTCCATTGGCGTTACCGCGGCTACCTTCGGCTTCGTGGAGGCGATGGGCAAGCTGGGTGTCGAGCGTCGCGTCTACACCTCTGGCGAGCACAAGGCCTTCCTCGATCCCTTCCAGCCGCAGAAGGTGGAAGAGACCGAGTTCTGGCAGGGCGTGCTGAATACCACTCACCAGCAGTTCATCGAAAGCGTGAAGAAGGGGCGGGGCGACCGGTTGAAGGTCGAGGCGCATCCCGAACTCTTCAGTGGCCTGGTCTGGTCGGGCGAGCAGGCGCTGGAGCTGGGTCTGGTGGACAAGCTGGGCAACGCCAGCTTCGTGGCGCGCGAAGTGGTGGGGGCGAAGGAGATCGTCGACTACACCGTCCAGGAGTCACCTTTCGATCGCTTCTCCAAGAAGTTCGGCGCCAGTGTCGCCGAGCGCCTGGCGATGTGGATGGGCTTCCAGGGGCCGTCGCTGCGCTGAATGGCGGGCGTCGCTGAAAAAGAAAACCCGGCCGGCGCCGGGTTTTCTTCATTTATATGGGCGTCAGGGGATCTGCACGCCTTCGGCGAGCAGCATGTCCACCAGGCGGATCAGCGGCAGGCCAACCAGGCTGGTGGCATCGTTGCCTTCCGTGGCGCGAAACAGGCTGACGCCCAGACCTTCGGCCTTGAAGCTGCCGGCGCAGTCGTAAGGTTGTTCGGCTTCCAGGTAGCGTCCGATGCGTGCCTCGTCCAGCTCGCGGAAGTGCACGGTGAAGGGCACGCAGTCCACCTGATAGTTGCCTGTGGCGCTGTTCAGCAGGGCGAGGCCGGTGAGGAAGCTGACGCTGGTTCCGCTGGCGGCGAGCAACTGGCTGCGGGCGCGCTCGAAGCCATGAGGCTTGCCGAGTACCTGCTCGCCGAGCACGGCGACCTGATCAGAGCCGATGATCAAGTGATTCGGATGCAGAGGGGCCAGTGCCAGGGCTTTCTCCAGGGCCAGGCGACGCACCAGGCGTTCGGCGGATTCCTGCGGATGGCGGGTTTCGTCGATGGTCGGAGCGCTCCAGGTGAAGGGTAGGCGCAGGCGTTCGAGCAGTTCGCGGCGATAGGGGGAGCTGGATGCGAGCACCAGGGGCAGCATGGCGATCTCCGGAATGTGGGCGAGGAATTCTATAGAGCCGGTTCACGTGGGGACAATGCGGAAATTCTTTTGACAGGGGAGGGGCTCGTCCCTAGAATGCTGCGCCTATGTTGAATGGGCCGATTCCACCTCATGTAGATCCGCGCAAGCTGGCGGACCGCGAGATCACCCTCGAAGGTGATATTGCGCTTGCCAGCCTGGAGCGACTCTGCGACCCCCTAGCGGACAATGCGGGCAGCATCCATGCAAGCCTGGCGTTCAGTCGTGACGAACGTCGCGCGGTCGTCATCCACAGCCGGATCGACGTCGAGGTCAAGATGGTTTGCCAGCGTTGTCTAGAGCTGGTCGCCCTGAACATCCACAGCGAATGCGATTACGCCGTGGTGAGGGAAGGGGCTGACAGTCAGTCGCTGCCGAAGGGCTATGACGTGCTGGAAGTGGGAGAGGATCCTCTGGATCTGATGACTCTGGTCGAGGATGAGCTGTTGCTCGCCCTCCCCATAGTTCCGGCCCATGACCCTGAAGAATGCCAGCAGCCGGCGGGTCTCGATGAGCCCGAACCGAGCGAGGACGAGGTAACGCGGTCCAACCCGTTCAGTGTATTGGCGCAGTTAAAGCGTGACCCAAACGTTTAGGAGTTAATTGATTATGGCTGTTCAGCAGAACAAAAAATCCCGCTCGGCACGCGACATGCGTCGTTCCCACGACGCTCTCGATGCCAACGCACTGTCCGTTGAGAAGAGCACCGGTGAAGTTCACCTGCGCCACCACGTTTCCCCGGACGGTTTCTACCGCGGTCGCAAAGTGATCGACAAGGGCGCTGACGAGTAATCCTTGTCCGCCTCGATCGTCGCGATTGATGCAATGGGCGGGGACTTCGGTCCCCGCTGCATTGTTCCGGCCAGTATCGCCTGTCTGGCCGAATTCCCCTCGCTCCACCTGGTCCTCGTCGGCCAAGCTCCCCTTCTCGAAGAACTCATCGCCCGCGTTCCCGCGGCCGATCGTCAGCGCCTGCAGATCGAGCACGCCAGTGAAGTGATCGGCATGGATGAGCGCCCGGCACAAGCCTTGCGCGGCAAGCCCGATGCCTCGATGCGCGTCGCCCTCGAACTGGTGCGCAATGGTCGTGTCCAGGCCTGCGTCAGTGCCGGCAATACCGGTGCCCTGATGGCGCTGTCCCGCTATGTGCTGAAGACGCTGCCCGGCATCGACCGTCCGGCCATGGTCAGTGCCATCCCGACTGCCCGTGGCCACTGCCATTTGCTGGACCTTGGCGCCAACGTCGATTGCAGTGCGGAGCACCTCTATCAGTTCGCCGTGATGGGTGCGGTGGCCGCCGAGGTCCTTGGGGTGGACAGGCCGCGGGTGGCATTGCTGAACGTCGGTACCGAAGACATCAAGGGCAACCAGCAGGTCAAGCTGGCAGCGAGCCTGTTGCAGCAGGCCCGGGGGCTCAATTACATCGGCTACATCGAGGGTGACGGGCTCTATCGCGGCGAGGCGGACGTGGTGGTGTGCGACGGTTTCGTCGGCAACATCCTGCTCAAGTCCAGCGAGGGTCTCGCGTCGATGATTTCAGCACGCATCGAGGCGCTCTTCACCGAAAGCCTGGGTTCGCGCCTGGTGGGTTCGCTGGCGATGCCGCTGCTGCGCCGGCTGCGCACCGACCTGGCGCCTGCGCGCCACAATGGGGCGAGTTTCCTCGGTTTGCAGGGGATCGTCATCAAGAGTCACGGTTCGGCCGGTTCGGAGGGCTTTCAGAGCGCCATCCGCCGCGCGCTGATCGAAGTTCGAGAGAGCCTGCCGCAGCGCCTGCACGGGCGCCTGGAACATCTGTTGCTGTAGGATGTGACCGCCATCGGCAGCCTGTCATCCAACTGTCAGTTCTTTGCGCTTGGCTATGCTGGGCGTCAATCTCCCTATACAGCCAGATAAGGGACCACTCTCAATGTCCGCATCCCTCGCTTTCGTCTTTCCCGGTCAGGGCTCCCAGTCTCTGGGTATGCTGGCCGAGCAGGGGGGCCAGCAGAAGCTGGTCCTGGAGACCTTTGCCGAAGCCTCCGAGGCGCTCGGTTATGACCTCTGGGCGTTGACCCAGCAAGGTCCGGAAGAACAGCTCAACCAGACCGACAAGACCCAGCCTGCCATCCTCACCGCTTCCATCGCCCTGTGGCGCCTGTGGCTGGCTGAAGGTGGCGCTCGTCCTGCCTACGTCGCCGGTCACAGCCTGGGCGAATATTCTGCCCTGGTGGCTGCCGGCAGTCTGGTCTTCGCCGATGCGGTGAAGCTGGTGGAGCGCCGTGGCCAACTGATGCAGCAGGCCGTTCCGGCAGGGCAGGGCGGCATGGCCGCCATTCTCGGCCTGGAAGATGCCGATGTGCTGGCCGCCTGCGCCGAAGCCGCCCAGGGTGATGTGGTCAGCGCGGTGAACTTCAATGCGCCCGGCCAGGTGGTGATCGCCGGTGCCGCGGCGGCCGTCGAGCGCGCCATCGAGGCGTGCAAGGCCCGTGGCGCCAAGCGTGCGATGCCGCTGCCGGTCAGCGTGCCGTCCCACTGCGCGCTGATGAAGCCGGCAGCCGAGCGTTTCGCCGAATCCATCGAGGCCCTCAGCTGGCAGGCGCCGGAGATCCCGTTGGTGCAGAACGTCAGCGCTGCCATTGCGGCGGACCTGGGGGTACTCAAACGCGACCTGCTGGCACAGCTCTACAGCCCGGTTCGCTGGGTGGAGTCGATGGTCTGCCTGTCCGAGAGTGGTGTCACCGACCTGGTGGAATGCGGGCCGGGCAAGGTGCTGTCCGGTCTGAACAAGCGCTGCGTGAAGGGTGTCAACACCCACAACCTGGATACCCCTGATGCTTTCGCAGCCGCCCGTGCTGCGTTGGCCTGAACAAGGAGAAGACCTATGAGTCTGCAAGGTAAGGTGGCATTGGTCACCGGTGCGAGCCGTGGCATTGGCCAGGCGATCGCTCTCGAACTGGGCCGTCAGGGCGCCGTGGTCATCGGTACCGCGACTTCCCCCTCCGGCGCCGAAAAAATCGCCGAATACCTCAAGAACAGCGGCATCGAAGGTGCCGGCCTGGTCCTGGACGTCAGCAACGACGAGTCGGTCGCCAGCACCCTCGAACACATCCAGCAGCACCTGGGTCAACCGCTGATCCTGGTGAACAACGCCGGCATCACTCGCGACAACCTTATGCTGCGCATGAAGGATGACGAGTGGTTCGACGTCATCAACACGAACCTCAATAGCCTGTTCCGCCTGTCCAAGGCCGTGCTGCGCGGCATGACCAAGGCTCGCTGGGGTCGCATCATCAATATCGGTTCGGTGGTGGGTGCCATGGGCAACGCCGGCCAGACCAACTACGCCGCCGCCAAGGCCGGCCTGGAAGGTTTCAGCCGCGCGCTCGCGCGCGAGGTCGGCTCCCGTGCCATTACCGTCAACGCGGTAGCGCCGGGCTTCATCGACACCGACATGACCCGTGAACTGCCGGATGCCCAGCGCGATGCGCTGCTGACGCAGATCCCGTTGGGCCGCCTGGGCCAGGCCGAAGAGATCGCCAGGGTGGTGGGTTTCCTTGCCTCCGATGGCGCCGCCTACGTGACTGGCGCTACCATCCCGGTCAACGGCGGTATGTACATGAGCTGAATGTGACGAATCCCTTCAGGAAGCTGTCATATGGGCTGTCTAGAATTCGCTATATAAGTGCAGTCGGGTTATAGACATTTCGTTGCAGCGATCCGGAAGGGGTTCAGGCGTTCCTGCTTGAAATGCGGAAAACCCTTTCTATACACTGCAGCCCCAGCTGCACGGATTTTTCCATAGGAGTGAAAACAAGGTATGAGCACCATCGAAGAACGCGTCAAGAAAATCGTCGCCGAGCAACTGGGCGTCAAAGAAGAGGAAGTAACCAACAGCGCTTCCTTCGTTGAAGACCTGGGTGCCGACTCCCTTGACACCGTTGAGCTGGTGATGGCTCTGGAAGAGGAATTCGAGACCGAAATCCCGGACGAGCAAGCCGAGAAGATCACCACCGTTCAGGAAGCCATCGATTACATCAACGCCCACGCGCAGTAATGTAATCGTCGGTTCCCCGACGCGGAGAAGCCGCACGACCCAGCCGGGCGTGCGGTTTTTCTTTAAGCAGGTTGTTGAAAATCCGCGGGGCATGTCGCCTGCCGGGCTTTTCAACAGTCTGTTAATCCGAATCAACCGCCGTGTAGAGATTGAAGAAGGAGAGCGCTGTGTCGCGTAGACGCGTCGTGGTCACTGGCCTTGGCATGTTGTCGCCGCTGGGTACCGATGTACCGGGCAGCTGGCAGGGAATTCTGGCTGGCCGCAGTGGCATTGGCCTGATCGAACATATGGACCTTTCCGCTTACACCACCCGCTTCGGCGGTTCGGTCAAGGGGTTCAATGTCGAGGAGTACCTGTCGGCCAAGGAGGGGCGCAAGCTCGACCTGTTCATCCAGTACGGTCTTGCGGCGAGCTTCCAGGCCGTGCGCGATTCCGGTCTCGAAGTCACCGATGCCAATCGCGAGCGCATCGGCGTCGCCATGGGCTCCGGCATCGGCGGCCTGACCAACATCGAAAACAACTGCAAATCGCTGATCGACCAGGGGCCGCGGCGGATCTCGCCGTTCTTCGTGCCCGGCTCGATCATCAACATGGTGTCCGGCTTCCTGTCCATCCATCTGGGCATCCAGGGGCCGAACTACGCCATCGCTACCGCCTGCACTACCGGCACCCATTGTATCGGCATGGCCGCGCGCAACATCGCCTACGGTGAAGCGGACGTAATGGTTGCCGGCGGCTCGGAAATGGCTGCCTGCGGCCTGGGCCTGGGCGGTTTCGGTGCGGCTCGCGCGTTGTCCACCCGCAATGACGACCCGACCCGCGCCAGCCGTCCCTGGGACAAGGGGCGTGACGGCTTTGTGCTCTCCGATGGCGCCGGCGCCCTGGTGCTGGAAGAGTTGGAGCATGCCAAGGCCCGTGGCGCGACCATCTATGCCGAGCTGATCGGCTTCGGCATGAGCGGTGACGCCTACCACATGACCTCGCCGCCGGATGACGGCGCCGGTGCCGCCCGCTGCATGCGCAATGCCCTGCGCGATGCAGGCCTGAATGGCGACCAGGTGCAGTACGTGAACGCCCATGGCACCTCGACGCCGGCAGGCGATATCGCCGAGGCCATGGCGCTGAAATCGGTATTCGGCGAGCACGCCTACAAGCTCGCGGTCAGCTCCACCAAATCCATGACCGGCCACCTGTTGGGTGCGGCCGGCGCGGTGGAAGCGATCTTCAGCGTGCTGGCCCTGCGCGACCAGGTGGCGCCGCCGACCATCAACCT
>RCUR01000986.1_pt1 | contig 10182 bp, 11 predicted proteins | sample 2166151 | NCBI WGS metagenome assembly RCUR01 (sample SAMN09932785, study PRJNA488358) | compost metagenome | isolation source: compost soil in an enriched community | place: Germany: Experimental Botanical Garden
CGGCGATGCCCTGGCCGCCGCCGATGCACATGGTCACCAGGGCGTAGCGGCCGCCGGTGCGGTGCAGTTCGTAGATCGCCTTGGTGGTGATGATCGCGCCAGTCGCGCCGACCGGATGGCCCAATGAGATACCCGAGCCGTTCGGGTTGACCTTGGCCGGGTCCAACCCCAGCTCCTGGATCACCGCGCAGGCCTGGGCGGCGAAGGCTTCGTTGGCTTCGATCACGTCGATCTGGTCGATGGACAGGCGGGTGCGCTCGAGCACCAGGCGCACTGCCGGTACCGGGCCGATGCCCATGTAGGCCGGGTCGACGCCGGCGTGGGCGTAACCGACCAGGCGAGCCAGCGGTTGCAGACCGAGCTGGTTGGCACGCTGCTCCTCAGCCAGCACCACGGCGGCAGCGCCGTCGTTGAGGCCGGAGGCATTGCCCGGCGTGACGGTGCCGTTTTCCTTCTGGAAGATCGGCTTCATCGCGGCCAGTTGCTCGAGACTGAGGTCGCCGCGCACATGCTCGTCGCTGGCGAAGCTGACCACCCCTTTGCGCGTCTGCAGTTGCACCGGAACGATCTGCTCCTGGAAATAGCCTTTGGCAATGGCCCGAGCGGCGCGGCGCTGGCTTTCCAGGGCGAGGGCATCCTGCTGCTCACGGCTGATGCCATAGCGCGCGGCGACGTTTTCCGCGGTGATCCCCATGTGGGTCTTCTGCCAGGGGTCGTGGAGGATGCCGTTCATGTAGTCGACGGCGCCGCTATCGCCGAGGCGAGCGCCCCAGCGCAGGTTGGGCAGGATGAACGGGCCGCGGCTCATGCTCTCCGCGCCGGCGCCGATGGCGATGTCGGTATCGCCCAGCAGGATGGCTTGGGCGGCGGAAACGATCGCCTGCAGACCCGATCCGCACAGGCGGTTGACGTTGAAGGCGGGGGTTTCCTGGGGAATGCCGGAGTCCATGGCGGCTACGCGGCTCAGATAGGCATCGCGTGGTTCGGTCGGGACCACGTTGCCCAGGACGACATGGCCGACTTCACCAGGGTCGACCCGGGAACGTTGCAGGGCTGCGCTGCAGGCCGTGGTCGCGAGCGCGGTCAGGGGAGTGTCCTTGAGCGAACCGCCAAAGGTGCCGATGGGGGTGCGAGCTGCACCGACTACGAGGATCTGACGCTGAGCCATGGTGTCTCCTTGTTGTTATCGGGCCAATGGGCGCACGAGGCCATTGGCTTGAGTCGTGGAGCAGGGGAGCAGGGTCTTGCTGATTTTATTAAAAAACAGAACTGATCGTTTGTAAATGGGGTTGCGCTGCATTGGCTGTTCTTCTAGATTCTAAGACGATAGCGAGTGGCTTTGCCTTGCAACTAGCTTCTTGCTGAGGTGACTGTAAACATCATCTACGCATGACGTCCCTGTTGGATTGCCGCATCTCCTAACGATGCGTGGTCAGCTTGGCCTTGAGAGGCAAGATCATGAAAATAAAAAGAAATTTGACTTGTTTTTTTGTTGTCTGTGCATTCGCATTCGCATTCCTGTCTTGCCTGCTCCTGCAGCCATCCCCGTTGACGCCTGCCGTCAACCAGTCTGCAGCCAACCTGCAGATGGAGGCTTTGCAGCATCCGGTATTCATCGCGGTCTGGCAGGGCTGGCCATCGTCCTTCTGAGCGCTTGCCAGATTTTTCAGGGAAGCGCTGAAAAAGCCCACTCGCCTGAGCCGACAGCTGCTAGACCACCTGGCACTGCGCATCCGCCCCGATTCGGCCAGTCCGGCGCCTACCAGCAGTCGGTTCAGGACGCTGACAGTCATGCGGTAGAGCAGAGCGAGAGCTGTATTCGCTTCAGTCTCCCTCGCCACCGCGTCCCTGATCGAGCAGCCAGTCCCGGAGATAGCCGGGTACCGTCAGCTCGAAGCGGGTGCGGGTCGCACCGGTGTAGATCGCGCTCAGTACGCGTCGGGTGCTGCGCTGTTCGCTTCCGGCGACTGGCACGAGCAGGTCCGGCGTGAGCATCACGGAGTCCATTTCCAGGTTGCGCGCATCAGCTACCCGGCCAAGCAGGATCGGTGCCTGCCCGGTGGGCTGTAGCTGCATGAGCGAGCGTTCGAAGTCCATGCTGGAATAGCCGCGCGCGAGCATGTCGCTGATCCGCACAAAGGTGCGGTTGTGGCCGAAGCGGCGTTCCATCGCCGCCCAGGTACTGTAGGCGTACAGCGCCCAGTGCCGCGGCTGGGTTCCCCGGTGATACAGCTCGATACAGTCCTGCACGAAGGTGCGGAGATCCTTCTCGACACCCGGCAGCAGGGCAAAGCGGGCATTGGCGTTCGCCAGTCGCTGGAACCATTCGAACAGTCCCCATTCGGAGTGCACCAGGATGGTTGTCGGCTCCTCCGGGATCTGCGCGTGGTCGTAAAAGTGAACCCGGGTTGCCCGCTCCCGGTTGCCTTCCATGGGGGACAGCTGCTGGCCGGGAAAGGCGGCCCGCAGCGGATTGACCACCTGCTCCAGTTCGCGCCCGGCCCGCAGCGACTGGAAAAGCTCCCACTGACGCACCCGCTTCACGGGTTTGCCTGGCTGGCCATGCAGTGCCTGGCAGACGTCGCCCAGCGTATAGACGGCCTTCGGGCAGCGCCCGAGAAACTCCAGCAGAGGCGCGGGCAGGTCGTGGCTTTCGTCGACGATGACATGGGTGAAGGTGGCGGGAATGCGCAGCTCCGTTTGCTGGGCCAGTTGCTTGAGGCGGTGGTAGCCCCTGATCGGCATGCGGAGGTCGGGATGGGTAGGCCGGATGATCTCCTGCCAGAGCAGCCGGGCGTACTCGGTCATCACAGCCTGATCGATGCGCTCCTTGAGGCGTCCGGCGCTTGGGAAATGCTCGGGGCCGATGTTATCGTCGTTACTGTCGCAGAAGTCCATGATCGCTTGCCGGCACCAGCCCACCACCCGCGCCGGGGAGTGCCCACCCACGGACTGGATACCCAGCAGGTTGGCAATCGCCTGGTCATTGAGCTGGTAGGTGGCGTTGCCGCGCCCATCGCCCACCCGCCGCCATGGCTGGGTCAGGTCCTGTGTCAGCAGCTCGTCGGCCATCGTCCGGAAGGTCATATCCGTCACTTCCAGACCACCGAGGCGGCTGCGCAAGGCCGCCAGCTGTGCGCCGGTGAAGGCCAGCAGCAAGGTGCTGGAAGCCGGCAGCGTCTCGAGCATGGCGCGGATCAGATAAGTCTTGCCGACCCCGGCCAGTCCCTGAATATGCATCGACTCGTCGGCCTCTGCCAGAAAGGTGCGGTACAGGCGCGCCTGTTGATGACTCAGGGTCTTCTGCTGACCGTCCGGACAGGTCAGGACTTCCAGCGGCTGCAGCCGTTGTTGCTGGCGGGTCGTGAAGGTGAAATCCCAGCGGCCGTCGGCGAGCAGATAGTCCGCCTGCTCGATCTCGTGGTCGTCCAGTCAGTAGGCCGATGCCGAGGTCGGTCAAGCGCTGCAGTCCGGTGGCAAAGGCTGCCGGCTGGAAGCGCTCGGCAACCGCATCGGCAAAGGCCGCCTTTCCCAGTTGCTGGGCTAGCTCCAGCAACTGGGAAAGCTTCTTCTCGAGGCTGACCAGTGCTTCGTCTGCCTGCGCCAGTCACTGAATCAGCAGTTTCGAGGCCAGTTCGGGAATGCCGAGCTCAGCGGTGGGGGCTGTCGACGCCTCGGTCAGCAGCCGGGCGCGATGCGCTGACAGGGGAAGGAAGAAGCTCAGTGTATGGGGCTGCATGAACCGCTCCGTGGTGAAGAGGGCGTGGCTGGCGCGCCAGTCTGCCAGGACCTAGGCCGATCGGACGTGACTGTGCAATCCGGCGGGGAGTGTCCGGCAGCTCCAACGTTAAAATGCGGATTACAATCCGTGGTCTGTGTGTCCGCCAACGCAGGATAGTGCTGCCTCGAATAGTGTCGAGGCGGTCATGGAGCAACTGGCGAGGGCGTTGGGGGCTAACATTCGGGCGCAGAGAAAGGCCAGGCGGCTTTTTCAGGATGCACTGGCCCTGGCGTGCAGTATCGATCGCAGTTACATGGGGCGGATCGAGCGTGGTGAGGTGAACGTCACGGTAGAGAAGCTGTACCGCATCGCTAGTGTGCTGGCCTGCGAGCCTGCGGAGCTCCTGCCCAGACAGGTCATAGTAGGCTGATGCGTTGCCGCAAGGCTGGCGGTCTGCTCTGGACAGCTGCGCGTAGCCTTGCGCATGGTGACGGCCTTAACTGTACTGTATTTGCATGCAGTATGTCGTAGGAGTGCCCGAGCAATGGGTAGTGTGTGCAAAATCTGCACATAGTCATAAGCGAGGAGGAGACCCGCGATGGCGGATCGCGAAATCGATTCCCGTGTTCTGGAGGTGCAGGCCCTGGCTGAGTGTGTCTTTGAAAATCTATTGATCGCGCTCGACTGGCTGGCCAAGCCCAACACAGCTTTGGGGGATGCCACCCCGCTGAGTTGCTGTGCGACAGCGGCGGGGGCACAGCAGGTTCGAAGAATTCTGCTGGCTATCGAGTTCGGCGGGGTAGCTTGATCGCTGTTGGAGCCGGAGGATGGCCTAGGGCGGCCTGAGACGGCATGGAAAGGGGCATATTTGCCCTAAAGTTGCCCTAAACTCGAAAGGCGTAAACGAAAAGCCCCTGAAATCTTCTTAAGATTCAGGGGCTTAGCGTATATCGAATATGGCGGTGAGGGAGGGATTCGAACCCTCGATACGGTTTCCCGTATACACACTTTCCAGGCGTGCTCCTTCAACCGCTCGGACACCTCACCATATTTGCGTCGTCTGAGCTGTGGCCCTGTCGACGGCGCACAATGTAGTCGAAACTATTTCCGAATGCAAAGGTTTTTTCAAATTTTTCATTGGCTTAGGGCAAGTCGGCTTTCCGGGAGGCGACGGCGGGCCTGCTAGACTGCGCGCCGAACGAGCAGAGGAGAAATGCGTGGCGAGCTGGGACATTTTCTGCAGTGTGGTGGACAACTACGGCGACATCGGGGTGACCTGGCGGCTGGCCCGCCAGCTGGCCGCCGAGCATGGTCATCACGTGCGTCTGTGGGTCGACGAGCCGGCGGCCTTTGTCGCACTCTGCCCCCAGGCAGATGCTCGTCTGAAGCGGCAGCAGGTGGCGGGGGTGGAGGTCTGTCATTGGGCGGCGGACTGGCAGTCCGAGGCGCTGGCCGACGTGGTGATCGAGGCCTTCGGTTGCACGCTGCCGGAGGCTCAGGTGGCGGCGATGCGCGCCGCCGCACGGCAGCCGTTGTGGCTGAATCTGGAATATCTCAGCGCCGAGGACTGGGTGGTTGGCTGCCATGGCTTGCCGTCGCCCCAGGGCCAGGGCTTGCAGAAGTACTTTTTCTTTCCCGGTTTCGTCGCCGGGACCGGCGGCGTGCTGCGCGAGCGCGAGTTGCTGGCGCGGCGGCGGGCATTCCAGGCCGACCCGGCGGCGCGGCGCGTGTTTCTCGCCGGCTTGGGCATCACCGTGCAGGATCAGGCGCGGTTGATCTCATTGTTCGCCTACGAGAATCCCGGGCTGGGCGAGTGGCTGGATGCGCTGGCCGTAGATCCGCAGGTGACCCAGTTGCTGGTACCGCGCGGACGCATTCTCGGCGATCTGCGCCAGTGGCTGGGTGAAGCTGGCGATCTGGAGCCGGGCTTTATGGCGCAGCGCGGCAACCTGCAGCTGCAGGTGCTGCCGTTCGTCTCTCAGGATGACTACGACCGCTTGCTGTGGTGCTGCGATTTCAACGCGGTGCGCGGCGAGGACTCCTTCGTGCGCGCGCAGTGGGCCGGGCGGCCGCTGCTCTGGCACATCTATCCTCAGGAGGAGGGTGCGCACTGGGAAAAACTGGACGCCTTCCTGGCGCTCTATCTGCAAGGTTTGTCGCCGGCGGCGGCGCAAGCGCTGCATGAGCTGTGGCGGGCGTGGAATGCCGGGGCGGGGATGGGGGCGGCCTGGGTGGCGGCGCGACCGCACTGGCCGGAGTGGCGGGAGCACGCGGAGAAATGGTGTGCGGAGCAGGCCTCCCGTCCTGATCTTGCTGCGGCGCTGGAACAGTTTTACCAAGAATCGCTATAATGCGCGGCTTAGATCTTGTACCTCCAGTCAAATCCGGATATTTCGCATGAAAACCGCACAAGAAATGAAGGCCAACAGCGTAGCCCTGATCGACGGCCATCCGTGGCTGATTCAGAAAGCTGAGTTCACCAAGTCCGGTCGTAACAGCGCCATCGTCAAGATGAAGCTGAAGAACCTGATCAACGGTTCCAAGACCGAAACCGTTTACAAGGCCGACGACAAGATGGAGCCGGTCATCCTTGATCGCAAGGAAGTGACCCTGTCCTACATCAGCGGCGACGACTACGTGTTCATGGATCCGGAGTACAACTCCTATGAACTGCGTGCGGAAGATCTGGAAAGCGTTCTGCCGTTCATCGAAGAAGGCATGACCGACGTCTGCGAAGCCGTGTTCTTCGAGGGCAAGGTGATCTCCGTCGACCTGCCGACCACCATCGTGCGCCAGGTTGTCTACACCGAAACCGCCGCCCGTGGCGATACCAGCGGCAAGGTGATGAAGCCGGCCAAGCTGCGTAACGGCACCGAAGTCAAAGTGGCCGACTTCGTGAACATCGACGACTGGATTGAAATCGACACCCGCGACGGCTCCTACAAAGGCCGTACCCAGGCTCCGCAAGCCTGAGTCTGACGCGCGTGTACAAGAGCCCGGCCTAGCGCCGGGCTTTTTCGTTTCTGGGGTGCCTACTTGCCGAAGCCGGCCTGCAGCGCCTGGTCCCAGGGCGGCACCGGGCGGAAGCGGCTCTTCAGAAATTCCAGCAGCAGGCGGGTGCGCGAAGAGCTGGCCTGCTGCAGGCGCAGGACATAGATACCGCTGGGTTCAGCCGGCGGCAGGCCGTCGTCGCAGAACAGTGGCACCAGTTCGCCGCGCAGCAGGTAGTCGCTGATCAGCCAGGTCGGCAGGTGGGCGATGCCGAGGCCGGCGAGGGCGGCGAACAGCAGCGCTTCCGCGTTGTTGGCGGTCATGCGCAGGCGGCCGGGGCGGATCGTGCGGCTCTGGCCGTCGAGGATGAAGCGCCAGGCATGCGGAGGCGCCAGGGCATCCCAGTCCAGACCGTCGTGTTCGGGTAGCTGGCGCGGATCGCTGGGCGTGCCGCGGCGTCTGAGATAGTCGGGGCTGGCACAGGCTATACGCCGCATGGGGGCGAGCGATGTGGCCACCAGGCGGCTGTCGGCCAGCGGGCCAATGCGCAGGACCAGGTCGACCTGGCCGAGGTGTTCGCCCTGCAGGTCGACAAAGCTGTCGATCAGGCGCAGCTGCACGTCCAGGCCTGGGTAGGCGACCAGGAATTCGGCGATGGCCGGTGCCAGGTGGCGGCGGCCGAACGGCGCTGGGGCGTCGATGCGGATCAGTCCTTCCGGAGCGCTGCTCAGCGACACCGCCTCGGCGCGCGCCAGGCGCCATTCGTCGAGGATGCGCCGGGCCCGTTCGGCGAAGGCCAGGCCGGCCGGGGTGGCCTTCACCGCATGGGTGGTGCGCTGGAAGAGTGTGCTGCCCAGCACCTGCTCCAGCGCATCGATGCGCCGCGCCACTGCCGAGGGGGTGAGCTGCTGGTGGCGGGCGGCGGCGGAGAAGCTGCCGCACTCCAGTACCTCGAGGAACAAGCCGAGCTGGCCGGTCAGAACGTCGGGATTCATGGGCAACCTGTTGTGCGGGAAATGCATAGCCATTGTGCTTGGCTTTGCGTTTCCCGGCCAGGCGCGCCTGCGTAGCATGCGTCTTTTGCGGAGGCGTGATGACTCTATTGCAGTTTTTCTTCGATATGGCGCTGGGGCTGATGCTGGGCGCCTTGGGCGGGTTGTTCGGCATTGGCGGCGGCTTGATTGCCATCCCGGCGCTCGGTCTGCTGTTCGGTCTGGACCAGCAGCTGGCCCAGGGCACGGCGCTGGTGATGGTGGTGCCCAACGTGCTGCTGGCGCTGTGGCGCTACCACCAGCGCAACCGTATCGACTGGCGGCATGCGTTGCTGCTGGGGGTGTCCTCGTTCGTGCTGGCCTGGGTGGGTGCCGCGGTCGCGGTAGGGCTGGACGCCGAGACGATGCGTCGGGGCTTTGTCGGTTTCCTGCTGGCGTTGGCGGTCTGGAATCTGACCCAGGTGTTTCTGCGCTCGGCGGCAGGACCCACGGAGTTGCGCCACCCGTGGCCCTGGCTGGGGGTGCTCGGTGGTGGTGCCGGTCTGCTTGGCGGGCTGTTCGGGGTTGGCGGTGCGGTGCTGGCCACGCCGGTCCTGACCTTGGTGTTCGGCGTCAGCCAGGTGGTGGCCCAGGGCCTGTCGCTGGCGCTGGCCGCACCCAGTACGGCGGTGGCTCTGGTGACTTACGGTATGCACGGCCACGTCGACTGGCTGACCGGCATTCCGCTGGCCGTCGGCGGCCTGCTCAGCATCAGCTGGGGCGTCAGACTGGCCCATGCCCTGCCGCAGCACCTGTTGCGGATGCTGTTCACCCTGTTCCTGCTGCTCTGCGCCGGGCTGCTCGGCCTCAAAGCCTGAAGCCTTCGGCGATGTGCTCGGCGAGGGCGTCGGTGACCGGTGATTCCGAGCCGGGGCGGCGCAGCAGCACGATGCTGGTGGTCGGCAGCGGTGGCAGTCCCTCTGCTTCGCCGAGGATGCGCAGGTCCGGGGTGATCAGGCTCTGCAGCTGGGCGGTAACGGCGAGTCCGGCGCTGACCACGGCGAGGATCGCCGACAGGCTGGGGCTGGTGTAGGCGATGCGGTAGGGCCGGCCGAGGGCATCCAGGGCGTTGCAGGCCCAGGCCCGGCAGAAGCAGTCGCTGTTGAACATCGCCAGTGGCATTGGCGACTGCTCATGCGGGCTGAAACCACGGGCCTCGGCCCAGACGAAGCGCTCCTGGCGCAGCAGCTGGCCGATCTCGCTGCCCGGCTGGCGGGTGACGATGCTGAAGTCGAGGTCCTGGCGCTGCAGCAACTGGGCCGACGGCTCGCAATGGACCTCCACCTGCACCAGCGGGTGGCTCTGGGCGAAGCGCGAGAGGATCCCCGGCAGGAAGCGCATCACGTAATCGTCCGGGGTGCCGATGCGCACCGCACCGACCATGTGCGGCTCGCGCAACGTGGACAGCAGTTCGCCCTGCAGCTTGAGGATGCGCCGCGCGTAGCCCAGCAGCACCTGGCCCTCCGCCGTCAGCCGTACCTGGCGGCCGTCGCGCTCGAACAGCGCTCGCTGCAGCACGTCCTCCTCCAGGCGCTTCATCTGCATGCTCACCGCCGACTGGGTGCGGTTGACCGCCTCGGCCGCGCGGGTGAAGCCGCCCTGGTCGGCGATGGCGACGAAGGTGCGCAGCAGCTCGCTGTCGATGCTTGGATAGCTCATCCATCAATCTCCGAGATGCCAGGCATCACGAGTATTCGTTGGATTGATCCTATGCCGGCGCCGAGACTGAATCCACCAGCGGAGGAGGATCTGGCGATGAAAGGGCAAGTGCAGATGGTGAGAGGCGAGCGGCAAGGACTGGAAGAGAGGCGGTTGCCGTGGTGGCGGCGGGCGTGGCAGAAGGTGCTGCGCTGGCGGCAGCTGGCGCGTCAGCGCCGCCAACTGGCCATGCTGAGCGACGCGACACTCAAGGATATCGGCCTCAGTCGCGCCGATATCTGGACGGAGAGTCATCGACCGTTCTGGGATGACCGCTGAGGGCGCCGCCCCGTCAACGCGTCCCTGGCGCGGCGCTGGCGGGGCGGCTCGCTCAGCGGCGGATCTGCTTGAGCGTGTCGGCGATTAGGAACGCCAGTTCCAGCGACTGGTCGGCGTTCAGGCGCGGGTCGCAGTGGGTGTGGTAGCGATCCGACAGGCCGGCCTCGGTGATCGGCCGGGTACCGCCGATGCATTCGGTGACGTTCTGCCCGGTCATCTCGATGTGGATGCCGCCCGGGTAGCTGCCCTCGGCCTGGTGGACCTGGAAGAACTGCTTCACCTCGCTGAGCACCTGGGCGAAGTCGCGGGTCTTGTAGCCGCTGCTGGCCTTGATGGTGTTGCCGTGCATCGGGTCGGAGCTCCACAGCACCAGGCGACCTTCATTCTCGACCGCGCGGATCAGGCGCGGCAGGTGCTGCTCGACCTTGTCGGCGCCCATGCGCACGATCAGGTTGAGGCGGC
>RCUR01000988.1_pt1 | contig 10173 bp, 3 predicted proteins | sample 2166151 | NCBI WGS metagenome assembly RCUR01 (sample SAMN09932785, study PRJNA488358) | compost metagenome | isolation source: compost soil in an enriched community | place: Germany: Experimental Botanical Garden
GTGTCGTTGGTGTCCTGCAACGGCACCAGCGAAGGGTCCATGATCGGCTGGTTCCAGCACGAAGCGAGGATCGAGCCTACCGCCGGCTTGCAGATATCGCAGCCAACGTGGCCACGGCCATGTTTGGCGAGCATTTCCTCGAAGCTGACGATGCCTTCCACACGCACCAGCGCATACAGTTCCTGGCGGGTGTAGGCAAAGTGCTCGCACAGGCACTTGTCCACGGCCACGCCACGGGCGATCAGTTCGTGTTCGAACACTTGCTTGAGCAAGGCGCCACAACCACCGCAGCCGGTGCAAGCCTTGGTCTGCGACTTGAGCATCGGCAGGTCGCTGCAGCCGTTGTCGATGGCCGAGCAGATGGCGCCCTTGGTGACGTTGTGGCACGAGCAAATGGTCGCCGTCTCGGGCAAGGCATCGGCGCCCAGGCTCGGCGCACCGTCGGACACCGGCAGGATCAGTGACGACGGATCGGCCGGCAAGGCAATGCCGTTCTGCACGTATTGCAACAGGGTGTCGTAGTAACTGTTGTCGCCCACCAGCACGGCGCCGATAACGTGCTTGCCGCTGGCATCGACCACCAGGCGCCGGTAGCTGGCGTTGGCCTCGTCGATGAAGCGGTAGCTCTTGGCCCCCGGCGTGGCGCCATGGGCATCGCCGATGGAGCCCACGTCGACCCCGAGCAGCTTGAGCTTGGTGGACATGTCGGCGCCGCCGAAGCTGGTCGCTGGCTCACCGGCCAGGGCGCTGGCGACATTGCGGGCCATGGTGTAGCCCGGCGCGACCAGGCCGAAAATGCTGCCGTTCCACGAGGCGCATTCGCCGATGGCGAAAATGCGCTCATCGCTGCTGCGGCAATACTCGTCGATCACCACCCCACCGCGCGGGGCGACCTCCAGGCCGCCGCTGCGCCCGAGCGCATCTTGCGGGCGAATGCCGGCGGAGAACACGATCAGGTCGGTTTCGAGAAACTCGCCACCGTCGAAGTTCATGCGGTAGCGGTAGTCCTCACCGGCGACGATGGCCTGGGTGGCCCGCGACAGGTGCACACCGACGCCCAGCGCCTCGATCTGCGCGCGCAGGGCCGCGCCGCCATCGGCGTCGAGCTGCACCGGCATCAGCCGTGGCGCGAACTCCACTACATGAGCTTCCAGCCCCAGGGACTTGAGCGCATTGGCCGCCTCCAGCCCCAGCAGGCCACCGCCCACTACCACGCCACGCCGTGCATTGCTGGCCGCGGCACGAATGGCATCGAGATCGTCCAGGGTCCGGTAGACCAGGCGCGCCTCGGCTTCGGAGCCGGGAATCGGCGGCACAAAGGGATAGGAGCCGGTGGCCAGGATCAGCCGGTCATAGGGATAGCGCGCCAGGGATGTAACCACTTCACGGCGCTCGCGATCGATTTCCAGCACCGCTTCGCCAAGGTGCAGGCGCACGCCATGCAGGGCATACAATTGCGCATCGCCCAGGGCCAGGGTTTCGGCATCGCTGCCGCTGAAGTATTCCGAGAGGTGCACCCGGTCGTAGGCACGCTGGCGTTCCTCACCAAAGACCTGGACCTCGAAACGGGCAAGGGCGCCGCGCTCGATCAATTGCTCGACACAATGATGGCCGACCATGCCGTTGCCGACGATGACCAGTTTTTCCCGGTGCGCGATCGTCACTATCGAATTCATACAGGTTCCTCACTCAAGGCCATTCACGGTGGCCTGCCCGGCCAACCCCGGAAAAACGAACAAAAAAAGGCGCCTGGAGCCGAAGCTCCAGGCGCCTTTGCCTGGTATTGATCTGTGTAAGGTTGCGCGGGTACGAATGCCCGGCTCACCTGTCCTGTAATGTGATCGACGTTGACCACCGCGGACTGCCTGCCAAGGCGTCTTGGCTTGCCTGTAACGAGAAAAGCAGGTTACGTGCCAACTGCTGCAACCCTTGATTCCAGCGGCTTTACCAGGTTTGTACCAGGCAAAGTCGAACGCTCTTGGTGCGCCTGTGCACTATTGCAGCGCGCCGCATTCAATACACATCGCGCAGATAACGTTTGTCGCGGCTCAGGGTGGCGACATAGGCCTCGGCACCCTCGACGCTCATGTGGCCATGTTCACGCACCACGGCCTTGAGTGCGCTATCGACATCCTTGGCCATGCGGCTGGCATCACCGCAGACATAGAAGTGCCCGCCCTCCTCCAGCCAGCGCCAGAGTTGCGCGCCCTGTTCGAGCATGCGTTGCTGTACGTAGATCTTTTGCGCCTGGTCGCGGGAGAACGCGGTGTCGAGCCGGTGCAAGTGGCCCTCGCGCTGCCAGGCCAGCAGCTCATCGCGGTAGTAGAAATCACTGGCGGCGCGTTGCTCGCCAAACAGCAGCCAGTTCTTGCCCGGCGCGCCGGTGGCCTGGCGTTCTTGCAGGAACGCCCGGAACGGCGCCACGCCCGTGCCCGGCCCCACCATGATCATCGGTGCGTGCGGGTCTTTCGGTACGCGAAAATGCGCCGACTTCTGGGTGAAGACCGGCACCAGCCCGTGCTCGGCGCGGTCGGCCAGAAACGCCGAGCAGACGCCACTGCGAGCCCGGTCATCATGCCGGTAGCGCACGGTGGAAACGGTCAGGTGCACTTCATCCGGGGTGACCTTGGGGCTCGAACTGATCGAGTACAGGCGGGGTTGCAACGGCTTGAGCAGGCCGAGCAGCACCTGGCAGTCGAGCGCCACGGGGCACTCCTGCAACAGATCGATCAACTGCCGGCCCCACAGCCAGGCCTTGAGTTCGCTCTTGCGTTCCGGCGCCAGCAGCTCACGCAGGCGCGGGCTGCCCGTGCGCTCGGCGACGAAGGCCAGCCACTCGGGTGTGATGCGGGTGATGTCCAAATGTTTTTGCAGGGCCACGGCCAGGGGCAGTTCGCCCTGGTCCTTGAGCGCAATGCGCTGGCTGCTGTCCAGGCCCAGGGTGCCAAGCAGGTCTTCGACCAGGGTCAGGCAGTTGCTCGGCCAGACGCCCAAGGCGTCACCGGCTTCGTAGACGAAGCCCGAATCCTTGAGATCGAAGACGATCTGCCGGGTCTCTTTCGCCGCGCCCGGGCTATTGAGCAGGCGATTGTGCAGCAACCTCGCCTTCCACGGCCGCTGCCGGCTGTACAGGTCGCTGGCGCCCTTGCCGGTGGGCGCCGGGTGCGCCGCGGGCTTCAAGGCAGGTGCGTCGCTGAGGGCGGCGCTGACCGTGTCCAACCAGTGTTCGGCCAGTTCCTGGTAGTCCGGTTCGCAATCCACCCGTTCGGCCAGGCGCTGCCCACCGAGCTCCAGCAAGCGTTGGTCGAGCTTGCGGCCAAAGCCGCAGAACTGGTCGTAACTGGAGTCGCCCAGCGCCAGTACGGCAAAGCGCAGCCCTGCACAGCGGGACGCTGCCTGCCCTTGCAGGGCCTGCCACAGCGCCGCGCCATTGTCCGGGGCATCACCATCGCCGAAGGTACTGGCAATCAGCAGCACGCTTGCGGCGCTGCACAGCTCATCCAGCGTCACCTCGTCCATGCTGCTCAATTGTACGTTTTGCTCGGCCTTGCGCAGCCGCTCGGCACACAGGCTGGCCAGGGTTTCGGCATTGCCGGTTTGCGAGGCCCACAGCACCAGATGCCGCTGTCCCTCGGGCGCCACCGCGCAGGCGGTGCTTGGCGCCGTGCGGGAAAACAACCCGGCCAACACGCCATCGACCAGCAAGCGCTTGGCCGATGCCAGCGGCGCACTGGCAGGCAGGGTCGGCACGCCACCCAGCGGCTGGCCCGCTTCACTGCGCAGGCCCATGAGGAAGCCTTGCATGTACAACTGTTCATTGGCATCCAGGCTCACATCGATGCGGCCATCAAGCCCCAACAGACGGGCCAGGGTATCGGTCAACATAGTGCCTTGCTCCTGAGACTCAGGGACGGGTGTCGCGGCTGGCGGATCGATCGGCTGCACCGCGATCAGCGGGCCACTGACGCGGGCCAGAGCCACCGCGCAGTACTTGAACGCCGGTTGCAGCGAAACAGGGTCGATGGCATCGCTGGTAACGGCATTGATGGCCAGGTCTTCACCGAACACATCGTTCCAGTGAAAGGGCACGAAGCAGCTGCCTGGTCGCACCCGGTCGCTGAGCTGGGCGGGCAGTACGGCATGGCCGCGCCGCGAGCGCACCTGCACCTGGTCGCGTTCGCCAATGCCCAGTTGCGCGGCGTCCTCCGGGTGAATCTCGACAAAGGGGCCGGGGTTGAGTTTGTTCAGGGTCGCCACCTTGCCGGTCTTGGTCAGGGTGTGCCACTGGTGCTGCAGGCGGCCGGTGTTGAGCACCAGCGGGAACTGCTCGTCGGGCATTTCGGCCGGCGGCAGGTAAGGCCGCGGGAAGAACCGCGCCTTGCCGTTGGCAGTGGCAAAGGCAATGGCTGGGCGCTGGCCGGCGGCGTCGAGCTTGAGGGCCTGGCTGGTGCCATCATTGAGGTAGCGGATGGGGTTGCGCGCATCGGCACGGCCCGGCGCACAGGGCCATTGTTGCGGGGCCTTTCGCAATTGTGTGTAGCTGGCACCCCGGATGTCGTAGCCAGTGCCAGGGTTCCAGGCGCGCTTGATCTCCTCGAACACCTCCTCGGCGCTGGCATAGGTAAAGGCTTCGGCGAAGCCCATTTCACACGCGACCCGGGCGATGATCTGCCAATCGGGCAGGGTTTCGCCGGGTGCATCGACGGCCTTGGCCATCAGGGTCAGGTTGCGCTCGGAATTGATCATCACCCCTTCGGCTTCGGCCCACAATGCGCCGGGCAGGAGGATGTCGGCGTAGCGGTTGGTTTCGGTGTCGAGGAAGGCGTCCTGGGTGATCACCAGTTCCGCCGCCTGCAGCCCTTCGATGACCTGCTGGCGGTTCGGCACACTGGCCACCGGGTTGGTGCAGATGATCCAGCACGCCTTGATGCTGCCGCTGCGCATGGCCTGGAACATGGCCACGGTGCCCTCGCCCGCCTCGGCGCGCAGGCTGCCCGCCGGGATCTGCCACAGCGCTTCGATGAAGCGCCGGTCGGCCTCGACCAGGGCCGAGCGCTGGCCCGGCAAGCCCGGGCCCATGTAGCCCATTTCCCGGCCACCCATGGCGTTGGGTTGGCCGGTCAGGGAAAACGGCCCGCTGCCGGGGCGGCAGATCGCCCCCGTGGCCAGGTGCAGGTTGCACAAGGCATTGCTGTTCCAGGTGCCGTGAATACTCTGGTTCAGGCCCATGGTCCAGCAACTCATCCACTGCTGCGCCTCACCGATCCACTCGGCGGCCTGGCGGATATCGCCTTCGGCAAGGCCGGTGATCGCAGCCACGTTTTCTGGCGTGTAGCGCTCGAGAAATGCCGGCATCGCCTCCCAGCCTTCGCTGTAACGGGCAATGAAATCGGCATCGACATGGCCATTTTTCAGCAACAGGTACAGCACGCCGTTGAGCAAGGCCAAATCGGTGCCCGGCTTGATCTGCAGGAACAGGTCGGCCTTGTCGGCAGTGGCGCTGCGCCTTGGGTCGACCACGATCAGGCGCGCCCCGGCCTTGACCCGGTCCATCATGCGCAGGAACAGGATCGGGTGGCAGTCAGCCATGTTGGCGCCCGTGACAAAAAACAGGTCGGCCCGATCGAAATCCTGATAACTGCCCGGCGGCCCGTCAGCCCCCAACGACAACTTGTAGCCACTGCCGGCACTGGCCATGCACAGGCGCGAATTGGATTCGATGTGGCGGCTGCGCACAAAACCCTTGGCCAGTTTGTTGGCCAGGTATTGGGCTTCCAGCGACATCTGCCCGGACACATAAAAAGACAAGGCATCGGGCCCGTGCGCATCGAGCAGCGCCCGCAATTTGCGCGCTGTGGCGCTGATGGCGGCATCCATGCCGACCCTTGCCGGGTCGCGTTGGCGTTCGTGGCGCATGAAGGCGTGTTCCATGCGCCCGGAATCGGCAATGGCCTGGCCGCAGGTCGAGCCCTTGGTGCACAGGCGCCCGAAGTTGGTCGGGTGCTGTTTATCACCACTGACTTTGACCACACGGTTGTCCTGCACGGTCATGACAATACCGCAGCCCACACCGCAATAAGGACAGACACTGCGCACCGTCGTGCTGCTCATACGCGTACCCCTGGCTTGGACCAGAAACAAAAAAGCGCCCTGTTGCCCCGCGCTCATTGAGCGAGGGGCAACACGGCGCCTTTGTCGTGAAATATGCAGTCAGCGTTGACTGCTGGATACGCAACTCATTGCAAGGCACGCGCCAACACCCGGTGCCCCTTGAAATACCTGGGCTCCAAGGCCTGGCATGCTATGCCTTGGCGCTACCCTGCACTGCCAGGGTGCCGCCACGCCCCAAACCGAGGCAGGCGATAAATAACCACCTCCGCACGCGGCCATGGTGTGACAAGATCCACCATAGCCACTTGCCACCCACGTGGTGCTGGTGCATAACAAAGGTTCAATTCGACAAGGATGTTCACCTTGCGCTTCATTTTCCGAGCCGTGCTATTGCTGGCAGCCCTGATTCTGATCGCCATTGCCGTGGCCGTGTATTACGTCGCGCGGCCCAACCTGCCCCTTTACAGCGCCCCCAACCGTCTGCACTACCTGGAGCAATGGAGCGAAGCCGACCGTCAGGCGTACTACTACACACCCCAGGGTACCCAGGTCAAAGGCTTGCACTACGACTGGTTCACCGCCCTGGAGTTGCCCTTTTCCAGCGAACGCTTCGCCGCGCCAGACAACCTCGGGCGCTTCGGTTTCCTGATGGACCCGGCACAGCAATCCACCCCGCAGAACCCCGGCAACCTGCCCGTGGGCTTCACCCGCCATCAGAACCCCGGCGACACGATTGAGTACCTGGACATCACCTGCGCCGCCTGCCACACCGGCGAGCTGCGCTACCAGGGCCAGGCCGTGCGCATCGATGGCGGTAGCGCCCAGCATGTATTGCCCTCGAGCGTGCCGACCCTGCGCGGCGGCAGCTTCGGCCAGGCGTTGGTGGCCAGCCTGGCCGCCACCTACTACCTGCCCTGGAAATTCGAAGCGTTCGCCCGCACCGTGCTGGGCGAGCGCTATGAGGCCGACAAACGCAAGCTGCGCATCGCCCTCAAGGCATCGCTGGACACCTTCATTGCCGTCGCCTGGAACGACACCCACCGCGGCCTCTACCCCACCCTGGAAGGCCCCGGGCGCGCCGATGCCTTCGGCCGCATCGCCAACGCCTCGTTCGGCGATGCCATCAGTGCCGCCAATTACCGCGTGGCCAATGCCCCGGTCGACTACCCGCAGCTGTGGGATATCTGGACCTTCGACTGGGTTCAGTGGAATGGCTCGGCCCAGCAACCCATGGCGCGCAATATCGGCGAAGCCCTGGGCGTGGGTGCGACGCTGAAGTTTTTCGATGCTGATGGCAGGGCGTTGCGCGGCGATGCCCGTTACCCTTCCAGTGTCAGGGTGCGTGACCTGCACGTGATCGAAGAAACCCTGCAGCGGCTGCAGCCCCCGGTTTGGCCCCAGGCCCTGTTCGGCCAGATCGACCTGCCACAGGCGAGCCAGGGGCGCGCCTTGTTCAAGGAAAACTGTGCCGGCTGCCATGTGCCCAAGGTGCAGAGCGACGGGCCGCGCCCGGTGCAAACGCTGAAAATGCTGCCCCTGGATGCCATCGGTACCGACCCCACGGCCGCCGATAACATTGCCGACCATCGCTTCGACCTGAGCGAGCTGCAATGGACGCCGGAGGAGTTGGCCAAGCTCAATGTCGAGCTGCATTCGGTCGACGCTGAGCTCGACATGAAACACGTGTCGGTGGCCCAGGGCCTGGCGTACGTCACCGCATTCGTCGAAGCCCGCGCCTACCGCAAAGCCAACATAACCCCCGAAGAGCGCCCGCGCCTGGATGGTTTTGGCCTGCCCATCGGCGTGCGTGAATTGCGCGCCTACAAGGCACGCCCGCTCGAAGGTGTCTGGGCGACTCCACCGTTCTTGCACAACGGCTCGGTGCCGAGCATTTACCAACTGCTGTCGCCCCAGGATGAACGTGCCACCACCTTCTACCGGGGCACCACCGAATACGACCCGCGACACCTCGGCTACCGCACCGAAGCCTTCCCCGGTGGCTTTTTGTTCGATACCCGCATCACCGGCAACCGCAACAGCGGTCATGAATTTCGCGCCGGCCCACGCGGCAAGGGCGTCATCGGGCGCCTGTTGCAACCCCAGGAACGCTGGGCATTGCTCGAATACCTGAAAGTGCTCGGCACCCCACTGGAGGCGCAATTGCCATGAATGGATCGAACCCGCTCAGTTTTGCTGCCCGCGTGTGGTTGGGGCTTGGTCGGCGCCTGGTGGAAATACTGCTGTGGCTGGTCGCGCTTGGCCTGCTCGGTTGGCTCTTGGCTAGCCTCTGGTACGCCTGGAAGCAGAACGGCCCGGTCTCGGCCCAGGAGCAGATCCCGCCGGATGAGGTGGCCATGACCCAGGACGTTATCCAGACCGCCATCCGCATCGTCGACCAGCACCGCAGCGGCACCCGTTACTTGCGCGATGCCCACGCCAAGGCCCATGGCTGCGTGAAAGCCGAAGTGACGGTGCCGCAGGATTTACGCGCGGAGATGCGCCAGGGTGTCTTCGCCCAGCCCGGCAAGCAGTGGCAAGCCTGGGTCCGCCTGTCCAATGGCAATGCCTATCCGCAATTCGACAGCATCCGCGATGCCCGCGGCATGGCTATCAAATTGCTGGATGTACCGGGCAAGCAGTTATTGAGCGGCCAGCAGGAACGCGGCGAGCAGGATTTCGTCATGTTCGACCACCCGAACTTCTTCATTCGCGACGTGGCCGAATACCGTCAGAACATCGCCGCCCAGGCCGAGGGCAAGAAGATCCTGGCCTTCTTCCCCGGCAAGGACCCACGCAACTGGGAGATCCGCCACCTGTTCATCGCCTTGCGCACCCTCGGCCCGGCGCCGGCCAGCCCGCTACTGAGCACCTATCACTCGGTCGCGCCGTACAAGTTCGGCAGCGCCAATGCCAAGTTCCGCGTCATTCCCGACCCGGACAGTTGCCCGGCCTACAGCCCGCCACCGCAAAACCGCGACCTGCCCAACTTCCTGCGCAATGCGCTGTACCAGCAACTGTCCACCGACCGCACCCCGTCCTGCTTCGCCTTGCAGATCCAGCGCCAGAACATCAACCAGTACATGCCCATCGAAGACACCAGCATCGTGTGGCGCGAAGCCGACTCCCCCTTCGAAACCGTGGCCCGCATCCGCGTGCCGCCCCAGGATTTCGATACGCCCGAGCAAAATGTGATGTGTGAGAACCTGTCATTCAACCCGTGGCACGGCATCGAGGCGCACCGACCGATTGGCGGCATCAACCGGTTGCGCAAGGCGGTGTATGAGGCGGTGAGTGAGTATCGGCATGCGAGGAATGGTGTGTCGCAATAGCGACTGAAACCCTATTATGAAGAGCAAAGGGCCCGGGGCTTCAGCACCACCCAAGCCTTGGTAATGCTAGCTCGCATGCTGTCGCGGGTTGTATTCGCCCTGCTGAAAAACCAGAGCGAATACATATCAAAAGCTGCCTGAGGACGTCCCCTGAACCATAGAATCTCCCACAGTCTGTAAACCCCAGACAGCAAAAAGCCCGCACTAGGCGGGCTTCTCGGAGAAACACAGGCGTTCAGTGGTCCTGTGTTTCGAATATGGCGCAGCGGACGGGACTCGAACCCGCGACCCCCGGCGTGACAGGCCGGTATTCTAACCGACTGAACTACCGCTGCGTGTACCGCGTAAATGGTGGGTGATGACGGGATCGAACCGCCGACCCTCTGCTTGTAAGGCAGATGCTCTCCCGGCTGAGCTAATCACCCTTTGCTTCGCTGAGGCCGCGAAATTTACGCAGGTAGCGAACCTAAGTCAATACCCTGATTGAAGTTTTTTTCAATTGGGGGTGAAAAGCAGCTTCAAGCGGCAAGCTACAAGCGGCAAGAAAAAGCAAAATCAAAAGCACACCGCGCACTGCTTGTAGCTTGCCGCTTGCCGCTTGCCGCTACATATAGATCATCTTCTTGGTCATGCCACCGTCGACCACGAACTCCTGGCCAGTGACAAAACCTGCATTCTTCGACAGCAACCAGGCCACCAATGCCGCCACGTCCTCGACCGTCCCTACCCTGCC
>RCUR01000989.1_pt1 | contig 10171 bp, 11 predicted proteins | sample 2166151 | NCBI WGS metagenome assembly RCUR01 (sample SAMN09932785, study PRJNA488358) | compost metagenome | isolation source: compost soil in an enriched community | place: Germany: Experimental Botanical Garden
CAGCTCGGCCTTTGCCATGACTGCACTGGTATTCGGCGGCCTGTCGGCCTATGTGTTGATCACCCGCAAGGACATGAGCTTCCTCGGCGGTTTCATCACGGCCGGCTTCTTCGTGTTGATGGGGGCGGTGCTGGCCAGCCTGTTCTTCCAGATCAGCGGCCTGCAACTGGCGATCAGCGCCGGTTTCGTCCTGTTCTCGTCGGTCTGCATCCTGTTTCAGACCAGCGCGATCATCCACGGTGGCGAGCGTAACTACATCATGGCGACCATCAGCCTGTATGTATCGATCTACAACCTGTTCGTCAGCCTGCTGCAGCTGTTCGGCCTGATGGGTCGCGACGACTGATCGAGCAAAACCTGTAATAAAAGCCCGCTTCGGCGGGCTTTTTTTTGCGTGGCGGCGGGTAGATCCGTAGAATCGCGCTCTTTTTTCCAAGGCACCTCCCATGAGCGCGATAGAACCCTCACCGTCAGCCCTGCCCCCGGCCAATGAACTGGTGCTGGGCCTGGAGGACAAACCGCGGCTGATGATTGGCCTGCTGGCGGCCTTGCAGCATTTGCTGGCCATCATTGTGCCGATCGTCACGCCCGGCCTGCTGATTTGCCAGGCACTGGGCGTGTCGGCTCGCGACACCAACCTGATCGTGTCGATGTCACTGGTGATTTCCGGTATCGCCACCTTTGTGCAATGCCGACGCTTCGGGCCTTTCGGTGCCGGGCTGTTGATTGTCCAGGGCACCAGTTTCAACTTCGTCGGGCCGCTGATCGCCGGTGGCGCGCTGATGGTCAAGCAAGGCACGCCCGTGGAAGCCGTGATGGCCGCTATCTTTGGCGTGGTCATTGCCGGCTCCTTCGTGGAAATGGGCATTTCGCGCATTCTGCCCTTCGTCAAACGCCTGATCACACCCCTGGTTACCGGCATCGTGGTGCTATTGATTGGCCTGACCCTGATCAAGGTCGGCCTGATCAGCATGGGCGGCGGTTTCTCGGCCATGGCCGACGGCACCTTCGCCAATGGCCAGAACCTGTTGCTGTCGGGCACGGTGCTGGCGATTATCGTGGTGCTCAACCGCATTGCGGTGGTGTGGATGCGCAGTTGCGCCATCGTCATCGCCCTGGCCGTGGGCTACGCCCTGGCGGGTTACCTGGGGCGCCTGGATTTCACCGGCATGCACGAAGCGCCATGGCTTCAGGTGCCCGTCCCCCTGCATTTTGGCCTGGGCTTTTCCTGGGCGCTGTTCATCCCGATGCTGGTGATCTACCTGGTCACTGCGCTGGAAGCGATCGGCGATGTGACGGCCACCAGCAAGGTCTCGCGCGAACCGGTCGAAGGCCCGCTGTGGATGCGCCGGATCAAGGGCGGCGTGCTGGTCAATGGTGCCAATTCCCTGCTGGCCGGCCTCTTCAATACCTTCCCCAGCTCGATCTTCGCGCAGAACAACGGGGTAATCCAACTGACTGGCATCGCCAGCCGGCATATCGGTGTGTGGATCGCCGTGATGCTGGTGCTGCTGGGGCTGTTCCCCAGTGTTGCCGGGGTGATTCAGGCGGTGCCGGAGCCGGTGCTGGGCGGCGCGGCCATGGTGATGTTCGGTGCGGTGGCGGCGTCGGGTATCAACATCCTGGCGAGCATTTCCCTGGACCGTCGGGCCTTGCTGATTATCTCGGTGTCGCTGGCCCTGGGCCTGGGGGTTGCGCAGGTGCCTGAATTCCTGGCGCACATGCCCCATGCTCTGCGTACGGTGCTGGAGTCGGGCGTGGCTACCGGGGGTATTTGCGCACTGGTGTTGAACTGGTTTTTGCCGGAAACGGGCAAGACTCAGGCCGCTTGAAGTGACACCAGGCCCAGGACGCAGCCTGGCGGCAGCTGCTACGGGATTGCTGGTTGTCGCGATCGTGTAGCAGCTGCCGCAAGGCTGCGTCCATGTGGCGGTTTTTTGCTTTATCATTCCAGCAGATTTGCTGACAGAGCCGCCCATGAAGTTCGCCATTGCTGTTTTTGCCCCCGCCCATGCGCCCTCCTCGCGCCGCGCCTTGTTGTTTGCCCAGGCGGTGCTCGCCGGGGGCCACGAGATTACCCGCCTGTTCTTCTATCAGGAGGGTGTGCACAGCGCCTCCAGCAATATTGTCACGGCCCAGGACGAACAGGATGTGCCGGCACTGTGGCGTGACGTGGTCAGCCAACACCAGCTCGATGCCGTGGTCTGTATTGCCGCCGCCCTGCGCCGCGGGGTGCTCGACCAACAGGAAGCCCAGCGTTATCAGCGCCCGGCCGTGAACCTGACGGCGCCCTGGGAGCTGTCCGGGCTCGGGCAATTGCATGAAGCGGCCCAGGTCGCCGATCGTCTCGTCTGTTTTGGAGGCAATTGAGATGGCCAAATCACTGTTGATCATCAGCCGCCAGGCACCCTGGGCCGGCCCCGGTGCACGCGAAGCACTGGATATCGCCCTGGCCGGTGGCGCCTTCGACCTGCCGCTGGGCATGCTGTTTCTCGATGACGGGGTGTTCCAGTTGCAGGCGGCCCAGCAGCCCGGGCAATTGCAGCAAAAGAACCTTGGTGCCAACCTGCAGGCCCTGCCGATGTTCGGCGTCGAGGATCTGTTCGTATCCAGCGTCAGCCTGGCCGAACGGGGCATGGCAGCCAACAATTTGAGCCTGCAAGCCCAGCCGCTGAACGATGACGAACTGGCCGCCCTCGTCGACCGCTATGACCAGGTGATTACGCTCTGATGACCACTTTACATGTGCTGTCCCACTCTCCTTTTACCGACAACCGCCTGGGCAGTTGCCTGCGCCTGCTCGGCCATGCCGATGCCATCCTGCTGACCGGCGATGCCGTGTATGCACTGCAACCGGGCAGCGAGCCCTTGCGCCAGCTGGCAGAACGGCAACTGGCCACGCGCCTGTTCGCCCTGGAGGAAGACTTGCTGGCCCGCGCCATCGACCCCGCAGGCAGCGCCCAGGCCATCGATTACTCCGGATTTGTGGAGCTGTCCATTCGCTTTGACAAGGTCAACAGTTGGCTATGAGTACCTTGACCGTCGGCTCGCGCCACATTCCGCTGGACAAGGATGGCTACCTGCAAGACCTCGGTGACTGGTCCCGCGAAGTCGCCCAGGCCCTGGCCGCCGGGGAAGGCCTGGCACTGAGCCCCGAGCATTGGGAAGTGCTGGAGCTGTTGCGCCAGTTCTATCAGGAGTTTCAGCTGTCGCCCGCCACGCGCCCACTGATCAAGTACACCGCGGCCAGGCTCGGGCCGGAAAAAGGCAACAGCCTGTACCTCAATCACCTGTTCAATGGCACTCCCGCCAAACTCGCCGCCAAGCTGGCGGGCCTGCCCAAGCCGACCAATTGCATATGACCGACTACCGCCCGTTGACCACCGAAACCCCGGCCGAGCACCCATTCGCCCAGTTCGTGCGCATCCTCGGCAAAGGCAAGCGCGGCGCCCGCAACCTGACCCGCGAAGAAGCCCGCGATGCCATGGGCATGCTGCTCGATAAGCAGGTCGAGGATACCCAGCTCGGCGCCTTCCTGATGCTGTTGCGGCACAAGGAAGAAAGTGCAGAGGAACTGGCAGGCTTCACCGAGGCCTTGCGCACGCGCCTGCAGGCGCCGGCCATGGCGGTGGACATCGACTGGCCCACCTATGCCGGCAAGAAACGCCACCTGCCCTGGTTTCTGCTGGCGGCCAAGTGCCTGGCCAGCAATGGCGTGCGCATCTTCATGCACGGCGGCGGCGCCCACACCGCCGGGCGCCTGTACACCGAGGAACTGCTCGGCACCCTGCAGATCCCGCTGTGCCGTAACTGGCAAGCCGTCGGCAGCGCCCTCGACAGCCAGTGCCTGGCGTTCATGCCGCTGATGGACTGGGCCCCACCGCTGCAACGGATGATCGACCTGCGCAACACCCTCGGCCTGCGCTCGCCGATCCACTCGCTGGCACGCATCCTCAACCCCTTGGGGGCGCGCTGTGGCCTGCAGAGCATCTTCCACCCCGGCTACCAGGCGGTGCACCGCGATGCCAGCGGCCTGCTCGGCGACCGAGCCATCGTGATCAAGGGCGATGGCGGCGAGATCGAGGTCAATCCCGACAGCACCAGCCACCTGTATGGCACCCAGGATGGCCAGAGCTGGGATGAAGAATGGCCGGCGCTGTCGGCGCAACGCCACGTCAAACCGGCGCAACTCGACCCCGAGCAGTTGCTGGCGGTATGGCGCGGCGAACGCGAAGACAGCTATGGGAAAATGGCGCTGCTGTCGACCATGGCCCTCGCGCTGCGCGGGCTGGGCGAGCCACGGGACGCGGCGTTCGCCAAGGCACGGCAATACTGGGATGGCCGTAATCGATCGATTTAACCGATCAAAGCGGCCACACCTTTGCGCTTTTAGTTCGAACCAAGCGGCCTACACTGGTCTCCAACGCATGATACTGCCGAGGAAATCACGATGGGCCTTTTGGTCGATGGACGCTGGCAAGACCAGTGGTACAAAAGCAGCGAGGATGGCGCTTTCCAGCGCGAAAACGCACAGCGTCGACACCGGATCGGCGCAGGCAGCCCAGAGGGTTTCACGGCCAAAGCCGGGCGTTACCACTTGTACGTTTCGCTGGCCTGCCCCTGGGCCCATCGCACCCTGATCCTGCGCAAGCTCAAGGGCCTGGAAAGCCTGATCGACGTGTCGGTGGTCAGTTGGCTGATGCGCGAGCATGGCTGGACCTTCGACAAGCAAACAGGCTCGAGCGGCGATGCGCTCGACCACTTTAATTTCCTGCACCAGCGCTACACCCGCGACGACCCACACTACACTGGCCGCGTCACCGTGCCCCTGCTCTGGGATAAAAAGCAGCAGCGCATCGTCAACAATGAGTCGGCGGAAATCATCCGCATGTTCAACAGTGCCTTCGACGGCCTGACCGGCAACCGCCTGGACTTCTACCCCGAAGCCTTGCGCGGGCAGATCGACGCCTTGAACGAGCGGATCTACCCGGCGGTGAACAATGGCGTCTACCGTGCCGGCTTCGCCACCTCGCAAAACGCCTACGAGCAAGCTTTCGACGAACTGTTCGCCGAACTGGATCACCTGGAACAGTTGCTGGGCAATAATCGCTACCTGGCCGGGGAACACCTGACCGAGGCTGACTGGCGGCTGTTCACCACGATGATTCGCTTCGATGCGGTGTACTTCGGCCACTTCAAGTGCAACCTGCGCCGCATTGCCGATTACCCGAACCTGTGCAACTGGCTACGGGAGCTGTACCAGTGGCCGGGCGTGGCCGAATCTGTGAACTTCACGCATATCCAGCACCATTACTACGCCAGCCACCAGACCATCAACCCGACCGGCATCGTGCCCAAAGGCCCCGCGCACGACTTCAACGCCGCCCACGACCGCGAGCGCTTGCCAGGCCGTGGCATCTGGCAGCGCGACGCAGCCTGACCGATGCGGCTCAGGCTCGACTGCTTGCTGGCAACCGTACTGAGCGACCCATGAGCCCGGCACAACTCTCAGGCGACAGGTACACGTGGCAATGCCAGTTCGCGCCCACCATTGAGCCGCTCAAAGGTTTCGGCAACCTGCACATGGGGAACGCCCAAGTCGATTGCACTGGCTGCATTGAGGCGCATGACCTGTTCGTCGCTCAACGCGACGTTCAAGGCGCCCAGGGTCGCATCCAGCTGTTCGCGGGTACGTGAACCGAGGATCGGAATGAGCCCGGTGCCGCCACGCGCCGCCTTCTCGCGCAACCAGGCAATGGCAATGTGCGTGGGGCTGGCGGCCTGCTCCTGGGCAACGGCCAGCAAGGTATCGATGATCGCTGTCTCGCGGGCGCTGGTTTCGGCATGCACCAGCATACCCAGCTTGGATGCCCGATTGTCATTGCCGCCCGTGCGGTATTTGCCGGTAAGAAAGCCACCGCCCAGCGGCGACCATGCGGTAATGCCAAGGCCCAGGGCCGCGGCCATCGGCAATAGCTCACGCTCGGCGCTGCGCTCGGCCAGGCTGTACTCGACCTGGATGCCGGCAATGGGCGCCTGCCCGCGCAACTCCGCCAGGGTATCGGCACGCGCAATGCGCCAGGCGGGGAAATTCGACAGGCCTGCGTAGAGAATCTTGCCGGCGCGCACCAGGTCATCGAAGCCACGGACAATTTCTTCCATGGGCGTGACGCCATCGCTCATGTGCGCCCAGAACAGATCGATGTAGTCGGTACCCAGGCGCTTGAGGCTCTCTTCCACCGAGCGGACCATGTTCTTGCGGTTGTTACCGGTGTGGGAAATGCCGGCTGCCGGCGTGGTGCCCATGGTGTACTTGGTGGCCACGACGAAATGATCGCGCTCGGCGGCAATAAACTCGCCCAGCAGGACTTCCGACTGCCCCGCCTGGTAGCCGTTGGCCGTGTCGAGGAAGTTGCCACCCGCCTCCACATAGCCGTCGAAGATTTTTTTCGCTTCGTCGCGCTCGGCACCATGCCCCCAACCGGTGCCGAAATTGCCGGTGCCCAGCGCAAGTTCCGAAACGCGTAGCCCGGTCTGCCGACCAAAAACGTGATAACGCATGATGCTGGCCTCGCTGTGCTGATTGAATGACAACAATCATATTATGACCACAATACAATGAGTCAAGCGGAACCGCCGGGCGGTATCGAGCAGGCGGTCAGGTGCTTTCGCGCACCATCAATTCAAAACCAAGGTCCTGAGTCTGGGCGTTGCCCGGCTTGCCGTCGAGCAGGCCCAGAAGCATTTGCGCGGCGCGGCGACCGATGGCTGCACGCGGGGTACGGATGGACGTCAGGCGCGGCACCAGATGAGCAGAGGCGGGCAAGTCGTTGAAACCGACCATCGCTACCCGTTCGGGCACGGCGATGCCCTGGCGCAGCGCTTCTAGGATGGCGCCCTGGGCCAGGTCGTCGTTACAGAAGAAGATCCCGTCGACGTCTGGGTGCCGGCGCAGTAAATCGCCGAACAACTGCCCGCCCAGCCCGATGGAAGACGGGGCCGGCGCCATCACTTCGAGGGCGGCATCGTAAATACCCGCCTCACTCAGGGTTCGCCGAAAGCCCTCGGCACGCTGCATCACCCGCGGGTCCAATTGTGCCGCCACATACGCGAGCCGACGCCGGCCACGGTCGAGCAGGTGCTGGGCGGCGACGATGCCGGCCTGTTCCTGAGAGAAGCCCACCGACATGACCCCCGGTGCCGACACCAGTTCCATCATGTGCACGCAGGGTACACCGCTGCTTGCCAGCATGCGTCGCGAGCCTTCGGTGCGGTCGAAACCGGTCAGCAGAATGCCCCGCGGCTGGTGCCCCAGGTAGTTGCGAATCAGCTTCTCCTCTTCCTCGATGTCATAGTGAAAATTACCGATCAGCACTTCCAGGCCGCGCGGGCGCATGACTTCGTGAATGGCCTCAAGGGTTTCGATGAACAACTGGTTGGACAACGACGGGATCAACACCACCACCGACTGGCTCTGCGCCGACGCCAGGGCTCGGGCCGCCGGGTTGGCGACATAACCCAGGCTCAACGCGGCCTCCTCGACCTTTTTCACCAGGTCCGGGGCAACAGTGGCGACACCGCGCAGGGCGCGGGAAGCGGTGATGGGGGAAACCCCGGAAAGACGGGCAACTTCCGCCAGGGTGGGGCGTCCGGTAGTACGAGAGCCGATGCGGGTCATGGATTTGCTTATTTTCGACTTGCAAAGAATGGGGAACGGGCACTAAGGTAGCGCTGTCTCAGGCTGGGAGCAATTCACAATTGCGTCACCACCAATGACAAAAACTACAAGATCAATAAAACACGGCGTACGCGTCCCGGTCCGGTGCCTTGACCTGACAAAGACAGCGCTATCTCGCCGTTGGAGGTACCGATGAATTTTCCCCTGCCCGCATTGGTGGTAATGGGTGTAGCTGGTTGTGGCAAGAGCCACATCGGTGCCGCCATCGCCCAGCGTAGCGGTGGCCGCCTGATCGAGGGCGATGCCTTCCACCCCGCTGCCAATATTGAAAAAATGAGCGCCGGCATTCCCCTGAACGACGATGACCGTGCCGGTTGGCTGGTCAGCCTGGGCGAGGAATTGAGCCGTACGATCAAGGCCGGCGAACGGCCGATCCTCACGTGCTCGGCGCTCAAATTGCGCTACCGCGAAACCCTGCGCGCCGCCGTGCCGGAGCTGGGCTTCGTGTTTCTCGAACTGAGCCCCGAAGAAGCCAGCCGCCGGGTCACCGCCCGCCCCGGGCACTTCATGCCTGCCAGCCTGATCGAAAGCCAGTTCGCCACCCTCGAGCCGCCCCACGGCGAGCACCTGACCCTGGCCCTGGACGCCACCCTGACGCCCGCAACCCTGGCCGACCGCGTCGATGCCTGGCTCATCAGCCATGGCGCGGTGACGCTGTCGCAATCGGCCTGACGGAGATTTTTCCGCCAGGCCGCCAAAGATAGCGCTACCTTTAATAGATTCGCCCCACAACAACGACAATACGAGGCACTGAACCATGCTCGGTTTAGCCAACGACACCTACTTGCTGCTCGATGCACTGATTACCATCGTCGGTCTGGTACTGCTGATCACCCAATTCAAGGTCCACCCCTTCGTCGCCCTGACCCTGGCAGCGGGCTTCCTCGGCCTCACGTCCGGCATGCCGGTGGTCAAGGTGATGAAATCCTTCCAGGACGGCTTCGGTGGCGTGCTGGGTTTTGTCGGCATCGTGTTGGCCCTGGGTACCATGCTCGGCAAGCTGATGGCCGAATCCGGCGGCGCCGACCAGATCGCCCAGACCCTGATCCGCGCCTTCGGCAAGAAGAACGTGCATTGGGCCATGATGTTCTCGGCGTTCCTGGTGGGCATCCCGCTGTTTTTCGAAATCGGCTTCGTGCTGCTGATCCCGCTGGTGTTCATCGTCGCCCGGCGTTCCGGCGTGTCGCTGATCAAGATCGGCATCCCGCTGCTGGCCGGCCTTTCCGTGGTGCATGGCCTGGTGCCACCGCACCCGGGTCCGCTGCTGGCCATCGGCATCTTCAATGCCGACATTGGCAAGACCATTTTCTACGGCTTGATCGTCGGCTTGCCCACGGCTGTCATCGCCGGCCCCTTGTTCGGTAATTTCATCTCCAAATACATCCCTGGCAGCCCGTCCCAGGAACTGATGGACCAGATCGCCAAGGAATCGGAAAACCGCAACCTGCCAAGCTTCAGCATTACCCTGATCACCGTGCTGTTGCCGGTATTCCTGATGCTGCTCAAGACCTTCGCCGATGTGGTGCTGCCACCTGAAGCGCTGTTTCGCCAGTGGATGGACCTGATCGGCCACCCGATCACGGCCCTGCTCTCGGCCTTGTTGCTGGCGTTCTACACCTTTGGTGCGGCCCGTGGTTTCAACCGCAACCAGATCATGAAGATGCTCGACCAGAGCCTGGCACCGACCGCGGCGATCATATTGATCGTCGGTGCCGGCGGTGGTTTCAAGCAGATGCTGGTCGATACCGGTGTGGGCAACGTGATCGGGCAGATGGCGGTGCAGGCCCAGATTTCGCCGATCCTGTTGGCGTGGCTGGTGGCGGCGGTGATTCGTATCGCCACAGGCTCGGCCACGGTCGCCACCATCACCGGTGCCGGCATCGTTGCCCCGGTGGTGGGGCTGATTCCCGATGTGAACCGTGAACTGCTGGTGCTGGCCACCGGTGCCGGCTCGCTGATCCTCTCCCACGTGAACGACGCTGGTTTCTGGCTGGTCAAGCAGTACTTCAACATGACCGTGGCCGAGACGTTCAAGACCTGGACCATGATGGAGACCATCCTGTCGGTGGTCGGCATCATCTTCATCATGTTGTTGTCGTTGGTGGTCTGAAGCGGGTCATAGGCAGTTCCCACGCGGAGTGCGGGAACTGCCAAAAGCGACGCAGCCTGGCGGCAGCTGCTACGAATTAGCTTCCGCTTTTGCTTTTCGCAATGGTGCAGACGCCGCCGGACGTCCCTTCAGGAGGCTGAACGGAGGTATTGCGCAGCTGAGTGCGAGGCAGGACGCAGAGCTTGCAGCGAAGGGCCGGATGCAGGGACAAGGGGTTTGCCTACCTTTTCCCGTAAAAGTAGGCTGCCGCAAGGGCGGAACCGGGCAGCAGAGCCCCTCTATCATCTGGGTATGCACTGGATTCACACGCCACTGCTTAGCTG
>RCUR01000990.1_pt1 | contig 10165 bp, 6 predicted proteins | sample 2166151 | NCBI WGS metagenome assembly RCUR01 (sample SAMN09932785, study PRJNA488358) | compost metagenome | isolation source: compost soil in an enriched community | place: Germany: Experimental Botanical Garden
CTGGCAACATCAGCAACGGCTTCGTGACCCTGATTGGCCTGATCGCCATGTCCGGTATCATCTACAAGCTGATTGCCTGATAACTCCGGTTACGCTGTTGAAAGAAGAAGCCGCCTCGACAGAGGCGGCTTTTTTTATGGGCGCAGCGATAGCCCTTAACAAGCAGGCGGCGGCGGCCTAACATGGCGGGGTGTTTTTCCAGTCAGGACAAAAGGATATGTCTGCGTTGAAGAAAGAGCTCGGGCTCTGGCAGGGGATGGGGCTGCTCGCCACCTCCCTGCTCGGCACCGGGATCTTCGTGGTACCGGCGACCGCGGCGTCGCTGGCGGGGGGCGCCTCGCTCTGGGCCTGGCTGTTGCTCATCGTGCTGGTGCTGCCCATCGCCTTCACCTTCGCCCGGCTCGGCCGCCGTTATCCCCACGCGGGCGGGGCACCCCATCTGATCGGGCTCGCCTTTGGCAACGGTGCCGAGCGTTTCTCCGCCTTCCTGTTTCTGGCGGTGCTGCCGGTGGGGCTGCCCGCCGCGCTCACCATAGCCGCCGGCTTCTGGCACGCCCTGTTCGATGTGGGCGAGCTGACCCTGTGGGCCATCCAGCTGCTGACCCTGCTCGGGGTCTTCCTGCTCGGCCTGCGTGGCGCCCGCTCCTCCGGCAACCTGCAACTGCTCATCGCGCTGGCGATCCTGGGGCTGACCCTGCTCATCTGGATCAAGGGAGATCTGAGCTGGCGCGACGCGGCCCAGCCGCTGCCGACGGCAGCCGAGTGGCCCGCCATGGGCACGGCGCTGGCGGTGATGTTCTGGTGTTTCGTCGGGCTGGAGGCCTTCGCCCACATGGGGGAGGAGTTCAAGCGGCCGGAGCGGGACTACCCGCTGGCCCTGCTCGGCGGCGTGCTGCTGGCGGGGCTGATCTACTGGGTCCACTCGCTGGTGGTGCTCAAATATGGCCTCTATGGCGATGAGGCGACCAATGCCACCGCCATCCCGGCGCTGCTCTCGCTGCTGTTCGGGCCGACCGCCAAGTGGTTGGTGGCGATCCTGGGGTATCTCTCCTGCTTTGCCAGCATCAACATCTATCTGCAGGGTTTTGCTCGCCTGATCTGGAGCATGGCGCGGGAGGGCAAGCTGCCGGTCTCCCTCTCCCGGCTCAGCGCCCGCGGCGCCCCGCTGGCGGCCCTGTGCTGGGTACTCGCCATCTGCCTGCTCTCCATCACCCTGATCCTCTGGTGGCGGCTGCCCCTGGATGCGCTCATTCGCTACGCCAACGGCAACTTCGTGCTGGTCTACCTGCTCTGCATGGCGGCGGGCTGGCGCCTGCTCGGCGGGGTGGGCAAGGGGCTGGCGGGCCTGAGCGTGCTGCTCTGCCTGGCGGTGCTGGTGGCGCTCGCCTCCGAGGTGCTCTACGCCCTGCTGCTGAGCGCGGGCTATGGCCTCTTCTCCCTGTGGCGGCGCCATCGTCGTCGGGGCCATGCCAGCCGCCTCTCGACCATCGAGTAACACCGTGTCACGGATAAAAAAAGCCCCGCCAATGCGGGGCTTTTTCATGGTGCTCGACGTTAACCGTCAGTCGTCATCGAGGCCGAGCCGCTCGGCGAGCCGTTGCAACTCGTCGCGCCAGCCCTGCTGCAGCCGCGGGGTCTGATGCCTGGGCTTGCGGGCGAGATCGGCGGCCAGCAGGCCATCCAGCTCGTACCAGCGTGCCAGCAGCGCCTCGTCGCCCTCCGCCCGGGTAGTCTCCTCCGTCGGCGCCTCATGGGGTGCGATGCCGCCGGGGGGCAGGCTGTCGCCGCGCAGCTCGGCATAGGCTTGCTCGGCGCCGTAGGCCTCCAGGATCCTGCCCTCCCTGATCACCCAGAAGCGGTTGCAGCTGCGCTCGATCAGATCCCGGTCGTGGGAGATCAGCAGCACCCCGCCGGCAAACTGCGCCAGCGCCTCGGCCAGCTCCTCCTTGCCCTCCAGATCCAGATGGTTGCTGGGCTCATCGAGCCAGAGCAGGTGATGGCTCGCCAGCGACAGGGCGAGAAACAGCAGCCTGGCCCGCTCGCCGCCGCTTAAGGCATGCACCCGTTGGCCGTGACGGGCGTAGGGGAAGCCCGCGCGGATCAGGGCCTGGCGCAGGCTTATCGCCGGCAGCGGGGCCAGGGCATAGAGCGCATCGGTCAGGGTGGCCTGGTCGTCGAGTTGCTGCAGGGACTGATCGTAGTAGGCGATGCTGGCCGCGGGGTGACGGTACCAGCCCTCACCCTGGCGCTGCTCGCACAGCTCACGCCAGCACTGGCGCAGCAGGGAGGACTTGCCCGCCCCGTTGGCACCGAGCAGGGCGACCCTGTCGCCGGAGCGCAGCCAGAGCCCCTCGGCCCGCAGCAGGGGCGGCAAGGCGGGGGCCGGGCGCACGTCGAGCGCCTCCAGCCGCAGCAGGGCGTCGGCGGGCAGCCCCAGCCCGTGCAGTTCGAGCCGCCAGGGGGCGCCGGCACCGACCTGGCTCTGCTCCTCCCGCAGCCTGACGATCCGCTTCTCCATGGACTTGGCCTGGCGCACCAGCTTGGCGTTGTCATGCTCCCGTCCCCAGATGGCGAGCCGCTTGCTGCTGGCGCTCAGGCGGTCGATCTCCTTCTGCTCATCGGCCCGGCGCAGGCGGGCGCTCTCGTCCTCCTGTACCAGCGCCGCCCTGGCCTGGCTGCAGGGCAGGGCGAAGCGATAGATACGTCTGTCCCGCAGGATCAGGGTGTCCTGGGTGACACGGTCGAGCAGGCGAGCATCGTGGGAGACCAGCACCAAGGCCCCGCGCCAGCCTTGCAGAAACTGTTCAAGCCAGAGCAGGGAGGGGAGATCCAGGTGGTTGCTTGGCTCGTCGAGCAGCAGCAGGTTGGGTTGGCGCAGCAGGGCCCGGCCCAGCTGCAATCGACTGTGCTGGCCGCCGCTCAGGCTGGTGACGACCTGCGCGGCGTGCGGCGCCAGCTGCAGATCCTCGAGCATCTTGTCCAGCTGCCAGCCGAGGGCGGGATCGTCCGCCACGGCATCGCCGAGGGCGGCCCGGGTGCTGAGCCCGTGCAAACGGCTGGGAAGGTGCTGCGTCACGAACTCGCAGCGACAGGGGGCGGCTCTGTGGATGCGCCCGTCATGGGGCTCGACCTGGCCGGCCAGCAGGCTGAGCAGGGTGCTCTTGCCGCTACCGTTGGCGCCGATGAGGCCGATGCGGTCACCGCTGTGGATGCTGAGATCGATGCTGTCGAACAGGGGAAGCTCTCCCGCGTTCATCTGCAGGGAGTGGGTGCTCATCAAAGTTGTCATGCTCTTGCTCTCTAAAATGCGGGATCGGAAATCCCTGTCATCAGGAGCGCTGGCGACAACGGTCGAGAAAGGTCTCGGTATGGAAGGGAGTCGGCTTTGCTCGAACCCGCTATCGCAGCGCGATGGTATGCAGGCAAGAGCACTCGAATGTGCCGAACAGGCGGGCCGAGAACATCGGACACGCTTGGATAACCATTTTTTACCTCCTTATTTTCGTGATGGCACCGTGCGGCGATTATAGGCACAGAAGAAAAGGGTCGTCTATCGGGGCCATGAGGTGTCAAGACAGGTGGGGGGAGAGGCTCAGGGGGTGGGCGATGAGAGCGACCTCAGCCTGCGATAACGCAACAGCCCCGCGATGCGGGGCTGTGTTACAAAGTGGTGGGTGTGAGCGAGCCAGTCAATCGCGGGGGGTCTTGAGCGCCTGGATCACGTCGTCGCCGGGGGCCAGCTCGCTGACGTGGTTGAAGCTGTCGAGCCCGGCCTGCGGGTTGATGGTGAACGCATCGGCGCTGAGGTAGCCACCGCTGCCGGCGCTCTCCACTATGACGATGAGCTCCGGCTGCTTGTCACCGTTGAGATCCTGCAACTTCAGCTCCTTGATGCCGCCGTCCCGCGCCTGCACCTTGCCATCGATGAACTGATCGAGGGGGAACTGGGGGTTGGCGCCGGAGTAGAGGCGCACGTCGTAGCTGCCGATGGAGGCGGGTTCACCGCGTCCCTCGGCGACGGTGAGCACCTGACCGGTGGGGAGCGTCAGCTGCTTGAAGAAGCCCTCTGCCGCCTGGCTGGTCAGTGGCAGAGTGAGCAGTCCGAGAGTAATCAATAAGGCTTTCATGGATGTGACCCTTGTTGCTGCTGGGATGGCAGGGGCTTGCCCCTGCCGTCATGTCTGTGTTCGGCGCCGGAATCCGTGTCGGGTCCGGCGCCTTCTCTTTTACTACCCTATCCGGTGCGCTTGGCCGGGTCCAGACAGGGAGGATTTCTCTGCCCTCTCTATTACCATATCTTGACCCGTTTGGCAGGGTCCAGATAGAGCTTGTCGCCCGGCTGGATGTTGAACGCCTCGTAGAAGGCGGGGATGTTAGGCACCACCCCGTTGACCCGATACTCGGGCGGGGAGTGGGGATCCGAGGAGAGCAGCATCTGCATCAGCTCGGGGCGATACATGCCCTTCCACACCTGGGCCCAGCCGAGGAAGAAGCGCTGCTCCCCGGTGAAGCCGTCCAGCACCGGGGCCTCCTTGCCATCCAGCGACAGCAGGTAGGCCTTGTGGGCTATGGTGAGGCCGCCGAGATCGCCGATGTTCTCCCCCAGGGTGAACTGGCCGTTGACGTACTGCCCCTTGATGGGCTCGAAGCGGTTGTACTGGGCCACCAGCCGGCTGGTGCGGAAGCGGAACTCCTTGAGATCGCTTGGGGTCCACCAGTCGCGCATCACGCCGTCGCCATCGGACTTGGCGCCCTGATCGTCGAAGCCGTGGCCCATCTCGTGGCCGATCACGCCGCCGATGGCGCCGTAGTTCACCGCGTCATCCGCTGTCATGTCGAAGAAGGGGGGCTGCAGTATGGCGGCCGGGAATACTATCTCGTTGTTGCTCGGGTTGTAGTAGGCGTTCACCGTCTGCGGTGACATGTGCCACTCGTCCCTGTCCACCGGCTTGCCGAGGCGGGCCAGGTTGTCGGCGTATTCGAAGGCGCGGGCCCGCTGCAGGTTGCCCACCAGATCATCGGCACGGATCGCGATGGCGCTGTAATCCTTCCACTTGTCCGGGTAGCCGATCTTGGGCCTGAACTTGGCGAGTTTCTCAAGGGCCTGGGTCTTGGTGGTCGGCGACATCCAGTCCAGCTCCTCGATGCTCTGGCCGTAGGCGGTGCGCAGGTTCTCCACCAGCTGCTCCATGCGGGCCTTGGCCTGGGGCGGGAAGTAGCGCTCCACATAGAGCTGGCCGACCGCCTCACCCAGCAGATCGTCAAGCACCCCGAGCGCACGCTCCCAGGGGGCGCGCTGCTTGGGGGTACCGCTCAGGGTGGTGCCGAAGAAGGCGAAGTTCTGGCGGTCGGTCTGGCCGTCGAGATAGGGGGCGTAATCGGTGATGAGGTGCCACTTGAGGTAGGCTTGCCAGTCGCCGATCGGGGTCTGCTGCATCAGGCCGTTGAGGGCCGACAGATAGCTGGGCTGGCCGATCACCAGGCTGCTCTGGCCAGCGAGGCCGGCCTGGCCAAGATAGGCATCCCAGTCGATGGCGGGGGCTAGGCGCTTGAGCTCGCCGAGGGAGCCCTTGTTGTAGTTCTTCTCCCGATCCCGCAGGGCCACGTTGTCCCACTGGATCTGGGCGATCCGGGTCTCCAGGGCCAGGATGCGTTTCGCCTTGGGTCCCGCATCCGTCTCGCCGAAGCGGCTCAACATGCCGGCGATGTGCTGCTCGTACTTCTGTCTCAGCGCCTGGCTGGCCGCATCGCTCTTGAGGTAGTAATCCCGATCCGGCAGGCCGAGCCCGGACTGATAGAGGTAGACCGCATAGCTGTCCGGCGCCTTGGCGTCGGCATCGATCCAGAAGCCGAACGGGGCATTGCCGCCGAGGCGGCCGGCCTGGGCGAAGGCCTTGGCCAGCGAGCTCTGGTCGCGGATCCGCTCGATCTCGCTGAGCTGGGGCAGCAGCGGGGCCGTGCCCTTGGCGTCTCGCGTGCCCTGATCCAGGTAGCTGCGATAGAGATCGTGGATCTGCTGGGCCGGCGTCCCCGCCGCGGCCGCCTTGCCGTCCAGCCCTTCCACCAGCACCCGCACATCGGCGAGGGACTTGTCCCGCAGCAGGTAGAAGGCGCCGTCGGCCGGCCTGTCGTCCGGGATCTTGGCCGTCGCGAGCCAGTGGCCGTTCACGTAGCGGAAGAAGTCATCACCGGGCTTGACCCGGGTGTCCATGTTGGCCAGCGCTAGGCCGGAGTGCTTGCTTGCTGTGTCCGGCGCCTGACTACAACCGGCTAACAACGCCAACCCGATGAGGCCGGCCAGTATGCTTTTCTTATTGTTCATTCGCTTGATTCCAATTCGGGTTATTCAGCTTCCCAGCCCAGCTCGGGAGGGATCTCACTCTAGCAGTCCGGTTACAGCTTGATAAGCCTGACTCTGCTAAGATCCCACCAGCCGTTTTGGGGAAGCCTATGATTTCTCGTATTTATTCTCGTTTTTGTCAGACCCTGCCAGCGCCGGAAGGTTCCAAAGGCCTGCTGGTTGCCTTCAGTGGCGGGCTCGATTCCACCGTCTTGCTGGTGCTGGCGGTGCAATTTGCCCGCGAACATCGGCTCGGGCTGCGCGCCCTGCACGTGCATCACGGCCTGAGCCCCCATGCCGACGCCTGGGTGGCGCACTGCGAAGGCCTGTGCCGGCAGCTGGCGGTGCCGCTCCTGGTCGAGCGGGTGCAGCTGGCGCGCGGCAACGGCGAGAGCCTGGAGGCCCAGGCCCGTGAGGCGCGCTATCTGTGCCTGGCTGCCCACCTCGGGCAGGGGGAGTGGCTGCTCAGCGCCCACCACCAGGACGATCAGCTGGAGACCCTGCTGCTGGCGCTCAAGCGCGGCGCCGGCTTGCGGGGACTGGCGGGCACAGTGCCGAGCCAGCCCTTCGCCGGCGGGCTCCTGTTGCGGCCGCTGCTCGAGGTCAGCCGGGCCGAGCTGGCGGAGGCGGCGGCGAGCCTGCCCCATGGCTGGGTGGAGGACGAGAGCAACCTGGACGAGAGCTATGATCGCAACTTCCTGCGCCAGACGCTGATCCCGCAGCTCAAGGCGCGCTGGCCCGCCATGGCCCAGACGGCGGCGCGCAGCATGGCGATCTGCGCCGAACAGGAGGCCTTGATCACCGAGCTGGCGGAAGAGGATTGGCAGCGGGCCGGGGAGGGGGATGCCTTGCACATAGCTCCGCTGCAGGCCCTGTCGCCGGCCCGGCGCAACAACCTGCTGCGCCACTGGATCCGCCGCCAGGGCGGGGAGATGCCCTCGCGGGAGCTGCTTGGCCTGCTATGGCAGGAGGTGGCGCTGGCGCGGGAGGATGCCAATCCGCAGTTGGGCTTGAAGGATCTGGAGTGCCGCCGCTTTCAGGGACGGCTGTATCTGGTGCGGCCCAATCTGCTGCCCCGGCACGAGGAGTTGCCCATCCGGGTGGGAGAGTCGGTTGAGCTGCCGGACGGGCTGGGTCAGCTCAGCCTGCGTCTGCAACCCGAGGGGGAGGGGCTGCGCTTGCCCCGGGCGGACGAGCCGCTGTCGGTGCGTTTTCAGGTGGCGGCGGGCAGCATGCTCAAACCCGTGGGGCGGGTGGGCAGCCGACGGCTGAAGAAGCTGCTGCAGGAATATGGGGTGCCATCCTGGCAGCGGGGTCGTATCCCCATCCTCTATTACGGCGAGCAGGTGGCGGCGGTTGCCGGCCTCTTCGTCTGTGACGGTTTTCAGGTGCCGGCGGGCGGCATCGGCTGGCATTGGCAGAGACCTGAGCCAGTCGAGATTTGAACCCGGCCCATCATTCCGATGGGCCGGTCACTCCGGCCCTCTTGCGGGCGTATGGATGAGGGCATCGGCTGGCACTGCAGATACGGGATCCGGCCAAGGGGTTAGCCCTACCCGTTACTCCGATGGGCCGGTCACTCCGGTTCGCTTGCGGGCGTATTGATGGGGGCATCAGCCTGGACCATCACTCTGACGCACCGCTGACTCCGGCTCTCTTGCGGGCGTAGAGGTGGGCATCCGCCGCCTCATACAGGCTCTGTACATCCACCCCGGCCTGCCAGCTGGCGGCGCCCAGGCTGCAGCTGACCGCGAAGGCGCTGAGCTCCTCGTGGCTATGCATCACATGTTGCAGGCGTAGCCAGACCGGGCGCCAGGCCTCGGGTTCGGCGGGTTGCAGCAAGAGCGCAAACTCGTCACCACCGAGGCGAAAGGCCTGATCCGTGCCGCGGATGCAGCCGTTGAGCAGTTGCGCGAAGCGGCTCAGCACCAGATCCCCCACCGGATGACCCCAGGTGTCGTTGACCTGCTTGAACCTGTCCAGATCCAGCAACACCAGCACCAGGCCGTGGGATTCCCGGCAGTGCTGCTCCACCGCACGACCTATGGCCTCATCGAAGTAGGAGCGGTTGCCGAGCCCGGTCAGGTGATCGAGCCGTACCTGCCGCTCCAGCCCATCCAGCCGCAGATAGAGCGGCAGTGGCAGGCAAAGCAGCTGATGATACTGCCGCAGCAGCCGTTGCTGATCGTCGCTCAGGGGCTGCTCCAGCTCGTATTGCAGTAGGCCGAGGCGCTGATCATGCTGGCCACGCAACTCGAATCGATAGCTATGCAGCACCTGATGGGGCTGGGGCGGCCGGCAGATGAGGCTATGGGGCTGGCCGCAGTCGAGATGGAGGCTATGGATACGGACAACCTTTGCCACCCGCTCGGCAAAGATTGCCAGCAGGGCGTCAAGATCCCGTTGTGCCAGCAGCCGCTCGAGCAACTGCTGGCGCTCCTGGCCGGCCAGCGGCCTGAGCCGCTCCATCTGCTGCACCCACTGTTCGATGCCATGCCCGAAGCCATTCAATGATGATGTGTTTTCCACGCGACAGCCCCTAACCATCCAGCTTGCTTGTCCTTGCCTGCCCCTTCCCTGCAATACTTGTGCCCTAAATATGTTCGATAGTGAACAAGGGCGCTGGCTAGGCTTAACGAAACAAAAAGGAAGGAAAAAAGAGGTGGCTGGCGGGGTACCAGCGATGCGGCTAACGCCTCGCCGGCCCCGCCGTGCACGGGCTTTGGCCCAGTGCAAAACCGCCAGAGGCAAGCGCGAGTGAAATGGACGCCGGGAGCCCAAGGCGTTCCTCAACGCTGGCGAAGGGGTTGGCCTCGCAGCCGCCGCGCCGGGAGATAAATGGGAGAAGCCATTGTATGCAGACGTATTGATCCTGCTGCTCGCCGCCGTCCTGCTGGTGGCGATCTTCCGGCGCCTCGGCCAGCCGGTGATCCTCGCTTACCTGTTCGTCGGCATGCTGCTCGGCCCCCATGGCGCCGCCATCGTCACCGGGCAGGCGATCATGCAGACCATAGGGGAGCTCGGCATCGTCTTCCTGATGTTCTCCCTCGGGCTCGAGTTCTCACTGCCGCGCCTGCTCTCCATGCGCAAGCTGGTGCTGGGGGTCGGCGGCCTGCAGGTGCTGTTCACCACCTCGCTGTTCTTCTGGCTAGGGTGGTGGTGGGGGCTGACCCTGCCCCAGGCGCTGGTGGTCTCGGGCACCCTGGCGCTCTCCTCCACCGCCGTGGTGATCAAGCAGCTGGGGGAGCTGAAGCAGCTGCACACCCGACGGGCCCAGCTCGGGGTGAGCATCTTGCTGTTCCAGGATCTGGCGGTGGTGCCGCTGCTGGTGATGATCCCCATACTCGCCAGGCCCGAGGTGCAGGGCAGCGCCCTGCTGGCGGAGATCGCCTGGGCTTCCCTCAAGGGGCTGTTCGCCCTGATCGCCCTGCTCGCGGTGGGAAAATGGCTGCTGCCCACCCTGTTTCACGAGGTGGCGCGGGCGCGCTCCGACGAGCTGTTCGTGCTCAGCGCCCTGCTGGTGGCCTTGCTGGCGGCATCGCTGACCCAGTGGATGGGGCTCTCCATGGCGCTCGGCGCCTTCCTGGCCGGCATGATGCTGGGGGAGTCCCACTATCGCCATCAGCTCGAGGTCGACATCAAGCCGTTTCGGGACGTGCTGATGGGGCTCTTCTTCATCACCATCGGCATGGCCATGGAGTGGCAGCTGGTGGCGCGGGTCTGGTGGCTGGTGCTCGCCAGCGTGCTGGGGCTGATCCTGTTCAAGTCGTTGCTGGTGCTGCTGGCGGGCCGGTTGATGGGGGAGCGCAAGCGCGATGCCATGGC
>RCUR01000991.1_pt1 | contig 10161 bp, 8 predicted proteins | sample 2166151 | NCBI WGS metagenome assembly RCUR01 (sample SAMN09932785, study PRJNA488358) | compost metagenome | isolation source: compost soil in an enriched community | place: Germany: Experimental Botanical Garden
CCATCAAGAAACACAGGCCCCGAAGTGGGGCCTGTGTTGTTAGGTGACAGCTATCACCCGGCGCGCATAAAGGCCGCCTAGCTGCAGGCACCGATCAGCTTCCAGGGGTCCCCTGCGCTCGGCACATTGCCACTGTTCCACCACTTGGCCTCATAGATGTTGCCGTTGTAGGTCACCTTGTTGCCCGTGGTGTACACAGACCCGGTGGCCCAGCTTGCCGGGCAACTGCTGCCCTGCTCGAAGCTGGCCGACAGGCTATGGGCACCATTCACGGCGGTGAAGGTGTAGCTACCAGCCACAGCCTGCGCCACACCATCGACGGTGAGGGATTTCACCTTGTAACCGGTATCGGGCAACAGGGTGACGGTGAAGCTGGTTCCCCCCTTGGCCTTCAACACACCGTTCACCGGCGCCGGTGACAGAGTGCCGCCGACCCCGACGTTCACGCTGATGTCGAAGAAGACGGGAATGTCGATGGTAGCTTCGCTGTAGCTGCCGCTAAAACCGGCGAAGTTGGTCGCACTGAGGGTATTCACCGCCGTGTTCTTCAGCACTATCTGCTTGGCATCCCCCTTGGCATAGGGTTCAACCAGGCTGATGACCACGTCGCTCCCCTCCTGGCTCAGCTTGATGCCAGAGAAAGGCACCGGCTGGTTGCTCGGGGTGGTGATGACCGTCTTGGCCGGATCGAAGCGACTGACGACCAGCGTCATGTTCCAACCCCAGTTCAGCGAGCTAAGCGGCACTATATAGCCGAGGCGATCGTAGCTGCCGGTGACATTGGTGAACATCTCGGGCCTGATATCCTTGAGGGTCAACCCCACCAGCTCATAGGAGGAGTAGATGCCGCCATCCTCCGCCTGCGGGCCTATCACCACGGAGGTGGCCGTCTCATAAGCCTTCAGGTGTTTGAAGCCGATGCCGGCGCTGCCCGCAATCTTGTCGACCGCAGGATCGAAGCCCTGGACCACCTGCTTGCCCGAGTTCCAGGCCAGGGTGTAGATATCGGATTTGGTGATGACGGCAGCCGGATTGGCCTGCACCGACGCCGCGCTGACCCCCTTGAGCAGGACGCGCTGACCGGCAAACTGCAACTCGGCGCCATCGGCGACATCACCAATCACCAGATCCGCCAGGGGATCCGCCATGCTCCAGCCACGCAGCACGATGAGATCCTCCCCCACGGTGAAGTCATTGACCGTGGTCAGGCCGTTCGCCTGCTCGTTGAGCAGGATCTGATCCTTGCCACCACCTGTGATGACAATGTCATTGCCCCAACCGGCCGTCAGCACCTCATCATAAGGTGAGCCCTGGGTGATGCTGTCACCCGGGGTGTCAAACAGGCTGTTGTAGTCACCAAACTTGTAGACGTACTTGGTGATGCAGGTCCCGAGCTCATCACAGGTGATCTGATCCTTGGTCAGCAGGGCGCCGACCCCCCAGGCGCCACGCAGGTGTGCCGCCGCCAGTATGCCTGACATGGTGGCACGGACCTGAATTGGCTGACCGTTGTCATCCTTATCGGGCCAGCTCTTGGCCAGGGCCTGGGCCCAGGTCATGTTGGCGTCCTTGAGCAGCTTGCTTATCACCTGATAGTTGAAATGCATGGCGTCGCGCATCACCAGCTCCTGCTTCTCCGGCAGGCGCAAGTCCGCCAGGGAGTTGACCCCATTCTTGCCGACAAAGGTGCCCTGCCAGCGGTTGACATCGGTCACATAGACCTTGTTGCCGCCCGAGCCCTCGATCTCGGCCAGGGCCTCGGTCTTGCAACCCGCCCAGGTGGAGTCCGGCACGAACATGTAGAAGCTGTCGTACTCCTTGCCATCGACAGTCACCTGTTTCGGGCTGTAGTAACCGGCATCGATCAACACAGCTTCACCCAGCTGATAACCGATAAAACCCCAAGCGTTCAAGGAGTTGTATTGCATCTTCCGGAACATGGCCGCATCGGTCGGGGTGGCGGAATTATAGATGTTTCCCACCCCCAGCTTGTTGAAGAAGCCACTGATGGTGGTCGGCTCGGACAACATGCTGCCGGTCGAACAGTCCCGTACCAGACGACCCGGCGCCGTCACCTGGGCATAGGTGTAGACAGGGTTGTCGAGGTTTTGCAGATAAAAATCTGCCAGTGCCGGATTGATACCGGATTCAAAGTTGCGCAGCGCATCCAGGAAGTCCTGAGTGCCCCCCTTGGCCGCCAGAGCGGGGACAGCCAACGCGAGCAACACGGTTGCCGACACTATTTTCATGGTGCTTTTCAAAGCCTGAACCCTCTAATTAGTCCATTAATCACCGGGCAATTGCCCATGCAGGCTCCCAACAACAGACTCCTAGGAGAAATCCCCCGCCATCCGGGATGGCGGGAAAAACAAAAGTTAACTGACCAGACTCACCGCACGGCTGTGCTGGGTCGCCAGGGTGCCATTCAACACTTTTGCGGCGGCGCGAGCGCTCTCGGGGCGGGCCGAGTGGCTGCACAGGTAGTAGCGCACATCCGGATAACCGAGCAGGTCATAAGGGCTGCGCAGTGCCACCACTATCAGCTTCTCGACCTCGCGGCTGAGCCGGCGGACCAAGGCCTGGGCCTCCCCTTGGGCGAAGTCTTCTCCGGGCAGAGGATGGTGCTCGGTCACCACCAGCAGCCAGTCGTCGCCGACGGTTGCCAGCTGCTCGGGCGTCACAGACAGCACCCGTCGAGCGCCCTGGTCCAGAGCCGCAAGGAAGTGATCGAAGGCAGGTTCACGCTGGTTGGGGCCTATGCCACGGGGATTGGTGAGGTTGTGATAGCTGGTCGCCGGTGTGGCGTTGAGCACATAGAAGGGCCCCTCGCCCAACTCGGGCACCTGGCGTAGCCAGGTGAGCGCCTGGTTGGCACAGCGGTTGGCCACCTGCTGGTTTGCCGCCATGTCGGTGGGTTGATAGAGCGCCATGGGCACCAGCTTGGCGAGCTTGAAGGCAAGGATGCGAGCCAGGGCGGCATCGATCACTGCCTCGTCCAGATCCCCCGCCGCCACCGCGGCCATGATGCCGTGGATCATGGCGAACTGCTTGTCGAGGTAAGAGTCGCTGTGATCGTAGTGCTCCTCGGAGAGCATGATCATGTTGATGCCCGCCTTGAGCGCCAGCACTGCCGCCGTGGCGGGGGAGTAGTGGTGGACGATAGCCCCCATGTTCATGCTGTCGGAGATGATGACACCCTCGAAGCCCATCTCGGTACGCAGCAGATCCTGCAAGATGATCGATGAGAGCGTGGCCGGGTGCTGACTGTCGAGCTGCGGATAGAGGATGTGGCTGGTCATGATGAGATCCACCCCGGCATCGATGGCGGCCTGGAAGGGCCGCAGATCCTGCTCGCGCAACTCGCTGAGGGACTTGTCGACCCTGGGGATCTCCCTGTGGGTGTCACCCTGGGTGTCGCCGTGCCCGGGGAAGTGCTTGCCGCTGCCACAGATGCCCCCCTGGTGCAGACCGCGCACCGCCGCCGCCGCGTGCAACGCCACCTTGGCGGGCCTGTCCCCGAAGGAGCGGCTGTCGATGATGGGGGAGCTTGGATTGAAGTTCACATCGCAGCAGGGCCCCAGAATGCAGTTGAAACCGGCAAGGCGCATCTCCTCGGCCATGGCCTTGTACATGGCTTCGGTACCCTGCCCGGTCTCGGCCACACCGAGAGCCAGATTGCCGGGCCCAGTGGTGGACTCCCCCACCAGCACACCCCAGGCCCCCTCCTGATCCACTCCGAGCAACAGCGGTAGGCGACCCTGCTCGGCACCTATGCTGGCCAGCTCCCGAGTCAATTGCTGGGCCTCGGCGAAGGTATCGCCGTTGTCCTGGCTCAGGTAACAGCCTCCCAGGTTGTACTCGACTATCATGGTGCGCGCCTGCTCGGCGGACTTGCCCGGGAAGGCCAGGATGAACAACTGACCCACCTTCTCTTTCAGGCTCCAGCTGGAGATGATGCTTGCCACCTTGGGATCCATCTTCATGATCTCTTCCTTAAGTATCTGATAATAAATTTATTTTTTTCGCAGCTGCTTGAGCTGCCCCATGGTGAAGGTGACGGCGACGATGACGATGATGCCCCGCAGGATCAGTTGCTGATCCACGTTCAGCCCCATCAGGATCAGGCCATTGTTGACCATGCCCATGATGAGGGCGCCGATGACGGATCCCACCACCATGCCCTTGCCACCAAACAGATTGGTCCCCCCTATGATGACGGCGGCAATCACCAACATGAGATCGCTCTCCCCCAGGGTGTAGCGGGCGCTTTGCAGCCGCCCCGAGTAGAGGATGCCCGCGAGAGCGGCGAGAAAACCGTTGAGCATCAGCACGTAGAGCTTGATGCGGTTGATGTTGATGCCCGAATACATGGCGGAGATCTTGTTGCCCCCGGTAGCCAGCACCTGCTTGCCGAAGCGGGTGTTGCGCAGCACGAAGGCGCCTGCCACCGTCACCAGAATGGTCCAGATGAAGAGCACCGAGATGGGCCCTATGTCACCCGAGCCGAAGATGAACACATAGAGGTCGTTGTCGATGGGAATGGATTGCAGCGAGGTGGACCAGCGAGCGATGCCGGTGATGATGCCGGTGGTACCCAGGGTCACAAGGAAGGAGGGAATGCCGACCTGGGTCACGAACAGGCCGTTGATGGCCCCTATCATGGTGCCCACCAGGAGCGACGCCGAGACCGCCAGCAGAATGCTGTCCGTCTCCTGCAGGGTCAGCGCCGCGACTATGGCACTGAGTGCGACCGTGGCACCGAACGAGAGATCTATCTCGGCGGCACTCAGCACGAAGGTCATGCCCACCGCCATGATGGCGATGGTGGCGGTCTGACGCGCGATGTTCATCAGATTGACGGCGCTTAGGAAGCCCTTGTCATGCAATACCACGGAAAAGAACACGAAGATGCCCACGAACACCATGTAGATGATGTAGTCGCGCCAGTTGATACCGCGGCCCTTGGGCGCCGGCAGAGTTAAATCTTTCATCCTTGACTCCTTGCTTGTTATTGAACCGCCGCCAGCAGCGTCTCTTCATTCATCCGTCGCCCTTCCAGGCAGGCGACGACCCTGTGTCCCTTGCTCACCACACAAGATTCCTTGTTCACCACGCAGGGCTCCTTGTTTGTCATTGAACCGCCGCCAGCAGCGTCTCTTCATTCATCCGTCGCCCTTCCAGGCAGGCGACGACCCTGTGTCCCTTGCTCACCACACAAGATTCCTTGTTCACCACGCAGGGCTCCTTGTTTGTCATTGAACCGCCGCCAGCAGCGTCTCTTCATTCATCCGTCGCCCTTCCAGGCAGGCGACGATCCGCCCCTTGTTCACCACATAGATGAGGTCACAGAAGCTGGCGACCTCGGCATATTCACTCGACACGAAAATGGCCCCGTTACCGGCGGCGACATAGCTGTCCACTATCTTCATGATTTCGTACTTGGCATGGATATCGATGCCGAAGGTGGGATCGTCGAGCAGCAACACCTTGGCCTTGGTGGAGAGGCACTTGCCGATCACCACCTTCTGCTGGTTGCCGCCGGAGAGAAAACGCACCGACTGCTCGGGACCGCTGGTCTTGACCCCCAGGCTCTTGATCTGGGCCCGCACCATGGCGTCTCCCTTGAGCTTGTCCAGACCCAGTCCCTGGGTGAGCCGGTCATAGGCGGCCATCAACATGTTGTCGGCCACCGAGAAATCGAGCACCAAGCCCTGGCTGCGCCGCTCCTCCGGTACCATGTTGATGCCAAGCGAGATGGCCTGCCTGGGTGAGCGGATCCGCACCGGCTCGCCATCGATGCGGATCTCGCCAGCCTGGATGGGTGTCAGGCCATAGATGGCCTCAAGGATCTCGGTACGGCCACTGCCCAGCAGACCCGCCAATCCCACGACTTGGCCCGGCATCACCCTGAGGGAGATGTCGTGCAGCTGTGCATTCGAGACGCCCTCCAGCTCGAGCAGAGGCACGGCATCCACGGCAGACCCCGGGCGTGACCAGCTCAGGCTGGTGTCACCCTTGCTGCCGAGCATGGCCTCGACCAGTGCCTCGACGCTGGTGTTGGCCGTGTGGGTGGCGAGCACCGTATGGCCGTCACGCAGCACGGTCACGGCGTCGCAGACCCGCATGATGTCGCTGAGATAGTGGGTGATGTAGATGATCGACATCCCCTGGCCCTTGAGGGTGGCGATCACCTTGAACAGTTCGTTGATCTCATTGTTGGAGAGCGAGGCTGTCGGCTCGTCAAGCACCAGGATGCGGGCATTCTGGGCCAGGGCCTTGGCTATCTCGACGAACTGCTGCTGACCAACGCTCAGCCGCCCCACCTCGCAGTCCGGATCCAGATCGACACCCAGCATGGCGAGCAGGGGGGCGGCACGCCTGACCCTGTCCCGGTTGGAGATGATCGCCCCGCTCTCGCAGCCGCCAGACAGGAAGATGTTGTCGGCCACCGACAGGGTCGGCACCAGGCTGAGATCCTGATACACCATGGCGATCCCCTCGGCCTGCGCCTCTTTGGGGGTGGTGAAGCTGCAGGGCTTGCCAAACAACAGCACCTCGCCACCATCCCGACCATGAAAGCCGTTGAGCAGCTTGACCAGGGTGGACTTGCCCGCCCCGTTCTGACCGACGATGGCATGCACCTCGCCACGCTTGAGACGAAACGACACATCCTTGAGCACGGGGATGCCGTCAAACCCCTTCTTGATACCACTCGCCTCTATGGCGTACAGCTCCATGTGATGACTCCTTCCGTGAGATGGAACGGGTAGCCGCCTGCGAGGCGGCTACCCGTACGCTTATTGACTGAGTGCCTTGGTAACGGCGGCCGGAGGATCTCGACGCAGCGCCTGTTGCCAGGCATCGGCCAGGTTGTCGCGGGTCACCGCATCGGCGGAGACGGTGACGAAGGGAGGGGTCTGTTCTCCCAGCTTGGCCAGGGCCCCCATGGTGGCCAGAGTCTGGCCGAGGTCATAAGGTAAATCCGTCACTATGCCGGCCACGTTGCGGCCCTTGGCCATGTCCAGGGCATTGGCGGCGCCCAGGTCCATGGTGATCACCTTGATGTCACTGCGTCCGGCGGCCCGCGTCGCGGCAACCACCCCTTCGGCGATGGAATCCCAGGGGGCATAGATGGCCTGGATGTCCGGGTGCTGGGTGATGAGAGCCGAGGCAACCACCTCACCATCATTGGCGTTGGCAATGCCCTGCTTGGCGAGGATCTGGACGCCCGGGTGATGCTTGGCCAGGTTGGTCAGCACCGCCTGATCCCGCTGATTGGTGACGTAGTAATTGGCCTCGTGGTAGATGAAGCCTATCTTTCCCTGCTCACCCACCGTCTTGGCCAGCATGTCGGCAGCCAGACCACCCATCTCGAACAGGTCGTCGGTGACGATGCCGGCGTAATCCTTGCCATATTCAAATCCCGTTGGCAGGTTGCTGATCAGCACCAGCTTGCTGCCTTGCTGGACCGCGGGGCGAAAGGCCGCGGCGCCGGAGACAGGGTCGACCACCAGGGTAAGAATGATGTCGGGAGCCATGGCCATCACGGTTTCCACGTCCGTCCTCTGCTTGTTGGCATTGAATTCGGCATCGGTCACCGCCACCACTTTGACGTTCAAGTCATGGAATCTGTCTTTGGCACCCTTGATGAGGGCACTCGACCAGTCGGAGGTGGTGTGCATCAGGATGGCGGCCGTGTAATGCTGGGCCTTGACCCTGTCTTGCTGGGCAGTAGTGAGTGTTACCTGGGTATAAGGGGTTGGTTGTTCGCCATTGGGCCCCAGAGTCGTGGTCGCCTCGGCGGCCTGGGCCCCGTTGCCGAGCAGCATGGCGGCGGTCAATGCCGCCAGTAAAAAGTGTGAGCGTTTTGCCAACATGGTATTCTCCCTATATCCATTGAGTGGTTGATAGGTATTATCTAGGTGTTTTATAGCCTGTAATGAGATGTACCTCACTAAAGAGCGCGATGTTTTTGCGACTCAGCTCACAGGATGTTCAATTTTTGTTAATTAATGACAGGAAAAATCTGAGCGTCTGGGTATTCACTGGGTGAGCCGAACACAACAACAGGGATGAATGAAGGCGAAATACGGGGACTTATCACGAGATGCAGAACTGGAAGGAACATGAGTAACAAGCTGATCCCTATCGTCGAGCAGGGGCTCTGCCATCAACTGCTGGCGCGCAATGACATCTATTTCATCAGCTTCGATGAGCAGGAGCAGGTGGTGGCATCCAGCTATCCGGTGGATACCCTGACCCTCAATCGGCTAGACGATCTGGTGTTCCTGGTAGGTCCCGACTACCTGAAGGCCATACGCCAGCGGATCCGGGGCAACCTGCCCACCTTGCATTTCGAGATCCTCAATCTTGCCTTCGAGCTCTTCGCCCATGACGGACCGGACGGCACCCGCATCTGGTGCCTGCAGATCAAGCCGAGCGAGAGCCAGGACGCCTCAGGCATAGAGCAGGATCACCGGCTCATCAACGAACTCGGTCACTCCCTGGCCGCACTCAGCGACAGCCAGGGGGCGGCGCCCGGTGAGCAGCATCAGCAGCTGATCGCCCGCCACCTGCCCGAAGTGGAGCAAAAACTTACCCAAATTCAAGATCCGGCCCTCAAGATGTGCCTGGAGCTGATCCGCGCCAGCATGGAGAAGAGCCTGCAGGCCGACGGCAACCAACGCCTGCTGGAGGTGCTGACCCCCTCGGAGATGCAGGTGGCCGAGTTCATTCGCAGCGGCATGTCCAGCCAGGAGATCGCCAGCGCCCTCAATGTGGCGCGCAAAACGGTGGAGAATCATCGCAACAGCGTGCGCATCAAGCTGGGGCTGGCCAATCGCGGCGTCAATCTGCGCAACTACCTGCTGAGCCTGGAAAAATAACCCGTCCCACAACAAAGACAGGGCCGGCCAATGACGACGATACCCTGCACAACTACTTGCCTGGCCTGGAACAATCATCCGATGATGAGCGCCAGAGCATGAAGGAGATCACAATGCAGCAAGTCGTTTATGTCGCCAACCCGGTGAGCGGGTTGATCCATGTGTTTCGACTGGAAGAGGGCGAGCTGGTCCCGCTGCAGGAAGTCCAGACCGGCGGCGAGGTGCAGCCCCTGGTCATCAGCCCGGACCAGCGCTGGCTCTATGCCGGAGTACGCCCCGACTTTCGGGTGCTGAGCTACCCCATCACCGCGGATGGCAGGCTCGGGACGCCCTCCTCGGCCCCGCTCGCGGGCAGCGCCTCCCACACCTGCACGGATGGGACGGGGCGCCTCTTCTTTGCCGCCTCCTACGCCTTCGACCACGTCAGCGTGTCGCCCATGGATGACGGGGGCCGGGTGCTGGCACCCCACCAGCGCATCGACCGGCTGATGGCCGCCCACTCGGTGACCTGGCTGGCGGGGCAAAACGGGGAGCAGGAGCTGCTGGTCGCCTGCCTCAAGGAGGACGTCATCCGCCGCTTCACCCTGGGAGAGGATGGCCACCTGAGCCCCCATCCCCTGGGTGACATCCACACCGCCCCCGGCGCCGGGCCCCGTCACTTGGCCCTGCACCCGACCAACGGGGATCTCTACTGTCTCAATGAGCTCGACTGTACCCTCAACCGCTACCATAGGGAGGCGGACGGTCGCATCAGCGCGCGGGAGAGCCTGGACATGCTACCCGAGGGTTATCAGGGAAAGCGTTGGGGGGCAGATCTGCACCTGACCCCGGACGGCCGTTTCCTCTTTACCAGCGAGCGGACCAGCAGCCTGCTGACCCTGTTTGGTGTTGATCAGGAGGACGGTGCCCTGACCCCGCTTGACCACTTCCCGACCGAATCCTGCCCCCGTGGTTTTGCCATCGACCACAGCGGCCACTATCTGATCGCCACCGGGCAGCGCTCCCGCAGCGTGGCCGTACACCGCATCGCGGCGCAGACGGGCGAGCTCAGCCTCTCCTCCCGCCACCCCGTGGGGGAAGGGGCCATGTGGGTGAGGGTGCTGAGGCTGGACAAGCCCGCCTAGCAGGCCTCAAGGCTGCAGAAATGCGCGCGGCGCTCTGATGAGCGCCGCGCAGTGACAAGCTGTGGTTGGAGGTTATCTGGTGCCGTTGAGTTCATCATCCGGCCAGTACTTGTAACCCTGCATGGTGGCCTGCGCCGCCAGCCCCTGCTCGG
>RCUR01000992.1_pt1 | contig 10154 bp, 11 predicted proteins | sample 2166151 | NCBI WGS metagenome assembly RCUR01 (sample SAMN09932785, study PRJNA488358) | compost metagenome | isolation source: compost soil in an enriched community | place: Germany: Experimental Botanical Garden
GATCGACCTCACCGGCAATGGCCAGGCGGCCCTGTGGTTCTTCGCCGGCTGCCTGATCCTCAGCTGTTTCCTGGTGCTCGCCCTGCCGGCGAAGCTGGTCAACCGCTGAACCGGGTCGACCTGGCGACCTTGTAGCGAAGGCGGGGCCCCGCGCCCCGCCAACTATTCCCATCTCCCGAACCTCTCGCGGACAGGCCCGGCGCCTCGTCCGGCGGAGTCGTCTTGCCCGGATTTCGGAGCCACCCACTCATGTTCATACCCGCTCTACACCATGCCCACCGCTTCACCGGCGCCCTCGGCGGCTGCCTGGCCCTCGGCCTGGCGCCGGATCTGCCGGCCGACGAGGCAGGCTTCATCGAAGGCGCCAGCGCCACGCTGCAGGCGCGCAACTACTACTTCAGCCGCGACTTCTCCGACATCGTCGGGCCCAACCAGCAATCCAGGGCCGAGGAGTGGGCGCAGGGCTTCATCCTCAATGCCAGTTCCGGCTACACCCAAGGCACGGTGGGCGTCGGGGTCGACCTGGTCGGTCTGCTCGGCATCAAGCTCGACAGCAGTCCGGACCGCACCCGCTCCGGGCTGCTGCCGGTGCATGGCGACGGTGAAGCGGCGGACGAATACAGCCGCCTGGGCGCGGCGCTCAAGCTGAAGGTATCCAACACCGAGCTGAAGATCGGCGAGCTGCAGCCCAACCTGCCGGTGCTGGTGTTCAGCGACCTGCGCCTGCTGCCGCCGACCTACCAGGGCGCCATGCTGGTCTCCAGGGAGCTGCCCGGCCTGACGCTGAACGCCGGCCAGTTCCGTTCCACGCGCCTGCGCGACTCCTCCAACGACCAGGAGATGTACGCGCTGGTCAACGACCCGATCAACCCCGCGCGGCTCGCCGGCTTCACCAGCGACCGCTTCAACTACGCTGGAGCCGACTACGCCTTCAACGGCAATCGCACCACCCTGGGCCTATGGCAGGCGCAGCTGGAAGACATCTACCAGCAGCGTTTCTACAGCCTGAAGCACGCCGAGCCCCTGGGTGACTGGACCCTGGGCATCAATGCCGGCTACTTCGACGCCCGAGACGACGGCCGCAGCATCGCCGGCAAGTACGACAACCAGGCCTTCTTCAGCCTGCTGTCGGCCAAGCGCGGAGGGCACACCTTCTACCTGGGCTACCAGCAGATCGGCGGCGACGACGGCTTCATCCAGGTCGGCGCCAACACCAATCCGCTGGGCAACACCCTGCCCACCTACGAGTTCGCCGCGCCAGACGAACGCTCCTGGCAGGTCCGCCACGACTACGACTTTGCCGCCCTCGGCATTCCGGGACTGACCACCACCCTGCGCTACGTAACCGGCGACAACGTCACCACCGGCCGGGGCTTCGAGGGCCAGGACCGGGAGCGCGACCTGGATATCGGCTACGTGGTGCAGGGCGGACCGCTGCGGGGCGTCGGCGTGCGCATTCGCAACGTCACGGCACGCTCCAACTACCGCTCGGATATCGACGAGAACCGGCTGATTCTCAGCTACACCCTCAAGCTGTTCTGACGGCCGCAGCGGCGCAGGGGTTTTGCCCCTGCGCCGCCTCGTGCGTAAGCTTGCGGCTTTTGCGCGCCCGACCATGAGCCTCCACGACGTCCTCCTTCTCCTGCTCGCCGGCTTCGCCGCTGGCGGCATGAACGCCCTCGCCGGCGGCGGCACCTTCTTCTCCTTCCCCGCGCTGCTCGCCACCGGCCTGCCGCCGGTGACGGCCAATGCCACCAATGCCGTGGCCCTGTGGCCAGCCAGCCTTGCCGCCAGCTGGGCGGCGCGGGAACAATTGCGGCCGCTCGGGCGCTACGTGATCCCGCTGGTGGTGATGTCCCTGCTGGGCGGCCTGGGCGGCGGCCTGCTGTTGTTGGCTGGCGGTGACGAGACCTTCCGCCGGTTGATCCCCTGGCTGCTGCTGGCCGCCACCCTGCTGTTCGCCGCCAGCCCCTGGCTGAGCAAGCTGATCAATCGCCAGCGCGAATCCGGCGCCCTACCGCCCCACGGGCCCGGCAGCCACCTGGCGCATAGCCTGGTGGCGATCTATGGCGGCTACTTCGGCGCCGGCATGGGCATCCTGCAGCTCGCGGCCTTCTCCATCGAAGGCCACCCGCTGCTGCGCGCCAATGCGCTGAAGAACCTGCTTTCCAGCACCATCTACAGTGTTGCGGTGGTCACCTTCGTGGCAGCCGGGCGGGTCAGTTGGGGTGAGCTCGCCGTCCTGCTCGGCGCCGCCAGCTGCGGCGGATACGCCGGCGGCGCCCTGGCCCGGCGCCTGCCCAGCCGTTGGCTGCGCTGGCTGGTGATCGCGGTGGGGACGGCGATGACGGTCTACTACTTCTACAAAAGCTGACCTCCCATTCTTTGTAGGAGCGAATTCATTCGCGATGCAGCCCGCAGGGCTGCCCTGGGGATCTACGCGAATGAATTCGCTCCTACAGTGCAGATCATCCCTGCATCGCCCTGCACACCATCCGCCCCCTTCATTTGCCCATGGGGTGCGGCTCTGCTAGTGTCGCGCCCGATTCGACCTCCGCGAGACAGCAGCATGGCCCGCAAGAAAGCCACCCCCGATTTCGAACAGTCCCTCGCCGAACTGCAGACCCTGGTGGAACGCCTGGAAAGCGGCGAGCTGTCGCTCGAGGACTCCCTCAGCGCCTTCGAGCAGGGCATCCGCCTGACCCGCGAATGCCAGGCCTCGCTGAGCCAGGCCGAGCAGAAGGTGCAGATTCTGCTGGAGCGCGACGGCCAGCTGGAGGAAGCGCCCTTCGACGCGGACGAGCAGGCATGATCGCCAGCTACCAGGCCCGCTGCCAGCAGCGGGTGGATGCCGCCCTCGACGAGCTGTTCAACGCTCCGCTCGCGCCGCTGGAGCGCCTCTACCAGGCCATGCGCTACAGCGTGATCAACGGTGGCAAGCGGGTGCGCCCGCTGCTGGTCTACGCCGCCTGCGAAGCCCTCGGTGGCGACCTGGCCCGTGCCGATGGTGCGGCCTGCGCGGTGGAGCTGATCCACGCCTATTCCCTGGTCCATGACGACCTGCCGGCCATGGACGATGACGACCTGCGTCGTGGCCAGCCCACCACCCACATCGCCTTCGATGAAGCCAGCGCCATTCTCGCCGGTGACGGCCTGCAGACGCTGGCCTTCGACGTGCTCGCCGACGTCCGGCGCAACCCGCACGACGCCGAAACCCGCCTGGCGATGATCGCGACCCTCAGCCAGGCCGCCGGACCCGCCGGCATGGTCGGCGGCCAGGCCATCGACCTCGGCTCGGTGGGCATCAAGCTCGACCAGGCCGCCCTGGAAACCATGCACCGGCACAAGACCGGCGCCCTGATCGAAGCCAGCGTGCGCCTCGGCGCCCTGGCCAGCGGCCGGGCCGACGAGCACATGCTGCAAGCCCTGCACAGCTACGCCCGGGCCATCGGCCTGGCCTTCCAGGTGCAGGACGACATCCTCGACGTGGAAAGCGACACCGCCACCCTGGGCAAGACCCAGGGCAAGGACGAGGCCCACGACAAGCCCACCTACCCGGCCCTGCTCGGCCTCGACAACGCCAAGGCCTACGCCCTGGAACTGCGCGACCAGGCCCTGCGGGCCGTCGCCAACCTGGGCGAAAGCGCCGAGCCGCTGCGCGCCCTGGCCCGCTACATAGTCGAGCGGCGTAGCTGACCGACTCCGGGGCTATGCCGATATCGTCATAGCCCCGGCAGAAATCCCTCAAGCCGTCCCGGTCTCCCCAGCGCCACCCTTGCAGGCACTCTCCACAGCAAGGGCAGGCCTCCATGAAAACAATCCGCGTCATCGACTCGCACACCGGCGGCGAGCCGACCCGTCTGGTGATCGAAGGTTTCCCGGACCTCGGCAAGGGCGACATGGCCGAGCGCCGGCAACTGCTCGCCGAGCGGTTCGACGCCTGGCGCGCCGCTACCGTGCTCGAGCCCCGGGGCAGCGACGTGCTGGTGGGGGCCCTGCTCTGCGAGCCGGTAGACCCGCAGGCCTGTGCCGGCGTCATCTTTTTCAACAACAGCGGCTACCTCGGCATGTGCGGCCACGGCACCATCGGGCTGGTGGCCTCGCTGGCGCACCTGGGACGCATCCAGCCGGGCGTGCACCGCATCGAAACCCCGGTGGGCATGGTGGAAGCCACCCTCCACGAGGACCGCTCGGTGAGCGTGCGCAACGTGCCGGCCTACCGCTATCGCAAGGATGTGCGCCTGGACGTGCCGGGACTCGGCAGCGTCAGCGGTGATATCGCCTGGGGTGGCAACTGGTTCTTCCTCATCGCCAACCACGGCCAGCGCGTCGCCAGCGATAATCTCGACGTCCTCACGGCCTACACCAGCGCGGTAATGCGGGCCCTGGAGGCCCAAGGCATCCGAGGCGAGGACGGCGGGGAGATCGACCATATCGAACTGTTCGCCGAAGACGACCAGGCCGATAGCCGCAACTTCGTGCTCTGCCCCGGCAAGGCCTACGACCGCTCGCCCTGTGGCACCGGCACCAGCGCCAAGCTGGCGTGCCTCGCCGCCGAAGGCAAGCTGCACGCTGGCGAGGCCTGGAACCAGGCCAGCGTCATCGGCAGCAAGTTCGAAGGCCGCTTCGAGTGGCAGGACGATGGCCGCGCCGGCCGCATCATCCCCACCATTCGCGGCCGCGCCCATATCAGCGCAGAGACCACCCTGCTGCTGGAAGAGGACGATCCCTTCGCCTGGGGCATCCGCCTGTGAAAGCCGATGTGATCGTCATCGGCGCCGGCATCGTCGGCAGCGCCTGCGCCCATGAACTGGCCCGGCGTGGCCTGAGGGTGCGGGTGCTGGAAAGCGACCAGGGCGGCGCCACGGCCGCCGGCATGGGCCACCTGGTGACGATCGACGACAACCCGGCCGAACTGGCCCTCTGCAGCTACTCCCTGGAGCTCTGGCGGCAGTGGGCGACCCTGCTCGACGACGCCAGCGCCTACCGCAATTGCGGCACCCTCTGGCTGGCCGCCAATGAGGTCGAAATGGCCGAGGCGCAGCGCAAGGCCACGCGGTTGCGGGAACGCGGCATCGCTTGCGAAATGCTCGGCCCGGGACAGCTCCAGGCGGCCGAGCCGGCCCTGCAGCCCGGCCTGGCCGGCGCCCTGAAAGTGAGCGGTGACGGCATCCTCTATGCCCCCAACGCGGCGCGTTGGCTACTTCACCAGGGCGGCACCGGCATCACCCGCGAACGCGCGCGCGTGGCGGCGGTCGACGGTAACCGCGTACGCCTGGACGATGGCCGCCAGCTCCAGGCCGATGCCGTGGTGCTGGCCAACGGCATCCAGGCCACCGAGCTCTGTCCGGGCCTGCCGATCGAACCGAAGAAGGGCCATCTGCTGATCACCGACCGCTACCCCAGGCACATCCGTCACCAGTTGGTGGAGCTCGGCTACGTCACCAGCGCCCACGCCGGCACCGGCACCTCGGTGGCGTTCAACGCCCAGCCACGCCCCACGGGACAGATACTGCTGGGCTCGTCGCGCCAGTTCGACAGCCTCGATCCCCGTGTCGAAGGTTCCGTGCTCGGCCGCATGCTTGCCAGGGCGCTGAACTACCTGCCGGGGCTCGGCGACCTCAATGCCATCCGCTGCTGGACCGGCTTTCGCGCCGCGACGCCAGATGGCCTGCCCATCATCGGCCCGCACCCCGACCAGCCAGGCCTCTGGCTCGCCGTTGGGCATGAGGGCCTGGGCGTGACCACAGCACCTGGCACCGCCCGGCTGCTGGCCGCCGAACTGTTCGGAGAAAACCTGCCCTTGCCCGGCGCCCCCTATGCCTTGGAGCGCTTTGCCGCCTCGTCCACCTCCGTTGGAGCAGCCGGATGATCGAACTCAGCCTGGATGGCCGCAGCCTGCAGGTCGCCGCTGGCACCACGGTGGCGGCCGCCCTCGCCCTGGGCCGCGACGGCAGCAGCCGCACCTCGGTGAGCGGCCAACGCCGCGCGCCCTTCTGCGGCATGGGCATCTGCCAGGAATGCCGGGTGACCATCGATGGCCAGCGCCGCCTGGCCTGCCAGACACTGTGCCGCGAGGGCATGCAGGTGGAGACGCAAGGATGAAGGTGGACCTGCTGATCATCGGCGCCGGCCCCGCCGGCATGGCGGCGGCCCTGGCTGCCGCCCCCAGTGGTGCACGCATCGCCGTGCTCGACGACAACCCCGCACCCGGCGGACAGATCTGGCGCGACGGGCCGCAGGTGAAGCTGCCCGAAAAAGCCAGCCAGCTGCGCCAGGCCCTCGCAGCGGAACGCAACATCCAGCTGTTCAGCGGCACCCGCGTGGTCGCCGTTGCCGGGCGCAAACAGCTCTTGCTGGAAGACGCCGAGCGCGGCTGGTTGCTGAGCTATGACGCCCTGATCCTCTGCACCGGCGCCCGCGAACTGCTGCTGCCCTTCCCCGGCTGGACACTCCCCGGCGTCACTGGGGCCGGTGGCCTGCAGGCGCTGATCAAGGGCGGTCTACCGGTGGCCGGCGAACGCATCATCGTCGCGGGCAGCGGCCCCCTGCTGCTGGCCAGCGCGGCTACGGCCCGCAACGCCGGCGCCAGGGTGCTGCGCATCGCCGAACAGGCGTCGCTGACCGCCCTGGCCGGTTTTGCCGCGCGCCTGCCACGCTGGCCGGGCAAGGCCTTGCAGGCGGTCGGCCTGTTCGATGCCGGCTACCGCGCATCCAGCCACGTGCTCGCCGCCCTGGGCAGCGACCGCCTGGAAGCGGTGCGCCTGCGACAGGGCGAGCAGGTACTGGAAATCCCCTGCGACCGCCTCGCCTGCGGCTTCGGCCTGATCCCCAACACCCAGCTCGGCCAGGCACTGGGTTGCCGCATCGAGCAGCAGGCCATCGCCGTCGACGACTGGCAGGCCTGCAGCCTAGACAGCCACTTCGCCGCCGGCGAATGCACCGGTTTCGGCGGCAGCGAACTGGCCCTGGTCGAAGGCGCCATCGCCGGCCACGCGGCCGTGGGCCGGAGCGACCAGGCCCGCAAGCTCTGGCCCAGGCGGCAGCGCTGGCAAGCCTTTGCCGACGCCCTGGCGCACAGCTTCAGGCTGGATGGAAAACTCAAGGACCTGGCGCAGCCGGATACCCTGGTCTGCCGCTGTGAAGACGTGCCCTGGTCGGCCCTGGCGGATCGCCACGGCTGGACCGACGCCAAGCTGCACAGCCGTTGCGGCATGGGCGCTTGCCAGGGCCGCGTGTGCGGCGCCGCCAGCCAGTTCCTGTTCGGCTGGGAGCCGCCCGCACCACGACCGCCGCTGTCGCCGGCGCGGATCGGGACCTTGCTGAAACTGGGAGAATGAAGCGTGCTACCAGAACGGCAGAAACAACTTGAGCGGCGCCAGACCGCAGGAAGAGAAGCCGAAAGCCCGGTAGAAGTCGGCAGCGGCTTCGTCCTTGGCATCCACCACCATTCCGGCGCTACCGACATCCTGGGCAACGCCGAGCGCGCGATTCATTGCATCGGCCAACAGGAGGCGCCCCAGCCCCTGTCCCTGCAACCCGGAATGCACTGCAAGGCGTCCCAGGCGCGTCACCGGCACCTGGCGGGGGAAGCGTCGCGAAAGCTCGGGAGGTATCTCCTCCAGTTGAACGTAGGCGGATGCCAGCGCATAGAAGCCCAGTACGCTGTTCCCATGGAAGGAGGTGTAGCCAAGGGTGTGCAGGCCTTCAGCGGCAGAAGCGCCCGCCGGCACGGCAACGAAGGTACGGGAAATGCCCTTCTTCTGATGCTGCAGCGCGACCGTCTTCAACCAGCCGTCAAGCGCATCGGCACCACACTCAAACCCGCTTCGGTCGTGGTGCCCAGTCAACGGCTCCAGTCTGATCATGACGACGTTCCGTGTAGTCCTTGAGTGCAGCCAACAGCTTCTCGTTCGGCTGCGAGGGTTTATCCAGGGCGGCCAGGAAGGCTTCGGCGTCCTGGCCCCTCAGCCGGATGGCACGCTCCTGCTCGATGATGCGCTCGGCCTCGCGCAGGGCGCTCTGAACCACGAACTGATTGAGCGTGGCGCCGACCAGACTGGCGGCCTCTTCCAGTTGGTCCTGGACTCTGGCCGGAACCCTCGCGGTAATGCGGCCACGCTCGTGAGAGACATTAGCCATGGGGGAATCTCCGAAATTGAATGTCGGAAGTCTATGCCCAGGGTGACAATTTGTCACCAGCCTCCCATGATGCCCTCAAATCAGGCTGAAACGCCCCCATGGACGATGCCATGAATCTCGAACAGCTCCCCCCGGCCCGCGACCTCCCCACCCTGCTCGCCAGCCTCGAACAGGTGGCGCCGCTGCTGGACGCCATGCCCGGTGTGGTGTTCTTCATCAAGGACCCGCAGGCGCGCTATGTGCTGGTGAACCAGACCCTGGCGCAGCGCTGCGGGGTGAAGAGCAAGGACGCGTTGCTGGGGCACACCGCCGAGGACGTCTTCCCGACCCGCTTCGGTCCGCACTACACCGAGCAGGACCGCCGCGTACTGCAAGGCGGCGAACCGCTGAACGACCAGTTGGAGCTGCACCTCTATCCGGGCCGCCAGGCTGGCTGGTGCCTGACCCACAAGCTGGCGCTGCGCGACGAACAGCAGCGGGTAATCGGCATGGCGGGCATTTCCTACGACCTGCAGGCGCCTCAATCCAGTCACCCGGCCTACCAGAAGCTCGCCGCGGTGGACGCCCATATCCGCGAGCACTATGCCCAACCCATCAGCCTCGGTGAACTGACCGCCATCGCCGGACTTTCGGTGGCGCAGCTGGAGCGCCACTGCAAACGCATCTTCCAGCTCACCCCCCGGCAGATGATCCACAAGGCGCGCCTGGGTGCCGCATCGCAACTGCTGGCCGGCGAGCTGCCGATCACCGAGATCGCCCTGGCCTGCGGCTACACCGACCACAGCGCCTTCAGCCGCCAGTTCAAGGCCCTCACCGGGCTCTCCCCCAGCCAGTACCGCGACAGCTGCCGCGCCTGACCACCGAAGGGTGGACGTTGTGGCACTGCCAGAGCGGTAGGGTGCGCCATGCGCACCAGCGGAACTGAGGGTCGCTCCGGCCTGTTGCCCAGCCATGGCTCCCGGCTGAACACACAGCGCCCCCTACGGCAGTTCGTAGCCCAATGAAATCCGGGAACTGAGCTCGCCATTTCCCGGATTTCATCCGAGCTACTCGTGTTTCTCCTGTCAGCCGCTATGCCGATTTCGTCATGGCCCCGACGGAAATCCATCAAGCCTCCCCAGGCCCTGCGGCGCGAATCTTGACCTGTCGATTGCACAGCAGGAACAGCACCGAAAAAGCATTTTTCCGCAGGTACGCAACGTCCCGGCCCGGCCCCGTCGCCCGGCCCCGAACCAGCATCGAGGCCCATATGAACAACAAGAAAGCCATCACCCTAGCCGTCTCCGCTGTACTGAGCTCCACCCTGGCTTACAACGCACAGGCCGACAAACTCGACGACATCATCGAATCCGGAAAGCTGCGCTGCGCGGTCACGCTCGACTTCCCACCCATGGGTTTCCGCGACGAAAACAACGCCCCTGCAGGCTTCGACGTGGACTACTGCAAGGACCTGGCGAAGCAACTGGGCGTGGATGCCGAAGTGGTCGAAACCCCTTTCCCCGACCGTATTCCAGCACTGGTATCCGGCCGTGCCGACGTGATCGTCGCCTCGACCTCCGACACCCTGGAACGCGCCAAGACGGTCGGCCTGACCATTCCCTACTTCGCCTTCCAGATGGTGGTGCTGACCCGCGACAACGCCGGCATCAAGGGCTACGACGACCTCAAGGGCCGTTCCGTTGGCGGGCCTGCGGGTACCTACGAAGCCATCGCACTGGAAAAGGACGTCAAGCAGTGGGGTCAGACCAAGGGCGCCTTCCACGCCTACCAGTCCCTCGCCGACGCCGTGCTCGCCCTGAGCCAGGGACAGATCGACGCCACCACCGTGACCTCCACGGTCGCCTCCTCGCTGATCAAGTCCGGCAAGTACCAGGGCCTGACCATCGCCGGCACCGCGCCTTACGACATCGACTACGTCTCCCTCGGCGCCAAGCGCAGCGAGTACGGCCTGCTCAATTACCTCAACCTGTTCGTCAACCACCAGGTGCGCTCCGGCCGTTACCAGGAACTCT
>RCUR01000994.1_pt1 | contig 10150 bp, 8 predicted proteins | sample 2166151 | NCBI WGS metagenome assembly RCUR01 (sample SAMN09932785, study PRJNA488358) | compost metagenome | isolation source: compost soil in an enriched community | place: Germany: Experimental Botanical Garden
TGATCTTGTCGAGGAATTCCTTGACCTGCTTTTCCGCTTCCTCGCGGGCGATGGCATAGCGTTCCTGAATCAGGCCGGCGAGTTTGTCCTGACGGCCCTCGGCCTGCAGCAGCTCATCCTCGGTCAACTTGCCCCACACGAGCTTGGCGTTGCCGACATGCTGCTTCCACTTGCCCTTGAGTTCGTCTGCACTAGGTATGGTCATGATGGTTTGTCCTCCGGACCGGCGACATCGCGTGATTGCGCAGTGCCTAAAGCAGAACAATGACAGTGAACGAACCCTTCCTCAGTGCGCTGGCCCACTTATGCCATTCGGTTTCGGGCATCGCGCGCAACTGCGAGCACACCTTTGAGCAGGTCAGCGGTTCGCATCATTGAGGAACAGGTACGGATTGACCGCCGCTCCTTGCCACCACTGCCTCTCGGGTCCCAAGCGAAAGATCGCGAAATGCAGGTGTGGCGCAGCGGCCGCCGCATTGCCGGTGACGCCGACATAGCCCAGCAGGTCGCCGCGCTTGAGCGTCGCGCCCTCGCTCAAGCCCGGGGCATAGGCGTCGAGGTGCGCGTAGTAGTAGGCGAACTGCTCGTCGGGATCGAACTGGTAGACCGTCAGCCCGCCGGGCACGCTGGTGAACAGCTTGACGACCTGTCCATCGCCCGCGGCGATGACTGGAGTACCTAGGGGTGCCGCAATATCGATCGCTTGGTGTCGATGCCTGCCGCGGCACTCACTGAAGGAGTCGCGCAGGTTCACGCGCAGGACGCCCTCGACCGGGATGATCAAACCCGCAGCGGTGAGCCGCGCCCTGTCCTCTTCCGTCGAACTGTCTTCTGCCGTCGAGCTGTCCGTGGCGCAGTCGGGACCGGCCATTTCGGCAGCATCCTGTGCCGCCCCGCCATCGGCGGCGCACGTTTCGCTGTCGGCCGCGCGGCCCTGTGGCGGGGACAGGGTCAAAGCGACGGCCAGCAACAGTAAGCCATGCGCCGCTGCGAAGCGGCGCATGAGCGCACGAGTGGCTGAGCGAGGCGACATCATGGCCACGGAATCTCTGGCGGTGACAGATGAACTCTAGATTTGCCTGGTCAAGATCACCTCCCGATGGCGCGGATGTGCTGAACTGTATTTACGGCCCGCAGTGATCGCGACCGCCGCCCCTGCAGGATGTTCATGCCAGTATCGACGCGTGAGGCAGGCAATCATGTACCACGGTGAACGCTTCAACGCCTGGACCCATCTGGTCGGCGCGGTGCTGGCCAGCATTGGCGCGGTTTGCCTGCTGGTGCAGGCGCTGTGGGAAGGCGAGCCGCTGAAGATCGGCAGCGTCGCGGTCTACGGTGGCAGCCTGGTGCTGCTCTACGTGGTCTCGACCGTCTATCACAGCGTGCGCGGGCGAGCGAAGGCGGTCATGCGCAAGCTCGATCACCTGTCGATCTATCTGCTGATCGCCGGCAGCTACACGCCGTTCTGCGTGCTGACCCTGCAAGGTCCCTGGGGCTGGTCGCTGCTCGGCCTGGTGTGGGGCATGGCGCTGGTGGGGATGCTGCAGGAACTCAAGCCGCGTTCCGAGACGCGAGCGCTGTCGCTGGTGATCTACGCACTGATGGGCTGGAGCGCCGTGCTGGCGCTGGGGCCGCTGGCCGACGCCCTCGGCAGTGGCGGGCTGGGCTGGCTGGTTGCCGGCGGGATTGCCTACACGGTCGGCATCGTGTTTTTCGTCTTCGACGAGCGCTTTCGCCACTGGCACGGCATCTGGCACCTGTTCGTGATCGGCGGCAGCACCCTGCACTACGTGACGGTGCTGGTGTATGTGGTGTGAAGATTCCGATAAAAAAACGACGGCGTCCCCATGAATCAAACTGCCGATCTGCCTTGGAGCGATAGCGCAACAGCCAGAGAAGCCAGCCTCGACGCCTGGCTCGAGGAAACCGCCAGCGACCCGGTGGTCATGGCGATCATGCGCACCCAGGCCTTCCGCCGCCTGCACGACGTGTCCTTTCTCGGCGCGCTGGACTACACCCACCGGCTGCTCCTGCCCAGGGCGCAGCGCAGCCGGGCCGCCCATTCCCTGCACGTCGCCGCCCTGGCCAACTACTTGGCCTGCGGCCGGAACTATCCGCCGGCCCTGCGCCAGCAACTGGTGATCGCCGCCCTGCTCCACGACATTGGCCACCCACCGCTGTCCCACAGCAGCGAAGCGGCCCTGCGCGCACGCACCGGCTACGGCCATCACGAGGCCGGCGCGCGGATCATCCGTGGCGAGGTGCCCATCGGGAGGGAGCTGAACACCCTGCTCGAAAGCGTGGCGGATGTGCCCTTCCTCCTCAACCTGCTCGACCAGAATATCGGCGGCACCACGGGCGGCGACCTGTTCATCAGCCGCATGAACATCGACACCTTCGACGGCATCGCCCGCACCCTCGACTGCCTGGCGCCCGGCCTGCCGCCGCTGTGCCGGTTGACCACCGCCCGCGCCGCCCTGCTGGACAGTCACGGAGACGCCCAGGCGCTGGCGATCCTCGACGAGTTCTGGGAACGCAAGAACCTGGTCTATACGCAGTTCATCCGCCAGCCGCTGGGGATTCTCGCCGACCAGGCCAGCCGGCAGTTCTTTGCCGGCGTCCATGGCGGGCAGCCCATCGCCGAAGAGGACTTCTACGCCGGAGAAACGCTCTGGCAGCACAAGTACCCAGGCCTGTTCGAGGGCTTAGCGCAATTGCAGCGCCACCAGTTGCCCACCTGGCTCGCCGACGAGGAGTTCGAGATCGAGTTCCGCGGCTACTACGTCGACGCTGAAAGGGATTTTCCCCAGCGCTACCGACTGATCAGAGGCCTCCAGCAAGCCCAGGCCAGCGCACTGCTGGCGAAGCTGGAGCCGCGCGAACACCCGCAGCGGGTAGACAACCCGGCGTACAGCGACTTCCTGCGCGACTATCCGTACATCGACAGGGCCAGGCGGCATAGCGAGGCGGTCGTGCAGCGCATCCGCGCGGACCTGCAGGCGCTGCTGGACGCCAGTCCGCGCCGGGAACAGCTGAGCGTGGTGACCACCGGCTCCTACGGACGCGAGGAGGCCTGCGCGGAGTCCGACCTGGACTACTTCATCCTGCTCGATGGCTGTACTGCCGCGGGCATCGCCACGGAGAAGGCGCAGATCAAGCAGGTCATCGCCCGCTACATCGCCCGCGAACCCAGCGACTCCGGCCTGTTCGGCGGCGAGGCGACCCAGGACTTCACGCAACTGGTGGAGCATATCGGCGGCAGCCAGGACAGCAATCCGTCGCTGACCCGGCGCATGCTGCTCCTGCTGGAGGGGCGCAGCCTGTACGGCGACGCGCGCTTCGCCAGCCTGCGCCGGCAGCTGATGCAGGCGTACGTCGGCAAGGGCAGCCGCGACAAGGCGATCTCGCGCTTCCTGCTCAACGACGTGATCCGCTGCTACCGGACCATCGCCACCGACGTGCAGCACAAGGCCTGCGTCGAGCAGAAGGACTGGGGGCTGCGCAGCATCAAGCTGAAGTTCTCAAGGAAGCTGCTGTACTTCGCCGCCATCATCGCCATCGCCGAAACTGCCGGCGAGCCAGCCCGCGACGCGCGGATCGAGCGGATGCTCGCCCTGCTGGAGCTGCCCGCCCTGGAGCGGATTCACGCCATCGCCAGCGCCGATACGGCCGAGCAGACCGCCGGACTGGCAGCGAAGACGCAGGAGATCTTCGCGATCTACGAGTTCTTCCTGCGGCAGATCTCCGCACCGGCCAACCGCCGCGAACTGGCCGAGCTGCGCGAGGAAGACCGCGAAGGCTCCGAGCTGTACATGACGCTGCGCCAGAGCAGCAAGACCTTCTCGCGCACCCTGTACGACTGGCTGCGGGAGAAGTACGCGGAGGACCATCCGATCCACAACGCGCTGGTGTTCTGAACCGACGCTTCAACCCTTGCCGAGCAGCTTGAGCAACGCCTCGGCGCAGGCCTCGGACGAGGCGGGGTTCTGCCCGGTGACCAGCAGGCCGTCGACGGCGACGTGGCTCTGCCAGTCGGCTGCGCAGCTGTACTGGCCGCCGTTGGCCTTGAGCATGTCCTCGACCAGGAAGGGCACCACGTCGCTGAGCCCCACCGCCGCCTCCTCGCTGTTGCTGAAGCCGGTGACCTGCCGGCCCTTGACCAGCGGCTCGCCGTCGGCGCCCCTGACGTTGCGCAGCACCGCCGGGGCGTGGCAGACCGCGCCGACCGGCTTGCCGAGGGCCAGGAAGCGCTCGATCAGCGCCGCCGAGCGTGGGTCGACGGCCAGGTCCCACAGCGGGCCGTGGCCGCCGGGGTAGAACAGCGCGTCGTAGTTCTCGGCACGGACATCGTCGAGGGTCAGGGTGTTGGCCAGCGCGTCGCGGACCTCGACCTCGGCGTTGAAGCGCTCGGTGGCGGCGGTCTGCGCGAGGGGATCGCTGCTCTTGGGATCGAGCGGCGGCTGGCCGCCCTTGGGCGAAGCCAGAGTGATAACGGCGCCGGCGTCCTTGAACACGTAGTAGGGAGCGGCGAACTCCTCCAGCCAGAAGCCGGTCTTCTCGCCGGTGTCGCCCAGTTCGTCGTGGGAGGTGAGCACCATGAGGATTTTCATCGGTTGTCTCCTGTGCGGGCCGCAGGGCCGGCCTGTGTGGCGTGCTGAACAAGCTTAGGCGACTGGCGCAGCACCGACGATCCGCGTCACCTCGCCCATCATCGCCTCCGCCAGCGCCTGGCGGCGCGCCGCGGTCATCCGTGGCCGCGACAGCGCGCAGCTGAGCGCGCCGAGCACCTGGCCGACGCCATCGACGATGGGCACCGCGAGGCCGGTGTAGCCGGGCAGGCGCCGGTCGGGCAGGCCGCAGGCGTAGCCGAGGCGGCGCACGCTGGGCAGGGTGGCGGCGATCACCTCGGCGTCCAGACCGTAGTCGAGGCGCAGGGTGGCGGCGTTGTGGCGCAGGATGTCGCGGCAGTCGCGGCGGCCCAGATGCGCCAGCAGCACCTGCGAGCCCTGGCCGACGCCCATGGGGATGCGCCCGCCCACCGCCTCGCTGTAGCTGCGCACCGGCTGCCTGCCGCCTTGCCGCTCCAGGCACAGCACGGCGTGGCCGTCCGGCACCAGCAGGAAGAAGCTGTCGCCGAAGCACTCGGCCAGACGCAGCAGCGCCGGACGCGCCTGATCGCGCAGGCCGCCGGGGTTGCCGGCCCGGGCGCCGAGGGCGAACAGTTCGTAGCCCAGCACATGCCGGCCGCGCTCCGCGCCGGGGCGCACGAAGCCCTGCTGGCGCAGGACCTGCAGCAGGCGGTAGGTGGTGCTCGACGAAGCGCCGCATTCGGCGCAGAGCTCGTCCAGGCTCGCGCCCGCCTCCCCCGCCGCGGCGATGGCGCGCAACAGGGCGAAGGACCGGTCGAGGGTCTGGGTGCCCGGCACCTGGGCCGGACTGGCAAGGCTGGCGGTATGCATGATGGCGGACCTCCGCGGGGTGATTCCCACATGCTGGGAAAGTCGCTCGCTGGAAATCGATGCAAGTTGCGCGCCGCGCACCGTGCGGCAGGATCGGGGCCATTCCCGTCCCATCGAGGTGCGCCATGTATCCGCAGATCCCCACCGTCGCCAGCGACGCCCAGCTACCCGCCCGCACCGATGTGGCGATCATCGGCGGCGGCATCGTCGGCGTGTGCACCGCCTACGCCCTCGCCGCTCGCGGCATCGCGGTGACCCTGCTGGAGAAGGGCGAGATCGCCGCCGAGCAGTCGTCGCGCAACTGGGGCTGGGTGCGCAGCATGGGCCGCGACCTGGCGGAGATTCCGCTGGCGCTGGCCAGCCTGCGCCTGTGGGACGACTGGCAGACGAGCCTCGGCGAGGACACCGGCTTCGTGCGCACCGGCATCTGCTACGCCTGCGAGAACCCGCGCCAGTTGGCGGACCAGGAGACCTGGCTGCGCGGCGCCAGCGCGTTCGGCGCCGAGGCGCGGCTGCTCGATGCCAACGAACTGCGCCGCCGGTTGCCCGAGGGCGCGCGGGCCGGCTGGTCCGGCGCACTGTTCGCCCCTCACGACGGCCGCGCCGAACCGCACCTGGCCACGGCGGCGATTGCCCGTGCCGCGCGCAAGCTGGGCGCCCGGCTGTTCACCCGCTGCGCGGTGCGCGGCGTGGGCAGCGAAGGCGGTCGGGTGACCTCGGTGATCACCGAGCGCGGCGAGCTGCGCTGCACCAGCGTGGTGCTCGCCGGCGGCGCCTGGTCCTCGCTGTTGTGCAAGAGCCTCGGCATCCGCCTGCCGCAACTCAAGGTCATCGCCTCGGTGCTGCGCACCGCGCCGATGCCGGGCGGCCCGGAGCAGGCCATCGGTGCCAGCCGCTTCGCCTTCCGCAAGCGTGCGGACGGCGGCTACACCATCGCCCAGCGCACCGCCAACCTCGCGCCGATCACCCCGGACAGCTTCCGCTACCTCGGCGACTTCCTGCCGGCGCTGGGCAAACAGTACCGCGAGGTGCGCGTGCGCCTCGGCCGCGAGTTCCTCGACGAGTGGCGCCTGCCGAGCCGCTGGGCGCTGGACGAAGTCAGCCCGTTCGAGCGCTGCCGGGTGCTCGACCCCGCGCCCTCGCCGGCGATCCTTGAGGAGGCGCGCGCGGCGCTGGGCGCGGTCTACCCGTTCTTCAAGGACCTGCGCATCGCGCAGAGCTGGGCCGGTGCGATGGACGTGACGCCGGATGCGATTCCGGTGATCGGCGCGGTGCCGCAACTGCCGGGGCTGTTCCTCTCCACCGGCTACTCCGGCCACGGCTTCGGCATCGCGCCGGGGGCGGGGCAGCTGATGGCGGATCTGATCATGGGAACGCCGCCGCTGGTCGATCCAAGGCCGTTTCGCTTCGAGCGGCTGTGACGAAGGTCCGCGCCTGGATTGCCGGCACGCCTGCGGCGCGCCAGACTCATGCCTGAATCGCAGCACTCCGCCGCCGATACGTGCCGGAAAATCACCAATGAAAACCACGCTCGATGAAATGCAGGCCTTCGCCCGCGTGGTCGACAGCGGCTCGATCAGCGCCGCCGCCGAGCAGCTGGGACAGACCGCCTCGGGCGTCAGCCGCGCGCTGGGGCGGCTGGAGGAAAAGCTCGGCGTCACCCTGCTGCGCCGCACCACCCGCCGGCTGGAGCTGACCGAGGAAGGCGCGGCCTTTCTCGCCCAGGCGCGGCGCATCCTGGCCAGCGTCGAGGAGGCCGAGGAGCAGATGGCCATGCGTAGCCAGCAGCCGTCCGGGCGGTTGCGGGTGAATGCCGCCTCGCCGTTCATGCTGCATGTGGTGGTGCCGCTGGTGGCGGGCTTTCGCCAGCGCTACCCGCAGATCGAGCTGGAACTGAACACCAGCGACCAGCTGATCGACCTGCTGGAGCAGCGCACCGACGTGGCCATCCGCCATGGCGCACTGCGCGACTCGACGCTGCATGCCCGCCCGCTCGGCAGCAGCCGCCTGCGCGTGCAGGCCAGCCCCGACTACCTGCGTCGCCACGGCACGCCGCGCACGCCCGAGGAGCTGGCCGGCCACAGCCTGCTCGGCTTCGTCCAGCCGGAGACGCTCAACCAGTGGCCGCTGCGCCATGCCTGCGGCGAGCGCTGGAGCATCGAGCCCACCCTGCGCGCCTCCAGCGGCGAGACCCTGCGCCAGCTCGCGCTGGCCGGTGGCGGACTGGTCTGCCTGTCCGACTTCATGACCGCCGCCGACCGCGCCGCTGGCGGCCTGGTGCAGGTGCTGGCCGCGCACACCGTGGAGGTACGCCAGCCGATCCACGCGGTGTACTACCGCAACACCGCGCTGGCTTCGCGCATCGCCTGCTTTCTCGACTATCTCGGCGAGCGGATCGGCTGAGGCAGCACACCCACGCGCTCGCTCAGTGAGCATTCGTGACTTTCGGGCACATATCTTTGGCCCGTCACCCCATTTTTCCGCACGAGTCGGCGACGGACACTGCGCGCCATTCCTTCACTTGCGGAGAAATCCATGCCCATTGCCCTGCTCGCGCTCACCTTGAGCGCATTCGCCATCGGCACGACGGAGTTCGTCATCGTCGGCCTGCTTCCCACCATCGCCGCCGACCTCGGCGTCGACCTGCCGTCGGCGGGCCTGTTGGTCAGCCTGTACGCCCTCGGCGTGGCGGTCGGCGCACCGCTGCTCACCGCGCTCACCGGCCGGGTGCCGCGCAAGCTGTTGCTGCTCGGCCTGATGGTGCTGTTCACCGCCGGCAATCTGCTGGCCTGGCAGGCGCCGGGGCACGAGTCGCTGATCGTCGCGCGCATCGTCACCGGCCTGGCCCACGGGGTGTTCTTCTCCATCGGCTCGACCATCGCCACCAGCCTGGTGCCCAAGGACAAGGCGGCCAGCGCCATCGCCATCATGTTCACCGGCCTCACCGTGGCGCTGGTCACCGGCGTGCCGCTGGGCACCTTCATTGGCCAGCACTTCGGCTGGCGCGCGACCTTCCTCGCGGTGTCCGCCCTCGGCGTGATCGCCTTCGTCGGCAGTCTGCTGTTCGTGCCGCGGCAGATCGCCCACGGCACGCCGGCCTCGCTGCTGCAGCAACTCAAGGTGCTCAGGGCGCCGCGCCTGCTGCTGGTGTATGCGATGACCGCGGTGGGCTACGGCGGCTCGTTCGTCGCCTTCACCTTCCTCGCGCCCATCCTGCAAGAGATCAGCGGCTTCAGCGCCGGTGCGGTGAGCCTGGTGCTGCTGGTCTACGGCGTGTCGGTGGCGGTGGGCAACATCTGGGGCGGCAGGCTGGCCGACCGCCGCGGGCCGATCGGCGCGCTGAAGCTGATCTTCCTGCTGCTCGCCGCCGTGCTGCTGACCCTCACCTTCACCGCCGCCAATCCCTGGCTGGCGCTGGGCACGGTGCTGCTGTGGGGCGCGGTGGCCTTCGGCAACGTGCCGGCGCTGCAGGTGTACGTGGTGCGCCAGGCCGAGCGCCACACCCCGCACGCGGTGGACGTGGCCTCGGGGCTGAACATCGCCGCCTTCAACCTCGGCATCGCCGGCGGCGCCTGGGCCGGCGGGCTGATCGTCGCCCACCTCGGCCTGATCCACACCGCCTGGATCGGCGCACTGACCGTGCTGGTGGCGCTGGCGTTGACCGCCTGGAGCGGGCGCCTGGATCGCGGTGAGCCACTGCCGCAGACGGCTGGTGTCGGAGTAGTTGCCGGGCACTGACCGGGGCATCGCGCAATCGCCAATCTGGTGTCATGACCTCCCATCTCTGGACGCGAAGCGTCCCTGGCCGGGTGCCCACGCGGGAGCGTGGGCACCCCAGTTGGGCAATTCAATGCCGATTTCAGCGCGGAGATGACTCAAATCGGCATTTAGATGCCTTTCGCCTCACTCCCTCCTCGCCACACCTGCCCCTGTAGGGGCGAATTCATTCGCCAGAAGACCCCGCCAAGGCGAATGAATTCGCCCCTACAAGGACGCGGCCCCTCCCCCGCCGAGTGGTCGACGTCCCACCCTCGAAAAATTCCCCTCAGGATAAAAAAATTCATCACAGGTATGGACGCGGCGATTTTGTTCGCTTATAAAAACACCAGCACGAAAAATATATTCCCAGCAGTCAAAAATATTCAGGGATGAATTCGGGCTTCACCGACAAATTTTCCGCCTTGCAACCGCTGCCTCCACCTCCAGAGGACTCGACATGCAACACGCTCAGAACCAGTACGTGATCAAGATCAGCTGCCCGGCCACTTCCGGCATCGTCGCCAGCGTGACTTCCTTCCTCGCCGACAACGGTTGCTACATCAGCGAGATGGCGCAGTTCGACGACGAGATCAGCGGCACCTTCTTCATGCGCGCCGTGTTCCGCTTCAATGCCGGCTTCGCCGGCGATATCGAGGCGATCAGGCAGGGCTTCGTCGATGTCGCCGGCAAGTTCGACATGAACTGGGAGCTGCACGACGCCGCCAAGCCGATGCGCGTGCTGCTGATGGTCAGCAAGTTCGATCACTGCCTGTCCGACCTGCTCTACCGCCACCAGAAGGGCGAGCTGCACATGCAGATCACCGCCGTGGTCTCCAACCACCTCGACCTGCGGCCGATGGCCGAGCGCGAGGGCATCCGCTTCATCTACCTGCCGGTGACCAAGGACACCAAGGCCCAGCAGGAAGCCGAGC
>RCUR01000995.1_pt1 | contig 10130 bp, 11 predicted proteins | sample 2166151 | NCBI WGS metagenome assembly RCUR01 (sample SAMN09932785, study PRJNA488358) | compost metagenome | isolation source: compost soil in an enriched community | place: Germany: Experimental Botanical Garden
CCCTACAGCTGCTTTGATGTCTAACTGAATTTAGTTTCCTACCCTATTCGTTTCAGTGGAAAAATTGACGATAAAACAGTTGATATGAATGGTGTCGATTTATTTGAAGATGTTGATAAGAAATTGTTCAAGTTTAGTTATTTTCTGAATACAAAGCTGCTGAAGACGAGTATTAAAACTATTTTTAAACTTTCTTTTTTTTATTTAATACAAACATAATTCTTGGCAATTTCAAAATGGTAGCTTTTCGTAGAATTTTGGTAGTTCAATGACAGATACAAATATTTACTTTTATACCATAAATTTCTAATAATAAAGCTACTAGCAGACAATTTTATTGTTAATCTGATTATTTACTATGATACCAAAATACAAATCCAATAAAATCTATTACCAAAGTACAATAATGCTGGCAGGTCCGGTTGTGGTTTCGCAGCTTGGACACACCTTGGTATTAGCTGTGGATTCGATCATTGTTGGACATTATGCGGGAACGATATCCCTCGCAGCCGTATCACTGGTTCATTCCGTTTTTATGGTAGTATTGGTACTGGGAATGGGAATAGCTTACGGATTAACTCCATTAATTGCACAGGAAAACGGAAAATCAAACGATAAGGAATGTGCTAAACTTCTTTCCAATAGCTTATGGATAAACACAATAGCTTCCATTCTGCTTTTTTTAGTGGTGTATTACGGATCTATGCATGCAATGGATCAGGTCGATCAGGATCCACGGGTTGTCGAGACTGCAAAACCTTATTTACTCCTTTTGGGCATATCCATTCTGCCTTTAATGATATTTCAAGCGTTCAAACAATTTGCAGAGGGATTAGGTTTTACAAAGCAAGCGATGAATATTACTGTCTGGGGAAATGTACTCAATTTAATACTAGCCGTGATCTTGGTTAAGGGTATGTTTGGAATCCCTCCTATGGGCGTGAAAGGAATAGGTATTGCTACCTTGACCGATAGAGTTTTGATGATGATAGTAATGGGATGGTACGTTTTAAAGTCAAGAGATTTTAAAAACTATATAAAGTATTTTTCAGTTCGATTTATAGACTTTTCAAGAATCACTAAAATTATAAAAATTGGAGTTCCTGTAGCGATGCAATATATTTTTGAAATCGGAGCATTTGCGGTAGCCGCATTAATGGCAGGCAAAATTGGTGCAATGGAACAGGCAGCACATCAAACTGCAATCACTTTCGTCGCGATGACTTATATGATGGCTAGTGGAATTGCTTCGGCGGCGACTATTAAAGTAGGTAATAATTTTGGAAGCCAAAATTATTTTAGAATCCAGAAATTTGCTACGGTTTCTTATCACTTGGTCATTATTTTTATGTCATTTTTTGCTGTTATTTTTATGCTATTTAATCAATATCTGCCCTATATAATAACTAATGATCCAGTTGTTATTTCTTTAGCAGCACAATTATTGATTATTGCTGCTGTTTTCCAGTTATTTGACGGAACTCAAGTAGTAGGTTTGGGTACATTAAGAGGTATGGGGGATGTAACAATTCCAACAGTTATAACCTTCATTGCTTACTGGATTGTAGGTTTGCCTGTAGCTTATTTTTTAGGAATAAAGCTTAATATTGGCGTAGAAGGAATTTGGTACGGTTTAACACTTGGATTAGTAACATCTTCCGTTCTATTGTATTTTAGATACCAATACATTATTAAAAATCAGATGAAAAGCATCTAAACAAAAAGAGCCAGGCTAAACAATCGTTCAGCTTGGCTCTTTTGATTTTAATTCATTTTTTATGCAGATAAAAACTCTTCAGTATTTTGAACTTTAGCATAAAAGAAAGTCAATGCGCTCAAAAAGGCATTGTGTGCGTCTTCTGCTTTTACGGTTTTACCATTAATTTCTAAATCTCTTGAAGCACAAGCGTCCCCAATAACGGTACATTCAAAACCTAAATCCTTTGCAGCTCTAGTAGTTGAATCTACACACATATGCGTCATCATTCCTGTAACAATCAATTCAGTAACTTCATTGGCTTTTAAATAATCTAAAAGAGCTGTTTCTCTAAAACTGTTTGGGTAATACTTTTGAAATATTTTCTCACCTTCAAGCGGTTTTACATTTTCGTGAATTTCTGATCCGAAAGTTCCTGGAACAAAAATGGGCATATTGGCAGGATCAGCTGATAAATGCTGAATATGTACTATTGGTAGATTCTTCTCACGAAAGGAATCAAGCACCTTACGCGCTTTCAAACTTGCTTCTATTGGGTTTACCAATTCAATGGCGCCATTTTCAAAATAATCATTCTGAATGTCGATAATAATTAATGCTTTTTTACTCATATTATTCTATTTTATTGTTAGTAATAATTATGAAGCAAAATTAGAAAAGCATTGTTCTGTGTTTAATACCAAAACATTACGGATTGATACCATTTTGATATTCATTTAAAAAATCGGTTGTTGTAATTCCGGTTTGATTTTTAAAAAAGCGCATTAAATGGTTGGGTTCAGAAAAATGAAGTTGAAAAGCAATTTCAGCTACAGTAAGTTTAGAATGAAGCAGATAATCTTTGATTTCTACCAACAATCGTTGCTTGAGCAAGTGCGAAGCCGTAACATTAAATTGTTCTTTTACGGCTTTATTGAGCGCAATACGATTGACTTTTAAAAGTTCGGTATAATCATTAATGCGTTGTTTTTCCTTGATGTGAATTTCAATCAATTTCTTGAACTGAAAAGCTTCATTATTCTGATTCTTCTCTAGTGCCAGATGGTGTTTTTCTGAATATTCTCTGTTGAGTTTTTGAAGCAGATAATAAATTAAGGAACGAATAATATGCACGCTATCGGATCTTGTTTTTACCAATTCTGATTTTATTTCGGCAAGAAGCGCATAATATCTTTCGATAAGTGCTTCATCAATTTGCATATTGAGAGGATATTCCAATTGATAAAAATATAATAAACGATAGGTAAAAAATTTATCGGAAAAAAAATCATTCAAAAAGTCTTCCTGAAAAACCAAAACCACAAAATCTAAACCTTCTGGATTCAGATTCCATTCTCGTTTTTGAAAGGGTGAAATGAATATAATACTATTGTCGCTGATGGGTATTTTGTTGTGATTTAAAATAAGATGCCCACTACCCTTTTTGAAAAAAACAATCTCAAGATAATCGGTATTGTAGGTTTCTTTTTTAAGGTAGCTTTCTTTTACATCAGCAAATAGCAAAACATTAATTAGAAAATCAACACCACATTCTGTCTTATGAAATTTCTGGGTTCTCATTTTTTAAATGCTATTTAGTTAAACTAAATTTTCCAACCCAAATTGAGCCAGCTGATCTACAATAGGCAAAGTTTTCAATCCTAATTCAGTTAACCGATATTCTACTTTCGGAGGAATTTGAGGATAGACTTTTTTACTAACCAATTTGTTTTCAATAAGCATATTTAATTCTTGTATCAGCATTTTTTCACTGATACCTGTAACAGCCCTTTTCAGTTCGCCATATCGCACCGCATTTCCGTTGATTTGAAACAGTATCATTAATGTCCATTTACCACTTAACAGCGTTAAAGAAGCTCTTACAGGACACTTTTCATCACACGCAGGATTTATTTTTAAGTTTTTTTCCATTGAAAATCAATTATTCTAACCGTTTGGTAAGTACTTTACTATTTGGTAAGTACTTGTACAAAAGTAAGTAACTTGTTAGCTTTGTACAAGTTTTAATCAAAAAAAATAGAAAAATGAAAATTTTAGTATTTGGAGCTTCAGGCTCACAACAGTTTCACGTAATTGCAGAAGCAAAGAAAAAAGGAGCAATAGTAATAGCCGCTACAAGTTCTGAAAAAAGTTTTGAGAAATTAAAACAGGCAGGTGCAACACCTATTTTGGCAAATTTGAATGATGCAGATAAAATGCTGGAAATTACCAAAGGTATAGACGCAATAGCTTTTATAATACCTGTTTCTCTGCCCAATCCTTTTGATGGTCTGCAATATGCAAAAAATGTGATTGACGCAGCCAAAGCAAATGAGGTAAAAAAAATTGTATGGAATACAAGTGGTTGGTTGGAATCTCAAAAAATCGGTTCGCCAGTAGATGATGTGAAATTGGATGTAAGAGATTATTTGAATAATAGTGGACTAGATTACGTAATCATCGAACCTACCATTTATATGGAAAATATGATGGGACCATTTTGTGCACCCTTTATCAAAAATGAAAAAAAACTGGCTTACCCTACACCCGAAGCAATGCCAATAGGCTGGATAGCGTCGAGAGATGTAAGCGCATTTGTGGTAGAAGCTATTTACAACTCTGATTTGAAAGCAGATACTTTCAAGATTAGTGGTCTGGAGAATCTGAAAGGGAATGATTTAGCCAATAAATTCTCTAAAGGTGTAGGAGAAGAAATTGTTTATTATCCACAACAGCCAAAAGACTTTGGTGATATATTAAAACCATTTGTGGGAGAAGCAGGTGCAGCAAGCGTTGCAGCTTACTATGAAAGTCTTCAGAACGCAACTGAGTATCCACCGAAATTCAATCCTAAGATGAGTGAAGTATTAGAAAAACTTCCTGTGCAAATGACTTCGCTGGAGCAATGGGCAAAGGACAACAAGGAATATTTTCTTAACTAATCAATTGAAGTCCATTTAAAAAGTCTTTGTTAATAGCGGGCGGAACATTTGAATTTACAATTCAATGATTCGCTTTGCTATGTTTACAATGTTCATTGATGTCAAAATATTTTTCTTAATTGAAAATAAACTGATCTTGTTGCATTAAGTTATTGAATTCTCCCAGTCGTCCAACTTTGGTTAAACCTAAATTCTAGGCTATTGCTTACTAGCTGTCAACAGCAATGTCTTCTTGCAGGTCACTATTTGCCATTTTCTTTATTTCTGTCGCTACATTAAATTCAACATAACTAAGTACGCAAATAATTACTATTTCAATCAAAAAATATATTATCCCGATTATTGTCAGTAAAAGATAATATTTAATCAGTAGTCCGATTGTCAATGCACAATATAGCAAGTTGGCTGTACCAATAATCCAAATAAAAGCTGTCCAACGTGCTTTTAAGAATATAAAACAAGCAGTTGAATAAAGGCATAAACAAATTGCTATTGCGGAAAGGGAAGTCAATACCGTTTTAGGCATTCCAAAATAGTCGTCAAATTGTCGCATTATTACAAACAGTAAAAATGCGGTCAAAAAAGCTCCTAAACTGTCAATTAGGAAAAGCGTTTTTTGTTTTTCTGTTAAATGATTTATTAGTTTGTTTACTATACTATTCACTCAAAATGTTGTTAGAGGTTGTCAGTCGCAATATTTTTTTCTATAAATGTCAAAAGTTGGCTGTCCATAAACAAAAAGTTGCACAAAGCTCAACAATTTGTATTGATGTTAAGTTCATCCGAGTCAAATAGTGGATAGTCCGCCTTTGACTTTCCAAACTGTGCTGATTGTGTGGTCGTTCAACATTGCTAGTAATATTTGGTTGCTTTACGCTGGTGGGGAATTAAAAGCACAAATGCTCAATGAAACACCAATGCCAAATATACGCACAAATGTTCAATTAAGCACTTTAGCCCGCTATTGCAAAACCGCTGTTAGGCTGTGTTCTTGTAACTTACATCTTTCTAATTACTCCAATTCAAAAGTAACCGTTGCATTTCCTGAACCTAAGGCAGAGGCTAATCCTGTTGCATCATCAATTGTTCCCAATTTTGTGTAGCTGTAAGATGTTGAAAAAGATTGATAGAAAAGCACCAAAGTTTTTGAGCCGTACAACATCAGATCTCCATTTTTTATTATTCCGGGGTTGGAAGAATTTGTCGGAAGACTGTTTGGGAAATCGTAATACTTTTCGTTTCCGTTTAGTTCGGACATATTGATGGTTAAGGGCAACATTTCCTTAAATGCTTTTGCTGAATTATTATCCAAAAGTGTAGCGGTAAATGTTTGAGAATTGACCGTTATTTTGATTTTTCCATTTGCCATAGGATTGTTATTTTCGATGTTACTATTGTCACCATCTTTGTTGCAAGAAGTTGCACTGCTGACAAGAACCGACATCAATGTCAATAGTATGAAAAATGATTGTTTCATCTTGGTTTTATTTTAAATTTTTCTTGAAAAAATCTTCCAATTTATCAAAAGGAATTACATCCACTTTATCATACAAATCAACATGAACGGCGTTTGGTATAATCATTAGTTCTTTGGGTTCGGCTGCCAATTTATAGATATCTTCGCTCATATATCGTGAATGCGCATTTTCGCCAGCAATTAACAGCAATGGTCTTGGTGAGATTTCTTTCAGATGCGCTAAAATTTGCATATTCGTCAATGCAATTGCAGAAGTATTTGCCCAAGCTCCATTTGAATTGATAGAACGAGCATGAAAACCACGTGGCGTTTTATAATAATCGAAATATTCTTTGATGAATTGTGGCTCATCTCCGTTTAATTTATCAGGATTTGGTTGAGCACCGTACTTTGGTTTTCCGTTTTCGGCATCTTCCCAGCGCTGTAAGCTCAATATTTCTAACGTTTTTGTGCGTTCTGCAACCGTAACTTTATCATTGTATCCGTTTGCATTCACTCTCGGAATATCGTACATACTCGTTGTAGCAACGGCTTTCACTCTTTTATCAACCGAAACAGCGTTCAATGCAAAACCACCAAAACCACAAATCCCAATGATACCGATTTTATTTCTGTCCACATTTTTTTGAAGCCCTAAAAAATCAACCGCAGCACTAAAATCTTCTGTATTGATGTCAGATGAAGCAATATTGCGAGGTTCGCCTCCGCTTTCGCCGGTGTAAGATGGGTCGAATGCCACTACTGCAAAACCACGTTCTGCCATTTGATTGGCGTACAAACCAGATGATTGTTCTTTTACCGCTCCGAAAGGTCCGCTGATTGCCAAAGCAGATAGTTTTTCAGTTCCGGCATTTTTTGGCAGGTATAAATCGCCTGAAAGTATGATACCGTAACGGTTTTTGAAGGATACTTTTTGACGGCTTACTTTATCACTTAATCCGAATGTATAATGTTCTTTTGATGCACTCATTTTTTCTGATTTTGATTTTACCTTTTGTGCAAATAATTGTCCTGTTACCAGAAACAGTATTGCAATCATCAATACTTTTTTCATTTTATTTTGAATTATTTTTTATTAATTGAATACTGCTCGTCCGTTACCGCTTCGTTCCAGTTTACAATTCCTTTTTCGGTGTTGGGAATAATATACATTTGCTGTAAACCCACATCAGCACTTGCTCCGTGCCAATGTCTCACGTTGGGTGGACATTTTATCACATCGCCTTTTTTAATGATTTCAATCGGTTTTCCTTCTATTTGATGATAACCAATTCCATCAGTTATGATTAAAATTTGACCAGCTGGATGACTGTGCCAATTGCTTCTTGCTCCAGGTTCAAAATACACATTGCCAATGGCAGTTGTGAACGTGCTGTCTGCATCAACCAGACCAATATAGTAGGCAGTTCCTGTGAATAAATCTTGTGTACCTAATTCTCCTTTCGGAAAAATTGCTTCCAATTCTTGTTTTGTATTTTCCATTTTTTCTTTGTTTTGATTGCACGAAATCATTGTCAATGACAGAATGAGTGCAAGAGTTATTAGTTGTGTTTTCATTTTAAATTGTTTTCAAAAATTTTGCAGGAATTCCGCCTACGATGGTATTGTCAGGCACATCTTTTGAAACCACAGAACCTGCTGCTACAATTGCATTTTCACCAATAGTTACACCTTGCAAAATGGTTGCATTTGCACCAATCCAAGCATTTTTTTTGATGTGTATAGGTTTTGGAATTAAAGAATGTCGGTCTTCTATTGAGATTGGATGTCCTTCGGTTAATAAACTCACTTTCGGAGCAATCAACACGTTGTCTTCTATCATAATTCCGCCTAAATCCAAAAACACACAATCGAAGTTGATGAATACATTTTTGCCTATTTTAGTATGCTTTCCGTAATTGATGTGAAACGGTGTAAAAACCGTTACACTTTCGTCAATTTCTGTTCCTGTAATTTGGCTTAAAAAGCTTCTGATTTCTTCGGGTTCAGTTGCATTATTCATCTGTACCAAAAGCTTTTTTGTAGCAAAAGATGCTTCTCGCATTTTATAACCATCTGGGTCGTTTGGTAAAATGGTTTCTCCTTTGCTTAACCTTTCAAAAATATCTATTGCCTCCATGGTATTGCTAGTTTAGACTGCAAATTTAAAAACATTTCAAAAGTGTTATGTTACATTTATGACGCAATTAATATCAAATATTACCTATATTTGTTGCGGGTTTATTTATTTGAATGAATATGTCAGAAAAGCAAAAAGTTATATTGTATAAAACGGCATCAACTGCTCAATTTCCAGAAGATTTTCAGACTCGGTTTCACACGCATATTTATTGTCAAAGTGGAAGTGTGAAATTTGTCTTCAATGGTCAGCAATACCAATGTAAAAAAGGAGAATTTATTTTTTGGTTGGCAGGTCTTACCGTTTCGGACTTGTCTTTTTCAGCGAATTTTAAAGCAACATTGTTGTTTGTGGACCGCGATTTATTGACAACAAATTTACCGAGTGCAAATGCGAGTATAGACAGCATTATACATTCCAAAGAAAATCCGATTTTGCACCCTGATAAAAAAGACAAAGAGAAAATCTTAAAAAATTTTCAATTGCTATACGATAAATCGCAAGAAACAAACCACCGATTTTACGAAGAAATGTTGAAACTCCAAATGCAACTTTTTCTTCTGGAAATGTGGCACGTTTTTGAAGATGAACTCGACAGACGAAAACGAAGTTTACAAAGCGGAACATTGTACGAACGGTTTTTGCAATTAGTACAGGAACATTGCATGAAAGAACGAGAAGTGCAGTTTTACAGCGATAAGCTGAACATCACACCAAAATATCTCAATTATATTTGCAAGGTCAATACCCGCATTACCGCTTCTGAATGGATACAGCGTTATGCGAAAGAACGGATAATGCTCCTGTTACAAAACAAGGACCTGAATATTTCTGAAATTGCCGATGAAATGGATTTTTCAAGTCATTCATTCTTTACTCGCTATGTGAAAAAATTGCTTGGTGTAACTCCAAAAGAATATCGGGAGCGAATATGACAAACTTTACAACTTAACTTTATAGTGTGTTGGTAAGAAATCTGCAATTTTAGTGGTAGGCTTTTTTATTTTTATCTGTGTCTGGCTTTTGGGTAGTCGTCTTACAATAACCTATAACCACACTCTGTGAAAAAACTAAAATCAACTTCTTGGGATTCTCATATTTGAGATTTTTCTTTGGTAGCCTAATAGTTGTAAAGAGCAATTAGATAATGGATAACGAACCGCCGACTACGTGATCTTTATACTCGGTGGTATCAGAGGCACACTCCGACAGTTACTGACCGAGCCGTCTACCCGATTATAGCCAGAGGTTATACTTGTTTTTAGTTTGTTTCAAGCAACCAGTTAAAAACATTTAGGTGTTTTATTCCGCTTCTGTTTTGGGTAAAAGAATCTGTCGTCAGTAAGTATTTTGGATAGTTGTCCTTGATTTTTTCTAATGCGCCAAACTCACGTTCAACGGTGCTTTCGTTTGTCATTTGCCAAGCTACTTGATAGTACTCGATGTCGCCTGTTGGGGATTTGCATACAAAATCCACTTCAGTATTACGTGTTATTCCTGTCCAAATTTTGTTGCCTCTGCGTAGCAGTTCGAGGTAAACAACGTTTTCCAATATGTGTCCCCTGTCGGTAGTTCGTTCTTTACCTGCCAGAATATTCAACAAACCTGTGTCCACCAAATAATATTTTTCTTGTGTGGCGAGTTGCTTTTTACCTTTTAAATCGAATCGATTTACTTTATAAAACACAAAACTTTCCACTAAATATTCTAAATATTTTTCTACAGTGGCGTGATGTATGCTTTGTTTGTCTTGTTTTAAGGTATTTGAAATATTGTTTGGCGAAAGCGAATTTCCAATGTTTGAGGCTATAAATTTTACAATATTGCCAAAAGCCCGTTTGTCATTTATTTGGTGGCGTTGCGTAATGTCTTTTTCGATTATTGCTGTGTAAATGG
>RCUR01000997.1_pt1 | contig 10123 bp, 10 predicted proteins | sample 2166151 | NCBI WGS metagenome assembly RCUR01 (sample SAMN09932785, study PRJNA488358) | compost metagenome | isolation source: compost soil in an enriched community | place: Germany: Experimental Botanical Garden
CTTCGGCGGCGACACCCTGCAGTTCGGCCCGACCTTCAACGCCAAGATGGAAGACCTCGAGCGCATGTTCGGCGCGGTGGGCGATGCCCTGAACAAGCTGGATTGATGCCACCAGCCCTTGTAGGAGCGGGCCATGCCCGCGAAACACAGCGAATCGCGGGCATGGGACTGGGCGTCCCCCCGCTCCTACAGGGTGGAGGCAACGTTAGCCATCCGCCCCACACAACAGATTAGCTATTGAGGAACACCGCATGAGCCATATCCCACACCTGATCAACGGCCAGCGCATCGCAGGCCAAGGCCGCACCGCCGACGTATTCAACCCCGCCACCGGCGAGGTGATCCACCAGGTCGCCCTGGCCGACCGCGCCACCATCCAGCAGGCCATCGACGCCGCCAAGGCCGCCTTCCCGGCCTGGCGCAACACCCCGCCGGCCAAGCGCGCCCAGGTGATGTTCCGCTTCAAGCAACTGCTCGAACAGCACGAAGGCGCCATCGCCCAACTGATCAGCCAGGAACACGGCAAGACCCTCGAGGACGCCACCGGCGAACTCAAGCGCGGCATCGAGAACGTCGAATTCGCCTGCGCCGCCCCGCAGATCCTCAAGGGCGAGTACAGCCGCAACGTCGGCCCGAATATCGACGCCTGGAGCGACCTGCAGCCTATCGGCGTGGTCGCCGGCATCACCCCGTTCAACTTCCCGGCCATGGTGCCGCTGTGGATGTACCCGCTGGCCATCGTCTGCGGCAACTGCTTCATCTTGAAGCCGTCCGAGCGCGACCCCAGTTCCACCCTGTATATCGCCGAACTGCTGTGTGAGGCCGGCCTGCCCAAGGGCGTGATGAGTGTGGTGCACGGCGACAAGGCTGCGGTGGATGCGCTGATCGAGGCGCCGGAAGTCAAGGCCCTGAGCTTCGTCGGCTCGACCCCGATCGCCGAATACATCTACAGCGAAGGCACCAAGCGCGGCAAGCGCGTGCAGGCTCTCGGCGGGGCGAAGAACCACGCCGTGCTGATGCCCGACGCCGACCTGGATAACGCCGTCAGCGCGCTGATGGGCGCCGCCTACGGTTCCTGCGGCGAGCGCTGCATGGCCATCTCGGTGGCCGTGTGCGTCGGCGAGCAGATCGCCGATGCCCTGGTCGAGAAGCTGGTGCCGCAGATCCAGGCGCTGAAAATCGGTGTCGGCACGGCCTGCGGCCTAGACATGGGGCCGCTGGTCACCGCCGCCGCGCGGGACAAGGTCAAGGGCTATATCGACGCCGGCGTCGCCCAGGGCGCAAGCCTGGTGGTCGACGGTCGCGACCTGGTGGTCGCCGGCAATGAGAACGGCTACTTCCTCGGCGGCACCCTGTTCGACAAGGTGACCCCGGAAATGAGCATCTACAGCGACGAAATCTTCGGCCCGGTGCTGTGCATCGTCCGCGTCGGCAGCCTGGAAGAGGCGATGGCGCTGATCAACGCCCACGAGTACGGCAACGGCACCTGCATCTTCACCCGCGACGGCGAGTCGGCGCGGCTGTTCTGCGACGAGATCGAAGTCGGCATGGTCGGCGTCAACGTGCCCCTGCCGGTGCCGGTGAGCTACCACAGCTTCGGCGGCTGGAAGCGCTCGCTGTTCGGCGATCTGCACGCATACGGCCCGGACGGTGTGCGCTTCTACACCCGCAAGAAGGCCATCACCCAGCGCTGGCCGCAGCGCGCCAGCCATGAGGCGGCGCAGTTCGCCTTCCCCAGCAACGGCTAAGCGGGTAGGGCGGTAAACGCCGCGGCGGGCGTTTGGGGGCGGCCGCTGCAGGCGGGAATTTTTTCACACCCTCATGATGCCGCTCACTTGAACCAGGTGAGCGGCATTTTTTTTGTAGCCCAATCAGATCCGCAGAGGTCTGGCGCCGGCGCCCCCGGATGGCGCTGACGCTTGTCCGGGGTTCCCAGGCGTCGCGTCCGTGAGGGGGGGGCTCTGTGCGCCGTGGTTGGCCGGCTCGTGTTGCGAGCAGGCAATAAAAAACCGACCCTGAGGTCGGTTTTTTTACAAAGCAGTAAAGCGTGAGTCGCTTATTAAGCGGCTGCAGCTTCGCTGAGGGCCTTGATATGGCCATTCAGGCGGCTTTTATGACGCGCTGCTTTGTTCTTGTGGATGATGCCTTTGTCGGCCATGCGGTCGATGATCGGCACAGCCAGGGTGTAAGCGGTTTTGGCTACTTCAAGATCTTTGGCTTCGATAGCCTTGACCACGTTCTTGATGTAGGTACGGACCATGGAGCGCTGGCTGGCGTTTTGGCTACGACGCTTCTCAGCCTGTTTTGCGCGTTTTTTGGCAGAAGGTGTATTGGCCACCGTCAAGCTCCTCGAAATCTGGGGGGATACAAACAAATAAGGCCGCGAATCATGCCGAGGCCGGCGTTCATTGTCAAGCCCGTTGGCTTGGTTCTAGCTGCTGTCCGTCTGCCCGTTGTCGGCAAGCGGCGACATGCTGCTTGCCCTACCCAGTATCCATGCGGGTCGGTAAACTCGGCGACCTTTTCCAAGGGGTTGCATATGTCCGAGCGAACAGGGAAGGGCGGCTTGTTACGTTCCAGCGCGGTGGTCAGTGTAATGACCCTGTTATCGCGTGTGCTGGGCATGGTACGCGATATGGTGGTGGCCGCCTATTTCGGTTCGGGGCCGGCGGCCGACGCATTCTTCATCGCCTTCAAGATTCCCAACTTTCTGCGCCGCCTGTTTGCCGAGGGTGCCTTCGCCCAGGCGTTCGTTCCGGTCCTGTCGGAATACCGGGCGCAGCGCAGTCTGGCCGAGGTCAAGCAACTGGTCGACCGCACCGCGGGCTACCTGGGCTTGACCCTGACCGCCCTGACCGCCCTCGGCGTGGTCGGCTCGCCCTACCTGATCATGCTGTTCGCCCCCGGCTTTCACAGCGACCCGGCGAAGATGGCGCTGGCGGGTGAACTGCTGCAGATTACCTTTCCCTACCTGCTGCTGATCTCGCTGACGGCCTTCTGTGGCGGCATCCTCAACGCCTACGGGCGTTTCGCCGTGCCCTCGTTTACCCCGGTGCTGCTGAATGTCTGCATGATCGGCGCGGCCATCTACCTGACCCCGTATTTCGAGCAGCCGATCATGGCCCTGGCCTGGGGCGTGCTGATTGCCGGTGTCGCCCAGTTGCTGTTCCAGTTGCCGTTCCTGGCGCGGATCAGGTTGCTGCCCACGCCCAGGGTGCGGCGCGATGAGGGCGTGCGGCGGATCATGCTGCTGATGGTGCCGGCGCTGTTCGGCGTTTCGGTCAGCCAGATCAACCTGCTGCTCGATACCGTGCTGGCCTCGCTGCTGCAGACCGGCAGCGTGTCCTGGTTGTATTACGCCGACCGCCTGTCCGAGTTGCCCCTGGGCGCGTTCGGCATCGCCATTGGCACGGTGATTCTGCCGAGCCTGTCGCGCCAGCACGCCGGCGACGATCCCAAGGCGTTTTCGGCCACCATCGACTGGGCGCTGCGCATGGTGTTGCTGGTCGGGGTGCCGGCGGCGCTGGCCCTGGCGATCCTCGCCGAGCCGCTGATCGCGACCTTGTTCCACTATGGCGCGATGACCGAACGTGACGTGCTGCAGTCGGCTGCCGCGCTGCGCGCTTATTCGCTCGGAGTGCTGGCCTTCATGCTGATCAAGGTGCTGGCGCCGGCGTTCTTCGCCCGTCAGGACCTGAAAACCCCGGTGCGCATCGCGATCATCTGCATGGTGGCGAACATGGTGTTCAACCTGATCCTGATCTGGCCCTTGAAGCACGTCGGCCTGGCGCTGGCGACTTCGTTGTCGTCGCTGCTCAATACCGCGCTGCTGTTCTGGGGCCTGTACAAGATCGGCGTGTATCGGCCGGCGCCGGGCTGGGGGCTGTACGGCCTGCGCCTGCTCGGCGCCTGTGCGGCCATGGTGGCGCTGGTCTGGTGGTTGAATGTGGCGCCGGCCGAGTGGTTCGTCTGGGGCTGGCAGCAGCGCGTGCTCTGGCTGAGCCTGCTGGTCGGTGGTGGGCTGCTGGCGTTTGTCGCAGCCTTGCTGGCGCTGGGGCTGCGCATGCGTCATCTGCGCCATTGAGTGCGTTTACTGCTGTGCTTTTGCCTGTAGCTTGCCGCTCGCTACAGGTATAATCGGCCACTTTATGAGCAAGAAGCGCGTTATGCAGCTGGTTCGAGGCCTACACAACCTGCGGCCCCAGCATCGGGGCTGTGTCGCCACTATTGGCAATTTCGACGGCGTCCATCGTGGCCATCAGGCCATTCTGGCGCGTTTGCGCGAGCGCGCGGCCGAGTTGGCGCTGCCCAGTTGCGTGGTGATTTTCGAGCCGCAGCCGCGCGAATTCTTTGGCCCCGATACGGCACCGGCGCGCCTCACGCGTCTGCGCGACAAACTGGCGCTGCTCGCCGCCGAAGGTGTCGATCGGGTGCTGTGCCTGGGCTTCAACCCGCACTTGCGCGAGCTGAGCGCCGCCGAGTTCGTGCAGGCAGTTCTGGTCGACGGCCTGGATGTGCGGCATCTGGAGGTCGGTGACGACTTCCGCTTCGGCTGCGACCGGGTCGGCGACTTCGCCTTTCTGCAGCAGGCCGGTGAGCGCGAAGGCTTTAGCGTCGAGGCTGCCGCGACGGTCGAGCTGGATGGCCTGCGCGTCAGCAGCACCCGGGTGCGCAAGGCCCTGGCCGCGGGCGACTTCGCCCTGGCCGAGCACCTGCTCGGTCGTCCGTTCCAGATCGCCGGGCGGGTGCTGCACGGGCAGAAGCTCGGTCGCCAGCTGGATGCGCCGACCGCCAATGTGCAGCTCAAGCGCAAGCGCGTGCCGCTGAGCGGGGTGTATCTGGTCAGCACCGAGGTCGACGGTCAGCCGTGGCCGGGCGTCGCCAATATCGGCGTGCGCCCGAGCGTGGCCGGCGATGGCAGTGCCCACCTGGAAGTGCACTTGCTGGATTTTGCCGGTGATCTGTATGGCCGGCGTTTGACGGTGGCATTCCACCACAAGCTGCGTGATGAGCAGCGTTTCGCCTCACTCGAGGCACTGAAGGCGGCAATTGCTGCCGATATTGCCGCCGCCCGTGCCCATTGGCAGGGTCAACTGCACACCCTGTTGGCAAGGCCAACCGATTAAATGAAGAGCCTGAGATGACCGACTACAAAGCTACGCTCAACCTGCCGGATACCCAGTTCCCGATGAAGGCCGGCCTGCCGCAGCGCGAGCCGCAGATTCTGCAGCGCTGGAACGACATGGGTCTGTATCAGAAGCTGCGGCAGCTGGGCGAAGGCCGGCCGAAATTCGTCCTGCACGACGGTCCGCCCTATGCCAACGGCAGCATTCATATCGGTCATGCGGTCAACAAGATCCTCAAGGACATCATCACCCGTTCCAAGACCCTGGCCGGCTACGACGCGCCCTATGTGCCGGGCTGGGACTGCCATGGCCTGCCGATCGAGCACAAGGTCGAGACCACCTTCGGCAAGAACCAGCCCGCCGACCTCACCCGCGAGCGCTGCCGCACCTACGCCGGCGAGCAGATCGAAGGGCAGAAGGCCGACTTCATCCGCCTCGGCGTGCTCGGCGACTGGGCCAACCCCTACAAGACCATGGCCTTTGCCAACGAAGCCGGCGAGATCCGCGCCCTGGCCGAGATGGTCAAGCAGGGCTTCGTGTTCAAGGGCCTGAAGCCGGTCAACTGGTGCTTCGACTGCGGTTCGGCACTGGCCGAGGCCGAAGTCGAATACCAGGACAAGAAGTCCGATGCCATCGACGTCGCCTTCCCGGTCGAAGATGAAGGCAAACTGGCCGCCGCCTTCGGTCTGGCCAGCCTGGGTAAGCCCGCCAGCATCGTGATCTGGACCACCACGCCCTGGACCATCCCGGCCAACCAGGCGCTCAACGTCCACCCCGAATTCAACTACGCCCTGGTCGATACCGGCGACAAGCTGTTGCTGCTGGCCGAAGAGCTGGTCGAGAGCTGCCTGGCGCGCTACGGCCTGCAGGGCGAAGTGATCGCCATCGCCAAGGGCGAGGCGCTGGAGCTGATCCGCTTCCGTCATCCGTTCTATGAGCGCTTCGCGCCGCTCTACCTGGCCGACTACGTGGCCCTGGACGCCGGCACCGGCATCGTCCACTCGGCGCCGGCCTACGGCGAGGACGACTTCCGTTCCTGCAAGGGCTACGGCATGAGCAACGACGAGATTCTCAGCCCGGTGCAGAGCAATGGCGTCTACGTCGAGTCGCTGCCGTTCTTCGGCGGCCAGTTCATCTGGAAGGCCAACCCGGCCATCGTCGCCAAGCTCGACGAAGTCGGCTGCCTGCTCAAGCACGAAGCCATCCAGCACAGCTACATGCACTGCTGGCGGCACAAGACCCCGCTGATCTACCGCGCCACCGCGCAGTGGTTCGTCGGCATGGACAAGCAGCCCAACGAGGGCGACAGCCTGCGCGAGCGGGCGCTGGCCGCCATCGAGCAGACCGCCTTCGTCCCGGCCTGGGGCCAGGCGCGCCTGCACGGCATGATCGCCGGGCGGCCGGACTGGTGCATCTCGCGCCAGCGCAACTGGGGCGTGCCGATCCCGTTCTTCCTGCACAAGGAAAGCGGCGAGCTGCACCCGCGCAGCGTCGAACTGATGGAAGCCGTGGCCCAGCGCGTCGAACAGGCGGGCATCGAAGCCTGGTTCAAGCTGGATGCCGCCGAGCTGCTCGGTGACGAGGCCGCGCAGTACGACAAGATCAGCGACACCCTGGACGTCTGGTTCGACTCCGGCACCACCCACTGGCACGTGCTGCGCGGCTCGCATTCGCTCGGCCACGCTTCGGGCCCGCGCGCCGATCTGTACCTGGAAGGTTCCGACCAGCACCGCGGCTGGTTCCATTCGTCGTTGCTGACCGGCAGCGCCATTGACGGTCACGCGCCCTACAAGGCGCTGCTGACCCACGGTTTCGTGGTCGACGAGAACGGTCGCAAGATGTCCAAGTCGCTGGGCAACGTGGTCGCCCCGCAGGAAGTCAACGACAGCCTGGGCGCCGACATCCTGCGCCTGTGGGTGTCGTCCACCGACTATTCCGGCGAGATGGCCGTGTCCAAGGTGATCCTGCAGCGCAGCGCCGACTCCTACCGGCGGATTCGCAACACCGCGCGCTTCCTGCTGGCCAACCTCAGCGGTTTCGACCCGGCGCAGCACGTGCTGCCCGCCGCGGACATGCTCGCCCTGGACCGCTGGGCTGTTGATCGCGCCCTGCTGCTGCAGCGCGAGATCGAGGAAGCCTACGACAGCTACCGCTTCTGGAACGTCTACCAGAAGGTGCACAACTTCTGCGTGCAGGAGCTGGGCGGCTTCTACCTCGACATCATCAAGGACCGCCAGTACACCACCGCGGCCGACAGCCAGGCGCGGCGCTCCTGCCAGACCGCGCTGTTCCACATCGCCGAGGCGCTGGTGCGCTGGATCGCGCCGGTGCTGGCGTTCACCGCCGACGAGCTGTGGCAGTACCTGCCGGGCGAGCGCAACGAATCGGTGATGCTCAATGGCTGGTACCAGGGCCTGAGCGAATTGCCGCAGGACTTCGAGCTGAGCCGCGAGTTCTGGGAGCGGGTCATGGCGGTCAAGGTCGCGGTCAACAAGGAAATGGAAGGGCTGCGCGCGGCCAAGGCCATCGGCGGCAACCTGCAGGCCGAAGTGACCCTCTATGGCGAAGACGGCCTGATCGCCGACCTCGGCAAACTCGGCAACGAGCTGCGTTTCGTCCTGATCACCTCCACCGCCAGCCTGGCGCCGCTGAGCAGTGCGCCGGCCGATGCCGTGGAGACCGAAGTGGCGGGCCTGAAACTGAAGATCGTCAAATCGGCCCACGCCAAGTGCGGCCGTTGCTGGCACCACCGCGAGGACGTCGGGATCAACCCGGCGCATCCGGAAATCTGCGGCCGCTGCGTGGACAACATCGAAGGTGAAGGTGAGGTTCGTCACTATGCGTGAAGTGGCGCGCACTGCGTTGCTCCGCTCTCTCGGGGGTGAGGGTAGGGTGGGTGACAACCCATCGCTGCAATTGATGGGTTATCACCCATCCTGCGATCTCGCGGGGCGCTCATGAGCGCCCGCTTCGGCCGGCTGCCCTGGCTGTGGCTGAGCCTGCTGGTGTTCGTGATCGATCAGGCCAGCAAGTTCTACTTCGACAACGCCCTGACCCTGTACCAGCAGATCGTGGTGATCCCCGATTACTTCAGCTGGACCCTGGCCTACAACACCGGCGCGGCCTTCAGCTTCCTGGCCGGCGAGTCGGGCTGGCAGCGCTGGCTGTTCGCCCTGATCGCCATCGTCATCAGCGCCGTGCTGGTGGTCTGGCTCAAGCGCCTGAAGCCGGAGGAAACCTGGCTGGCCATGGCCCTGGCCCTGGTGCTCGGCGGCGCGCTGGGCAACCTGGTCGACCGGGTGATATTCGGCCATGTGGTCGACTTCGTCCTGGTCCACTGGCAACACCGCTGGTACTTCCCGGCCTTCAATGTCGCGGACGCCGCCATCACCCTCGGCGCCATCCTCTTGGCGCTGGATATGTTCAAAAGCAACAAGTCCGGAGAAACCACCCCATGACTGACTCTCTCCTTCAAGAGCTGCGTATCGGCCCGGACAGGGAAGTCACCCTGCATTTCGCCCTCAAGCTGGAAAACGGCGACGTGGTCGACAGCACTTTCGACAAGCAGCCCGCCACCTTCAGGGTCGGCGACGGCAACCTGTTGCCGGGTTTCGAATCCGCCCTGTTCGGCTTCAAGGCCGGCGACAAGCGCACCGTGCAGGTGCTGCCCGAGCATGGCTTCGGCCAGCCCAACCCGCAGAACGTGCAGACCATGCCGCGCAGCCAGTTCAAGGACATGGAACTCTCCGACGGCCTGCTGGTGATCTTCAACGACGCCGCCAATGCCGAGCTGCCGGGCGTGGTCAAGGCCTTCGACGACAGCCAGGTGACCATCGACTTCAACCACCCGCTGGCCGGCAAGACCCTGAGCTTCGATGTGGAAATCATCGAGGTCAAGGCGCTCTAGCTAGCGTCTGCGCTTCTGTGGGAGCGGCTTTAGCCGCGAAGCTCTTCCGGCGGTCATCAGTTGTCGAGGCTTGAGTTGCGATAACGATGTTATGGGTATAGTTTCTATACCATGCTGACGTTCAACTACGATGAAGCCAAGAGCCAGTCCAATCAGGTAAAGCACGGGATCGATTTCATCGCCGCCCAGCGACTCTGGAAGGATCCCGACCTGCTGGAGATTCCTGCCAGGACCCAGGACGAGCCGCGCTATCTGGTCATTGGGCGCATAGCAGAAAAACATTGGTCAGCCGTGATTACATATCGGCAAGAGCACATACGCATTATTTCCGTGCGCCGCTCCCGTACGGAGGAGATAGCCCTCTATGAAAGCAGCGAAATTTGATCGGCTTGTCGACGAAGGCGAGGAGGGCATCCTTGCTCATCTCGACCTTTCCCAAGCGAAGCGGGCCAGGCATGAGCAGAAACGCGTCAATGTCGATTTCCCGGTGTGGATGATCGAGTCCCTCGACCGTGAGGCCAGTCGCCTGGGCGTGACGCGCCAATCGATCATCAAGATCTGGCTGGCCGAGCGTCTGGAGCATACTGGCGCATAGTTGCGCCGCACATCCCTGAATCCGTAGCCCGGATGCAATCCGGGAAAGTGTGACTACCTCCCGGATTCCATCCGGGCTACGCAAAGCGGGAGCGACGCCCGATCCCGCGTTACACTCTTCATCCTCAAGTTTCCGCGTGCCGAGAGTCACCATGCATATCAAACTCGCCAATCCCCGCGGCTTCTGCGCCGGTGTCGACCGCGCCATCGAAATCGTCAACCGCGCCCTGGAAGTCTTCGGCCCGCCGATCTACGTGCGTCACGAGGTGGTGCACAACAAGTTCGTGGTCGAAGACCTGCGTGCGCGCGGCGCCATCTTCGTCGAAGAGCTGGACCAGATCCCCGACGACGTCATCGTCATCTTCAGCGCCCACGGCGTGTCCCAGGCCGTGCGCAGCGAAGCCGAACGGCGCGGTTTGAAGATCTTCGACGCCACCTGCCCGCTGGTGACCAAGGTGCACATGGAAGTGGTGCGCTACAGCCGCGAAGGCCGCGA
>RCUR01000998.1_pt1 | contig 10119 bp, 10 predicted proteins | sample 2166151 | NCBI WGS metagenome assembly RCUR01 (sample SAMN09932785, study PRJNA488358) | compost metagenome | isolation source: compost soil in an enriched community | place: Germany: Experimental Botanical Garden
GATGCGCGACAAGGCAGCGATGATGTCCTCCACCACGCCATCGGCGAAATATTCCTGCTCGGGATCGCCGCTCAAATTCTGGAAAGGCAACACCGTGATGGAGGGCTTGTCCGGCAGCACCAGCGTACGTTCGCCAAGGCCTGGCCCTGCAGGCGGTGGCGCTTCCCCACCCTCCTCGGCCACCATCTCGCCAATGAAACGATAGCCCTTGCGGGCAACCGTGCGAACCAGTCGCTGCTCCTCGCCCGAATCGCCGATGGCCTTGCGCACCGCATTGATATGGCTGGTGATCGTCGACTCCGAAACGATCCGGCCGCCCCACACCGTCTTGAGCAGATCGTCCTTGCTGACAACGCGATCGCTATTGCTGACGAGCTGCAGCAACAGGTCGAAAACCTTTGGCCCGACGGCCACGGCTTGCCCGCGCAGGGTCAGTTCCCGGCGCTGTTGATCGAGCACGTAGTCTCCAAACACGAATTGCAAAGTCGCTATCCCTTGGCCGAGCGCCCTGGGTTGCGTGTCCGAGGCGGTTACTGATGAGTCTCTGCCATCGATGATACGGCAGCCTGTAGCCCACCGCACCGTCCGCGTAAAACGCCCGCCGGGCAAGGGTTTTCCTGGACAGAAATGCAAGCCTGCGCCAAGCAAAACTCAAGGCCTGCACAAGGACTTCCCGCGCGCGCAGCGGCACTCTAGCGCTACCTCGACGGCAATGGTTGCCGCCGGGAAGCGGAGAGACCCCATGAAGATCGTCGTCATCGGAGGCACCGGCCTCATCGGCTCGAAACTTGTGAAAACCCTCCGCGAGCGCGGCCATGACGTGCTCGCAGCCGCCCCCGGCACGGGCGTCAACAGCATCACCGGCGAGGGCCTGGCCCAGGCGATGGAAGGCGCCCAGGTCGTCGTCGACGTGGCCAACGCGCCAGCGTGGGACGACCAGGCCGCGCTCGAATTCTTCGAAACGTCGAGCCGCAACCTGCTGGCTGCCGAAGCAACTGCCGGCGTTCGCCATCACGTTGCGCTCTCGATCGTCGGGTGCGAACGCTTGCCCGAGAACGGCTATTTCCGTGCCAAGGTCGCGCAGGAACGCCTGATCAAGGCGTCCGGCATCCCTTACACCCTCCTTCGCGCCACACAGTTCTTCGAATTTGTCGGCGGTATTGCCCAGTCGGCCACGGTCGGCGAGGAAGTTCGCCTGTCACCGGCACTGATCCAGCCATTGGCATCCGATGACGTGGTCACGGCGCTCGCCGAGGTCAGCCTGCAACCGCCGCTCGATGGCACGCTTGAAGTCGCCGGCCCCGAGGCCATGCCACTCGACGAGCTGGTCAGGCGCTTCCTGCGAACGACCCAGGATTCGCGCAACGTGGTCGCGGATGTACACGCACGCTACTTCGGCGCCCTGCTCGACGATCAAGCGCTGACGCCCGGCAAGCACCCGCGCCTCGGCGCGATCCGCTTCGAGAACTGGCTCGCCCGGTCAATGGCCCAGGCGCAACACTAACGTACCCGGCTACACAGCTGCACATACACAGGAAGGAGAAATGCAATGTTCAGACGAATTCTGATGGCCGCGGCCTTGGCAGTGCTGTCGATCACCACGGCATCGGCCGCTGACCGGCCCGCCAGCAAGGTAACGGTGGTATTCGACCACCCCTTGCCGAACGTGCCAGGCAAGAGCATGAAAGGCGTGCTCGTCGAGTACGCGCCGGGCGCCGCATCGCCAGCCCACACCCACCCGCATTCAGCCTTCATCTATGCAACTGTGCTTGAGGGCGCGGTGCGCAGCAGCGTCAACGGCGCACCGGAAAAGGTCTACAACGCCGGCGAAAACTTCTTTGAGGAGCCTGGCGCCCGTCACGAGATCAGCGCGAACGCCAGCGACACGAAACCGGCACGCCTGTTGGCTGTGTTCGTCCTCGACAGCAACGAAAAGGAACTCACCACACCGACGGGCAAGTGAGCCGATCAACCCACCCAGCGACCCTCGGCAGCCGTGCGGCTGTGGAGGGTCATTGGCCAGAACAGGACAGCAGAACATGAACGCGCTCCAGGACAAGGCCGCCATTGCCACCGGCGCAAGCGCCGAAACCAGTGCCATCGTGGCGCGGCCAAACAAGAGAAAAGTGATCGGCTTGCTGCTGTGCGTGAGTGCCGTGGTGGTCGTGGCGGCCGGGTGGGCCATGGCGCTGTCGCGCCAGACCGCCACCGACAACGCTTACGTGCGCGCCGACGTCACCTCGCTAGCCGCAAAGGTTGCCGGCTACGTCACGGCGGTGGACGTCGAGGACAACCAGCCCGTGCGAGCCGGTGACGTGCTGTTTCGCATCGACGACCGGGATTACCGCGCACGGCTTGTGCAAGCCGTGGCCAACGTCAAGGCGGCCCAGGCGCGCCTGGTCGATGTGGAGGCACAAACCCAGCATCAGCGCGCCCTGATTCGACAGGCCGAAGCCCAGCGGCGTTCGGCGGTGGCCGAGCGAAACCTGGCAAACAAGACCCATGATCGCAGCCGCAAACTGATCCTCAGCAATGCGGTCAGCCAGGCCCTGGTCGATGAAACCGGCGCCGCGCAATCTCGGGCCGAGGCCACGGTATCGGCCAATTCGGCAACGGTAGAGGCACAACAGCAGCGCATTGCCGTCCTCGAGGCCCAGCGCGAAGCCGCCGTTGCTGCCGTCATGCAGGCAGAGGCCGCACGCGAGCTCACCCAGATCGATCTGGACAGCACGGTGGTCCGCGCCCCTGTCAGTGGCGTTATCGGCAATCGCCAGGTGCGCATCGGCCGGTTCGTGACGCCGGGAGGCGCCTTGCTCGATATCGTGCCGGTCGATGCCGTGTGGGTGGTGGCGAACTTCAAGGAAACCCAGCTAGAACATATCCGCCCCGGCCAGACCGTACGCATCAGCCTCGACGGCTACCCCGACGGGGCCCTTGCAGGTGTGGTCGACAGCTTTGCACCGGGCAGTGGCTCGGCGTTCAGCCTACTGCCCGCGGACAACGCCACCGGGAACTTCGTACGGGTCGTGCAGCGCGTACCGGTCAAGATCCGGCTGACCCACAATCCGTTGCCGGGCCGCATCGTGCCCGGGCTCTCCGCACGTGTCGAGGTAGTGACTGGGAGCGAGTCATGAAACCGCCGGCCTTGTTCGCGGCCACGCCGAGCCATGGCAATGGCACGGCCGGCGTCCTGCTGCTTATGGGCATCGTCCTGGCCACGCTGACGGAAGCGCTCGCCAGCACCGTTCTGTCACTCGGCCGCGCTGACATCATCGGCGACACCGCGGCAACGCCCGATGAGTTTGCCTGGCTGGATGTCGGCTACACCGCCCTGAAGTTGCTCGGCTTCATGACGGCGCCTTGGTTGATGGGCCGCTTGCAACCACGCAGTGTACTCATCGGCGCCACGCTGGCCATGGGCCTGGCGTGCGCCATTGCCGCCCTCACCGCTCGACTGGACGTGCTGGTCGCGCTGCGAGGTATCCAGGGCTTTGCCGGTGGCACCCTGCTGGTCGCGGGGCAGACGATCATTTTTCGCGCCTACCCGCGACGCCACCAGCCCATACTCCAGGCCTTGTTTGCCATGGGCGCGGTTGTCGCGCCCGCGACGCTCGCCCCGGCCCTGCAAGGGTGGCTGATCGACAGCCATTCCTGGGCGTGGATCTTCTCCAGCGTTGTCCCGCTTGCCCTGACGGCTAGCGGCCTACTGCTGATCGCAGACACCCCCCTGCCCGCCAGGCGCCGACAACGCCCGTTCGATTGGACCGGTTTCTCCCTGATGGCTGCCAGCCTGTTGTGCTTTTCCTATGTCCTGAGCCAGGGCAGCCGTTGGGACTGGTGGGAAGAGCCACGTATCCTTTGGTTGAGCGTGATTGGCGCAGCTGCGCTGCTGGCATTGCTCGGCCAACAAGTCTTGGCCAAGGGCCAGGGCTTGCTCGACTTCAGCCTGTTCAAATCGGGCGATTTTGCCTTCGCCTTTATCGTCAGCTTTGTCGCCGGTGCCGCCTTGTTCGGCAGTGCGTTCCTGATTCCTGCATTCGCCCTGTCGGTGCTTGCATTCACGCCGACCGCTGCCGGCGAATTGCTGTTGCCCAGTGGTGCGTTTTTTATCGGCGCGCTGCTCGTTGCAGCCTTTCTCATGCAGGCCCGCCGCGTCCCCCCGTTCGCCACCGTGCCCTTGGGAATCCTGATGATCATGGCGGCAATGTGGATGCTGTCGGGCTCGACCAGCGAAAGCGGCATGGATGACATGATGCCGGCCATCCTGCTGCGCGGCCTGGGCCTGGGCTTTCTGTTTCTTTCGATCACGCTGATCGCCTTCAGCAAACTGAACCGCGAGAACCTCGCCTGCGGTATCGGCCTGTTCAATACCGGCCGTCAGTTGGGCGGGCTTATGGGCGTGGCGGCATTGCAGACACTGATCGAGCACAACGTGGTCAGCAATGCCGCGGTCCTCGGCGCCAACGTGACTGCCAACGCCTCCACGGTGATCGAACGAATGACGTCCACGACAGCGATGCTGGCGGGAAAAGGGCTGGATACAACAGTTGCTGGCCGGGCGGCGACGAGTCTTCTGGGGCGGGTGGTGACAGGCCAATCCACGGTGATTGCCTTTGACAGCGCATTCAATGCCGTTGCCCTGCTTTTTGTCATCGCCGCGCCCGCGCTGGTCGGCATCAAGATCGGCCTCGCGCGGTACGCGAAAATGCGTACCGCGCGGCTGCAATGTGCTTAGCTCAACTAGCAGCGATAGTCGGTTGGCTTTGCTGTTGCAATCCCCGACTCAATCTCTGCGTTTCTCAAGACATTCACGGCGCAGGACAAGGTTATTGATCTCCATGCAACTGACCGCGTGATCATCCTGTTTGTTTTTGGCCTTGTCCTTGGCCTTGCCGCAATTGCCGTTGTCATTGCAATTGCCTTTGCCTTTTTGATCGTTGTTGTTTTTCAAGCAGTTCCTGACATCACTGGCACTGCCCGCATCATCGCAATCTGAACCGGCAAAGGACAGCGATGGCAAAGCCAGGGAGAACAACAGTGCGCACACGCTGGCCGCTACGATTCGCATAACAAAATTCCTGAGTAAGTAAAATACTTTTTAACCGCAACTAAAGTCTTGCGCCGCTCTCGCTGACTATAGCAGGACCCCGTAAAGGAACCTGCCATGACGGCTCCGCAGTCATGGCATATTCGGCGGTTTTTTTCAGTTCGAGCCAACGCTTAGTCATCATGCTTGTGTTTATGTTTGTGCTTGTTCTGATGCTTATGCGAGTGGTCGCTGCTGTGGTGGTCGTTGTCATCGGCCATTTTGTTGCCGATCGCACTGCCTGCCGCGCCACCCAGCCCAGCGCCGATTGCACCACCGGTGGAACCACCTACGTTGTTGCCAATCACCTGACCGCCGGCAGCACCCAGACCTCCGCCAATGGCCGATTCGGTCTTCTTGCCATCCTTGGCGGTCATGGCCCCCCCGGCCGCACCGCCCACGCCGGCACCGATCGCGGCACCGGTACTGCCCCCGACGGCCTGGCCCACCACGCTGCCAATGGCGCCACCGACACCGCCCCCGAGAGCCGTGGTGGTGGATTCGCCGGCGATCGAGTACTGCGACACAAGAAGGACCAATACCAAGGAGAATGATTTACGCATTATGCAGCTCCTGAAACGTACAAAAGTGGATAAAAGTCTGTTGGATACGAAACGCTCAGGTCAATGGATATCCGGCCGCGCATTAATTCAGATCAATCAATCGGTGACCCGTACAACCGTTTATCGCTCAATCGTTGTTTTGCGCCTATTGTGACCCAGGGTGGGCCGTAAGTTCAAAACACAGGCAAACTTTGATAGTGGTCCGCGCAATCCGTACGCCCCTTTCGTTTATGCGCTGGCTCTACTACGGTGATGACAAGACCTGTTTCCAACCCAGGAGCGCAGCGCATGTTCAGAACCCTCCTGTTGATGTTCGCCGGCTTGCTTCTGAGCACCAGCCAGGCCATGGCCGATCCCCTCAAGATCAGCGTGATTGGTGCCGGTAAGGTCGGCGGTACGCTTGGCACGTTATGGGCAAAGGCTGGGCACTCGGTGATGTTTTCGTCACGCCACCCCGAGACGTTGACGGACCTGGTCAGGGCCGCAGGCCCCAACGCGCGGGCGGGCTCGGTCAGTGATGCCGCGGCCTGGGGCGATGTCATCGTGTTGAGCGTGCCCTACGGCGCAATGCCAGCATTGTCCGAACAGCTAAAGGGCAAGCTGGACGGCAAGGTGGTTTTCTCCACCAGCAACCCCTTCAGCGGTCGTGACGGCGACATCGGGCGCAAGGCGCTGGATCAGGGAGTTGCCTTGACGGACCAGCAGTATCTGCCTGGGGTCCACCTGGTGCGGGCGTTCAATGCCATAGGCTATGCATCAATGAAAGAGCAGAGTGGCAAGGGCAAGGCGATTCCCACATTCGCCGACAACGCCCAGGCCCGGGACCTGGGTGCCCGGTTGGTGCGCGACGCCGGATTCATACCGGTGCTTGTCCCGCTGGCGCGAGCCAATGAAGGTTTGCCGAACGGCCCGCTCAGCGGCGTTTGGAGCGAGGCCGAACTCAAGCGCAAGCTGGGCCTGTAGCGCGCAATCCAGGCTCAATCACTCACATAGCAGTCTCGGCCCTGCTGTTTGGCTTGGTAAAGCAGTCGGTCTGAACGGATAAGCATGGCCTGAACGCTATCTTCAGGCCCCTGCCAAGCGGTGACACCAATGCTGCTCGTGACGCCAATACGATTCCCGGCATAGTCCAGCGTGGAAAGGCGCAAAGCTTGCAACACACGTTCGGCCATCGCTTGCGCACCTGCCCTATCAGTGTCGGGAAGCAAGAGCAGGAATTCTTCGCCGCCGATACGGGCAACCCTGTCCTGTTGGCGTACGGTCTGGTTGAGTAGCTGGGCAAAAAACTTCAGCACCTCATCCCCTGCATCATGGCCGTGGGTATCATTGACGCGTTTGAAATGGTCGATATCCAGCATCAACATGCACAATGAAGTGGGTTTGCGCGTAGCCCTGGCCAATTCCGCCTTAACCAATGCCATCGCCTCCCGACGGTTATACAGCCCGGTCAGAAAGTCGCGGGTGGCCAATTGATACTGCGCCACACTGGCATTGATCAGGTGGCCCACCAGCCAATTGATCAGTAGCAAGCACGCGAGTATTCCACCCGTCAATAACAACCCAAGACGGTTCCAGCTCAAGAATAGGGCCATGAAACTGGGTGTCAGCGGTTCACTGTAAAATTGCAATTGCAGGTTATGCTCCGGGTCCACGAATGTCCGGACAAAACGCTCCTCGCCAGGCCTATGGGAAGGGCTCGAGGCCGGCCAGCCCGCGGCTGTGGCGGGCAGCAAATCAGCCTCGTCGTGATTGAAGACAACGTCGACAAACCACGCTGGCTCTTGACCGTGAACGACGGCGACATGCACGACAAGCGCATCGACAAACGCCGGCCCGATCGCCGTGCGCGAAGGCAATGGCAGCGGCTTCAACTGAGTTTGCGTTTCCTGGATCACCGCGAAATGCCCATTGCAGCTGTAGCCCAGAAGCTGCCGGCTGGTCATCTGGATACTTCCTTGTTGCAAGCGCACTCGCGGTGCCAGCGGGCTGGGCAAAGCTGCAACCTGGCGCATGGGTACTTGCAGCGTGTATTGCGCCAGCTCATCGATATCCTCAGTGTGGACCGTTGTGGTGCGCTGCTGCTTGGCGATGTACTGCTCCGACAAACAACCAGGCGGTAGAGGATTTGCCAGCAGCAATGATTGTTGCAATTTATGGGTCACCAATTGGCGCACCAACGTGGAATAACCCCAGCTACTTCGATGAGCCAGCAAAGCCTGCTGCCCCTCCAACAGCAGATTGCGCTGGCGCTGATAGCGGTCGACCACCCCAATGACGGCAACCACACTCAAGACGATCACTATCGACCAGTTGCCAACCTTGATAGCCCGTGCATGTTTGACTATCCACCTCATGATCGTTACTCCGCCGTGGCATTTGGCAGTAGTTGTCTGGCGCCGGTAGTCGAATACCCACTATGGCCAACACGCTCATGGGTAGCATGCATAGGCATAGCACCACGCTTTCCATTTAAATAATTTTCATTGGTGGTGCGCAATGACGGCCAGATGCAGTTGTATCAGTAGCGTCACACGCGCCTCGTACCGTGCCGGTTGCAGGAGACTGTAATCAGCCATGCACGGAGATGGACAACGCCTGAATCAAGGCATAGCGTTGGCAGGATCCCCCCCCCGACGATAAGGACATGGAATGTTGCGCATACTGGGCAGGGCGTCGTCGATCAATGTACGTAAAGTACTCTGGACTTGCGCCGAGCTTGAAATCCCCTTCGAGCGCCAGGATTGGGGTTCCGGCTTCAGGTCACCACACGATCCTGAATTCCTGGCACTCAACCCCAATGCCATGGTGCCGGTCATCCAGCATGACGACTTCGTTCTTTGGGAATCGAACTCGATCATTCGCTACCTGGCGTCGCGCTATAACGGCAACCACCTTTACCCGATTGAAGCCAGGGCTCGGGCACGGGTGGACCAATGGATCGATTGGCAAGCGTCGGACTTGAACAGATCGTGGAGTTACGCCTTTATGTCGCTGGTCAGGCAGTCGCCGGAGCATCAGGACAAGCATGCGTTGGCAGCCGCCTGCAGCGACTGGTCGAGGCACATGGCGATCCTTGATCGACAGCTTGAATCAACCGGGGCCTACGTCAGCGGCGAACAGTTTTCACTCGCAGACATACCGATCGGCTTGTCGGTGAATCGGTGGTTTGAAACACCGCTTGCTCATCCGGACTTCCCGGCCGTGAGCGACTATTACCAACGTTTGAGCAATCGCCCCGGCTATCGTCTGCATGGCAGAAACGGCACGCCCTGACACAGCAGCATCGCCCTGCCGGTTGGCGGGATGGCGAGGCCACGTGCCGCCGGTTGCGGATTTGTCCGGGTCTGATTTTACGTGACAGGGAGCGTTGGGCCGCTCGCCCCTTCAGGTTGCCGAAACACGGCATGGCGGGTGGAAGGCATGAGCGCCCCCCTCCCCTTGGCGATCAATACTTGATGTCCCGCGCAGTGCGGCGCGTATCCTGCTTGGTACTGCGCTTCTCCTGGCGGCACTCTACATTGCTCTTGTCGCTGCTTTTTCTGCAGTCATCCTTGGTTTGCCGTGCAGTAGAACGCCCTTCCTGCCGGGTATCCCGTGCTTCGCGCCGTTGCTCGCCTTGCTCGGTCGCGTACGCCGGCACCGACACCCACTGCGCGCCAGTGGCGATGACCAGTGTCGCCACGGCCATCCAGTAGTGTTTGCGAATCATGATCTTCCTCCTGCTCAATACTGTTCACTCAATTCGCACGTGTGCATTCTGACGATACACCACATAGGCAGCCCCGCAAGGGCTGCCACGCACAACGTTGACTCAGGTCAAACCTGATGCATCGGCAAAGCTGTCTATGCCACCGGCTGGTGACTGGTTACACAGTGAATCCCTCCGCCCCCGGCAGCAATCGCATCGATGTTGAGTTGCACCACTTCACGCTCCGGGTAGAGTTCAGCCAACAGTTCGAAGGCCGTGGCATCCGCCGCGCTGTCGCCGAACTCAGGCGCGACAACCGCCCCATTGATCACGAAGTAGTTGATGTAACCGGCCGCAAAGTCCGGATTGTTCTTGCTGAACCGGCTCTTGCGTGGATTGAGCGGCGGCGACAGGGTATGCACCTGCAGCTTGCGACCATCGGCGTCCGTGGCATTTTTGAGTATCTCCAGGTGCGCCAGCGTCACCTTGTGATCGTAGGACTGCGGGTCGTTGTCGAGGTTGGCGATGATGACGCCAGGCTTGACGAAGCGCGCATAGAAATCAACATGGGCGTCGGTGATGTCCTTGCCTTTGATGCCCGGCAGCCAGATGATTTTGCGCAGGCCCAGGCGGGCTTTGAGCTCTTCTTCGACTTCGGTCTTGCTCCAGTCGGGGTTGCGGTTGCTGTTGACCCAGCAGCTTTGGGTCATGATCGCCGTACCGTGGCCGTCCACTTCGATGCCACCGCCCTCACCCACCAGCTCGCTGCGCATGTGCTGGGC
>RCUR01001000.1_pt1 | contig 10106 bp, 7 predicted proteins | sample 2166151 | NCBI WGS metagenome assembly RCUR01 (sample SAMN09932785, study PRJNA488358) | compost metagenome | isolation source: compost soil in an enriched community | place: Germany: Experimental Botanical Garden
CCGTCTGAACCGTTCAAACATCAAACCCCTCCTTGTGAGGGGTTTTTTGTGTGTGTGGGTATCCGCAAGTCAAAGAAAACCGGTAGGTGGGATTTACTTATTCCTGACGTTTGTGGGAGTCAAATGAGTTTCGGCGGATTTCGTACAGAGCCTAGCAGGTTGGACAGTGAACTGGAGTGCGCATTGCCTAATGTCAGGCTCGTCATCAACTCATGGATTAACCGCTCAGGCCACTAGCATGAGCCATAAAAAGTTCATGTAGGACTTTTCCCAAAGATATATAAGAAACGTCCCAAAAACATACCGGTTATGGTTTTTTTTCAGGCGATTCTTATAAAAATCTAATCGCTGCTGAGGAGGTCATTATTTTTTAAATGGATTGCGATAAAAATCTGGCATTCTTTCTGTGTGGGTATTACTCTTTGGCGGTTGGTTGCTGTTTCTCTATAAGCGCAGATCGGCGGGTTACGAATTGGAAGTAGATGTCATCGGGTCTTTATCCCTCTTTGATGGTTGGGTGCGTGGCCGATTCGTATCTCTTGCAAGCGTATGTGCCAACGGTCGGCAGGATAGCCGATAGATGCCAGGGGGATGCTTGAAGTGACTTGCTGAGGTTGTCTCAGGGGGCTGTGTCTGTTGTAGTTTAAAGGGAATTTATGTGCCGTGGCTGATACGCTTTTTAGTGGCGTCAGCTAACGGTGTGAATTCCAGTCTTGTTTGATTCTTGTGGCGGAAATTTTCTGTCGCGTAGAGTTGTGCCTGGAGGATTTATGGCGTCAAACAGTTTTCAGAGTGAAGTGCCCAAGGCACGAGTGAATATCAAACTCGACCTGCATACCGGTGGTGCACAGAAAAAGATTGAATTGCCCCTTAAGCTGATGGTGATGGGTGATTACAGTAACGGTAAAGAACAGCGTTCGTTATCTGAAAGAAATAAAGTTGGCATCAATAAAAATAACTTCGACAGTGTGCTGGCAGAGTTCTCTCCGAGCCTGAAATTGGCAGTGGAAAACACCTTGGTCGATGGCAGCACCGACACCGCTGTCGCGTTGAACTTCCAGAGCATGAAAGATTTCGAACCCGAGCAGGTGGCGCGGCAAATTCCGCAGCTGCGAGCCCTGCTGGCGATGCGCAATTTGCTGCGCGACCTCAAATCCAACCTGTTGGATAACGCCACCTTTCGCCATGAACTGGAGCGCATCCTCAAGGACGACGCGCTGAGTGACGAGCTACGAGCCGAATTGGCCGCTCTGGCCCCACAAGACGTTCGTTAATTGCCCCAGGTTTGTTAATAAGGAAGTTTTCATCATGTCCGCAGAACAATTATCCGCACCCTCGCAGCTGACTAAAACCCACGATGCAGACAGCGGCCAAGGTATCTATGGCGCCTTATTCGCCAAGATCAATCTCAGCCCGGTTACGCAACTGAGTGGCATCGAAGCGTTTCAACACTCCGAGGCTCTGTCCGAAGCGTCTGCGGATGAACGGGTCACTGCTGCCGTCAGTGTCTTCCTGGATTTGCTCAAACAGTCGGCACATAAAGTCGAACGTCTGGACAAAACCCTGCTGGACGAACACATCGCGTCCCTGGATGCACAGATCAGCCGTCAACTCGACGCGGTCATGCATCACCCTGACTTTCAGCGTGTCGAGTCGACCTGGCGTGGCGTGAAGTCGCTGATCGACCAGACCGATTTCCGTCAGAACGTGCGTATTGAACTGTTGGATATCAGTAAAGAGCATTTGGTCCAAGACTTCGAAGATGCTCCGGAAATCGCCCAAAGCGGTTTGTACCTGCACACCTACACCCAGGAATATGACACCCCGGGTGGCGAGCCGATTGCAGCCGCCATTTCCAACTATGAGTTCGGTCGCGGCCCGCAGGACATTGCTCTTTTGCGTAGTATTTCCAAAGTGGCGGCCGCTGCTCACATGCCGTTCATTGGCTCTGTGGGGCCTGCGTTCTTTGGCAAGCAGTCGATGGAAGAAGTCGCGGCGATCAAAGATATCGGCAACTACTTTGACCGTGCCGAATACATTAAATGGAAGGCGTTCCGCGAAAGCGACGACTCCCGTTACATCGGTTTGCTCATGCCTCGTGTACTGGGTCGCCTGCCGTATGGCCCGGACACCATCCCGGTGCGCAGCTTCAACTACATCGAAAGCGTCAAGGGCCCGGATCACGAGAAGTACCTGTGGACCAATGCTTCGTTTTCCTTCGCGGCCAACATGGTGAAGAGCTTTATCACCAACGGTTGGTGCGTGCAGATTCGTGGGCCGCAGTCGGGTGGCGCGGTCACTGACTTGCCGATTCACCTGTACGACCTGGGCACGGGCAATCAGGTGAAGATCCCCTCCGAGGTGATGATTCCGGAAACCCGTGAATTTGAATTCGCCAACCTCGGTTTCATTCCGCTGTCGTACTACAAAAACCGCGATTATGCGTGTTTCTTCTCTGCCAACTCGGCGCAAAAACCGGCCTTGTATGACACCGCTGACGCCACCGCCAACAGCCGAATCAATGCACGCTTGCCATACATCTTTTTGCTGTCGCGCATCGCCCATTACCTGAAGCTGATCCAGCGCGAAAACATCGGGACCACCAAGGACCGTCGTTTGCTGGAGCTGGAGCTGAACAAGTGGATTGGCGGCCTGGTCACCGAGATGACAGACCCTGGCGACGATCTGCAAGCTTCCCACCCGCTGCGCGATGCCAAGGTGACGGTAGAAGACATCGAGGACAACCCCGGCTTTTTCCGCGTCAAGCTGTATGCGGTACCGCACTTCCAGGTCGAAGGCATGGACGTCAACTTGTCGCTGGTCTCGCAGATGCCCAAGGCAAAAGCCTAAGTCGCGTTGTAGGGAAACAATGTCATGAAAATCGACCGCCCCCTATGGGCTGCGGGGGCTTTGCTGTCCCCGCAACAATTCCAGCAGCAAGCTCGCTGGGAGGCTTGGGCCAACGAGAGTGTGGCTCATTTGTCGCTGGTACATCCCTGGGGTGTCCAGGGGGTGGCGTTCGACCTGCAAGCCCTGCGTTTGGGCAAGCTCAAGGCCACCTGTGTGCGGGTGCGCATGCCGGATGGCACGCTGGTCGATTCCGATCATGTGGATCGGCTGCCTCCTGCCCTAGAGTTAGCTCACCTGCTACCCAACGATACCCAAAACGCAACATTGCTGCTGGCGCTGCCGCTGGAACAAGCTAACGGCAACAACTGTGTGTTCGACGGCGCAAGGGTCGATCGGCCGACACGCTATCGTCAGGATTGGCGCAAAGTTCAGGATATCTACGCAGACGACGTACAGTCGATGGGGGTGCTGGAGCACGCCCTGACCCTACGCCTGACCGACGACGAGAATGCTGATTATTTGACTTGTCCGGTCGCACGTCTGGTGCGTGACGGGCAAGGTGCCTGGGATCTAGATCCTGGCTATGTGCCGCCGTTACTCAGTTTCGCGGCTCATCCAGGGCTGTTGACCCAGCTTGATAATCTCTTGACTCAATTATCGGCCAAGCGTCAACGGCTGATGGGCATGCGCCGTGAAAGTAACCAGCGCATGGCTGATTTTGCCGTGGCCGATGTGTCGTTGTTCTGGCTGCTCAACGCCTTGAATACCTATCAACCGGTACTGGCCGACCTCAAGGCCCATCCTGCACGACACCCTGAGCAGGTGTACCTGGAGTTGATCAAGCTAGCCGGCAGTTTGCTGACCTTTTCGCTGGAACACGACATCGACAAGATTCCAGCCTACCGACATGACTGTCTGGAAAGTGTTTTCCCACCCTTGATGAACACCATCTCCACCTTGCTGGAAGCGAGCCTGCCGTCGCGAGTTATTGCCTTGCAGCTGGAGGAAGTGGGCGCCAACCGCTGGCAAGTTACGCTCAACGATGCACGCCTGCGTGAGCGCGACGGTGCTGACTTCTACCTGTCGGTGCGTTGCCGTATGCCGGCCGCACAGTTGCAGAGCCAATTCCCGCGCCTGTGTAAGGTGGGGACGCCAGACGATGTCGATCACCTGGTCAACGCTGCGCTGGACGGTGTGCCGTTGCAGCCGCTCAGCCATGTGCCAGCAGCCATTCCGTTGCGCCTGGAGAATCAGTATTTCGCCCTGGACCTTGGCCACGCCAAGGGCCAAGCAATGCTGGCTGAAGGAACCTGCGCGTTCTATGTACCGAGCACGCTGGTTGATATCAAACTTGAACTGTTTGCGGTACTGCGCGCATGAACCTGAACGTCTCGAACAAACATTCGGTCGCGGTGGATCTCGATGCACTGCTGCAAGACAGCTACCTGCTGGTTGTCGAGTTACGCCAAGGCGCTGCGGTGCACGACAGCGCGGACCTGTGGAAGCGATGCGCGAAGCAGATCGAGCAGGTCCGTCAGAGCCTTAAGGATGCTGGCGTAAATACTCGCAGCATCGAGTTGATCAGCCATGCCCAGTGCGCCTTGCTGGATGAAACCGTACTTGGCTGCGCGAAGGGCGATGCCCATGCCCAATGGGCAAGTGAACCTTTGCAGGCCAAGTTTTTCAGTCGTCACCAGGCCGGTGAGTTTTTGTATGAAGACATGCGCGAGTCACTTCGTCAGCCCTCGCCTGACGTGCTGGTACTAACGGCATTTCAGCGAGTCCTGATGCTCGGCTTCCAGGGCCGATACCGCGACGTGAACGACCCCGAGCGTGAACAGCAGCTGAGCGCATTAAATGCGCGGGTCGCGCCTTTGGAACTCAATCACGTGGTCATGACACAAGGCATTGGCCAGCGCATGAGTTTCTTACGCTGGTTACGGTCGCCCCTGATTCATATCCTCATGGCGGGCCTGTTGCTGGTCGGCGCTTGGTGGGGGCTGGATCACTGGTTGAACGGTCTGATTTCCGCGCTTGTACCTGGCCAGGCGTGAAAAGTGTGATGCCGCTCAAGTTGATACGTGGCCTCTGGCTGTGGGCCGGTGCACTTGCCCTGACACTACTTGCGATCATACCGTTCGCCGGCTGGATAAGTGCGGTGGCTGCCCTGATCGTTGTGCTCATAGTGATCTGGGGCTGGATCCAGGTGGGACACCGTTTTGCTCAGCAGGGCGAGCGCATGGTACTGGCCGACAATTCGTCTCTACCTGCGCTGACTTACAGCCAGCCAGTGGTCCTGGTCTGTGGCGATGGTTTGACGGGGCTGTTCGGCGCGGTGCCTGCTGAGCAATTGGCGCTGCGCACCACCTCGCAAGGGTGTTATGTGCGCATCCCCAGCCTTGAGCAATTATTACCGATCACCACGGGCATTCAGGCTTTACGCCCGGAGTGGAATGGGCAACTGAGCGTGATGTTCATCACCAACCCTGGCGAGCACACTGACTCCGCAGCATTGGCCGGCCGGGTGCGCGCCTTCTGCCATCAGCTCACCTTGGTACGTAAACGCGGTATTGCGTTACCGCTGATGCTGGTGAGCTATCTGCAAGCCGCAAAAGGCGAGGGCGCCTGGTTCAGTTGGGAAGCCGGTCAGCCCAACCCACTCGTGCGCGAGGCCGGTGCCTGCGTCAGCTTGACCGACTGGCAACAGCAGGCCGCTGACGGCGCAACTTGCGCTTCACGTATGTGCAGTAGCGTGCAGCTAAGCAGTGCGGCGACGTGGTTGAAGGAAACGCTACTCCCGCACTTCGATATCCGTGACGCCCGCCATCCACTGGTCTGCGCCATTACCCAGGTACCGATTCTGCCCCAGCGGGTTGCCGGCAGTCTGTGGCAGCAATGGTTACGTGAAAAGGTGGGCTTGAGTGATGCCGGGCAACCTCTGGAGGGGCCAAGTCCCGCCTTGCCGTTTCCTGACCCCTTGCTCAGTTTGCTGCCGCTCCACTCCCGACGCTCCCCGATCCTCTGGGCAAGTGTTGCATCGTTGTGGTTGTTCGCGGTGACCAGCGTCGTGGCCTTGGCCAGCTCGGCCTGGCAGAACAATTTGCTGTTGCGCCAGGTCAGTGATGATCTGCGGCGTTACACCGCCATTCCCCCGGCCGAACGGCGTGACCAGCCGCAATTCACCTTGCGCGAAAACGCCGTGGCCGTGCTGCGCCAGGACGCGATGCGCCTGGACGACTACTACCGGCAGGGCGAACCAGTGGCGCTGGGCCTGGGGTTGTACCGTGGCGAACTTCTGCGACAACCTCTACTGGCGACTATTGCCAGTCATCAACAACCGCCTGCGGCCCCTGTGCTTGCGAAGATCCCCAACCCAGTGCGGCTGGACAGCCTGTCGCTGTTCGCCACGGGCAGCGCCGAACTCAAACCGGGCTCGACCAAGGTGCTGATTACGGCCCTGGTCAATATCAAGGCCCAGCCGGGCTGGTTGATCGTCATTGCCGGGCATACCGACGCCACCGGTAACCCTAAGCAAAATCTTGAGCTATCCCGTGCCCGTGCCGCGTCGGTACGTGACTGGATGCAGCGCATGGGCGACATCCCCGACAGTTGTTTTGCGGTCCAGGGCTTTGGTGCCAGTCAGCCAGTGGCCAGCAATGACACCGAGGTTGGGCGTGCTGCCAACCGTCGCGTCGATATCCGTCTGGTGCCGGAAGTGGGGGCCTGCGCGTTGCCCACGGCGGTGCTGGACAGACACCCTCTGTCGCAACCTGCGGCATTCAAACTTTGAGAAAAGGAGCTTCACATGGCTATTCCCGTTTACCTATGGCTGCAAGATGACGGCGGCGCTGAAATCAAAGGGTCTGTGGACGTACAAAAGCGCGAAGGCAGCATTGAAGTGATTGCCCAGGACCACAGCCTGTACATCCCTACCGACAACAACACCGGCAAGCTGACCGGCACCCGGGTACATACCCCGTTCCTGTTCTCCAAGGAAATCGATGCGTCCAGCCCTTACCTGTACAAGGCCGTGACCACTGGCCAGACCCTCAAGAGTGCCGAGTTCAAGTGGTACCGCATCGATGACGCCGGTCAGGAAGTCGAGTACTTCATCACCAAGCTGGAAAACGTCAAGGTCGTAAAAGTCGCGCCAAAAATGCACGACGTCAAAGACCCGGGCAAGGAAAAGCACAATCACCTGGAACAGATTGAGCTGCGTTACGAGAAGGTCACCTGGACCTACAAAGACGGCAACATCATTCACTCCGACTCCTGGAACGAACGCCAGAGCGCTTGATGTGAGAGGCCAGCAGGCGGGTTGCCGTCTGCTGGTTCGCAGTGTGCAGGGTTGAGCCTCCGTTCGCGGGCGCTGAGCCAAACACATTGAATGGCATGTGCCTTTGACGGCCCGTCGAAAATCCACAACAGGGATGTACCCCATGGCCCAGAACTCCACTCGTTTGCTTCGCCGCCTCAACCCCTATTGCGCCCAGGCACTGAGCGCGGCGGCCTCCTTGTGCCAGAGTCGTGCCCATGGGCTGATCAGTATCGAGCACTGGCTGCTCAAGTTGCTGGAGCAGGGCGAAGGCGACCTGACCCTTATCGCCCGTCGCTATGAATGGGATATGGATGCAATCTGGCGGGGGCTGCTCGACCACCTCGACACCTTGCCGCGCAGTGTGCAGAGCAAGCCGCAGTTATGCAGCAAGCTGCAACAATTGATCAAGAGTGCCTGGTTACAGGCCTCCCTGGACGGTAACAACGACACCCTGCGTTCGGCTCACCTGCTGGGTGCGCTGCTGGAGTCGCCCAGCCTGCTCGCCTGTGAAGCCGCCTGGCCGCTGCTTAGCATCAGTAATACCCAGTTGCAGTGTTTGTTTGTGTCACTTGATCAACATTCCGAAGAGCGCCCACAGGTTCAACAGCAAGCGACCCTGAACAGCCTTGAACTAGTGCCAGGCTCACTCGGCACGGAACCGTCCGAGGCCTTGCACGCCATCCTGGAGAAATTTACCCAGGACATCACCGCCAAAGCCCGCACTGGGCAGATCGATCCGGTGTTTGGTCGCGACGATGAAATCAGGCAAGTCATCGACATCCTCAGCCGTCGGCGCAAGAACAACCCCATTCTGGTGGGCGAACCTGGGGTGGGCAAAACGGCTCTGGTTGAAGGTCTGGCGTTACGCATCGCCGAAGGCAACGTGCCGGACAGCCTCAAACCAGTCAGCGTACGCACCCTCGATCTGGGCCTCTTGCAAGCCGGCGCCGGTGTCAGAGGCGAATTTGAACAGCGTCTGAAAAACGTTATCGACGCCGTGCAGCGTTCGCCTCACCCGGTGCTGCTGTTTATCGACGAAGCCCACACCCTGATCGGCGCCGGTAACCAGGCCGGCGGTGCGGACGCCGCCAATCTGCTCAAGCCCGCCCTGGCCCGTGGCGAGTTACGCACCATCGCCGCCACCACCTGGAGTGAGTACAAACAATATTTCGAGCGTGATGCTGCCCTGGAGCGGCGCTTCCAGATGGTCAAGGTCGATGAGCCGGACGACGCCAGCGCCAGCCTGATGCTGCGTGGCCTCAAGGCGCGTTACGCCAGCCACCATGGCGTGCATATTTTGGACACAGCGGTCCAGGCGGCGGTCAACCTCTCACGGCGCTACCTGACCGGCCGTCAACTGCCAGACAAAGCCGTCGACCTGCTCGACACCGCCAGTGCACGGGTGCGCATGAGCCTCGACTGCGAACCCCAGGCGTTGGTCCGTCTCAAGACCCGGAAAACCGCACTGGAGTTGGAACGTCAGGCCCTGGAAGAAGACCAGCAACTGAGCGGCAGCCCCGCCGATGAGCGTCTGGCGATTATTGCCGCGCAACACGCCGACCTGCACCACCTGCAACGTGAACTCGAGGAGCAATACCGACACGAACTCGACCTCACCCAACAACTGCTCGACGCTCGCCAGGCCGAACCCCCACGAATGGACGTCTGCCTGCAACTGCAACAACAACTGAGCGATGCCCAGGGCAACCAGCCCCTGCTGTCTCTGGACGTCAACGCCCGCAGCGTGGCCGAAGTAATCGCCGACTGGACCGGCGTGCCCCTGGGCAGTTTGCTCAAGGACGAACAAGCCAGCCTGCTGGCGTTGGAACAACAATTGGGTGAACAGGTAATCGGCCAGGACCAAGCCCTCGGCGCCTTGGCCCAACGCCTGCGTGCGGCCAAGACCGGCCTCACGGACGAGAAAGCGCCTCTGGGTGTGTTCCTGTTGGTGGGCACCAGCGGCGTCGGCAAAACCGAAACCGCCCAGGCCCTGGCCGACAAATTGTTTGGTGGCGAAAAGTCACTGATCACGATCAACCTCTCGGAATACCAGGAAGCCCACACCGTCAGCCAACTCAAAGGTTCGCCACCCGGCTACGTCGGTTACGGCCAGGGCGGCGTGCTCACCGAAGCCGTGCGCCAGCGCCCCTACAGCGTCGTGCTGCTCGACGAAGTGGAGAAGGCGCACCGCGACGTCCTCAACCTGTTTTACCAGGTCTTCGACCGTGGCGGCATGCGTGATGGCGAAGGGCGGGAAATCGACTTTCGTAATACGGTCATTCTGATGACCTCCAACCTCGGCAGCGATGAACTGCAAGCCTGCCTGCAAGAGTTTCCCGGCGCGCCGGACAGCACCCTGCACGAGCTGCTGCGCCCGATCCTGCGCGAACATTTCCAGCCGGCCTTGCTGGCCCGTTTCCAGACCCTGATCTATCGCCCGCTGCAAGCCGATGCCCTCAAAACCATCGTCACGATCAAACTGGCTCAGGTCGCCAAACGTCTACAGCGTCACTACGGCCTGGATTGCCAGATCGACGCCGCCCTCAATGAAGCCCTGGTGGCTGCCTGCCTGCTGCCTGACACCGGCGCACGCAACATCGACAGCCTGCTCAACCAGCAGATCCTGCCGGTGCTCAGCCAGCAACTGCTGCAACGCCAAGCCGCCCAGCAGAAAACCTTTGGGGTGACCCTGGGCTACAGCGATGAGGAAGGCATCGTCCTGAACTTTATCGACGCCCAAGACACGGCATTACCCGTCGCCCTGGAGGATTGAGCATGCTCAATCAACTGCGTACTTTTTTTGATCACAGCCGGCACACACTCAGTGTTCGCGACCTTGATGCACGGCTTGACGTTCTCGCCTTCGAGGGCCAAGAAGGTCTTAGCCAACTCTTTAATTACCGCGTGGAGTTCACCTGCTTCGACAGTGACATCGGTG
>RCUR01001003.1_pt1 | contig 10099 bp, 6 predicted proteins | sample 2166151 | NCBI WGS metagenome assembly RCUR01 (sample SAMN09932785, study PRJNA488358) | compost metagenome | isolation source: compost soil in an enriched community | place: Germany: Experimental Botanical Garden
CCGGCGTCACTGGTGAGCAACCAGGGTCCCGAGGCCGGAACCAGCAGGTCCGTCAGGTTTTCCTGCCCCGTTTCGCGCAGTACCTGGAATGTCAGGCCCCGGTCATCGCTGGCCAGGACGACGCCGCCCTGGCCGACGAGCAGCAATCGGCCATCCGGCCCCAGGGTGCCCGCGTAGAGGGAAACCGGCCTGGGCATGCGGATCGCCGCCCAGCTGAGGCCATCGTCGCCACTGCGGAACACCTGGCCACGCATGCCGTAAGCGACCCAGACGGACTCCCCCAGGCTGACCGCGCCATACAGCGAGCCGTTGTAGAACGGCTCCACCGCCTGCCAGTACACTCCGGCGTCGAGCGAGCGCAACAGCGTTCCCGCCTCACCGACGATCAGCCACTGCTGGCGGTCGGCCGAGGCGGCGATGGCGTTCAGGTGCCAGTCCGTCAACCCGGGAAGCGACTCGCTCCTCCAGGTCTTGCCAGCGTCGCTCGAACGCAACACCCGGCCGAAGGCGCCGACGGCCAGCCAGTCGCCGGAAGGCAGGCGCGCGGCATCCATCAGTGGTTCACCGCCCTCCTCCTGATAAGCCGCCTCCTTCCAGCTCCGCCCACCATCGGCGGTGCGCAGGATCAAGCCTTCGTGCCCCAGGGCCAGGCCATGGGTATCGTCGGCAAATACCAGGCGGGTGATCAGGGCCAGGCGCGACGGGGATATCGTCGCTTCCGACCAGCTGCGTCCCTGGTCGCGGGAGATCAGGATGTGCCCCGACTCCCCGGCGATGACCCAGCCGATGCGCGTTTCCTCGACCCCATCTATCTGCATGCGCTCAAGGGGGATGTCCGTGGGCCGCAGCGTGGGCATGGAGCGAGGAGAAAAGGCCAACACACCGGCCAGGCCCACCAGCATCGAGATGCCGAGCCCTACTAACACTTTCATGGCGAACTCCTTCATGCACCGCGGGTCGTGCCGGCCCCGCCCTGGTCCGAAGGCCACAGCGCAGCCGTCACGCCCCGGTGCTCTCTCGGTCAGAAGCTGTACTTGGCGCTGATCGCCAGGTAATCGCGGTCGGCCAGGGGGCGTTTCTCCAGGTCCGCCTCGCCGAGGAAGGCGTTGTAGGCCACGCCCAGCTCCAGGTTGTTGAGGTACTTGGCGTTGACCCCGACGCTCGCCCGCTTGTCCCCTTCGCCGACCAGGCTACCGAAGGCACCGGCCACGGCCGGCGCCCCGCGGACCTGATGGGCGAAGGAAACCGGCATCGTCAGGTCCCAGCCATCGACCACGTTGTTCCATGACGGCGTCATCAGCAGCTGGTACGCCCAGGAGTTGCGGTCGAGGGTGAGCTCGTCGGATGGCGCGCCGGCGAACTCGAACGGGTCGACGTCGTTCACATGCAGGTAGCTGGCTTCGCCGATGAAGGTGGTCTGGTCCGACAGCGCCATCGGCCCCACGAGATAAATGGCGGACAGGTTCGCCTGGGTGGCGTCGGCGCGCGTTGCCGACGGGCCGATCAGCGAATCGACCAGCACCGGCACGCCATCCTTGTAGCTGACCTCGCCAGCCACGTTGAAGTCGCCCAGGCGCGTCGAGAAGCTGGCCCCGGTCAGCGCGATATCGTCGAAATACACCACGTTGTAGTCGGTCGGGAACGCGCCATCGAAATTCGTCACCACATTGGGGTTCTTGTCGTGGTAGCGCAGGTAGTAGAGGCTCAGCTCGCTCTCGCTACCCAGCGAAAAACGGGTGCTCACCCCCCATTGGCCACTGTCGCGGGGCTGGTCGTCCGCGGCCCGTGGAATGTTGAAGCCCGGTGCTGCGCGAATGAATTCCGCCCCCGGCCCGACCACGTCGGTGTAGGAGAAGTAGGTGCCGACCGGGTCCAGTTCGGTGCGCTTGTACTCGTACTGGTAGTACGCGGCCACGCCGAAATCCGGAGTCAGCTGCCACTGACCCGAGAACTGGCCGACCGGCAGCAGGATGTCCTTCACCTCGGTCCCCGGTACGTTGGCCTTGGTGGCATCGGCGGGCGACTGGGCACCGGCGATGTTGGGGAAGAACAGGCTCTCGCCCCACTGCACCACCTGCCGTCCTGCACGCAGGTTGAGCATGGACTGCTCGGCGGTCTGGAAGCTGCCGTAGACATAGGCATCGAGGAAACGGCTGCGGCTGCCCGCCAGGTTCTGCGCGTGGGAGGTGAAGTGGTCGTGGGCCCCGCCCTTGTTCACGGTGTCGGGCGAGTCGTTGTCGTTGGGATGCTGGTACACATCGTCGTAGAAACTGCTGGCCCGGACGAAGGCGCCATAGTTGCGGTACTTGATGTCCATCTCGCCCAGCAGCGAAACACGATTGTTGATCAGCGCGCCCTGCTTGAAGTTGCGGTCGCCATCATCGGAGTTGACCGTGGTCGCCAGACCGGTCGCCGGGTCGACCGGCCCGTCCACCAGCCGCCGCGAAGGATCATTCAGCCGGTACGCGGCGCCATAGCTCAGGTTGACCAGGTAGTCGACGCCGATCTCGTCGCCGATGCTCAACTGTCCCGCCTCGACCTGCGCAGCGAACGGCAGCATCGACAACCCGAGCATCAGCTGGCGCCCCCGCCCGCCGTGAATCGCCCTGCTTCCCTGTACCAGCTTGCCTGCAAAATGCTTCATCTACAGTCTCCTGTCCTGCGCGCCGGCCCTGCCCTGGCAGTGGCCACGCGCGCGCAGCCAAACGCCACGGCGGCGGCAGCGCCGTCGCCATGGCTGTGGTCATGTGAAAGGGTGGGTGAAGAAAATCCGGTCCGGGCGCCACGCCCGGCGTGTTTACTTGCCCGCCTGGCGCAACAGGTCGGTGGTGAACATGAACGGCTTGAGCCGGTCGCCATTGACCCTCGGTGCAAGGAGTTCATTGGTCAGGCGATCAGCCAGGTAGGCCCCGGACACCAGGTCGTGATAGACGGTGACGCCGGCGTGGAACAGCTTCGCGCCATAGGCGTAATAGGTGTTCATGAAGTTGGTGCGCCACAGCTCGCCGTGGGCGTCGTAGTTGTCGGCCATGACGGCATTCCAGGTGTCCTCGTCCACGTACAGGACGCGCTTGGCGTACTGATGGCGGTAGCCTGCCTTCAGGGTCGCCTCCAGCACCCAGACCCGGTGCAGCTCGTAGCGCATGAACTGCGAATCGATGCTGCCGGTCTTGAGCAGGGTGTCGTACTTGATCCCGGCAGCCTCCAGGCGATAGCCGTTGTACGGGATGAACATCTCGCGCTTGCCCACCAGCTTCCAGTCGTAGCGTTCCGGCGAGCCGTTGAACAGGCGGTCGTCGTCGATGGTGCGGAACCCGCCAACCCCCAGCGGCATGTCGAAGCCGAAGCCGGGAGACTGGCGGACCCGCCGCGTGCCGGGGTTGTAGGTCCAGCTGGTCTGCGGGTTCTTCGCCTCGTTGAAGTAGGTGTAGGTCAGCATCACCTCGCCCTTCTGGCGTTCCGGCTTGAGGATGGTCACCCGCGAGTAGGCGAAGATGCCCTCGGTCGGCTTGCCGACGTTTTCCGCGTCGCCGGTCTGGTCGAGGATCTCCATGCGCATGCGCCCCCAGGCGACATTACCGTCCGGGTAGACCACGGCCTGGTCGTACACCGCATCTTCCTGGTTGGCATAGGCCGGCAGCAGGATGTTGCGCAGCAGCTCGTCACCGCTCTTCGGAATGGGGAACGGCGTCCCGCCTTTCAGCGCACGCACGCCCATGTTGCCGTCCTCCAGTTCGGCGCTGAGGGCATTCTTGCGGCTCAGGTCGCAGCGGAAATCCTCGTAGCGGAAGTCGCGATGGCTGGGATAGACGGGGATGGACACGCTGTCCGGGTATTTCTTCAGCAGCGCCTTCTGCCCGTCGGAAAGCTTGTCCGCGTACTGCGCCATGTTCTGTGCGGTGACGACGAACAGCGGCTTTTCCGCGGCATAGGGGTCGGCGTGGCGCTTGCCGAGCCCTTCGAAGGCGACACCGGGCGGCGCCCCCAGCCATTGCCCGCCGAACGCGGGTATGGAGCCATCGGCGTTACCCGCCTTCTCCGCGCCGACACAGGTGAGCTCGCGCCCGAGCTTCTCGGCCTCGCTCTCGGTTGCCACGGCCCAGGCACCCTGGGCGACCATCAGCGCCGCCAGCAGCGGCAAGGTCCTGCGGAAACTCATCTTCATCATGCTTCATGTCCCATTGCGCAGGCCGGCCGCTTCAAAGCGGGCGGCCTCGTGATCATCGACAGGCAGATGCGGCGCCCCTGTTTCCAGGCGGCGCCGGCCGTTCTCAGGCGTAGCAATCGCGCTTCTTCACCGTTTCGCTCTCGATCAGGCGGCCACCGGTTTCCTGGGCAAACGCACGCACGTACGCCTCCGCGTCCAGGCAGACTTCGGGCGCCAGCAGCCCCTTGCCCGTGACGCCGCCGGCCAGCCAGGCCTCGATGACCAGGCGGGCGCAGGTCGGGGTCGGGTCGGGGGTGCTGTCCTCGACCTGTTCGGTGGGCAGATCCAGGTGGTGCTCCAGCACGTAGCGCACTTCGGCGCCGTTGCGCTCGCCCACCACCTCCACGCGGGAGGCGACGGCCCAGGGCTCGTCCGAGAGGTCGACGGTCACGCTCTTGCGGCCGGCATCGCTGGACAGGTGATGGGTGAGGAACTTGAGCGGTGAAATGCCGAGGCCCTCGATCGCTTCGGCATTGCCCAGGCCCAGGTCGATCAGGGAGCGCCAGACTTCGGAGCCGGCTTCGGGGAAGAAGGCGATCCGATTGGTCACCTGGTCCAGCCCCTTGATGAAGTGCGGCAGGGTGACCGTTTCGCCATGGCCGATGAAAAACGATGGGTAAGCCTTGAACGGTGCGGCATACGGCACCTCGCAGCGGCCGCCCCAGCCCGGCATCTTGCGGTACTGGCCGTCGATGAACTGCACCACCTCGCCGGCGGTGATGTGCATCATGTGGTCGATGACCGCCGGCGACAGCAGGTCCGGCACGAAGGGCACGGCGGTGGCCAGGTGGATTTCGCGCACCTTGTCGAGGCGGTCGGCGAGCATCCTCGCCATCACGTTGGTCAGCCCCGGCGTCGAGCCACAGCCGATGATCAGCCTGATCCCCGCCTCCAGGGCGCGCTGATGCCAGATCGGGTCGAGGAACAAGGTCTCGGCCACATCGTGATCGTCATTGATGTCGATGTAGTCGACACCCGCACGCAGGGCGGCCTCGATGACCGGAACGGCGCTGCGGTAGAAGGGTCCCACGGCGTTGAAGACCAGGTCGACGCCGTCGAACAAGGCGTCCAGCCTTGCCGGATCACGGATATCGGCGCTTACGGCGCTCGCCCTGGGGCCAAGCGAGGCGGCCAGTTTCTCGGCGGCTTCGAGGTTGAGGTCGCCGATGACGCACTCGACCTCGGGGTGACGGGGCAGCAATTGGCGCGCGACGTTCGCGCCGACGTTGCCGCAGCCCAGTAGCAAGACTCTCATTATTCAATCTCCGTTTCTTGTTGTGTGTCTTGGCGATTCATGACCGCCGGATCACGCCATCCCGGACGGGACCTCCTTGCCCGATGGTCCCGGCCGGTACTCCTGGCGTTTCCAGCCGACGCCCCCGTCAGACGAGGTTGAGCCTGTCGGCCAACCTCGCTGCGGGAATCAGTACGCGTCGGATCTTGGTTTCGAACAGGCCGGGGAACTGCACGGCCTGCGGGGTCTCCAGCGGAAGCAGGAAGTCCTGGGGGCGGTCACTGGCGAGCGCCTGAGCCAGGTTGGCGCCCATCATCGGGCCCATGACATTGCCCCAGGAGCCGAAATTCATCAGCGCCAGCACCCCGTCCGCCACCCGGTACAACTTCGGATAGCCCGCTTCGTAGAGGGAGGACGAATTGGCCGTCATGCCGGTCCAGTACGACTCCAGCTCGATGGAGCTGCCCTGAAGCTGTGGATAAGTGCGCTGCAGGTAGCGCAGGAAGTAGGCGAAGTAGGTGTCCGCCCGCTGGGCACGGCCCGAGCCGGGAATGGTCGCGGTGATCAGCCGGTTGCGACCATCGACGATCAAGGGATACAGGCCGGCGGGATACTGCATGAGGGTGACACGGGCCGGATTGACGATATCCAGCACCGCCTGGGGCAATGGTCGCGTGGCCATGCCGCAGGCCACCAGCGGGAACTGGGTGCGGGCCAGCTGCGCAAAGAACCCGTTGCCGGCATGGCCATTGGTACAGATCACCACCTGCTGCGCGCGCACGCTGCCCGTGCTGGAACGGACCCGCCACTGCCTTCCCTCGCGCTCGCACGCCAGCACACTGGAATTGCCATGGACGCGGGCACCCGACCGGACCGCAGCGGCGATCATGCCATTGGTGAACAGGTAGGGATTGACCCGTCCGCCCTCGCGCCAATGGATGCCATAACCGTATGCGCCGGTGCCCAGCAGTTCCTCGAGTCGCTCCGCTCCGACGATATCCACGTCATAGCCGAAGGCCTGCCACTGTCTCGCCTTGCTCTCGAGCGCTGCATGCTTGCGGTAGGCCGCATCGACCATGCCGGACTTCACGGCGTCGGCTTCCAGCCCGTGCTTGCGGCACAGGTCGAAGACGATGTCGCGGTTGTGGATGAAGTGTTCGGTAAAACGCCGGCCCTGGTCGGCGTGGGTGCGCAGAGGTTCGAAGGAGCCCAGGTAGGGCTGCACGTGCCCGGCATTGCGGCCGGACGCCCCGCTGCCCGGTTGGTCAGCCTCCAGAACCACCACACGCACACCGCCCTCGGCCAAATGCAAGGCCAGGGATGCACCGACCAGTCCGGCCCCGATGACGACCACATCGGCCTCGATGTCATGCTCCAGCGCAGGGTGGGTCGGGACTGGTTGCGGCAAAGGCCAGCCACTGAAGCGAATGGGCACCACCCCTGACTCATAGGCGTCGGCAATGGGAAAGACTGGAACCTGTCCCGCCGCCGCACGCCGATCTTCTCTCCAGTTCACTGCTGTCTCCCCGAATTCGACCTTGGACCCACTACTGCCGGCTGGTCGAGGCCGATCGACATCGGCTTGCCTCACCCAACTACAGCGACGTCGATCCTAGTGAGGCGCGGGATGGCCGCTCCAGTACCAACTGGTACTGGAGCGGGAGTGCGAGGGAGAACTAAAGATGCCTGACCCGAATGGCCGATTACCGGCGGCCAGGAGGCAATCAGACTGCGGAGGAAAAGCCTCCGCCGATAACAACAAGAGATTTCGAAATGGCGCGATTGCAAGACACGATAGCGGGACTGGACATGGACGCTGCATCGACTGACCTCGCCGGCCCGCCAGCAAAGGCCGAGGGACCTCCGGACCCGCTTCAGGGCCGGGCCCTGGTGCTGGGATTGGCGCTGGTGCTGTGCATCCTCTTCGGCGCCACCCTGAACTCCATCAGCGTGTTCACCCTGCCGATCACCGCGACTTTTGGATGCTCCAACGAGCAGGCCGCACGCCTCGCCACCGCATTCATCGTCACCATGACCCTGGCAATGCCCCTGGCCGGCTGGCTGCTCGACCGCATCTCACCGCGCCCGGTCATGACAGCGGGTGCCGTCTTGGCTGCGCTGGGCCTGCTGCTCGCCGCCCGCAGCCCGGACATCGACCAGCTCACGATCGCCATGGCCTTGAGCGGCATCGGCGTCGGCACCTCGACCTATGTCCCGGCCATTACCCTGGCCACGCGCTGGATTGCACCGAACCGGCAGGGCCTGGCCTTCGGCATCCTGCTTTCCGGCGCCTCCATAGGCGCGGTCATCTTCCCCGTGCTGCTCACCCAGATCATCGTCAGGCTCGACTGGCGCAGCGCCATGGAGGCCGTGGCGACCTTGATCCTGCTGGTCTGCGTACCATTGCTGCTGTGGCTGGCACGCATGCCCGAAGGCAGCTCGGCCGCCGGCCAGCGCCCGGCGGAGCAACTGGCCGGCCATGGCATCGGCCACGCCTTGCGCATGCCCCGCTACTGGTTGTGGGTCGCCATGCAGATGCTCCTGACCCTGAGCAGCCTCGGCATCTTCATCGCGCTGGTTCCCTATCTCGTTTCCGCCGGCCACTCGGCGCAGGACGCTGCCGCCTTCTACGCCGGCATCGGCGCTGCGGCCCTGGTCGGAAACTTCGCGTTCGGCGTGTTGAGCAACCGCTGGCGCGCGACGAATATCCTGATGATCGGTACCTGTCTCGGCGTCGCGGGCATTCTGTGCCTCCTGGCCGCTCCCGATCCGCTCCTGGGCGTGGGAGCGATCGCACTCTTTTCGCTGGCCTGGGGCACCACCTTCAACCTGGTCAACCAGCTCTCGCCCTTGTTGCTGGTGGAGGCGATGGGACAACGCAATTTCGGCAGCCTGCTCGGCATCGGCAACCTGATCGCCGGCCTCGGCTCCGCGTTCAGCCCGGAAGCCGTCGGCTATCTGGTCGATACCACCCACAGCTACAGCCTCGCCTTGCTGCTGTGCGCCGCCCTGGCAGCCGCAGCCTTGCTGCCGATTGCCTTGCAACACCGGAGTTCCTGACCGTAGGGTGCGCTGCGCGCACCAAGCACGCTACCCATGCCTGGAACGGAGTCAGCCGACGCCCATGACCGGTGCGCACGGCGCACCCTACCCGACTACCCTCCACGCCCCCACAGGGAGTTGGCGAATCAACGCAGCAGTGCGGAACTCTTGCAGAGGATCCGCACCAGATCGGTCTGCCCCTTGATGCCCAGCTTGGCGTAGATGTTCTTCGAGTAATTGCGCGCAGCGCTCACTGCAATGCCCATCTGCCCGGCCGCTTCGCTGATGGTACGGCCGGACGCCAGCAACCCGGCGAGCCTGGCCTCCTGGCGGGTCAGGTCGAGCAATTGGGCGATCAGGTCCGCCGGCGAAGCGTTCAGCACCCGCGCCGCCGCAGGACCTTCGCTGAGTTCGGCGAGGTGCAGGATGACGCTCGGCGCGTAGCGCCCCTGGTAGAACTCCAGTAGCGGCGCGGGTGTGACCAGCATGCCCAGCAGCATGCCGCCATGGGCGTGCAGGCGCATCAGCTCGCCACGCCGGGGCCCGTCCTGCCGGGTCCTGGCCGCCATGGCCTGGTCAATGGCCCGGTCCAGGGCACGCTGGCCGGCGCGATCCTGCAACTGCAGCCGCCCATGGTTGAGTTCGATGCCCTGGTGCTTGTCGATGATGGCCCTGGCCGCCTGGTTCAGGCACATCACCTGCCCATCGCCATCGAGCAGCAGGCAACCCAGGATCAGGTGGTCGAGGCTGCCCTCGTAGATCGACTTTTCCGCCTCCTGGCGCTTGATCCGGGCATAGAGGCCGAGGGCACGGGTGAGGTGGGGCAGCAGGTCCCGGACCAGTTCCAGCTCTTCGGCCGAGAAAGGCTGTTCCGGCGTCCTCCGGCCACGGATCACGTCGACCCAGCAGCGCATGCCGCCGGGCTCGGCAAAGCTGGTCCTGAGGCAGCTGGCGAGATCAAGGGAGACCATGAAGGCCGCGCACTCCGGCTCTACGTCCGCGGGGCCGAAGACGATGACATCGCCCGGCATCACCGACTCGGGGTCGACCAGCTCGATATGGGTGAACCGCTCGCGGTGGACCTGTTCCGCAAGCAACCAGTCGGTATCGTTGTTCTCTTCGACGGCCATCACCTGGACATCGGAAGGCAGGTCGTCGGAATGATGCAGGGTGACCGTGACATTACGAGCGGCCAGCACCTGGCGGAGTCGCTCGGCCAGACCGAACCAGGGCGTGGCCTCGTTCAGGCCCTCATAGACCAGCCCGATCAGCTCGGGCAGCGCAGAGAGGGGTTGCGCGACTTCCGCGCAACCCCGGGCAAGCCTCAGGACTGCAACGGGCTCAGCTGCCATACACCTTTTGCGCCGGCACGGCCTCGGCCAGCAGTTGCTCGACCACGCCGCCCAGCTCCGCGGGAACGAAGCGCGCGCCCTTGTCGAACTCGGGGCCCTTGCGCCAGCCGTCGGCAATGGAGAGCTTGCCGCCTTCCACCTCGAACATCCGCCCGGTGACGCCCTGGGAGGCTTCGGAACCCAGCCAGACCACCAGCGGCGCGACGTTTTCCGGGGCGAAGTGGTCGAAGCCCTCCTCCGGTTTCTTCATCACGTCGGCGAAGA
>RCUR01001005.1_pt1 | contig 10090 bp, 6 predicted proteins | sample 2166151 | NCBI WGS metagenome assembly RCUR01 (sample SAMN09932785, study PRJNA488358) | compost metagenome | isolation source: compost soil in an enriched community | place: Germany: Experimental Botanical Garden
CAGGATGTGTTCGATTACATTGAAATGTTTTACAACCCCAAGCGTCGGCACAGTTTCAACAATGGGCTATCGCCAGTAGAGTGTGAAAAGCAATATTTCGAACGGCTCAAAAGTGTCTAGATAAGCCGGGGCGATTCACTCCGCTCATAGTGACGATTCATCGTCCACTTTGGCACAGGTCATGCCGGTTTGAGAGGGGGCGACCATTCCATTAACACAGCCCCTCTTCGTTCAAGATACAAAAATATCACTTATGAGTACCTCATTTCTTCTGGAGGGGATAGCGCAGAAAAGAGGCAGCTATTTACGCTGCCTCTTGGTATCAAATTTTAAATAACAGAATTAAAGCTAAGGTCCTGTACGTACACACGATACATAGTGGGTTTTAAAATCAATATCACTGTTAATATAGCCATCACTTAACCGCACAATATTATAATAAGTGTCACTAGTTGCTGTAGATGTCCAATACCACTTGGCTGTTGGCCACCCAGCAAATATTTCCATATTACCGAATTCGTTCCACAAACCTCTCAATTCATCTTTACTTGGTAGATAATAGCCACCACCTAGATTGGCACAATAACTGCTAGCATTCTGCCATGACATCATGACATACCATTTACCATTTTCCTGATATTCATCATCGAATGGAATATCAAAAAGCACTGCCTCATCATACGTCAGCGGGCAAGTCCATACTTTCCCCCCAGCATCTGTTACCATCCCCGTAGTACAACCGAGATCAAAGTTTGGCAAAGAAGATGAGACCATTAGTGGTCTGGTCGCATGAGGCAAAGAGCCATCGTGCATCTCAGCTATAATTGTAGCGGTTCCTTCTGCAATACCCAGTGCCAATCCGGTAACTCTATCGATGGAGGCTATATTAGTGGAGTTCGAACTCCAGTAGACTGAATCGGAAACATCCTTATAACTACCATCAGAAAGTAGTGCGGCTGCGAAAAATTGCAAGGTATGTCCCAATGCCACCGACGCCGGCACTGGAACTATTTTCAGTCCGATCATCACCGCCCCAGGAGGAGCGACTCGCACACATGACATATGATTTGTTCTACCACCGTCATCAAAATAAGTGTAACCATTAGCCAAATCATAATAATAATATTTACTGCCACTATGATGGCTAGATGACCAAAAACCTTGGTAGTTTGGCCAGCCTGCATAATATTTCATGTCCCCATATTCAGCATAAAAAATATTAAACTCATCAATGCTTGGCAAACGATACCCTCCTCCAAGCTTGGAGCAGTTATTTGATGATTGCGACCAATCAGGTAAGATATATGTCAACCCTGAGTTAACGTTGGTGACGGACCCGGAATAAATCAGCCCATATTTGTCCGCCTCACTGTCTACCATTGGACATGTCCACATTTTACCGGTGGAATCTGTTACCCTCCCCATGATGCAACCAAGATCGAAATTTGGCCCAGGTAAAGTTACAGCCAACTGCGCATCATCGCTGTGAACATCATCCTGCGTCGCTGCGGTAATGACAGCGAGTCCCTCTGCCGCTCCTGTCGCCAGACCCGTGCCATTTACGAAAGCTATTGCACTATCGCTGCTACCCCATATTGCCGATGACGTTACATTTTGAGTGTTACCATCAGACAGGGTCGCGATAGCCGTAAATTGTTGGCTTTGTCCTACGGCAATGGATGTGGAAGGCGGCGTGACATCCAGACTGGTAATAGTCGGTGTCGGTGGAGGGGGAGACCATACGCACGAGACAAAGCCGTAACCATCATCAGGATTGTCATAAAGAGCACCATCACCCAGATTGACCGCATTATGCCGGCCAGCTCCGCGGCTATCTGTCGACCAATATCCCAGCTGCGTTGGCCAATTAAACCTTACCTCCATGTTGCCGAAATGCTCATAGACTAAATCGGATAATTCAGCCTGACTTGGCAAGTAATAGTCGCCCCCCATATTAGTGCAGTAAGCGCTAGCCTCCGGCCAAGTCATTACTACATATGTATGACCATTTTCGGGGAACGTCTCCGTATAGGGTACGCCGAGGGCATCAGCTTCGCAGGCGAGCAGCGGCCGAGTAAAAATTTTACCATTCGGATCGGTGACGGGGTTAGCGCCTGCACCGCTGGGGTCGCAATTTTGCTTTACTTCAAGCGATGCGCTGTCACTGAGGAGTACGCCATTAACCGCACCCGCAGCGGTGATATAGGCAGCGCCCGGCGCCACGCCAGTGGCGACGCCAGTGGCGGAGTTTACTGTGGCAACACTGATCTTATCGCTGCTCCAGCTGGCAATGCCACTGCTGGTCACATCCTGACTAGTGCCATCAGACATGCGCGCCGTGACCGTAAAGGGCTTGCTCAATCCAACCGGCACCGTCTCGACGCCAGGGCTCACGTCGAAGTCGGTGACATCGGCGCCAGTGACCGCCAATGCTGCATTGCCGCTAACGGATTTTCCATTCACGATGGCAGTAGCGGTGATGCGCGCATCACCCGCACTTATCCCGGTGGCCAGTCCACTCGCGACAGTCGCAATATCGAGGCTATCACTCACCCAGCTGGCACTATTAGTCATCGGCAGGCTCGTGCCATCGGACATCAGTGCAGTTGCATCATATTGTTGAGTCAAACCAATCGGTACTGCGCCCTTGGTTGGGGTTACCAGCAGGCTGTCCACGGTTGCATCGGTGACGGTCAACTGCGAGTTGTTACTGATGACTTGACCATTAGTGGTGATAGAGGCATGCAGCGCTGCAGAGCCAGCATTGACGCCTGTCGCCACCCCAGAAGGGGTAATGGTCGCCGTAGTGGGATCGTCACTGAACCAGCTAACATCTAGCGCAGGTTGACTGGCACCATCAGACAACACGGCGGTCGCCACCAATTGCTGAGGCAATCCGACAGGTACGCGTGGATTGGGAGGCGTCAGCTGCAGACTCGTCACAGTGGAGTTATTCACGGTCAGCAGCGCATTACCTTTGACGATGCTGCTATTAAAGGTACCTGCTGCCGTGATGGTTGAGGTGCCTGGGTTTATCCCTTTGGCCTGCCCCCGCTTGTTTTGTTCGTTATTGACGGTGGCAACATCTGTATTACTGCTCGTCCAGCTGACCATGCTCGTGACCTGCTGGCTGGTGCCATCCGATAACACCGCAGTGGCAGTAAAGGGGATAACCAATCCAGCAGCGGTCATGGTGGCAGCAGGGGTCACCTGTAACGCAGTCACTGTGGCAGCACTTACCGTTAACTGAGCTGAGCCAGTTAACGGTTTTCCATTGAAAGTACCCGATGCCGTGACACGAACAGTACCCATGCCCAGACCGGTGACAACCCCGTCCTCAACAGTCGCAATGCCTCTGTCGCTAGTGTCCCAATGAGTGTCCTGCGTCACATCTTGCGTGGTGCCATCAGATAGCTGGATTGTAGCCGTCAGCTGTCGCGCCAATCCTGGCGCCAGCATGGAGGTCGGCGGCGTCACTTGCAAAGCAATCGTCTGTGCAGCGGTGACTTCCAAATGTGATACAGCCTCAATAGGTACACCATCTGCGCCAGAAATAGCCACTGTGACAGTCACTCGCCCAGGAGCAATACCGGTTACCAGGCCACTTTCTGTGATGGTTGCGATGGCGTTATCGCTGGTACGCCATTGGGCACCACTTTGCGATGTCACATCTTGCACAGAGCCATCACTCATCGTCGCTTGCGCAGCATACTGCAAGGATAGGGTCACTGGGACACTCCCTTGTGCCGGCGTCACCTGCAACGAAGCGACGGATATGCTACCACTCCCTGAATCTGATGATTCATCATCCCCACCACATGCAACCAACAGCAATGCTACCGATAGCGCGCACATCCACATGAAAAAACGTATCATCATACATCCTATAAATATGTTCACGTCATGCCCAGTTCTCAGAGCTGACAGCATCATTGCAGTCGGGATTAGTGGTAATTATCAGAAGTTAAGTGAAGTCCACCCAATCAATCAAAACGGCACCCTACTGGTATTCCACATTAAGAACGGCTTGCGCGGAGAATGTGCCCCGCGTTATAGGTAGCTCAGTACCAATGGGGGTGGCATAGAAGAGCACTGTGCCTTGTCCATCTTGCAAGGACACCGGCAATATACCGGTATTGGGGGCAATCCACAGGGCGCTGTCAGCAACGCTACTTTGTGTTGACATCGCAATCCCTAGCTCCGGCTTGTCCGTCCCGATAAGAAGTGGATTCTGCGCTGATGCCACTGCGACCAAGCGAAGGGTGATAGATGCCGCATCAGTCCCAGTACAAGCGATTGGCATTGATACTGTCTTAATCAGGCTAGTCTTATCCGGTGGCGCACCAAGGTTGATACTGCTGGAAGAAAACTGCCCAAAATCCACCACCTCCGCAGCGCCGTTGTTAATGACGCACGCGGGGTTCACGAGGGTTGCCTGGACCGTCACAACGACATCCGCAGGCCAAGCAAAAAACAGACCTCCGCACAGGAACATGCCTGCAAATGTGGCAGCTCCGCGCCAGAAAAGACGATTTGTCACACCAGATGCCTCATTGATACGAAAAGGTAACCCCAACAAGGGCGGTGGCAGAGCCAGCTATCAACTCACCCGTTCGGACATATCGAAAACCAAGCGGGAAGGTAAAAGCGCCGCCACTTGGCCCGCTTGAACCCAGCGAGTATTGGTTAACGTCATGGTCACCAGCATCATCAGGTCCCAAGCGATAAGGTACATCAGTGCCAGGATTGACGACGTGAACACCCAGCCCTTGGGCTGTACTTGATGCGCTCAAGCTCACAGTGTCAGTGCGATTACTGGGGGCACTCTGGTCAGAAAGCGTCACGTTTAACGCCACGTTAGGGTCACACTGCAAGTTAATCGTCATTGACCGAGTGCTGGATGTATCGCCTACGTTAGGAAAATCACCCGAACTCAGTTCACCAAAATCGATGTAACTAGATGCAGGGGATGACACATCACAACCGCGAGCAGACACATTGACGGTGACCGCGCGTTGCCCAACCGCCTCCTGATACAGCAGCCCCTCATTATCTTTGCACTCAATACGTAAAAAATTTTCAACTTGCGGAATGACATACGTGCCCGCAGGAATAAAGCCTGGCAGGGCATACAGCACATATCGAAATCGAGCATCAACCGCATCAGTACCCGAGGGGCGAGAGGCATTAGGGGTTGGATACCACATTGCAGGAGGCGAAGCGGTGATTGCTACTGCATCACTGTCCGGTGCTGAAATGTCTCTCGTCGGTACGATAGCGCCAAAATACGGGTTCCCGGATGATATAAGGGTATGAGGCTTCCCGTTGAACATGACACTGTGGGGCGTCAACATAGCAAGACTAGACACCTTTCCCTCTGTATCTTTTACATTGGGATTAGAGGGATGGCACGTATTAGACGACGTCAGCCCTGCATTTGCGACTAAGTAAGGCTCACCGTTTTGCTCTGGCATTGAGATGTTTATCTGGCCATCCGCAGGCCCTAAGTACGTTATTGCGGTTACGCTTTGAATCTGAAAAACACAAAATGCAAGTGTGCCCCACGCACCACAAACAGCCAGCACCTGAATGATATTAATAATGATTCTTTTCGTTGGAACCTTTTTCTTTTGCATCCAACTAGCTAATAAACCCATCACTTACACCTAACCTTTATAATATAATCGCCATAATAGCGGTGTCGCGCCGACAAACATTGACTCTATCGACACTCGGCAGAAATGCGAAACACCGGCTCTATTATCACGGGAAGTTGATAATGGGCAGTGCAACGTTCATTAGGTAGTTCCCCCCACTGGACATTGAGCATGCCATTGCTCGAAATACCCGCCAGATAAACCATGCCGTCATCACTCACGATACCGGAAAGCTGCCCATCATCACTGCCAACCTGTGCACCAAAGGGGATTGGTTTGCCACCAAACGTTAAGGTAAACAAACCCCGCAGTCCTTTCTTGGTATCAAAATTAGCACGCACCAACGCCCCCTCGGTAGGCACCACATGAGACACAGACTCATCCACTTCGATATCATCCTCTAATGAGGTTACATCCAACGCGACACGGTTAAGTCGATAACTTGATGCGTAAGGGACCACCGCATACCCATCCGAGTTTGTGGCGACACCAATAGCACCTTCGATACTCACGTTCTCTGCACCAGGTGCAACGATAAGGACATTCGTATCCCCCAACGGCTGACTGAATGTTATTCCTTCACCATGAACAACTAATCCGCCGGACACACCATAGTTAATTTGTTGACGGCCACTGTCATAGCTATAGCCAAAATCAACATTCCCCTTTTTTCCCTGATATTGAATGTGTGCGCTTCCATTGGCACCACCATCTTGGGTGGTATATCCTTGTTGAAGGCTATAGCTTAGGTTTTTCTCTTCTAATGCAGTGCCACTGACACCAAGCATATTGGTAACTTGGCCATCTTCATCATAACTGACACCGTAGTTAGCGTAAAAATCGGCATAACTATCCCCCGAGTTCAGCCACTTCCCGATAGGGAACGTCAAATTCAATGATATTATTTTATCCTCATCCGGAGTGAACGCCGTTTGATTATAACTATAGGCGAATGAATATGTGACATCCCTCCACACACCGGTGTAACCAAGCTGAAAGTATTTGTCTTCCTCACCCGTATCCCAGTAACTTTGTAGACGTGCGCTCAAGTAAATAGACTCTGAGTCGCCTATCTGCTGTGAGATATTCCCTTCAATTCTGCCCCGCTTGGCATAATTAAGATTGTATCGACTAACAGGCTCATCGTCACTACCTCCACTCGTGCTATCATCATTATCTGAATCGACAAAACCCGACATGGATTTGTAGGTACTATCAGCAAAAGTGTAATATCCGCGGGTTGAATAATGCGCACCCAACAACTGCAAGTCTGTCCCCCAGTCCACAAGTGACTTGGCGTACAGTAAACTCAATGACTTCCCGTCAGTCTCACGCTCATCTGGCAATTCAGTACGAGCATAAGACAGCTCTGCAGAAATTGCCCCCAAATCCCCCATGTTCTTACCCACACCCATGGCTAAGGAGCGGTAGTCGGATGATAACTGAGTCCCACCAAATAAGGTCAGTGAGTCTGCAACCCCCATGGAAAAAGAGCCCTGCATAAATGAGGGTTCATCCTGCTCATCATTTCCGGAGCGGTATTTACCTACTGTAGCGCCATACTTTATTCTCCCTTTACGTAACAAATTGGGAACTGACGAAAAGGGAACAACATAGCGATTAATACTGCCATCGCTTTCCTTTATCTCAACCTCAAAATCACCATTGGTCGCTGTCGAAAACAGATCTTCAATCAAAAATGGCCCTGGCGACACATTTGTTTGGTAAATTACATAGCCATTCTGTTTAATGGTGACATTGGCATTGCTTTTGGCAATGCCTCGCACTGCGGGAGCATACCCCTGAAGGCTACTGGGATACATTTGCTCATCAGAGCTCAATTGGATGCCACGAAATCCAACGCTATCAAAAATATCGGGAGATGTGCTGCTGTCACCGATAATGACTTCACTTTTTAGCGGGATGATGGCGCGCCGAAGATGGTTGCTAATGTTTTGCCATTCGCTGGCACTCTCAGATTCATTCCAAGTGGAATAGTTCCGAAAGCGCCACGGGCCTATATTAAGGCCAGAGTTCAAGGCTAAAAAATGTGTATCCCCTCCTTGCTCTCCTCCTATGGCATTATTGCCGTTGAACATGTAATTCAACATAAATGCATTAATTCCGTTATCCCACCGTGTTTCTGGTACCTCACCACGCGCTTGCCGGGTCAACGATGCTTGAGGGATACTCAGGTCTAATCGCATGCTGTCAAAATCCAGCTGGACTGAAGATGAAGGGATCTCGGTTTCAACATCTATGAGATCATTGTCGTTTTTTACGAGCAGAGAAGGTATTGCTGAGGTATCCACCCCTAATGATTTTATGTAGTTTAGCAGTAGTACAGGTGCCAGCCCGGAGCTACTGAGGGCGGCATTTTCTTTGACTTGAGATAAAAATGTGATTTCTTTTTCTTCAATGAAAACGCCATTGAGATAAACATCAACCAAATAAGTACCTGGCAACTGAGATCCAATACGGTTAAATGCCGAGAGGTTTGCGACAGAAGCGGGATCATCAGATAAAAAGGCCGAATTGAACCAAGTGGAATTTTCGGCGTAGAGAGGCGTAGAAACAAAAAATAGCCCCGCTATAAAAAATGATATATGACTGCTCATCAATTTCACCAAAAATCGCCTCAATTTCATTCTGAAATTTTTGTACACCGAGTAGCAAGTACCCGTCACCTAAAATTCCAGATTCCATACGCCAAGCACTCTTGCCAAAATTTAAAATCGACTATTGAATTACGCATGTTTGTTGCGGTGTGTGGGCGCCAAAATCATTGATAGTTTTAAATTTCACCTCCCCCGTAGCACCATGCGCAGGAATGGTGGTGTCACTTTTAGGAGGGACCATCACCGTATTGAATTTCTTACCTCCTACCATTAACTCAATCATGGTCACATAATAGGAGGATGGGTTCGTGATAATAAGCGAGGATGAATTTTTCTTGCAGCGCAATGAAGCAGGTGCATCGATAGCCGCAAAGGGAAGCCCCGTTGGACGTAAAAATAACTTAATCACACTCTTTGTTGCGATTTGGAGCGTATTCTTTCCTTTTGCCTCTTCGGGTAACGAGGGGATCGCCTGGCTGTGGAAATAGTATACTCGCTCTTGCTGTATTGTAGGATCTTGCGTCCCAACAAACATGACTCGAAGTGAGCTCTCTTTTTGCGGATTCAAAACGAACAGCGGCGGAGTCACGATGAAATCGCTTACTTTTTTTCCATCGGCATCTGCTACCCATGAACGAACAAGGAACATCGTTTTTTCATCACTGTTGGTGATAGGCAGCGATATTTGTTTGGCATCACTGGGATAAATCATCCGCGTCGAGCCTAAAGCTACGCCTCCAGCATTCGCTGTAGCACAAAAAAATACCAACAATGCACAAAAAAAATGCGAAACAAAAGATTGCATTAAAGATCCACGACAACACATTTTGCATCCAAATATCACTTTAATAAAAACAGGTTGATTTGGCATGCAATGCCAAACCAACCGACAGCATATTGTTTATTCGTAAACTACGTTAAAAGTAGCAACAGACTCTACGGGGCCGGGTGTAACATCAGCCGCCACGCCGATATTTACATAGTCAACGAACAACGGGATAGTCGTTGCGCCAGCCAGAACATCCTGAGCCGATGTAAAGCCAGAGCCGTCAATGGGTACGGGAATGCTATCCTTGTCATACATCCGCAGCCCTACACCAGCAGCACCATTCGGAGCAGTGTTGGCCATAATATCGTTTTCAGCATTAGGGACGGTGGTACCAGTAAAGGAAAGCTTTACGGTAGTGGGGGTGGCTGCATCACAGTCTACCAAGCTAATACGGAATTCTTGTTTTTTTCCTGCATCCGCATTATCGACAAAATCTGACGGCTTAACCTGCCCCAGATAAACATGCTGGTTGACAGAATCTGCTGCCACAGTACATGCGGCATCAACGACTTCACCATGAAAATTTACCGTACCGCCGGGGACGCCGACTGCGAAAGCGTTCGAGGTCAAAGCGGTAGTCAAAGCTAAAAACAACATTGCCTTTTTCATCAAAAAAACCTTATGAATAAAAATAAATAAAAATCTGTTGCGCCAATATAGTTGGTAATTGGCACGCTAATTTAAACCCAAAAAATCACATATAAAAACACACTCTTCGGAAGCAAAAAATATTTAACGCTACATTGAAATTCACGCTATGCTGCCACGAGAGAGTTATAAGATATACCGCAAACATAATTCGAAACAACCAACGATTAGTGACAATTATCGCATTGTTCAGGTGAGGTTAAACTTAATCTAGTTGTTCAAAGTTATGCAATTTTCAGAAATACCCAAGCAGAAACCTGCTATGTTGTGACAGTGATAATCCCAGGGCGAGAGCGTGAACATTTTGTTAAAATTCACCCAATTTTTTGAGGCCAGCA
>RCUR01001008.1_pt1 | contig 10086 bp, 10 predicted proteins | sample 2166151 | NCBI WGS metagenome assembly RCUR01 (sample SAMN09932785, study PRJNA488358) | compost metagenome | isolation source: compost soil in an enriched community | place: Germany: Experimental Botanical Garden
GACCGATACCTTTGCCCAATACGTTGAACGTAGCGCGGCGTTCATGGCCATGCTTTGGACAAACACCGAGATCATCTTGCGTCAGTTACTTGCCCAGGCCAGCAATGTGCCGTTGTCGAGGGCGCAGTTGGCTGACGAGATCGCGAAGATGACGGCAGAGTACGTGCATCGGCAACTGCTAACCCGACGCGACTACCTGATGGCCGAACAGGCCTTTCGCCAAGAGGCCCTGCTCAACCCACGGCTGGCCGAACTGGTGTGCTCCCACCAGCAGATTCTGCTGCAGGGTACCTGCCAATTACTGCAGGTAGTGGGCTCGCGTGAACCGCAGCAGGATGCCAAAGTGTTGACGGCGATTATCGGACGGATGGAATATCAGGGGCTGCTCGAAAGCGGGCAGTCGCAGTCCGATGTCCAAATGCTTCAAATCCTCAAGCGGTTCATGCAATTGGTGCTGGCTTCGGAGTGAGTCGTGGTTCTGTCCTGGAGAATTGAATGAAAGCCTGGCACCTGGTTTTGGCCTTGTCGTTTACGTTGTTGAGCGGTTGCCTGGTGACATTCAAGGAGCCGATTGCAGCTCACGAGACGGCGCCGGCCGGCCTGCTCGGCAAGTGGACCAGCAAAGACGCCTGGGGTGAGGCGCGCAACCTGCAAATCACCCGTGCGGGTGCCAATCAATACAAGGCACACAGCTACATCAAGGGCAACAAGGCGACCAAGGAGACCTACGGGTTCACCGCTTCGCGCCACGGAAATCGCTGGTATGTTTCGGCAGCGGTGCCACAGGCCTACGGTAGCAACTACACCATCGCCGGCTTCGACCTGACCGACGACCACGAGTTGGTGGTCTACACCCTGGACCTGGAACGTCTCGAGCAGGCGATAGCGGCAAAGGAACTTGGCGGCGAAGCGTTCGACACCCGCGAGGGCCAGGGGTTGTTGGTCACCAGTTCCCTGGACAAGGTTTTCGCGTATCTGGATGACTCGGCCAACTCCGACGTGTTCGTCGAAGTGGCGCGTTTCCAGCGTCCTGCCAAGTAATCGATCGAGAAGGAGCTACAGGTGGACGAGTACCAGCAGACGATTCGAACGCTGTCTGACCGCATCGTACTGGCCCAGGCGCCGATTCGCGTGCTCGATGCGGTGAAATGGGATGACAGCATCCGCCAGGGGTTCCTTCAGGCCAAGGGCCGGGAAATGCCCGCCATCGACAGGGCCTACTACGACGCAAGGCCGCTGTCGTTCGATTCCAGCGCGGTGAAACTGGAATTCCAGAACATCGAGCGTGATATCACCCGGCAACTGGGGCAGTTCAACCCGGTCGGGCAGATCATGCGGCGCATGTGCAAGGAATACCGCATGGTGGTGCGCATGCTCGAAGCGCGCGGCACCGAGGATTTCGGCCTGATCTCCCAGGAACTCTACGGCGCGGCATCCGATGCCTTCCATGCCGGTGATCCGACCTTGTCGGACTTGGGCATTATGCTGTCGGACTACTTGAATAACATCGACGTTCGCGGCGACCTCAAGGACGAGCCGAAGAACCTCACCGCCAAGCAGGCCGTGGAGATTCTCCAGGGCCGCTTGAACAAGGTGTTCGGCGAAGCCGAAGACACCATCCGCGTGTTCGAATCCGACGGTATCGTTGCGGACGCGGCAGCGGGCGCCGACTATATCAAGATCCGCGCCGATGCCATGTTCAACAGTCGCGATGTACGCGCACTGGAAGTTCACGAAGGGTTGGTGCATGTGGGCACGACGCTGAACGGCCTGAACCAGCCGATCTGTACCTTCCTGGCCAAGGGGCCGCCATCCTCGACGGTGACCCAGGAAGGCCTGGCAATCCTGATGGAAGTCATTGCCTTTGCGTCCTACCCGACGCGTCTGCGCAAGCTGACCAACCGGACCCGCGCCATCCATATGGTGGAGGAGGGCGCGGACTTTTTGCAGGTCTACGAATTCTTCCGCAGCCAGGGGTTCGAAATGGCCGAGAGCTATGGCAATGCCAGCCGGGTATTCCGTGGTTCGACACCCACGGGCCTGCCATTTACCAAAGACTTGTCCTATCTCAAGGGCTTTATCATGGTTTACAACTACATTCAGTTGGCCGTGCGCAAAGGCAAGCTTGAGCAGATACCCTTGCTGTTCTGCGGCAAGGCTACGCTGGAGGACATGCGCACCCTGCGCCTGCTGGTCGATGAAGGCCTGGTGGTGCCACCCAAGTACCTGCCCGAGCAGTTCCGTGATTTGAATGCGCTGTCGGCCTGGATGTGCTTCTCCAACTTCCTCAATCACTTGAGCCTGGACCGTATTGAAGCGGACTATTCGAACATACTTTAGCGAACGGCTCAGGCCGCTGGCCCTCATCGCCTTGCTGGTGGGGCTCGGCGGCTGCAGTTCGTTGTTGTTCTATCCCGAGCCTGGCCTGCCGTTCACCCCGGAAAAAGCCCACCTGCAGTTCCAGGACGTCTATTTCAAGGCGGCCGACGGCACGCGCCTGCATGGTTGGTGGCTACCGGCCAAGCCTGACGTACCGCTAAAGGGCACGGTACTGCACCTGCACGGCAATGGTGGCAACCTGGCCTGGCACCTGGGTGGGAGTTGGTGGCTGCCGGCCCAGGGGTATCAGGTGTTGATGATCGACTACCGTGGCTATGGGGTGTCCCAGGGGCAGCCTTCGCTGCCGGCGGTCAACCAGGACGTTGCCGCAGCGCTGGATTGGCTGCAACACGCTCCGGATGTACAGGGCAAACCTCTGATTTTACTGGGCCAGAGCCTCGGCGGGGCATTGGCCATCGATTACCTGGCCGAGCACCCCGAACAGCGTCAACGCTTCCAGGCGATGGTGTTCGATGGCGTGCCGGCCAGCTACCGAGATGTCGGCCGCTATGCCGTGAGTACATCCTGGCTCTGGCCGCTGCAGGTGCCTTTGTCCTGGCTGGTACCGGACGGCGACAGTGCCATCCACTCCATCGATCGCCTGGGTGAAACGCCGAAACTGTTCTTCCAGAGCATCGACGACACGCTCGTGCCCCTTTCCAACGGCATCAGCTTGTATCAAGCTGCGCCGCCGCCAAGGGTTCTGCAATTGACCCGGGGCGGGCATGTGCAGACCTTCGCTAACAAGACGTGGCGCGAGGTCATGCTGCGGTTTCTGGATGACCCGCAGCATTTCAACGGACTGCGACGCCTGGCCGAAGTGCCGAACTACCCCAAGGCCGCATCCGCAAAGCCTTCAAACGATGAAACCCTTGAGAGTTCGCAATGAGTGAAGAACGCAACGCCATTCCCCTGATCATCACCGGTATCTGCAGCATCCTCGGCACCGTGGGCGCCCTGTGGTACTACGGCTACCTGCACTTCGCAAAGCCCGAGGATGCGCTGCTGCTGTCTGACTTCACCATGCTCAAGACCGTGCCGGGCGAGGACTATAAGGTGTCCCTGACTCCGGCGCCGCAAGTGGCCCAATGCATCGATGGCGTATTGGTACTGTTCGACACCGAGCAGAAGGGCCTGACTGGCGTGCTGGTCGATCGCAAGAAGCAGGCGGTGCGCTGCATGGGGCAGGAGACGCCGCAGAAAGTTGAATAATTATTGAATGTGCCGGCCTCATCGCGGGCAAGCCCGCTCCTACAGGGGATTACATGTCATGTAGGAGCGGGCTTGCCCGCGATGAGGTCGTTCAGTGTTTCTTGTCGTCGTTCTGCGCCGAAAGGTCATGCAGATAACGCCGCGAAAGAGCGAGAAAACGGGGTGTAGGCCCGATGTCTTCATACAACGGGTCACCTTCTTCGTCGGTGGCAATCACCTGCGAGCCCTTGACGTAGGGAAAGCTGGTTTCCAACTCTTCCAGCGCCGCCCCGAGCAGTTCGCCAAGCAGTTCTTCAGGCTGGCGTTTGGGGTACATCTCGGCAATTGCCGCCAGGCGGGCGGCGGCTTCCACATCCAGGTGCAGGCTGTAGGCGGTCTTCGTCAGGCGGCCCTTGGCATTTTCTTCCCAGTGTTGAGCAAGCTCGCGAATTTTCATGGCAACCTCGCCGCGAGGGCGGCACATAACCCCTGTTGGGTGTCCATTCAGATTAGTCTCGATTGGCCGGGGCAGCACCTTGGTTGTCTTGTAAGCGGGCGCGGCACTGGGGCACTCTGTATACAGAGGCGTTTTTCCTGAAGTGTTGTTGCGCTGGAGAGAGACCGATGACCGATATCGACGCGCGCTTGCGCGAGGACGTCCATTTGTTGGGCGAGCTGTTGGGCAACACCATTCGCGAGCAGCATGGCGAGGCGTTCCTGGAGAAGATCGAACGTATTCGGCGCGGCGCCAAGGCTGACCGGCGCAGCGCTGAAGTCAGCGTCGAGCAGCTGAGTTCGAGCCTCAACGACCTGAGCGAAGATGAGTTGCTGCCCGTGGCCAGGGCCTTCAACCAGTTCCTCAACCTGGCCAATATCGCTGAACAGTACCAGTTGATTCGCCGTCGCGATGCCGATCAGGCCGAGCCGTTCGAGGCTCGGGTACTGCCCGAACTACTCGCCCGGCTCAAGGTCGCGGGCCACAGCGATGACGCACTGGCCCGGCAATTGGGGCGTCTGGACATCGAACTGGTGCTCACCGCGCACCCGACTGAAGTCGCCCGTCGCACCCTGATCCAGAAATACGACGCTATTGCCGCGCAGTTGGCAGCTCAGGATCACCGCGACCTGATCCCGGCCGAGCGCGAGCAGATCAAGCAACGCCTGCAGCGCTTGATCGCCGAAGCCTGGCACACCGAAGAAATCCGCCGCACCCGGCCGACCCCGGTGGACGAAGCCAAGTGGGGCTTCGCCGTCATCGAGCACTCGCTGTGGCAGGCGATACCCAATTACCTGCGCAAGGCCGACAAGGCCCTGCATGAAGCCACCGGCCTGCACCTGCCTCTGGAAGCCGCGCCCATTCGCTTTGCGTCCTGGATGGGCGGCGACCGTGATGGCAATCCCAATGTCACTGCGGCCGTCACCCGTGAAGTGTTGCTGCTGGCGCGCTGGATGGCCGCCGACCTGTTCCTGCGCGATGTCGACAGCCTGGCCGCCGAGCTGTCGATGCAGCAGGCCAGCCCGGCGTTGCGTGAAGTGGCCGGGGACAGCGCCGAACCCTATCGGGCTGTGCTCAAGCAATTGCGTGAGCGCTTGCGCGCAACCCGTAATTGGGCACACGCGTCGCTGGGCGAAACGCAGCCGGCATGTGCCGATGTACTGCATGACAACCATGACCTGCTTGCCGGGCTGCAATTGTGCTACCAGTCGTTGCATGAGTGCGGCATGGGTGTCATTGCCAATGGCCCCTTGCTCGATTGCCTGCGTCGGGCGGTGACATTCGGCTTGTTCCTGGTGCGCCTGGACATCCGCCAGGACGCCGCCCGGCATACCGCCGCGCTGAGCGAAATCACCGACTACCTGGGCCTGGGGCGCTACACGGACTGGGACGAAGAAACCCGTATCAGCTTCCTGCAAAAAGAGTTGAGCAACCGCAGGCCTTTGCTGCCGGCGCATTTCCGGGCCCAGGCGGATACGGCCGAAGTGCTGGCGACCTGCCGCGAGATTGCCGCGGCACCAGCGGCATCGCTGGGCTCCTACGTCATTTCCATGGCCGGTGCCGCCTCCGACGTATTGGCCGTGCAGTTGTTGCTCAAGGAAGCCGGCCTGATGCGGCCGATGCGGGTCGTGCCGCTGTTCGAGACCCTGGCCGACCTGGACAACGCCGGGCCGGTGATGGAGCGCCTGTTGCAGTTGCCGGGCTATCGCGTCGGGTTGCATGGCCCCCAGGAGGTCATGATCGGTTATTCCGACTCGGCCAAGGACGCCGGCACCACGGCGGCCGCCTGGGCGCAATACCGGGCCCAGGAAACCCTGGTGCGCATCTGTCGCGAGCAGCAAGTCGAACTGCTGCTGTTCCACGGTCGCGGCGGTACCGTGGGGCGGGGTGGCGGTCCGGCGCATGCGGCGATCCTGTCGCAACCACCGGGGTCTGTGGCCGGGCGCTTCCGGACCACCGAGCAGGGCGAGATGATCCGCTTCAAGTTCGGCCTGCCGGATATCGCCGAGCAAAACCTGAATCTGTACCTGGCGGCCGTACTCGAAGCGACATTACTGCCACCGCCACCACCGGAGCCTAGCTGGCGTGCCTTGATGGACGAATTGGCGGCTGATGGCGTGCAGGCCTACCGCAGCGTCGTGCGCGACAATCGGCAATTTGTCGATTACTTCCGCGAGTCGACACCGGAACAGGAGCTGGGGCGCTTGCCCCTGGGCAGTCGGCCGGCCAAGCGCCGGGCCGGGGGGATCGAAAGCCTGCGGGCGATCCCGTGGATTTTCGGCTGGACCCAGACGCGCCTGATGCTGCCGGCCTGGCTGGGTTGGGAAGCGGCCCTGAGCAAGGCGCTGGAGCGTGGCGAAGGCGAACTGCTGGGGCAAATGCGCGAGCAGTGGCCGTTCTTCCGCACCCGCATCGACATGCTGGAAATGGTCCTGGCCAAGGCCGATGCCGACATTGCACAGTCCTACGATGAGCGTCTGGTGGAGCCGAATCTGTTGCCATTGGGTGCGCACTTACGCGACCTATTGTCGCAGGCGTGCACCATCGTTCTCGGCCTGACCGGGCAGTCGCAGCTACTGGCACATAGCCCAGCGACCCTTGAGTTCATCCGCTTGCGCAACACCTACCTCGACCCGCTTCATCTATTGCAGGCCGAGTTGCTGGCCCGTTCAAGAGTGCAGGACGTGGCGCAGGGCAGCCCGGTAGAACAGGCCTTGCTGGTGTCTGTGGCGGGGATTGCCGCCGGTTTGCGCAACACCGGCTAAGGTCTTTGCCATGGGGTCAGGCATCCGGCAGGTGAGCCGGATGCCGCCGTTTGACGGGTGCAAAAGTGCTGCCAGGCGACAGTTAATGACGGGGTTGCGACTTGGGAAACTGTGCGCAATGGTCGCAGGAGGCAGCGGTTTCTCCGACTTTTGGCGTCTTGTGTGGGCGCAGCCTGCTGTGTATCTTGATCAGCCTTTGACCGTTTGGGCGGTCACGACCCTATTTTTGAGATTGGCCCCACGAGGCGAATCTGACGTTATCCATATAAAAAATTGAGGAGCACATCGATGCGCGTCATTCTGCTGGGAGCTCCCGGGGCCGGTAAAGGTACTCAGGCAAAGTTCATCACTGAAAAATTCAGCATTCCACAGATCTCCACCGGCGACATGCTGCGTGCCGCGGTCAAGGCAGGCACGCCATTGGGCCTGGAAGCCAAGGCCATCATGGATGCCGGCAAGCTGGTTTCCGATGAGTTGATCATCAACCTGGTCAAGGACCGTATCGCTCAGCCTGACTGCGTCAACGGTTTCCTGTTCGACGGTTTCCCGCGCACCATTCCTCAGGCCGAAGCGTTGGTCGCTGAAGGCGTCGAGCTGGATGCCGTGGTTGAAATCGCCGTCGAAGACGAAGAAATCGTTCAGCGCATTGCTGGCCGTCGTGTGCACGAAGGCTCGGGTCGCGTCTACCACGTGGTCTACAACCCGCCAAAGGTTGACGGCAAGGACGACGTCACTGGCGAGGCACTGGTGCAGCGCAAGGACGACACCGAAGAAACCGTGCGTCACCGCCTGGCGGTCTACCATGACCAGACCAAGCCGCTGGTAGACTTCTACCAGAAGTTGGCTACTACCAATGGCAAGCCGAAGTACAGCCACATCGAAGGCGTGGGCTCGGTCGAAGCCATCACTACCAAGGTACTGGCAGCATTGAGCTGAACAGCAGCCTAATGTGCATACAACGGCCCGCTTGCGGGCCGTTGTTGTTTATAATGCCGCTCTTTTTTCATTCGCTTGGAACCCCCGATGACCACCTTGCTGGCCCTGGATACCGCCACTGAAGCCTGCTCCGTTGCCTTGCTGCATGATGGCAAGATACTGAGCCACTATGAGGTGATTCCGCGTCTGCATGCACAAAAACTGCTGCCCATGATCCGGGACATGCTCGCCGAGGCCGGTACCTCGCTGTCTGCGGTCGATGCCATTGCCTTTGGCCGTGGGCCGGGCGCCTTTACCGGCGTGCGCATTGCCATCGGCGTGGTGCAGGGCCTGGCGTTCGCCCTGGAGCGCCCGGTATTGCCCGTGTCGAACCTGGCCTTGCTGGCCCAGCGTGCCTACCGCGAGCACGGGGCACGGCAAGTGGCTGCCGCCATCGATGCGCGCATGGATGAAGTCTATTGGGGTTGCTACCAGGAAACCGCAGGCGAAATGCGCCTGGTCGGTGCCGAGGCGGTGCTGCCGCCGGAGCAAGCCTGCTTGCCGGTCGATGCCAGTGGCCAGTGGTTCGGTGCGGGTACCGGCTGGGGCTATGCCGAACGCATTCCCGTGGCTCTCCACGGCCAGGATGCGACGCTGCTCCCCCATGCCCTGGACCTGCTGACCCTGGCCCAATTTGCCTGGGAGCGCGGCGAAGGCATCGCCGCCGACATGGCCCAACCCGTTTACCTGCGCGATAAAGTAGCGACTCCGAAAGCGCGCTGAAGCTGTCCGCGCGACTTTTTCAGCGGCGATAAAACCTTTTCGTCAATTCGTGGTCCAGTTATCAGTGACGCATTTGCGAAGTGGCCAAAGTGCCGCTAGATTGCCATCATCGATAACGAGAATACCGTTATGCGCATAGACGGAGTTTCTGCACATTCCTACCCCATCAAGCGCCAGCCGCGCAAAGGCAAGGTGGTGGTTGATGAGTCGGTCGACGACCTGGAAGGGGAATTCGAGGTTCGCTGCGAGCCGGTTGCCGCCAGTACGGCCCGCGCTGCGGGTAACCGCATCGGCTCGTTGCCTGCCCGTCAGCAGGACATGATCTTCCCGCGGGCCCACGATAGCCGTACTGCCAAGGCCTTGGCCAGTTACCTCACCACTGCCAGTTTCGTCGATTGGGGCATGGAAGTGCTGGGCCTCGACGTGCATATCTGAACGGATGCCTGAACCAGCGCTACCTTATTTCCTGGGTTGTCCGTCATGGAGTGAAAACGCCTGGCGCGAACACTTTTATCCGGATAACGCCAAACCCGCCGATTTTCTTTCGCTGTATGCCCAGGTATTCAATGCCGTCGAGGGCAACACTACTTTCTATGCCCGGCCCGCCCCCGCGACGGTCGAACGCTGGGCGCAAAGCATGCCCGAGCACTTTCGCTTCACCGCCAAGTTTCCTCGTGATATCAGCCACGGCGGTGACCTGCGCCAGCAACTGAGCGCGGCCGAAGACTTCGTCGCCTTGCTCAAGCCACTGGGGCAGCGGGTCGCACCGTTCTGGCTGCAACTGCCGGCAACGTTCTCGCCGCTGCAATTGGCGGAGCTGGTGAGCTTTATCGATGTGCTCGACCGACCCTTGGCGGTGGAAGTGCGACACCCGGCATTTTTCGCCCGGGGCGACGAAGAGCGGATGCTCAACCGGCTTTTGCTCGATCGCGGGGTGGAGCGCATCTGCCTCGACCCGCGTGCCTTGTTCAGTTGCACTTCACGCACGCCGGCGGTGCTCCACGCCCAAGCGAAAAAGCCTCGGGTGCCGCCGCGCCCGACGGCGTTCAGCCAGTCCCCGCAAGTGCGCTTTATCGGCCATCCGGAACTGGCGGCCAACGAAATCTTCTTGCTGCCTTGGCTGGACAAGGTCGCCGCCTGGATCGAGGAAGGCCGCACGCCCTACGTTTTCCTGCACACCTCCGATAACTACCTGGCCCCGTCCCTTGCGCGGCGCTTTCATCTAGGCTTGATGGAACGATTGCCAGGCCTGCCGGCCTTACCTGAGCTGTACAGAGAGCCTGTCAGTGAGCAACTCGGGTTGCTCTGATCCGCTCTCGTTTTAGCTTCACTCCCCACCAGTTCCTCTGGGCTTAAAGTGTTGTGTGAAATTTCCCAAATGCTCCCGATGGCCCTGCTATCGGGTTAGTCGCCTGCTACTTTCCGGTCCTTCACATTCTGATCGAGATGCTTAATCCGCTGATGGAGGGCTGAGTAATGGGGCGCGGAAGTGCTAACGGATTAGGGCAGGGATTGCATGGCGACCTGACAACCACTGGAGCTGTATGCATCAGCAGC
>RCUR01001009.1_pt1 | contig 10085 bp, 6 predicted proteins | sample 2166151 | NCBI WGS metagenome assembly RCUR01 (sample SAMN09932785, study PRJNA488358) | compost metagenome | isolation source: compost soil in an enriched community | place: Germany: Experimental Botanical Garden
ATACTCGGCCATATCGTCGAACGCATAGAGGGTCTTATGCAGCGTGTAAGCGGGCGATTGGGTTTTGCTGGCGATCACCTTTGACGCCTTGCCGGTGGGCGCAGCCAGCACATAGTTACGGCCAATCGCGCGGAAATACTCGGTCAGCCCCTTGGTAACGAAGGTTTTCCCGGTGCCCGCGTAGCCTTTGAGAAGAAAAACGTTTTCCGTATTGCCGTCAAGGAATCGTTCGAGCCGGTCGACCAGCTCCGCCTGCCCGCCGGTCAGGGAATACCCGGCGAAGGCGTCGTGAATGCTAATCAGCTTGCGAGTGTTTGCGGGTTTGAAATCGATAGTTCGGGCGGCTCGAGTGGAGGAGTTTTTGAAATCCCGGAGCTTGGCCTCGTCAAGTGTCTGGTTGAGGGATACGACTTCCGCTTGGGCAGCTTTCTCCGCAGCCTCCAATCTGCTCAATTCGTCTTTTGCTGCGGTCAACTGTTCGGCAAGGTTTTCCCCGCTCTTGCCTTGCTCTGCGGCATGCTCCGAGGGTTTTGCAAAAACAGGGTAGGGCGGATACCCGTCGAGAGATTCCCCGCTGTAGGCCTTGTAGAACCACTGGCCAATCAGGTATGCCTCCTCAATCAAGGAAAGGGCGACGGCGGCGTCCATGAAGCAGCCGTGGGCGGCCTTGTTGCCGAGCATCCGAAGAGTGTGGAGTTTTTGGAGGACGGCGTCGCCAACAACGTCCTGGAAATGCGGCGATTTGAGCTTTTCGAAAAAACCGTCGGTCGGCTCGCTGTGCAGCCTCAACTCTCTATAGAGAATGCCAACCAGGGCTTCCGCGAAGCAGCGAAGCTTGATGGCAGTCGTGTGCGGGTCTGAAAATACATAACGTTCAGCCAAGGAGGCATGCTGATATAGCTGAGGCCAGCGAGACTTCAGGGGGAGAAAGTTGTCCGAATTCATTCTTTTTGCTCATTCACCAGCGCCCTCTACAAGCAGCAGGTCTTGCCCTTAGAAGCCTCAATGTTGTTGACCTGAGGCAATTGAATCTCAAGGGGCCCGATATTCGTAGCTCAGAAAGTCGATGCTCACTCAGTGAAGAGTGCTGTGCTGGCTCGGAAGTTGTCAGCCTTAAAAAGGTCAGAAATCTGCAGCAGGCCACCAACATAGTTCTCTGATTTCGATGATAACAATAGTTAGGGGTGTCTGCTTAGAGGACATATCTCGAATGACCGTCCCAGCCGATTGCTGCCTGTCATGAAGGGCCGCTACCCGCAGCTACCTCGTACATGTGGCCGTGGTTATAGCGGTTGGTGCCAACTTGGGTAGCCGAACACTGCTTGAGGAATTACTTTTACGTGGTCTTACCCAAGGTCATTCCGAAAACGCTAGGGTCCGCTTGGGCAACCGGCCGATTACTGCCTGTTGCGAACGACTGTACGACCCATTGCAGCCACTCACCAACAACTGTAATTGGGGCAAAGCTACATGCCGCAAATGGCACCGCGTTCGGACCGACCGATCATCACGTCAGTTAAAGGCTCACAGCGATCAGTTGCACGCTTAAGATCAGCTATGAACGACTTCACTATGACAAAATGAGCTTGTACGTAAACAAAAGGAAAGACGGGGTGATGGAGGATTTTCTGAATAGATCTGATGAGCTTCACATAGAGATCCTTCACCTTTTGGAGGGAGTTACTCCATTACCCGGCGCACGACATGAGGTCGCAATGGTGGCTTGTGGCATGGCGCTGGAACACGCTCTAAGCCTACGTCTTCTGGTAAGAACACAATGCTACACGTCAGCTCTGACGATGATGCGTTTGCAGTATGAAGCCCTTACAAGGGCCGTTTGGCTTCTGTATGCGGCTAAGGATCACCAGGTCGAAACCCTCGCGGCACCACTCACACTGGAAGCCGAACACAGCGCAAAAAAACTCCCTATGTTCTCGCAGATGCTCCATGAGATCGCCGAAGGGGCTCCTGCGCAGGCATCGAGCATGCTAATGAATTTCAAGGATGTGAATTATCACGCCATGAATTCGTTCGTACACAGTGGCATTCACCCTCTGCACCGACACTCCAAAGGCTATCCACCTGAGCTGATTCAGAGTGGCATCCAGAATAGCAATGGGCTTAACGTCATGACACTCCAGCTTGGAGTGATACTTACGGGTGCCCCGTGTCTGTCAGGCGCTGTGAGAGCCGTGCAGGAACGGCACCATCAGGTTTTGCCGGGCCAGATTCCCCCACGTAATTGACTGAGACCTATGGCCACCGACGGCACCCGACCCAAACCAGGCAGCCACACGTGTCGAGGAAGAAGCGACTCAGACTGCTTCTGGCCCAGGCTGTGTGAAACGCATGCACTGCTTTGTAGTCTGCTTTGCTACGTAAAATCTGTCGGTGATTGGTTAGTCAGCAGACCAATAATTTACGTAGGAACGCGTTTTTCGTTCTGATTCTGACTGTCAAACTCGCTCGAAAACGTTTTCACCCAGCCTGGGCCGAAAGCTGATGGTCGCGAAGGCCCACAGCTTCAGCCCTGCTGCGATCTCTATCACCCTGGGAACAGCGGCCGCGACAGTTCACAGCAGCCGCAGCGGGGTAGCATCCCTTACCGGTTTCGGCACGCGATGATTGGTAGTACCGGGATTTTTGGCACAGTCATCGGGGCACCTGGGCTGATCCCTCAACAACCGTTGCTGTTCCGGTAGGCATCGGCCTTGTCGGTCGCGCATAAATAGGGCTGGTTGGCTACAAACTCTTGCAAGTACGCAGGATGAAACGGCGTTTGTACAGCGTGCCAGATGGAGCTGAGCATGTGTTCACCGAGAAGAGCCAAAACTCATTAGAAGGTTGGCACATGGGGCTGGCAAGAAATGGCCCGGAAACGTTGGTATGGATTAGATCACCCATTATTTGAGAAACACGAGGAGTACATCCAGTGGAGTTTCCACATTGGTGTCGGGTTCGTAGAAACAATCATCTAACGGATCCGTCCAAACCAATTCCCCGGTCAAAGGCCGCCTCATGCAGTTACTCAGGCGCAGATCCATCGACTCAATCCCCCGAAACTCGGCCGCCAGCGCCAGCGTTTCCATCAATCCAGCATACTGCCTGTGAGTACGCGCCAGTTCACGGCACTGCGCTGCAACATCCGGTAAGTCACCCGGGCCAGGCTGCCCATCTTCGTCGAACTGCGAAAGCCAAGCCTCGATAATTGGCTCGCTTCCCACCTCAATGTCTATCAGGCGCTCGACCTCCGCAAGCCAGTAAAGCTCCACCTCAGGCCCGGATACATAAGTGTCCGATAACGCCACCGCACCATAGTTGCGCAGCACCTTGACTACGTTCGGGTTGCCCGCAGCCGATTGCTGCGCTAGGAAATTATGGCCACTGCCTTGCAGGGTCAGCCGCAGCAAACTGTCGCCATTCTCGAAGATAATTGAACTGGAACCGGCCTTGAATACCTTCGCGCCTTTCAGCAGCGCGGTTTCCAGCAGTCGGTCGAGATGTGGGGTAAGGGAACGTGAGGAGGGGTTATCGCTCATTGTGTTCTTCCATAACGGAATGATGGGTTTGCTTAGCGCAAACCTCAGCTCATGTGCTGCAGGTGTTCAGTCTGCGGCCGGTTCAAGTTCAAGCAGGCGATTCATCAGAGCACCGACTTCCGCGTGTCCGGGGACGCTCAGAAGCCAGCCATAAGTGATGGGTTGCTTGCCGGTATGCAGTTTCGATGGAAACTTCGACATGCTTGAGTGGTGTCGATGGCCTGTGCTGACAGTGCTATCCGCCAGCAAATTTACCAAGTCATCCCTAAGGAGCTTAGGGTGAACCATCAGGGAGATGTTGTTTTTACTGGTCTTTGCCTTCAACAAATAAACCGTCTGGCAGGCGGCGCAAAACTCTGCTAGGTATTTGCTCTCCCTAACAAGCACGTATCCACTCTGGGCAATCCGCTTGATGACCTTTTCGGTTAATTCATCGCATGGGACATCTCTAGTCTTCCGGGCTGGCTTGACCGGAGGCTGTAGTGCAGGGGTAGCTTTAATACTTTCCTGTTGCGTGACGGCGCGAGGTGGTTCCGAAGTTGGCGTAACACCGTCGAGAAGCAATGCCGTTGCCCCAGCCATTCGCGCATAGGCCCGATCGAGATTCGCAACCCTGCGCCGTACCGGGTCTGTTGGCTTCAGGTCACAGAGTACTTTATCTCTGATATAGACACTGGGGGCGCTGCCGCCACTGGTTGAAGGATGGCAGAAAGAGCCAAGAACTTGTCGGGGTTGCAGGTAACCGTTATCGACGCACCACTGCAATGCATCTTCGGGGCAATCTCCTAGGCCGATATACAGGGCGTCTGGGTTGATTTCTCGGAGTGTGGAGACGAAGCAATCCATGAAGCACTCTCGAAATAGGGGGGAAGCCATTAGGTAGCCAAATGAGCCCGCAAACATGGATTCGCCTTTGGGCGTTGTTGTGAAGGCCGCGTGGGGGATGACAGAGGTTCCGTGAAACAAGCCGGCGTTTTCATCCCACAGGGACTCTACGTCGGTAATGCGCAGGATCTTGTCGAATTGAAAGTGCCGCAGGTAGCGCAGCAAGTTAGGCCGCATGGCGCTGCCTCCGAATGCGCCAAGTTTTTTCACTTCATGAAGCAGCGTTGTAGTCGGGATGCCAGCGGTCATTAGTCGCTGGACTTCGCCGTACGCCAATCGCAGCTGGTTGGGGCCGGGGGTGATGCCTACGATGACCAACTTGGCGTCAGTGTTGACGTGCTCGAAAGGGATGTACCTGAGGATGTCTCTGTCTGTGTTTTCAATCACGAGCTCGGGACTGTAAACGCCCGCCGTGCCGAGCCTGCGGATGACAGGTGAGTAGCGCTCGAAAAGAGTGCGGTCCATCGTGTTGTTCTCCTAGTCTGTTCGAGCTCGTTCCGTTAGCAGGGCAGTTGTTCGGCGGTGCCGGAGTTTGGTCGATATTGTCTTGATCCGAATCAGTCGCTCGGCAGCTCCTCGACTCGTCCGCAGCGGTTGATAAGGAGGTGCCTGTAATCCTACCGGCAGACCCGACTTTGGGAGGTGCCTGGGTCACTGGGCGCGTATCGGTAGGATTGCTGTAGTTGTGAATTGCTGGTGCTGCTCCTCGCGAACGGCTACTTCTGGCTTTTGCTGCCGTTCATGGAGGGCGACTATTGGCCGGTAGTTGCCTTTCAGCCACGCAAGGTAGGCTATCGACTTACATCTGTGGCGCCTCAGGTCCTTACCGCAAAGCGGAAGCCAGCCGTCAGGACTTTCTGAAGGAGCAACGCTGACATTGATTATCAGGGGCGGACGCGTTTATGGTCGATTTAAAAGTTTAAGTTCTGCTTCAATGCGCTGAATCTCTTTTTTCAGTTCTAGTTCTCGTTTCTTCAGTTTTTCACCATCGCTTTCGGCTTCTAGATTAAACCATTCTTCCGGATCTCTAGGCATCATCACTTCCAATTCAAATCCGCCGCGATCGCCAGTATGGTTAATCTGTGCCGCAAGCGCCTCGCGCTCACCATCGTTCCCATGCTGAATGAAAATATGCTTGGCAACTGAATACAAATCACCAGTCTTAGGTGAAGTGCTGAATATCCATGCCAATATCCCTGTCTGGTCCGCATGAGCGGAATAACCGGATAGTGCAGTGACCTCGGCTGAGATTTCGCGATAGGACAATACATCGCCATTCGCCCACGAGACTTTGCTGTTATGTCGCTGGCGTTCCTTCATCGGCAATTGCGCGACCGCCAGAATTTGCCCTCCTGCGCTTTCGGCGGAACAGTATCCAGCGAATGCAATGGCATTGCTGCTACTGTTCGCCAGCCGTTTTACCCACCACTGAGCAGGGCCTCCGTCGCAACTACCCGCACTAGAAACCACGACGGCTGGGGTGCCAATAGCTCTATGCAATGCCTCTCTGTTTCCCGATATATGCTCAAAAACCGGGCGCCAGGAGTGAGCGAGATGGTTGCCAACGTTTCTGACACGTACATGCCGCTGGTGTTTATCAGAGAGACACATTTCGCATAGGGTGATCAGTGCATCTATGTGATCAGGCTTTTCATCTTTAAGCCCGAACCACTGAAACATTTGCTTGCCGAGCCAGAGCGGGCGCACCTTCTGATGCTTGCCGTTAGATTCAGTACGTTTCAAGGCCTCCAGCATTGCTGGATGCATACGTATTGCCGAGGGTGAGTCGAGATAAAAATTCACTTCGGCATAGCGCTCGGGTGCTTCAGCCACAATCCAATGCAAATCGAATAGCACGTCCTGCGTACGGCCAAATGAGAACGCTGGAATGAGCAGGGTGCCTCCCGTTTCAAGGATTCTGTCCAGCAGCTTGCACAGGTTGTTCCGACGGATATTGGCACAAAGCTGTTCCGCGGGGCGAACAGTTGCGCCGTAGGTGGACTCAACTACCGCAAAGTCGAATGGCCCCGCGTTCATCTGATGGCGAATGAAAGGTAGGTATTCTTGGTCTTCGCGGTTCGGTCCCAGATCGCCAGAGAACACGATGCTGCGTTGCCCTGGACCTTTCTGCCCCCAATGGATCGCTACAGAGACTGCACCGATCACGTGGCCAGTGCGGAAGTAGCGGATGAATAGATCATCGCTCACTGGCAGAAATCCTCCCAGCAGTGGACCGATTCGATGTTCGCGCCACTCAATGCGATCTATATCCTCTGCCGTGTATAACTGGCTCAGCATAGCTGCGTCTTTCAGAAGAATCGTTGCGAACGCTTGGGTTTCCCGCGTGCAGAATACAGTCCCCTTTAATCCCTGTTTGTAGAGCAACGGCAACAGACCGCAATGATCGATATGCGCATGAGTAAGGACTACGAATTGAATAGAAGAAGGATCGAATGGCCAAGTCCCCTTATTCCATTGGGTTGCGGTTCGCTCGCCTTGTTGCATGCCGCAGTCGACCAAAAAGCTCCAACCTCTGGCCTCGTCCCTAAGCCACGCACAAGATCCCGTCACTTTGCCAAGCGGCCCTAAAAATCTAACTTCCATACTTGCCTCCAATTCGTGATTTGCGGTTTACCCACACAACGTAAGGGAGCCATGGAGGAACTGCATCTTTTGCTGCATTGCAATGCTTCAGTGCGTTTAGGTGCAATGACGACTAGACTGATTTTCCCTGCTGTCATCCTATGGAAAGCTGATGTTTACGCCGATTGCCACAGCTAAACGCGAAGGCCGATTCACGTCGATAGAAGCCGTCGCAAGGCAGGTGAAAGCTATTGCTCCGGAACTTCCTTGGCCCCAAGACCGCTCGCTTGCGGTCAAGATCGGGGCTATTGATCGGGGGGAGCGGCAATGGTGGTTATCAAGACCAGAGCAGAGCAAAATCCTCGCAGACGCAATCGGATTACCGTTAGCCGATCTTGGGCTTGAATCTGCACCGAGTAAGGCCAGCTTTACCTTTCCTGAGTTTCCAGAGTTGCCAGCTCTGATATTGGGCGAGGAACCTTTGTGTCCGTTAAGTGAGATCGTGAACGATCAAGGCGAGAGTCGAAACGACGCACTCGACGAATGGCTTGAGGGATACAAACAAGGTCCGGTTCGCAACCCAATGGCCGGTATCACTTGGTTTGAAGTTCCGCCAGGCACAGGATTGAGCCTCCTGGTGGCAAAATTTTCAGCGCTCTGCCGCTTCGACTTCACACGCGTTAGGTGTCTGCATGAGCTGGGTGACCGCCTGAGGAAACCGTCGCCATTGGTCGTTGCTATCAGTGAACAACCTGCTCAACAGGATCTGATTGCGCTGGCAAATGCGCACTGTGACAGCGCGATATTGGTGATTGCGCCTTTTGCTTTTGCAAGCAAGGAGGACGACAGCGATTTTTATTCGTCTTGGGAGTTTCAGGAAGCTAAAGGCACCCAGCGCTCGGTCATGTTGCTCACAGATACGCGGTCTTTCAGTCGGTTGAACAGACTGCGCGTTCGGCTTGTGAAAACCTGGCAAACGCGATTCTTAGCTTGGATCGAAGACAGATTGGATGCCTACCGCATAGACAGTCACTTCAGCGCCAAGGGCGTGAGCCGATGGCTTGAGCCATTCAAAGGTCTAGATGTCGCGATCCGCACGCCCGGGGATTTGCTGGGAGTTTGCAGGTTCTGTCACCGGCTGCGTGAAACTCAGCTACCGCGCGCTTCAGATATGCAGGCAGGAACAGCACTGCTCCGATGCCTGGTTGATGCCAATCCTGGGCAATTGGCTCTTGCCAGTCTCCTAATTGCTCGGTGTTATCGCCAAAGTAAGAAGGTTTGGGGGCTGCCTATGGAACTGAGGGAATGGGGGACCTTTTGTCCTGAATATCCCGGCGATGCTAGCCAAGAGGAATTGATGCTTATCGCTCGGCTTCCTCACTTGACTGAACGCGAAAAGGCGGCCAGAGAATTACGAGCTATCCAAGATAGTCGGCGAATCTCTGGCCTCATTGATTGTGGGTTGCTCACTGAGCAGCCCGATGGACAGTTTCAGTTGATGCCGCGCTTTGTGATCGACCTGATCGCCCGTGATCATATGCTGCTGACTTTTGCTATGGAGCCTGTCGAAGCTTGGGCGATTCTGGCTTATGACACAGCCCGTAGGCCCGTTCTAGAAACCGCGCTCGCTTGCCTCACACTCAATAAGCTGGAGCCGCTCGCCGCCTATCTTGCCGGTGCCTCCGTCGACAATCCATATGCTATCGGTGTGTCTGAGCTGTTGTTTCACGAACTTGCCCAAAGGCTTCGTGAAGGCGTTGTCTTGGAGCCGATATTTGCGCATGTTGCCAGGCACGTTGCCAGCCACTATGCCCTTAAACCTTTAAGCCGCCCGTCTAGCGGCTTGGCAGACAGCTTGGATTGGCTCTCATCGTGCTGGGCCTGGAGCCTTGCAGTGCCGACGCCTGATGCCGTTTGGTTTATTCCCTGGATGTTTCCGGGATGGAGCGAAGACCTCAGCGCTGACCCTCGTGGGTACCTGCCATGCGCCCCTGAAGCAGGAAAACTCGAAGATCGAAGTATTGAGCCTGAATGGCTAAGGATGTTTGAGGTGGCTGGACTCTGGGTACGTACCCTGGACTGCCCCCCAGCGCTTACCCCCAAGTTCACTTGGCCACACCTGCTCCTAGGTGCTGCTCTCGGGCGTTGGCCAGCACAGCCGAACTGGTGGCGGCAAGCGCTCGAATGCGCTTGGGCATCAGAGATTCTGATGTCTGAGTACCCAGTCGGCGATTTGCCGGGAGCAGGTATTCTAATAAGCTCTTTAATCAACTTTGTTGACGCTGAGCAGAGCCTCAGTTTGTCGATGCAGTTTTCCTTGTGGCCGATTCTGCATTGGTTGCTTTCGAACCTGTCAGATATCGACTCTGAAGAAATTATGAAGGGGCATTGTCAGCGGTTCTTCCTCAGAAATCCTGAAGTCTTGCCACCTCGCTTACGTAAGTTACTGCTCACTGCTTCAGCTATCCGAGGCAGTCACAACCCGAGCCATTCACGTAAGCTTTTGAGCTTGATTGACGACCCTGACACATTGCTCGAATTGGTTGGGGACATGCCGGAGGCTGCAAGGTATTTGTGGGCTATCGCACCTCAGAGGGCCATCGATTTTCTACTGACGCCCGAGGAGGCATCAATGTCGTTGCCAGCCTGCAAGCTGTTGGTAGAGCAATGTCCAACGAAACATGTGACTTCGGTAATCGCCCACTTTCGATTACGCAGCGATGTCGATTTAGGTTTCTTGAGGCACTGGGTGCTACTTCAGCTTCAAAAAACAGAGGCACCGACAGTCGAGCTGCTGAAATTACTGAAGAGTCGTGAACAGTTAGAGTGACTCGCCTCAGACTTTACAAAAAACCGAGTGGCTGCACTCGACCCAAGCTGTGTGAAAACGCCTGCGATTGTATAACCTTCAGATCGTCGAGATCGTGGCGGGGACGATCATGTAGCGATTCATTGACGGTGAGGCTCGGACGCAAGTGACGTTGCTGTCGGAGTGTCTGGACGATTACGTAGCCGAAGAAAACCCAGTGCGAGTGGTCGACGTTTTCGTCGATGAACTCGACCTGGGTGCACTTGGAT
>RCUR01001010.1_pt1 | contig 10081 bp, 9 predicted proteins | sample 2166151 | NCBI WGS metagenome assembly RCUR01 (sample SAMN09932785, study PRJNA488358) | compost metagenome | isolation source: compost soil in an enriched community | place: Germany: Experimental Botanical Garden
TTGATCATGCCGCAGATGTGGCGCATCGCCCTGCCCGGCCTGGGCAACCTGTTCATGATCCTGATGAAAGACACCGCGCTGGTCTCGGTGATCGGCCTGGAAGAAATCATGCGTCACTCGCAGATCGCCGTGACCGTGACCAAGCAGCCGTTCACCTTCTACATGGTCGCCGCCCTGATCTACCTGGGCCTGACCATCCTGGCCATGATCGGCATGCACTTCATGGAAAAACGCGCCGCTCGCGGCTTTGCGAGGGCTACCTCATGAATTGGGAAGTCATCATCAAATGGCTGCCGCGCCTGGCCCAGGGTGCCACCCTGACCCTGGAACTGGTCGCCATTGCCGTCATCGCCGGGCTGATCCTGGCCATCCCGCTGGGCATTGCCCGCTCTTCGCGGCACTGGTACGTGCGGGCCGTGCCCTACGGCTACATTTTCTTCTTCCGAGGCACGCCGCTGCTGGTGCAGCTGTTTCTGGTGTACTACGGCCTGGCCCAGTTCGATGCGGTACGCCAGAGTTCGCTGTGGCCGTACCTGCGCGACCCGTTCTGGTGCACCGTCATCACCATGACCCTGCACACCGCGGCCTACATCGCCGAGATCCTGCGGGGCGCGCTGCAGGCCATCCCCCGTGGCGAGATCGAAGCGGCGCGGGCGCTGGGCATGTCCCGGGGCAAGGCGCTGCTCTACATCATGCTGCCGCGCGCCGCGCGCATCGGCCTGCCGGCCTACAGCAACGAAGTGATCCTGATGCTCAAGGCCAGCGCCCTGGCCAGTACCGTGACCCTGCTGGAACTGACCGGCATGGCCCGCACGATCATCGCCCGGACCTACCTGCCGGTGGAAATCTTCTTTGCCGCCGGCCTGTTCTACCTGCTGATCTCCTTCCTGATGGTGCGTGGCTTCAAGCTCCTGGAGCGCTGGCTACGCGTGGACGCCAGCCAAGGCCGCTAGACGCCGAAGCGGGGCTGGCGCACGCTAGCCCCATCCTTCTCAAGTTGAAGACATGACCCAGGCACATACCCTCAAGGGCGAACAGCTGCTGGCACGCTTCAAGGCGCTGGACAGCTTCCTGCTCGAACACCAGGTACTCTGGCGCCCGCGCCCGTTCAACCATCGGAAATTACCGTGGGAAGTGCTGCACCCGGAGCTGGCCCAGTGGCTGCGGCAACGTTCGCTGGCTGAAGCCGAAGCGGCGCATACCCAGCCCGAGACCCTGCCGGCACCAGCGCCTTATCCACAGATCGCCGCCGAAGCGACACGGTTGAGCAGCCTGGGTGAGTTATCCACAACCGACCTGCCAATGGCGCCCGCCCGCCTGAATGTCGACGTGCCCGGGCGCAAGTGGCAGCAGATCGAAGCCTTCGGCCACCACCTGCACTTCAACAATACACCGCGCCACTGGCTCGACTGGTGCGCCGGCAAGGGCCATCTGGGCAGGCGCTTGTTGCAACCAGAGCAAAGCCTGACCTGCCTGGAATTCGACCCACTGCTGGTAGAAGCCGGGCAGCAGCTCAGCCTGCACCACCACCTGCAGGCCGACCACCGCCTCCAGGATGTCATGGCCCCTGAAACCGCTCGGCACCTGCAACCCGAGCACACCGCCGTCGCCCTGCACGCCTGCGGCGACCTGCATGTGCGCCTGATGCAGTTGGCCAGCGACATCGGCTGCCGCCAGTTGGCCATCGCCCCCTGCTGCTACAACCGCACCGCCGGCCCGGACTACCAACCCCTGTCCGCCCCGGCAGTGGCCTCAGCCCTGACGCTGACTGTGGCCGACCTCGGCCTACCCCTGAGCGAAACCGTCACCGCCGGCGCACGCGTACGCCGCCAACGCGACACCTCCATGGCCCGGCGCCTGGGCTTCGACCTGCTGCAGCGCAGACTGCGCCAGATCGACGACTACCTGCCCACGCCATCGCTACCCAGCGCCTGGCTGGACAAACCCTACGCCGACTACTGTCGCGACCTCGCCGCCCTCAAAGGCCTGCCACCACCCGGCCACCAAGACTGGCCCGCCCTCGAGGCCGCCGGCCAGCAACGCCTGGCCCAAGTGCGCAATCTGGAACTGCTGCGCAACCTGTTCCGCCGCCCATTGGAGCTGTGGCTGGTGCTCGACCGCGCACTTTTTTTGCAGGAACGAAACTACGCAGTAGAACTGGGCATTTTTTGCCCACACCACCTCACCCCACGCAACCTGATGCTGCTGGCCCAACGAAAATAAATGGCCTTAGCTATTAGCCAGCCTGTGGATAACTCTGTTGACAATATTTCGTCAAAGCCACTGAAAACCGTGGATTCGAGCCTTATAACACGCTGGTCATTTTTTGTTCATATTCGAAACACCAGTAAAAACAGCACCTTGCGTAAAGCCGAGGAAGGATCCAAAAAAGGATGTACGGCGGGCGGGCTTGGCACGCGGCTTGTGCATAAGCGCTGGAGCCTAAGTATCTAAACCCGCTAAAAATCTTCGCCTGGGGGGTTTACTCGGCAAAGCGAATAGCTATAATCAGCGCCCTCACATGCCGGTATAGCTCAGATGGTAGAGCAACTGACTTGTAATCAGTAGGTCCCGGGTTCGATTCCTGGTGCCGGCACCATAGTTCGACGAGAAAGGCTCACAGCAATGTGGGCCTTTTTTGTTTTTGACGTTTGGATAGGCTTGGCGGGAGCAAGAGTCGCTCCCACAAGATCTGTGGGCTACAGTGTCCCTGTAGAAGCTGCCTTGGCTGCGATAAGGCCCGCAGGGCCGTAAAAATCGCCCAACCACCAACGTTCATGCTGCCCCACTCCGACCAAATGGGGAAAGCCATGCCCTCCCCATCTACGAATCCGTACCGCATCCTGCGCAGTAGCATCTATCACATAGTAGAAAAGCGAATGGACGCCCGCGAGCGCTACGTGAGAATGGCTTTGGATACGCTGTGTGGTCCGCTTGAAGTCTGGAAGTTGGCATTCACAAACGACACCTCTCGGCTGGCCTTCATTGGCGCCTATGCGTCCAAGAGGCAAATGCTGGTGAGCGTGTCCCTTATCGGAGGCCAGATCATGTGGAACTTCATGCAGTGTGACGCCAAGGCATTGAACAAGCACCGGCACGGTGAGTTGCTGTTCAAGCGTTACACGCTTTATGACGGGCAAGAAAAAGGGCAGCTTGTGACGGCTGCCCTTAGAAGTATTGCTTGATATTCATATACACACCCTCAAGCAGGGGTGTGGAGGTCTCACCCTACGCTGATGTCCAGCCATCGACGGGTTCCTACGCCAGTTATAGCCAATGGAGGCAACTGGTTTCGCGCTCACGGCCATTTCTGAACGAAGTTGGCGCTGCCGTCAACCATTTAAAATGTCAAACGCCGTCCGTGCGGCCCAATGAATACTGGGTATTTCGATTAGCTGAGAAGATTCCATGTTACCTGCCACGACCTCATCGCCGGCAGCTGAGCGCTGCCCGGCGAATTAGATGTCGTTGGGCTACCGCGGTCCCTGTAGAAGCTGCCTTGGCTGCGATAAGGCCCGCAGGGCCTTCAAAATCGCCCAACCGCCAACGTTCATGCTGACACCCCACCCAGCCAAAATGGGGAAAGCCACGCCCTCCCCATCTGCGACCGTTCAGCGCTTTATAGTTTCGCCGGCCTTTGCTTCGGCGCCACGCCTTCAGCCCCATCCAGCAACGCATCCACCAGCGCCTTGGCAATCTCGACCGAGTGCAAGGTCGCCCAATGCAGCCCCCGCTCGTCCATCATCGAGTGGTTGCATGCCGCGTTGGCGGTGGCGTAGGCAGCCTGCAGGTACAGAGAGGCATGCACCAACGCGTCTTCAGCGCTGACGCCGCCGCGTATGGCGAGCAAGGGTTCGTGGGCGGCATCGCAGCAGCCGAATGCTGTTTCTGCTGTTCTGCGGATGGTTCCAGGGGGAAAAGCGGGTGGATCGGGGACGATCTTCATCATGGTGAAACTCCTTTCGTTATGGAGTTACCACCGCTTGCGACCAAACAAGTTGGGTGGCAACTGTACGCAGGTTGGTCGGCCGGGACGAAAGGAACCCGGCAGGCACGAATGCCTCCCGCGCACAGCTGCCATAAAACGCCTAATTCGGACGCAAAAAAAGCGCCGAAATCGTCAAATGGGCGCTGTTGCGCCTTTCGTGAAACGGGCGACCAAACCCGATCGCTGGATTTACAGCGACAAAGGGAGGTTAACGCGATCAAGAAACCGGGGCAATAGCCGGCCCCTGGTGGACCGGCGCTGCAACTCCAGCTTTATCCCTGCCCCTCAGCCAACTGCTTTCGATACTGGGTCGTGGTCATCCCCGCATACCCCCAATTGTCGGTGTCGATCTCTTCGATCACGATGTGGGTCAAATCCGGGCGTTTGTTGAGCACGCGCTCCAGGGTTTCGGTGATTTCCGCGATCACCTGGGCTTTCTGCGCCGGGGTGACGCCGTCGCGGGTAATGCGTACGGTAACGAAAGGCATGGCAGTTCTCCTGTGGCCGACTTCGCCGGGGTGGATGGGCGAGTGAGGAGAACTGTAGGCCTGCGCGCTATGGGGAGTAAGTGCCGCCCGGGCACTTCATTTGTGCCGCGGTGTAATGAATACCGCGCGCGCTCAATTGGCCCGCGCCGTGCGCGCCTTGATGTATTCGAGGAAGCTGTCCATGTCCGTGCTGCATAGCATGCGCGCCACTACCTTGACCTCTTCCACCGGCCAGTCCCACCAGGCGGCTTGCAACAGAAGCTCGCGAACCTCTTCTTCGAAGCGCCAGCGGATGAACTTGCACGGGTTGCCGCCGACTACGGCAAAGGGCGGTACATCGCGGGTGACGGTGGCGCCTGCGGCAACGATGGCGCCGTGGCCAATGGTGACGCCGGAAAGGATGACCGCATTGGTGCAAATCCAGCAGTCGCTGCCGATGACCACGTCACCCTTGCTCGGGGCGTAGTCCTTGATGTCCTTGACCTCATCGATCATGGCCGGGAAAGGGTAAGTAGTGAGCCAGTCGGTGCGATGTTCACCGCCGAGGAGGATTTGTACACCGGCGGCGATGGAGGTGTACGCGCCGATTTTCAACACCGTGTCATCGCCGAACTCGACCACTTCCGGAATGCCATAGGTGCCGATGCCCACGGTATAGCGCGGGTAGCGCAGGCGGATTTTTTCGGCCGCCCGCTCGAGTTTGCTCATGGCGCGCAGGCGCTTGCGCTCTTTGCGGTTTTTCAAAAGTTGCAGAAACTTCACGCGGTGTTCCCTGATGATTATTTTTATTAGGGGCGAGCACTTATCAGTGATGCAGCACCAGGCGCTTGATGCGCCGTAATGTGGTTTTGTTGAAGTGGCGCATGGGGATGGAGCGCAGCAGGCGCCAAGCGAACTTCTTGTCGGAGACGACGGCGTATTTCAGCGCTTTATGCACCAGCACCGTCTTACCTTTTTCATAGCCGGGGTGGGCGTGGTAAGGGGCAATGGCCAGCATGTCGGCATCGAGTAATACCTTGAACTTGCGCGACAGGTTGTTGGGGTGGCGACGGTAGCGGGTGACGAGCACGGGCAATTCGTGGATTTCATAACCCTTGCTGGCGATACGCAAGGTGATCTGGAAATCCTGGACCTTGATGGCGGGGTCATAGAAACCCGCCGCTTGCAGGGCCTCCATGCGGTACAACGACACGGGTGCGCCGACCACGACCGCACTGCTGATAATTTCATCGAACGTGAAACGTTTAATGTCGGTGCGGTGCTGTTTCTTGGTTTCGTTGCCGTCGCTGTCCATGTACTCGATCAGGGCGCCGACGCAGCCGACCAGCGGGTGCTGGTCCAGGTAGCGGGCGCGCAGCCTGATGGAATTGGGCAGCATGATGTCGTCCAGGTCAGGCGTGGAGACATACACGCCCTTTGCGTGTTTCAGGCCGTTGTTGAGGGTGGCGCTGACGCCCTGGTTGGGCTGGGTGTACAACTGGAAGTCATAGGTCTTTTGCAGGTCTTGCAGCATCGCCAGGCTGTTATCGGTGGAGCCATCATCGACGATGATGACTTCGAAGTTCTCGTAGTCCTGCGCAAAAATGCTTTCGATGGCCGCGTGCAGGTATTTTTCTGCGTTGTAACAAGGCGCGACGATCGATACGAGCGGGGAGAGTATGCTATCGCGTGGGTCGACGACTGGCTGAAGTTGCTGGCTCATTGTCCGGAGTTGCCTCGCTGCGCTCACGTTCTGGGACGGTAGTCCAAATTTCTTGGCGGTAACGACAACGCTGGCGCCACTGCATTCGGCAATGGAAACAGCACAGCCAGTGATTCGGCAGCGCACATCATGCGGCAACGGGGCGCTATTTGTCATGATCTGCTGGTCGTTCATTTCAATCGTGAATTGTTGTTACACATCCAGATACAGTTATTACCATAGCATTCATACGAATAGGTAACACTAGCAAATAGCACGCATTATCATTCGCGACTTCAAAAATCACGGATGTGTTACATGTTTGCCGCCTGCCGCCTTTCTCCCCTCACCCTGGGCCTTTCCTTGCTGTTTAGCGCTGGCCTTGCCAGTGCCGCGGGCACCACAACCTTGCCGGAAGTTTCAGTCACGGCCGATACCGACCCGGACGACCCGCGCGTAAAAGACGTGACCACCGCCACGCGTACCTCGACCCCGGCGCGGTACGTACCGCAGACCATCGATACGGTGAAAACCGCGAACGTGCTCGAGTATGGCCCACAGGACATTGGCGAGGCGCTGGGTGGCATCCCCAACGTCAGCAGCGGCGAAGACACCCGCTTTGATAGCATCCGTATCCGCGGCTTCGATGCCAGCAACGACTTTTATCTGGATGGCATCCGCGACGACAGCCAGTACGTACGCGACCTGCACAACATCGAGCGCATCGAAGTACTCAAGGGGCCGGCTGCCGTACTGTACGGGCGTGGTAGCCAGGGCGGCATCGTCAACCGGGTCAGCAAGCTGCCGGAATTCGGCCGCCGTTCAAGCATTGAGGTGCAGGGTGGCAGTGAAGACCTGCGTAGCCTGTACACAGACCTGAGCACCGACCCGTCGGACAACATCAGCCTGCGCCTGAACATGGGCAACCAGGACTACAACAGCTTCCGTGACGGCATCGATGGCAACCGCCAACTGTTCGCCCCCTCGATGAGCTGGCAGCTGACGCCGGACCTCAACTGGCTGGTGCAGTATGAGTACAGTCGCTACAACCGCACCCCGGACCGTGGCATTCCCGGGGTCAACGGACGCCCGGCCGATGTCGACATCGAGACCACCTATGGCGACACCCAGCGCGACTATATAGACGACAAGGCCCAGTCCCTGCGCTCGAAACTGAGCTACGAACTGGCCGACAGCTGGCAACTGCGCCATACCCTGGGCGTGTTCAAGCTCGACAGCGATTTCGACAACACCTACCTGACCGGCTACAACGCCGCCACCCATCGCGTCACGCGCCAGCGCTGGCAGCAAGACCTGACCACCCAGAACATCTTCAATAACCTGGAGCTGGAAGGCGCGGTCGAGACATTCGGCTTTGGCCATACCCTGTTGACCGGGCTGGAGCTGGGCAACCAGCACCGCGACCCGACCCTGTATACCGCGGCCACCAGCGGCCCGGGCGCCCAACCGGTACCGAGCCTGGATTTGAACAACCCTGATCGCAGCCAGCAACATAACGGGCGCATGGTCGTTTCCAGTGACAACCACACCGAAGTGGACAGCAGTGCGGTGTATGTCCAGGACCAGATTCGCCTCAACAATCAATGGCAGCTTCTCGCAGGGCTGCGCTACGACCGTTTCGACGTGGAAACCACCAACCAACTGCGCGACATTACCGAGCAGCAGGACAGCCACAGCACCAGCCCACGCGTCGGCGTGGTGTTCAGCCCTTGGCGCGACCATTCCTTTTATGCGTCCTGGAGCAAGACCTTCTCGCCCGTGGGCGGCGGCTTGATCGGCATCACCCCGGGGGCTGCCGGTAATAGCAATGACACCTCGCCGGAAAAAACCCGGCAAAAGGAAATCGGGGTCAAGAGCGAGTGGCTGGATGAGCGCTTGAGCACCACCCTGGCCATCTATGAACTGGAACTGTACAACCGTCGCACCAGCGACCCTAACAATCCGACCATTACCCTGCTGACCGGCTTGCAACGCTCGCGCGGTGTCGAATTGACAGCCACCGGAAGGATCGTCGACAACTGGTACATCCGTGGTGGCATTGGCCTGCAGGACGCGACCATCGAAAAGGACAACAACGGCCTGGAAGGCAATCGGATCAGCAACGTCGCCAGGCATAACGGCAGCCTGTTCCTGACCTGGAAACCCCAATTGGGCTGGTACGCCGAAACCGGCCTGACCGGCGTCGGCCAGCGCTACGCCGACAACCAGAACACCACCGTGCTGCCCGGCTACGGTCGCTGGGATGCCCTGGCGGGTTTTCGCGAGAAGGATTGGGACGTGCGCGCGGCGCTCAATAACATCACCGACAAGACCTATTACAGCTCGGCGACCAGCGCCGCGCAGATCCAGCCAGGCGAGCCGCGCAGCCTGGTGGTAACGGGTACTTACAGCTTCTGAACCCTGCACAACAAAAAGGCGCCATCGTTACCCAACGATGGCGCCCTTTTTCATGCTGCTGTATTACCCGATCAGTGGTGCCAGATCCCGAGCAGTGCTTCGAGCTCTGCATCGTTGATCAGCCCCGCGGGATACCGCTCGATTATTGCCTGCCGCTGATCGGTCTTCCTGACCCGTGCAGCTCCATTATTCTTCAGCCATTGCGCCAGAACGTGAAGCGATTCGCTATCGACTGCTGATGGGTGCGAAGCCAGCTCACTGACTGCATTCATTTCAACCTACTCTCCCCCCACTCATCGTGAGCTGTGCATGTTACTCAAGCAATGTGACAGTCCTGCGCTGCCCTCCCCTTGAGAATCAGTTGCACTTGGATACAAAACCTGTGCCAAAAACCTGTGCCGGTCGTTGTCCAGGCACAAAAAAGCCCGTGCGCAACGGGCTTTTTGTATCGTGGCACTCAGCGCTTGGCGGGAGCCGGTTGTTGTTGCGTCAGGCAGTGGATGTTGCCACCACCGAGCAGCAGTTCGCGGCCGGGCACCATGACCACTTCATGCTGAGGGAACAACTGCTGCAGAAGCTCTCTAGCCTGCGCGTCCCGAGGGTCATCGAAGCTTGGCGCGATGATGCCGCCATTGACGATCAGGAAGTTGACGTAGGAACCGGCCAGGCGCACCGAAGGGCTGCGCTCCTGGCTGCCGGCCACCGGATCGACGCCGGCACATTCTTCTTCAGTGGCATACAGCGGGCCAGGAATCGGCATTTTGTGCACCACAAAAGAGCGGCCTTTGGCGTCCTGGTTGGCTTGAAGCACTTCCAATGCGGCATGGCAGCGCGAAAAGTTGGGGTCTTCCGGATCATCCGTCCAGGCCAGTAACACTTCACCCGGGCGCACGTAACAACAGAAGTTATCCACATGGCCGTCGGTTTCGTCGTTGAACAGGCCATCCGGGAGCCAGATGATCTTATCCACAGCCAGGTGAGCGCTGAGGATTTGTTCGATTTCTTCGCGTGACAGGTGCGGGTTGCGGTTGCGGTTGAGCAGGCACTCTTCGGTGGTGATCAGGGTGCCTTCGCCATCGACGTGGATGGAGCCGCCTTCCAGCACGAAGCCGTCGGTGCGGTAGCGCTTGCTGTGCTCGATCTCGAGGATCTTGCGCGCCACCTGGTCGTCGCGGTTCCAGGGGAAGTAGAGGCCGCCGTCGAAGCCGCCCCAGGCGTTGAAGGTCCAGTCCACGCCGCGTACGTCGCCCTGGTCGTTGACCACGAAGGTCGGGCCGGTATCACGGACCCAGGCGTCGTCGGTGCTGATTTCCACCACGCGGATGTTCGGCTCGTCGAGGCGCGCGCGGGCGTTCTCGTACTGGCCGGCGGAGACGCAGACGGTCACCGGCTCGAATCGCGCGATGGCCTTGGCCACGGCGGTGAAGGCGGCTTGCGCGGGCTTGCCGCCCAGGCGCCAGTTGTCCGGGCGCTCGGGCCAGACCATCCAGGTCTGGCTATGGGGTT
>RCUR01001011.1_pt1 | contig 10074 bp, 10 predicted proteins | sample 2166151 | NCBI WGS metagenome assembly RCUR01 (sample SAMN09932785, study PRJNA488358) | compost metagenome | isolation source: compost soil in an enriched community | place: Germany: Experimental Botanical Garden
CCGTGCCGTTCTTGCGGTAGATCACGCCCTTCTCGAACAGGCGGGTGAACAGCCACTGCTCCCAGCGGTAGTAGTCCGGCTTGCAGGTAGTCACTTCGCGCGACCAGTCGACCGCCAGACCCAGGCTTTTCAGCTGGGTCTTCATGTACTCGATGTTTTCGTAGGTCCACTTGGCGGGCGCGACCTTGTTCTTCATCGCGGCGTTTTCCGCCGGCATGCCGAAGGCGTCCCAGCCCATGGGCTGCAGCACGTTCTTGCCGAGCATGCGCTGGTAGCGGGCGATCACGTCACCAATGGTGTAGTTGCGCACATGGCCCATGTGCAACTTGCCGCTGGGGTAGGGGAACATCGACAGGCAATAGAAGGTGTCCTTGCCTGGCTGTTCGCTCACTACAAAGGATTTTTGCGAGTCCCAGTGGGATTGCGCGGCGGCTTCGATTTCGCGTGGCTGATACTGTTCGTGCATGGCTACTGGCGCTGGGGAATGGGGGCTTCGGGAAACGCCGTAGCATACATGACCCCCTGCAACTGAGGGAAACCTTGATTGCGCGGCGAGGCCGGGGTATCGCCGTTTGTCGCGGCGCCGGGCTGGTTCAGGGCCTGCCGCTAAGCTTGTTATATGGGCTGGACGATCGGGGCTGGCATGAGGTGAGGGGATGGGTGAGTTGCGACGAGCTGAGGCCTCGGGTGGTTTGTACGAACGGTTGCTGCAGCGTCTGAGCCTGGCGCTGGAAGAAGCCGACAGTATGACTGACCTGTCTGCCACGATGCCTGATGAGTTGGAGTTGCGCGACTTGACCGCGGCCGAGTTGGAGTTCATTCGCGCCTATATGGATCATGACCTGAACTGGTTGCGTGGCTGGCATGCCGCAGCCGAGGAATTGGCGGTGATCGAGCACTGGCCTACGCGCGCAGCCAAGGTCGGCCGTGCGCCCCTGAGGCCAGCGGCCAAGCCGTTCGGCAAGATGAAGCCGCTGGTCAAGCGCCGTGTGCAACTGTGCTGCGCGCTCTGTGGTGTGATTGCCAGCTGGCGGCCGGGGCAGGGCGTGCATTCCTGTCTTTCGTGTGGCTCGCAGCTGTTCCGGGCACGCGATCCCCGTTAGGCTGCCGGGCACCTGGGAGGTGTCCGATGGCTATTCGTTACCTGTTCAAACAACTGCTGATGCCGCCGGGCGTGCTGCTGCTCGCGCTGCTTGTCGCCTGGTGGTTGCGCAAGCGCTCTCCGCGGGTGGCCGCCAGCTGTTTCGCCCTGGCGCTCGGCGGGCTGTGGGTGATGAGCCTGCCGGTCGCGGTGGAGTGGTCGGCGCGCCTGCTGGAACCTGAGCCGGCGCTGGCCGAGGCCCGCTGGGCCGATCTGGCGCGGCAGGTGGATGCGATTGTCGTGCTCGGTGGCGGGCGCGAGCAGGGCGATCCGGCCTGGGGCGATGATCAGCCCAGCTCGATGGCGCTGCAGCGCCTGCGCTACGCCGCACGCCTGGCCAAGGCTTCGGGCGTGCCGCTGGCGACCAGTGGCGGCCTGCATTATGGCCAGCCGCCCAGCGAGGCCGCGCTGGCGGCGCAGGTGTTGGCGCGCGACTTCGGCGTGGCGGTGCGCTGGCAGGAAGAGGCGAGCCGCACCACCTGGGAGAACGCCACGCACAGTGCCGAACTGCTGCACAAGGACGGGGTCAGGCGTGTGTTGCTGGTCACCCAGGCCTGGCACATGCCCAGGGCGCGCTGGTGCTTCGAGCAGGCGGGCTTTCAGGTGCTGGCGGCGCCGGTGGGCTTTCTCGGCGTGGCCAACGGCCGCCCGGCCGGCGGCTGGCTGCCGGAAGGCAAGGCGTTGTGGCAGAGCAGCCTGTTGCTCAACGAGGCGCTGGGCTTGTTGATCTATCCCCTGGTCTACGGTCAACCGTAGCCCGGATAAGCGCAGCGCCATCCGGGGGGGCAATCCCGGATTGCGCCAAGGCTTATCCGGGCTTAGAAAGCAGGCAGCGTGTCCAATTGGCAGCTACAACGTCCTGGCCATGCGTCCGGCCAGCAGCGCCCAGGCCAGCAGCAGGGCGCAGAGGATCAGCAGCGGCCAGCCGCGCCAGTACAAATAAGGCGTCAGCTGCTGCATGGGCACCACCTCGCCATAGAGCACGCCTTGTTCGAACTGCGGCAGTTGCTCGGTGATCCGGCCGAAGGGGTCGATCAGCACGGTCATGCCGTTGTTGGTCGCGCGGATCATCCAGCGTCCGGCTTCGAGGGCGCGCATCTGGGCCATCTGCAGGTGCTGCAGCGGGCCGATCGAGCTGCCGAACCAGGCGTCGTTGCTCACCGTCAGCAGCAGTTCGCTGTGTGCGGCGAGCCCGGCGGCAAACTCCGGATAGACCACTTCGTAGCAGATGAAGGTGGCGATCTTGTAGCCCTTGGCCTGCAGCAGCGGCTGCTCGGCCGAACCGCGGGCGAAGTCCGACATCGGCAGGTCGAAGAAGGCGATCAGCCCGCGCAGCACTTCCTGCAGGGGGACGTACTCGCCGAAGGGCACCAGCTTCTGCTTGAGGTAGTCGCCTTCGCCCTGGCCGATCACGCTGACGGCGTTGTAGTAGCGCTGCTCGCCGCGCGCGTTGGCCTGGCGGATCGGCACGCCGGTGATCAGTGCGGCCTGGCGTTCGCTGGCGAAGCGATGCATGACCTGGAGGTAGCCGGCGGCCTGCGCCTTGAGTACCGGCACCGCGGTCTCCGGCCAGATGATCAGGTCGGTCGGTTCGGCGCCGAAGCTCAGGTCGCGGTACAGCGCCAGCTGGGCGTTGAGTTGGGCCGGATCCCACTTCAGGTTCTGCTCGACGTTGCCTTGCATGGCCGCGACCCTGAGCGGTTCGCCGGCAGGAAGAGTCCAGGCGTGCCCCTTGAGTGCGAGGCCGGCGACCCAGGGGCCGGCCAGCAGCACCATGGCGGTGGCAAGAAAGGCCTTGCGCGCGCGCAGTTGCGCCAGGTTGACCAGCAGCGCGGCGCTCAAGGCCAGGACGAAGGACAGCAGCCATACCCCGCCGACAGGCGCGAGTCCGGCCAAAGGGCCGTCGAGCTGGCTGTAACCGGCGTAGAGCCAGGGGAAGCCGGTGAGAAACCAGCTGCGAAAGGCTTCCTGGGCCAGCCACAGGGCGGCGAAGGCCAGGGCGTCGGCCAGTGGCGCTTCGCTGCGGCGCAGCCAGCGTGCCCACAGCCAGGCGGCCAGGGCCAGCAGCAGGCCCAGGCCGGCGACGAAGCCGAGGGTGAGGAAAGCCGCCAGGGCCGGCGAGGCGGCGCCGTAGTCGTGGATGCTGACGTAGACCCAGCTGGTGCCGGCGGCGAACAGGCCGAAACCGTAGTACCAGCCGCGCCACGCCGCCTGGCGTGGGTTGAGGTCGCGCAGGCCGAGATAAAACAGGGCAATCGAGAGCAGTGCCAGCGGCCACAGGTCGAACGGTGCCAGCGCCAGCGGGGTGATGGCCCCGGCCATCAGGGCAGTCAGGTTGCCCGGCCAGCCGGGGCGAGTTATCCAGTGCATTGCCTGCAGATCCTTGGATTGGGGGCGCAAGAGTAGAGCGGAATGCGGGGAGGGGGAAGGCTTGTTGGGGGGCATGGGGAATGAGGAATGGGGAATGAGATAGTCTGCTCCCCGTTCCCTATTCCCGCTCCCCACGGATCGGCCGCGCTCAGCGCACCAGCGGGGTCAGGCGCAGCAGGTGAATGCGTCGGCTGTCGGCGTTGAGTACGCGGAAGCGGAACTCGCCGATCTCGGTCACCTCGTTGCGCTTGGGCAGGTGGCCGAAGGCGCTCATCACCAGGCCGCCGACGGTGTCGAATTCGTCATCGGAAAATTCGGTGTCGAACGACTCGTTGAAGCTGTCGATCGGGGTCAGTGCCTTGACCAGGAAGTCGCCGCTGGGCAGCGGTTTGACGTAGCTGTCTTCCTCGACATCGTGCTCGTCCTCGATGTCGCCGACGATCTGCTCGAGCACGTCTTCGATGGTCACCAGGCCGGCCACGCCGCCGTATTCGTCGATCACCACGGCCATGTGGTTGTGGTTGGCGCGGAACTCGCGCAGCAGCACGTTGAGGCGCTTGGACTCGGGGACGAAGGTCGCCGGGCGCAGTACATCCTTGATATTGAAATTCGGCTGCTGATCCAGCAACACCAGCGGCAGCAGATCCTTGGCCAGGAGGATGCCGATCACGTCATCCAGGCTCTCGCCCACCACCGGATAGCGCGAGTGGGCGGCTTCGATGATCGAGGGCAAAAACTCCTTGGGCGTCTGGTTGGCCTTGATGCTGATCATCTGCGAGCGCGGGACCATGATGTCGCGCACCTGCAGGTCGGCGACCTGGATGGCGCCTTCGACAATGGCCAGCGCTTCGCTGTCGAGCAGCTTGTTCTGGTGCGCTTCGCGCAGTACTTCCAGCAGTTCCTGGCGGTTTTTCGGCTCATGAGCAAAAGCCTGGGTCAGTTTGTTCAACCAGGACTTCGGCTCGTTGCTCGATCGGTCTTCGCTCATGGGGGGTTACTCGGGATCCTTGCTGATGGGCAATAAATTGCTATTTGTCGTCGGCGTAGGGGTCGGGATGACCCAGCTCGGCGAGCAGTGTGCGTTCCAGCGCTTCCATTTCCTCGGCTTCGGCATCGTCGATGTGGTCGTAGCCGAGCAGGTGCAGGCAGCCATGGATCACCAGGTGCGCCCAGTGCGCCTCCGGGGTTTTTTCCTGTTCGAGCGCCTCGCGCTCGACCACCGGCACGCAGATCACCAGATCGCCGAGCAGGGGGATATCCAATAATTCATCGGGTACGTCGGCGGGGAAGGACAGCACGTTGGTGGCGTAGTCGCGCTGGCGATAAGTGTGGTTGAGTTCGCGGCCTTCGCTTTCGTCGACCAGGCGGATGGTCAGCTCGGAATCGGCCGTGCGCTGGCGCAGGGCGATTTCGCACCAGCTGCGAAACTGCGCCTCGCTGGGTAAGTCGGCAGCCTGGGTGGCGACCTGCAGGTCCAGTTCAAGCATTGCCGTTGTCCTGCTCGTCGATCAGCTTGCCGTGAACCCGGTTGTCGTAACGCTCATAGGCCTCGACGATGCGCTGCACCAGGGGGTGGCGCACCACGTCCTTGGGCTTGAAGTGGGTGAAGCTGATGCCCGGCACGTCGCGCAGCACGTCGATCACATGGGTCAGGCCGCTCTTGGTGCCGCGCGGCAGGTCGACCTGGGTGATGTCGCCGGTGATCACCGCGGTGGAGCCGAAGCCGATGCGGGTGAGGAACATCTTCATCTGCTCGAGGGTGGTGTTCTGGCTCTCGTCGAGGATGATGAAGCTGTTGTTCAGGGTGCGTCCGCGCATGTAGGCCAGGGGCGCGACCTCGATCACCTGCTTTTCGATCAGCTTGGCCACCTGTTCGAAACCGAGCATCTCGTAGAGCGCGTCGTACAGCGGGCGCAGGTAGGGGTCGATCTTCTGCGCCAGGTCGCCGGGCAGGAAGCCGAGCTTCTCGCCGGCTTCCACTGCCGGACGCACCAGCAGGATGCGGCGGATCTGCTCGCGTTCCAGGGCGTCCACCGCGCAGGCCACCGCCAGGTAGGTCTTGCCGGTGCCGGCCGGGCCGACGCCGAAGTTGATGTCGTGTTCGAGAATGGCTTTGACGTAGCGCTGCTGGTTGACCCCGCGCGGACGAATCATGCCCTTGCGGGTGCGCAGGGCAATGCTGCTCTCGGCGCCGGGGTTGGCCAGCTCCTCGATGCCGGACTCCTGCAGGAACAGGTGGACCATGTCCGGCGACAGCTCCGTGCTCTTGGTTTCGCGGTAGAGGCGGCGCAGCAGTTGTTCGGCGGAGTTGGTCTGCTCCGGCGCGCCGATCAGCTCGAACTGGTTGCCGCGGTTGCGGATCTCGATGGCCAGGCGCGTCTCGATCAGACGCAGGTGTTCGTCGAATTGCCCGCAGAGACTGGCAAAGCGGCGAGCTTCAAAGGGCTCGAGGATAAAGCGATGAGGTTCTATGGGTGCGTTCAAGGTCGTTTGGTGGCCGCCAGTCGGCTGGGGTAGTGAAATGAAGAATACCGCTAGCGGTGCGCGCGGGAAAGCTCGGACTGCTGCGACTTTAGCATCGCTTGCTGTGGGCTCGGGTTGCGCCTGGAATGGGCGCAGCCCCGCCGTGTGTGGCGGGGCTGTTCACTCGTCGAGCAGGCTGCCGCGTAGCGAGTTGGGCAGGGCGTCGTCGATACGCACGTCGACGAACTGGCCAATCAGGCGCGGGTTGTCGCTGCGGAAGTTGACCACCCGGTTGCTCTCGGTGCGGCCCTGGAGCATGCCGGGATCCTTCTTCGAGTAATCGCTGACCAGGATGCGCTGCAGCGTGCCGACCATGCGTCGGCTGTTTTCCGCGCCTTGCTGGCTGATGCGCTGCTGCAGGATCGCCAGGCGCTGCTTCTTCAGCTCCTCCGGGGTGTCGTCGGCCAGGTCCGCCGCCGGGGTGCCGGGGCGCGCGCTATAGACGAAGGAGTAGGAGAAGTCGAAGCCGACCTCCTCGATCAGTTTCATGGTCTGCTCGAAGTCTTTCTCGGTTTCGCCAGGGAAGCCGATGATGAAGTCGGTGCTGATCAGGATGTCCGGCACCGCGGCGCGCAGCTTGCGGATGCGCGACTTGTACTCGAGTGCGGTGTGGCCCCGCTTCATCGCCGCGAGGATGCGATCGGAGCCCGACTGCACCGGCAGGTGCAGGTATTTGACCAGCTCGGGGATCTCGGCATGGGCCTGGATCAGCGCGTCGGAGAACTCCAGCGGGTGGCTAGTGGTGTAGCGGATGCGGTCGATGCCGTCGATGGCGGCCACGGCATAGAGCAATTCGGCGAAATCGGCGAGCTGACCCTCTGCGGTGGCGCCGCGGTAGCCGTTGACGTTCTGGCCGAGCAGGGTGACTTCGCGCACGCCGTTTTCGGCCAGGTGCAGCACTTCGCTCAGCACATCGGCCAGTGGTCGGCTGACCTCCTCGCCGCGGGTGTAGGGCACCACGCAGAAGGTGCAGTACTTGCTGCAACCTTCCATCACCGACACGTAAGCGCTCGGGCCGTCGATGCGGGGCTCGGGCAAGTGGTCGAACTTTTCGATTTCCGGGAACGAGACGTCGACTTGCGGCAGCTTGCTGATGCGCGCGGCGTCGATCATTTCCGGCAGGCGGTGCAGGGTCTGCGGGCCGAAGACCACGTCGACATAGGGCGCGCGGTCGCGGATCGCCGCGCCTTCCTGGCTGGCCACGCAGCCGCCGACGCCAATCACCAGCTCCGGGTTGGCCAGCTTCAACTCGCGCCAGCGACCCAGCTGGGAGAACACCTTATCCTGGGCCCTTTCGCGAATCGAGCAGGTATTGAGCAGGATCACGTCGGCATCTTCGGCGCGTTCGGTTACTTCCAGGGCTTGATGTTCGCCCAGCAGGTCGACCATGCGCGAGCTGTCGTACTCGTTCATCTGGCAGCCGTGGGTTTCGATATAAAGCTTCTTGGTCATGCGCGCTCAAAAGGGTGACTCGAAGGACCGCGCATTATAGTGGCCGAACGGCTGGGTTCCTAGCCGCCTGTCGGACTTAACCGTCCGTAGTAGGACAGCGTTAAGTCTGACAGGCTGCTGGCATTGCCTGCCCGGTGGCTGTGCTATGATTTGCGCCCTCTAATTCCCCCTTCAGTCCAGGCTCCCAGCCATGAGCAAGCGCGAACCCATCTATAAGGTGATTTTCCTCAACCAGGGCCAGGTGTACGAAATGTACGCCAAGCAGATCTTTCAGAGCGATCTGTGGGGCTTTCTGGAGGTGGAGGAGTTCGTCTTCGGCGAGCGCACCCAGGTGGTGGTCGATCCCAGCGAAGAAAAGCTCAAGGCCCAGTTCGACGGCGTGGTGCGCAGCTTCCTGCCCATGCACGCGATCATTCGCATCGACGAAGTCGAGCGCCTGGGTACGCCGAAGATCAGCGAGGCCAAGGGGGGCGGCAACGTCATGCCATTTCCCATGCCGATGCCGGACAAGTAGCGGTTTGGCTGGTTTGTGGTCGTAGGGTGGATGTCGCTTTTTACATCCACCGTTCTGCGTCAGTGCGCTGCTTAAAGCCGCGCGGTGGAAAACGCTTCGCGGTTTTCCACGGGGTGGCCATCCACCCTACGGCAGCGGCGCGAACGGCGATTGGCTGTCGGCGGCCTGCAGTTCGAGCAGGTAGTTGCGGAATATTTCGCCAAGTACCTGGCTGGCGATTTCCAGTTCCTCGCGCTGCATGCGCTCGGAAACCAGGTCGGCGCTGTCCATGGCTTCATCCGAGCCATTCACCGCCGCCATCTTCAGCACTATATAGGCCTGCACGTTGTTCGCCGGTACGCCTTCGCCGCGGAAGAACATCATGCCCAGGCGGTATTGCGCCTGGGCATGGCCCTGCAGCGAGGCCTGTTCGAACCAGTTGAGTGCTTGCGCCAGGTCGCGCGGCGTGCGCTTACCGTCGTAATAGAATTCGCCCAGCTCGTATTCGGCTTGCGGGTCGCCGTTGTGCGCCGCTTGCTGGCAGGCGGCCAGTGCGTCGGGCAGGTCTTCGCTCGAGGTGTTCAGCGAGCAGCTGCCGGTTGCGGGGACCAGCAGGGTGTTGCCGCCTGCGAACGCCAACAGCGGCAGAAGAAGCAGCAGGCAGCCCAGCGATAGGGTGCGGCCGGTGCAAGTCATGGAAATCCGTGTGCCTCAGGAAGCCGTACGGGCCTAGCGCCCGGCCGACAAGGTGCGTCGGCGTTGGCATTATGAAATAAGCGGGGGCGTTCTTACAAAGTCTTTACGGGGTTTTCTCGATTGGCGCAAGCCGCGGCGCTGCCCGGCAGGCTCAGCAGCAGCCAGGCCAGCAGCGGGTAGGCCGGGGTCAGCAGGGTCTGCAGCAGGTCGATGCGGCGCAAAGGGCCGATAAAGCCGTCGCCGCCGACAGCCAGGTCGGCCAGCAAAAGCAGGCCGGCAACCGCCATTGCGGCGCATGCCGGTGTGCGCCGCGGCCACTGGATGGCGCCGGCATAGACGATCAGCAGCAGGCTCGCCAGGTTGAGCAGCAGCTGGTAGTCATCCAGCAGGTTCATCTGCCGGAACAGCTCGAAGAAGGCGCACAGCCCCAGCACCACGCGGCCCCAGTTCGGCCGGCTCCAGGCCCAGCCGCGGCCCATTGCCAGCGCGGCCGCGCCAAGCAGCGGCAGGCCGAGGAAGCTGCTGGCCTGGCTCAGCCACAGGTGGGCGGCCTGCCAGTCCGGGTCGCCGGCATGACCCGTGACTCCGGCGGAGGCAGCCGCGGCCGCCAGGAGAAAGCCGAGCAGGGCGCAGAACAGCGCCGGCTGATCGGCTTCGCCGTAGCGCTTGCGCGCCTTGCCGATGGCGACGGCGCAGGCCAGGCAGGCCAGCGCCAGGATGCCGCCGGTCAGGGCGGTGCCGTACTGCATCAGCTTTTTTTCAGCTCGGCGAAGGCGCGCTCGGCCGCGTCCAGGGTGATCGCAAGCTCCGTCTGGCCGTGGGCGATGGAGGTGAAGCCGGCTTCGAAGGCGCTGGGGGCCAGGTAGACGCCGCCGTCCAGCATCAGGTGGAAGAAGCGCTTGAAGCGCTCGGCATCGCTGCTCATGACGTCGTCGAAGGTGACGATGTCGTCGGCGCCGCTGAAGTACAGGCCGAACATGCCGCCGGCCTGGGTGGTGACGAAGGGGATGCCGGCGGCATCGGCGCGATCCTGCAGGCCCTGCAGCATGCAGGCGGTGTAGTCGCTCAGCTCGGCATGGAAGCCGGGGCGGCTGATCAGCTTCAGGGTGGTCAGGCCGGCGGCCATGGCCAGCGGGTTGCCGGACAGGGTGCCGGCCTGGTAGACCGGGCCGAGCGGGGCGATGCAGGACATGATCGCGCGCTTGCCGCCGAAGCAGCCGACCGGCATGCCGCCGCCGATGATCTTGCCGAAGGTGGTCAGGTCCGGGGTCACGCCGTAATGCGCCTGGGCTCCGCCGAGGGCGACGCGGAAACCGGTCATCACTTCGTCGAAGATCAGCACCACGCCATGCTGGTCGCACTGTTCGCGCAGGCCCTGGAGAAAGCCCGGCGCCGGCGG
>RCUR01001012.1_pt1 | contig 10074 bp, 11 predicted proteins | sample 2166151 | NCBI WGS metagenome assembly RCUR01 (sample SAMN09932785, study PRJNA488358) | compost metagenome | isolation source: compost soil in an enriched community | place: Germany: Experimental Botanical Garden
GGCTACTACCCTGCGAAGTAATCACCCCCTCGGCGCTGGTCACCCGTGAATCCAATGCACTGACCGCCGAGGCGTCCGCCTTGCCGGGCAGTGCGTTTTGCAGGCCTGTGATAGCGGTACCCTGTGAGGTGTTAACCCCCTCAGCTGCAGTCACTCGGGTCGTTAGCGCAGTCACGGCCGAGGCGTCAGCCTTGCCGGTCAGCGTCGATGACACCGTGTCGATGCGCGAGCCTAGTGCCGTGTCAGCATTTGCTCGAGCCGTGGCTTCGCCAGTCACCGCGGCGCTCGCACTATTCCTGTCAGTGGTTGCGGTTGCCACGACTGTATCGATGCGAGTGCCCAGCGCACTATCTGCGCTGGTTCTGGCCGTGATTTCGGTGCCGATAGCCGCCAGATTGCTAGCCGTGCTGGCAGCGACGGTGTCAATGCGAGTCCCGAGCGCTGAGTCGGCATTGGTCCGGGCGGTGATTTCGGTCTGGATAGCTGCGGCATTGCTGCCAGTGGATGCCGTGACCGTATCGATGCGAGTGCTTAGGGCTGAGTCAGCCGAGGAGCGCGTGTTCGCCTCGCTAGTTATTGCTGCGGCACGCGCCTGAGCCTCGGCAAGAACTGCGGCCGCCCGATCTGTAGCTTCCTGGGTGATTTTGCCGGCGTTCGCCAGATCTTCAGCAGCCCGAGCTTGCGCCTCGGCCAGTACCGCAGCTGCCCGGTCTGTGACTTCCTTGGTGATGGCGTTAGCGTTCACCAGGTCAGCAGCTGCGCGAGCCACAGCTTCCGACGCGACCTTTTGCGCAACAGAACCGGCCAGCGTTGGCGGCCCATCGATCAGCTCGATACGCTCAAGCAGGGTTTGGCCTAGTTCGGTCTCGCTGATTTGGCCAGCAATCTGATCAAGGATCGGCCCAGCATCTGCACTGGCTTGGCCCATCACTCCATTGCCGACGGGATAGAATGGGCCGATGTTCCCTGTCCGGTCCACCAAACGCGCCCAGAAGAAGAACGAGGCGCCCGCCAGCAGGCTTTGCATGGAGTAGTCGCTTTGCGGGTAAGCCAGATCTGCCAGCTTGGTAGCTGCGGCCAGGTTGTTGGCCGGGCCATACCAGATTTCCGTGCGTTGGGTGTCCTCGGCTCCAGCGGGGAAACCCCACTTGAGGCCAATGCCGAACAACAGCGAGGTGGCGGTGAGGAACAACACCGCCGGCGGCAAGCCACTTTTCCCTTTGAGGTTGGTCAGGATCGAGTTGCGCCAGATCGACGAGATGTCGAAAGCACTTACGGCACGAACGCGGGCCACATAGGCGCCAGCATAGATGCCGGTAACGTCGACGCTTGTCATTCCGGTGCGTTGCAGTTTGATCCAGTTACCGCTGTCCTTGCGCCACTCCACGTCATAGCCGACCGCACCGGGCACCGCCGGCCAGTTGATCGTCATGGTGGCGACGGCGATGCCCTGGGAGACAACCGAACTCGATGTGAGCGTGACGCTGGCCGGCGCCGGTACCACGGTGATCGGAATCACGCTGATTGGTCGCTCTTCCAGACGGGCGCCGGTGTCGATGTGCGCGAACTTGCTCGGGTCGTACTGAACGGCCGAGATTTCGAATACACCCGGCTCCGGCCGCGACACAGCCGTCACCCGGTACAGCGGCACAGCCAGGTCATCCGCGTCGAGCGCCCAGACAAGTTCGCGCTCTGGCACTGCCGAATAAGCGACAGTGACAGTCACCGCGCGCCCCGCTACGGACTGCACAGTGCGCCCTTCGCACTTGCCGTTGGGCAAGTTCAGGATCAGCCGGTCGCCGGCCTTGGCTTGAGTGTCGCGGTCCAGGGTGATGGTGCGACCAGCAACTGCGGAGATTCGCCCGCCGATTGCGCGGCCCGCCAGCAGCTCGTCGGCCACCGGGATGACGTACCCAGGCAGTGGGATGCGACCATCGAGACCCACCTTAAAACTGACGGCCCGGTCTTTGGCGTTGGTCAGCAATGCCCACTTACCGCGGCGTTGTGCCTCCGACTCGCGGGTGCAGCCAATGGCGCTGATCTCCAGTGGGTTGTCGCCGTAACGCCGTTGCAGCTTCGGATCGTTCACCGAGGTGACGTCGGTGTCGTAGTTGTTCGCCGGGTTGTCGTAGCTGATCAGGGCTCGACTGTACCGGGTGCGCTCCGACGCGCTCGAGTAGGTGAACTTGCCATCGATGACGTTCGCCCGGGTGTAGGCGAAGTCGAAATCAGTAGCCCGCGGCATGTCGGACAGGCTGAACAGTTGGCCTTGCGCCCAGTAGGTCATGCCGCGATAAATCGCCGAAATATCTCGCAGCAGCGACCAGGCATCGGCCTTGCCCTGCAGGTTGAGGTTGCAGATGAAACGCGGCTCTTGTCCGCCCTTTCCGTCTGGCACCAGCTGATCGCAATACTGAGCGATCCGGTACAACTCCCATTTGTCGACCTGCCAAGGCTTGATCCGGCGGCCAAGCCCGAAGCGGTCACTGACCGTAATACCGTAGGTCACCCACGCAGGGTTATCGGTCCATGCCTGCTTGAAGGTTCCGTCCCAAATGCCGGTATAGGAGCGGGTTTCAGAATCGTAATTGCTGGGCACCTGCCATTTTCGGGCGCGGCAGTCGACGGTCACAGCAGGGATGTTGCGGAACTGCTCGGCCGAAAACTCGATGTAGAGCAGTGCTGTGTTCGGATAGCCCAGCTTCGCGTCGATGACTTCAGTGAAGCCTGCGATCTGCATGGAGTCAGCGATTTTGTTGTTGTTCTGGTTCAGGGTCACTCGGGTGACACGAATCAGCCAGCCGCTGTTCGCCACCGGCAGATCAATACGGCGAGTGCGCTCGTAGGTGCTGGTGGTCTTACCGTCGACAGCCTCGCTCAGCACTTGCTGATAGGCGCCGCCATCGGTGGCCAGCTCAACCTTGTACTCGATCCGGTAGCCGTTCACATTGCCACTGGCATCGACAGATTGCAGGGCGGGCCAGGCGAAGCGCAGGCGCACGGCCGACAGGTCGGTATTGCTGATTGCTCGCACATAGGGCGTACCGCTGCGCAGCTCGATGCCGAGTGAGGTTTCGTTCTCGATCGACGGAATGCCTTGGATGTAGCCCTGTTCGACGGAGCCACTGCGGTACTCCCACTTCACGTTCGGGAAGTTCATGTTGCCCTGGGGATCTTGCAGGGGCGTGTTGTCGAGATAGATGTCCTTGGCGGTCGGAATGCCAGCGAACTCACCTTCTCCCATGGCGATAAGGATCTTGGCCATGGCCACCGAGCGCAGGCTATCCGGCGCCTCGGTCGGGGTCTTTGGCTTATCCGATCCGCCCTTGGCGCCGAAAATTTCAACCTGCTGTACTGCGCCCATGCGTTTCTCCAGGCAATAAAAAACCGCCTCATGGGCGGCTGCGGTATTCGACGGTTCGGCTACATCTGGTCTTCGGCGTAGATCGCGGCACTGATGATCGCCCCACCCCATCGGCGCCTGCCGATGCAAAGCGGGACCGGGTTTCCGGATGCAGTGGTGTTCTTGGCGCTGCCGAAGGCGTAGCCGGGTGTGTTCTCGGGAGCGGCGCTGGTCTTGAGGCCTTTGGCTTGTGGGCTGAGAAGCTGGATTACGCCACCAGCAGTAAACGCAATACCACCAGAAATCAACGCCGCTCCAAGGGGGGCTGCCGAACCGAATGACATCCCAGTGACCGCGATGCCTGCAACAATCATTACCGCACCAACAATCGTCGACAGCACGCCAGCTCGCTTGCTACCTGTAATAACAGGTGCAATTCGAATGTCTCCCAGGCCGCTGTAACCCAACTCCTTTTCCTCAATATTCTTCAAGCCTCGAAAAATCGCGAACTCTATCCCCTTGGAATTTGCGTTAGAGATGAATCGCTCGAACCCGGGTATTTGAACGCAAAGTGCTTTGACCGCCTCAGCGGGTGACCGCACGGATAGTTTGAACTCTCTTCCGAACTGTCGCAGGGCTCCGTAAAGCTTGATCGTTGTAAGAGGCTGATACCCAATAGCGGACGCCGACATATCTTTCTCCAGGTAATAAAAAACCGCCCGAAGGCGGCTTGGCTTTTCTTTACAGCTTCAAATGCATGCTCTGGCCGCGTCCTTCCAGCCACTGGTCCCGGCCCAGTCCATCGGGAGAAAAACGCGGACCGAAGAACCAGTGTTCACCTGGTCAACAACTGCCAACGCAACAACGCCTGAATAAGTCGCTGATGCAGCGATTTTGTATCCAGACTCTGTTTCGATGGAACTGGTTGATGGGTTGAATGCTTGCCATTTTGGCGCAAGGCAGCGAGCAAACTGCTGTGGTGACTTTTTTGACTGACTCGAAAAAGCCGGCGCGTCCTGCTCAAGGCCTGAAGTCGAACACCCCGCCAACAACGCTACCGCCAATGCAGCTATAAAAATCCTCATCTCGTTCCCTCTTTAGTCTGGAGGATCAAGGCAACTCAATGCCCAGCCGCTCTTTGAAAATCTGCTTCCCATATGCCTTGCCAAGCTCAACAAGCATCCCCAAGCCAGCGCCGCCAACTTTTTCCGCCCCCTCCTTGGTTCGCCTCCATACCTCGCCATCTCGGACGGTTTCGAGGAACTCATGTCCCTGATAAGTGAGTCGCTTTGGCTGCCACTCGAAATGGTTCAGGCCTCCCAAGCTAATGCCGGAAAGCAGGCCAGCCTCATCCAGAAGCATGACGTGATAGGAGACGTCTTTATCGGCACGACCTTCAACTTTTAATGTCATCCATCCTTGGGCCTCGTTATGGGCTTCTACGGCAAGGAGGATTTCGCGGACCAGCTCTTTATCAAGTTTCATCATGAATTCCTTGGGAGGCAGGCCAGAATGGTAGCACCAGCCAAGGCCACACAGCACTCCGGAACTGGCCAAGTATCCAGCTTGGATGTAACGCCAGTAACGCTCTGCTGCACACCGGTAGTAGCCTCCTGCCTTTACGCAACGGATACCCCCCAGTCCTTTACCTGCAAGCCCAAGGACTGGGATGCGCCATTTTTCGGCGCGGATAATGCAAGGATGCGAACGATGGTCTCACTCAAAAAAAACCTTTCCAAAGGCCTCATAGCGGTAGTCGCTGCGGTTAGCGGCGCTTGCCTTGAAGCCACAACCGACATAATCAAGAAGAACTTCGAGCCCGCGCTTATTGGCACCAGGAACACATTTGAGGACTGGTTAGATCCGCTTCCGTCTGATGCACTGATCGGCATTACTCTAGAGACGTACATGCCTTCTGCATCGGGCGATGAGCCATCGGCAGAAGCCGTATCGGCAACAATCCCGGCTAAGAGCTGCCGCAAACCCGACGGGCACGACATCATTCGTACCTTTGATGATTCGCCGAACGGGCACCGCACGAATGCAGTGATGATGATTCACTGCAGACCATCTGGACGAGTCTCTATAAGCCTCGCCCCGCAGAGCGGTGAGATCGTCCAAGTCTATGAAGGGCGCTTCAAGGATGGTGACAAAGCGGGCTTTCCAGGTGTGCCTGGCAGCTACTACGCCGGCATCTTGATTATGCATCGACTAGATGCAGTGGAACCGAGCGGCCCTTGGGTTCCAGTCAATGAATGTCAAATCGACAACAGCTGCGACTCCAAAGACTTCTCCATAAATTAGAGCCCTGCCACGCGCCTTTGCTGTCAGCCAGAAACGAAAAAGCCCAGCAGGTGGGCTGGGCTTTCAACATACTAACGCTTTATCACTTCTGTATGACGAGCTCTCTAAACCTACTCCGGGCCAAGCCCTTCTCTGCCTGGGTGAGATCTCTGCCGATAGAGTCCCGGCTTTTTCCGAGCAATCTTCCGTCAAACTCACGAGGAACGCTATTACTGCTCTTAAGTAGTTCTTTGAGAGCGGTTAGGTCGTTCAAAACTAACGAATTAACAACCGCTGCTACGGTCTGCTCCAAGCGAGCAGAAACCTCTTCAGCACTTAGTTCTACTACCTCAGGGGCAGGAATTGCATCGCCGCCGACTTGAGGGGGATCAATGATCTCTGGTTCAGCAACTGCTTGGCGAACACTCAAAAACGAGTTGATAATCGCCGGAGCCCACTCAACATGGGTATCAGCTTCTTGGATCAGACTCGTCGATTGATTGGCCTTTCCTTGGGTATTTGAGATTCCGATGAGATGAACTCTAACTCCATAGGTTTGAGCGAACTGAACTCCTACCCGTACATCTTCATCACCGGAAACAAGAACGGCATCAGCAATCGCGTGATTTCTTGCAAGCTCAATCATATCGGTCACGATCATCGAATCGACCCCCTTTTGCTCACCGTTACCGTTGAGGGTCCCCATTCGTACCTTTACGTTATTGCTTCTAGCCAAGGTACGCTGATCCAGCGTAGGGCCGCGATGACCAATGGCGTCGTACCAATAAATTCGTAGGAGAGGTGTACCGCCAGATAGCTCTTCAGCCGCTTGGATAAGCTGGGTGATGACCGATTGCTCATTTAGAGACAGATCTTGACGCCTAACGACATTTCCCGTGATAGCCATTGAGCCCTGTGCAAAAAGGTATCCAGCGTCAACAAAAATGCCCAAGCGATTCATTTTCAGTCCCTAGAAAGTATTAAGGGCCCCATAAGGGACCCTTTGTATGTCGCACAACGGCCGGTAAAAGTAGTGGCCGCTGCTCAGACGAGCGAACTATAGGTGCAGTTGACACACCCGTCAACACGAACGGACACGTTCCAACACGAAAGCCAGCGAAAGGAAACGAAAGCCGACGAAGAGATCTCCGTTTGTTCAACCGCAAAGCCACCGAATAATTTGTACACCAAAACTGCCTGTACGTATCCCCAGTAACGCCCAATTGCCATCCGATAGTAGCCTCCTGCCTTCATGCATCGGATTCCCCAGTCTTTTGCCTGCAAGCCCAAGGACTGGGATTGCGCCAATTTCGGCGCGGACAACGCAAGGAGAGTGAAATGAGCGATGACGTACAAGATGTTCTGAATTACACCGGTTCCTCGATCATTACCTTGAACTGCATTCTTTCAGGTCTGGCTAGTCAGCTAAAAGCGACTCAAGGCACGGCGGCAATTGAGGCAGCTCAAGATTTCGCCCTGAATGTGGCTAACGCTTATCCGGCTACACCCGATATCGCTCCAGACGTGGACGCGATCACTCACTTCTTCAACGCCCACAAATAGGATCAAGACCGAAGGCCTGCTCCAACCTTGAAAGTCGGCGCTCAAGCAGGTCGGCTTTCTCTTGAGACACCTTGCCAAGATCTTCTAGCAGCCCCCGCCCGACTCCAGCGAATCTACCGGCATCCACAATACACGCGCCCTTGATGGTGAATTTGTCATCCGCAATTTCGTATGGCGAGTTCATACTTTCTCCCCCGGCCCGGCCGCATCATGTGATTGGTGTGCATCTTTGTGCCTGAGGATCAGGCGTGTTCGATCCAGCCATGGCCCGCCGAAAACAATGACCTCCGACGGCCTGCCGTAAAGGTGGTGCAACAGGAAAGGCCCAGGCCCGAAGCTCGCGGCATCCTCATCGGGTAACGACGGATCGCTGCCGAGGAAAATTCCGGCATGGTTCGGGTGAACCGTCCGCCCCACTTCCATCACGATCATGTCACCACGCTGCGGCTGGTCGACCCGATAGAAGCCGGCAGCCTCGTAATTGGCTTCGTACAGGCTGGTGTTGTCTTTACTCTCCCACCAGCCATCGGCGCGCTTGAAGGCCTCGAACTCAAGCCCCAGTTCGCGTTTGTACCAGTCGGCGCAGACCTGCCAGCAGTCCCAAGCACCGTGTACAAATGGCCGCTTCAGCAGAGGCACCTCGCCGCTCGGTGTGATGGTGCGCAGATCACCTTCCGGCCAGCTCAGGATGTGCCAGGGCAGCGCCGTCGCTTCGCACATGGCTAGGTCGCGTGGAGATGGCCGACTGGAGGCGTCCGGGTGCGAGTGAACTATGCCAATCACCTCGCCCAAATCTTCCGCTGCAGCGTAGTTCTCCGGATCGATCCGAAACTCCTCACCAGGATCGGCCGCAATGTTCCGACACGGGAAGTACTGCTGCTTTCGCCCAACCGCCAGCAGCAGCCCGCAGCACTCTTTCGGGTATTCAGCGGCGGCGTGTGCCTGGATCGCGCTCTGGATGTGCTTGCGCATGGTCAGCTCCGGGCGATCAGGGAAACAGCGGGAAAGCCGCCGTGTGGAAGTTGGTTGTTGTCGCCGAAACGCAATTTGCAGGACTTGAGCCCGCCTTTGCACTCGTCCTTGCTCGGGTCGTCGGTCGGGTTGTCGTCATCGTCGAACATGGCGCCGCCGGTGTAGCCGCAGTTCGGCCCGCGGTATCCGCCAGTCATGGCCCAGTGGCAAAAGGTGGTCATTTGGCGCCCGGGCAGCCCGTGATTGTCGATCTCGCCCGGGGATGAAAGCTCCCACTGCACGGCCTCGCCGTCCTCACCGGTTTTCTGGTCGATGTACCAGATTTCCAGCGCCTCTTGCGTTGGGTCGGCAATCGGGTTGCCATCCTGGAAGTTCACCGCGTCCAGGTACTGCGCCATGGTCTCGCGCACGGTCAGCTGAAACTTGAGCAGATCGTCGAACGCCAGGCACAACGCCGTGATTCGTCCATTGACGTTGCCAGCGCTAAATACGGGTCGAGTTGCGCTGCCGTTGCTGTCTGCGCCGATGCCTTCAATCTGCACCGGCCAGGCCGCGTATTCGTTGCCCTGCCACCAGATCGACTTCGCCGGCAGTGCATCGACTGAGCCCTCGTAGGCCAGCAGTTCGGCAGGCGTGTGTGGGATCGCGTGACCGTGGAAGCGCAACACGTCAGCGCCGTATTCAGTGCCGTCAATTTCAAACAGACGCACTTCCCCGCCGGGCTCCAGCTTCTGGATGTCCGCTATCAGTGCCATGTGGCAGTTCCTTATGGATGAAAGGTTTGCTCGAAGGTACCCGTCAGCGCGTAAACGTCCCCGCCTCTGTGCGCAGGCTTGTAGCCGTTGCATTTGTAAAGGCCGAGCTCGCCGAGTGGCGGCGTCCAGAGGAAGGCTTTCGCCCCTGCATGGCGGTCGAGAAAGGCGATGATCTGTTTGATCGTGTCGGCCTTGCCGGTGTAGCTGAACGGCCAGGACTGCGATTTGTTGTTGATGCCGTCCGACACCGATTGGCTGTAGCCGTCGGCGAATTGTTTGGAGCGCACGCGCTGACTGATGTCGCCTTCGGCCCCTTTTTCGATCTGCCAGGTGAATCGCTCAAGCGCCATAAATCGTCACCCTTTGATTGCTCTGGTAATGCTGCCGCCCTGCCCCAGATCCTTGCGCAGTAGCTGTCGGTACTTCTGCTCGACGAAGTCGCCAAGCTCCTTGCCGAACTGCTGAAGCGACGGATCGCTGGAGGTTGCGCTGGTGCTGCCATCGCTGGCGACATTCACTTGCACGCTGATTTGCGTAGCGCCGCCACCGCCCATGGCTTGAATGCCAGCCCCACCACCAGAGGTCAGTGGCGTGACGCTGCCGCCATTCGCGCCGGTCATAAGGAAGGATCGGCCGCCCTCGTTGTACAGCTCAGGCCCCAGCTCGTTGACCTCATACAGCGAGTTCGCCGCTACCGGGCCGCCAGCGGCTCGATAACCCGAAAAGTCGACATTGCTGTACCCAGCCTGGGTCGATCCGGCGGACGCCGGGGTGCCGCTACCACTGCCGAAGTACGCACTAGCGGCAGTACTGGCAAGACTCGAAAGGAGCCCGGAAGCCGCCTGCCTTGTCGCAATGCGCGCCATGTCGGCCAAGATCGACTTGGTGAAGTCGGAAAACGCGAACTTGCCAGATATGGCGAAATTCGCGACTGCGTCTTCCATTCCGTTGAAAGCGTTGGTGAACAGGCTTTTCGTCTGCCCGGCCACGTCACGCGCCGATTCCAGATAGTTCTGCCACGCCGACGATGCGCCAGCGCTCCAATCGCCCTGGGCGGCGGTCATATCATCGTAATTGGCCTGCACGGTGTCGTGCAGATCCTGCTGCGTGGCTTTCAGAGCGGCCAGCTTTTGTGTGTACTCGTCGAGGCTCATGCTG
>RCUR01001013.1_pt1 | contig 10072 bp, 2 predicted proteins | sample 2166151 | NCBI WGS metagenome assembly RCUR01 (sample SAMN09932785, study PRJNA488358) | compost metagenome | isolation source: compost soil in an enriched community | place: Germany: Experimental Botanical Garden
GCCAGGCCTGCGTCATGCTGCGCCAGTTCCTGGAGGAGCGCTACAAGGGCACCCGCCCCGTGCTCTGGGGGGACGCCCTGCGGGAGGCGGAATTTACCTACTGGATCTACGAAGGGCTGTTTGGCCTGGGAGAGTGGACGGCGCCCCATCTGGTGGCCGAGCCCCCCTTCCCGCTCGACACTGCGGCCAAGAGTGCCAAAGAGGACGCTAGCCAGGCCTTATCGACTCAAGGAGAGCCATCATGAAATTCGACAGTATCGTTATCGGCGGCGGCATGGCGGGCCTGTCGGCGGCGCTGCGCCTGGCCGAAGCGGGTCAGAAGACGCTGCTGATGGCCTCCGGCCAGAGCGCCTTGCACTTCTCCTCCGGCTCCATCGATCTGCTGGAGAGCGACGGGGATCCCCGCGCCGCCCTGCCCGCCTTCCTGGCCGCGCACCCCGAGCACCCCTACGGCAAGGTCGGGCTCGCCAACATAGAGGCGAGCCTCGCGGATCTGCAGCGCCACTGCGCGGAAGAGGGCCTGCCGCTGTTTCGCCAGGAGCGCAACCACCAGCGGCTGACTCCCATCGGCACCCTCAAGTCCACCTGGATCTCGCCCGCGACCTGCGCCTGCCTGACCGATGCCCCGGCCCCCGCGGCCATCCTGCTGGCCACCATGGCCGGCTTTCGCGACTTCCACCCGGCGCTGGCGGCGGCCAATCTCGCGGCCCAGCCACGTTTCGCCCATTGCCGCATCCTGACGGGCGAAATTCGCCTGCCCCAGCTGGCGGAGTTCAGCCGCAATCCCCACGAGTTTCGCTCCGCCGACATAGCGCGGTTGTTCGATAAACAGCAGCACGACAAACAGGATCTGCTGGCGGATCTGGCCCGCGAGATCGGCCGCATGGTGCAGGAGTGTGGCGAACCGGGCTGCCGTCATATCGTGCTGCCCGCCTGCCTCTCCCTCGGCCTGGTCGGCCCGCGCCTGGCGGAGCTGGAGCAGCGCACCGGCTGCACCATCAAGGAGGTGGCCACCATGCCGCCCTCCCTCATCGGCATGCGGATGCAGGAGGCGCTCAAGCGCCGCTTCATGGCGCTCGGCGGCACCTTCCTCACCAGCGAGCGGGTGCTGGGCGCTAGCTTCGACGGGGATAAGGTGATCGGGGTTCATAGCCAGAACGGCGACGATCAGCTGTTCGAGGCGGACCACTTCGTGCTCGCCTCCGGCAGCTTCTTCAGCCGCGGGCTGGAGTCCCGCCTCGGGGGCATTCGCGAGCCCATCTTCGACGCCGACGTGCTGAGCCTCCCCGAGCGCGACGCCTGGGCCGGCCGCCGCCTGTTCGACCATCACCCCTTCATGGGCTTCGGGGTCAAGACGGACGCGCAACTGCGGGTGCTGCGCGGCGGCAAGCCCCTCGTCAACCTCTATGGCGCCGGCAGCGTGCTGGCCCATTACGACCCCGTGCGAGAGGGGTCAGGATCCGGGGTCGCCGTCGCCACCGGCTGGCAGGCCGCCGGCCATATTCTGGCAGGGGTGTGAGATGCCCACCCTGCATTTCCTGACTGCGGGCAGCCCGCTGCCTGCTCGACAATCCCATTGCCGCGTCCCTTGCGCTTTCAATCCGGCCCGGGAGGAGTAAATCATGCTACTGGATCACGCCAATCAAACCTTCGATCAGTGCATCAAATGCACCGTCTGCACCGCCTACTGCCCGGTGGCCAAGGCCAATCCCGCTTACCCGGGCCCGAAACAGGCCGGTCCCGACGGGGAGCGACTGCGCATCAAGAGCCCTGAGCTGTTCGACAGCGCCCTCAAGCACTGCACCAACTGCAAACGCTGTGAGGTGGCCTGCCCAAGCGGGGTGCGCATCGGCGACATCATCGCCAAGGCCAAGCACAAGTACAGCGGCTTCAAGCCGGGGATCCGCGAGTTCGTGCTCTCCCACACCGATCTGATGGGCGGCATGTCCACCCTGATGGCGCCGGTGGTCAACTTCACCACCGGCCTCAAGCCCATGAAGCTGGTGCTGGACAAGGCGCTCGGCGTCTCCTCCCACCGCGATCTGCCCAAGTACTCCCAGGGCACCTTCCGTGGCTGGTACAAGAAGCAGAAGGCCACCCAGGCCAGCTACAAGCGCCAGATAGCCTACTTCCACGGCTGCTACGTCAACTACAACCACCCGCAGCTCGGCAAGGAGCTGGTGCAGGTGCTCAACGCCATGAACATAGGCGTGCAACTTCTGGATCGGGAGAAGTGCTGCGGCGTGCCGCTGATTGCCAACGGTTTCATGGACAAGGCCAAGCGCCAGGCCGCCTTCAACATCCAGCAGCTGGAGAACACCCTGCTCGGCAACGAGATGCCGCTGTTGGCCACCTCCTCCACCTGCGGCTTCACCCTGCGCGACGAATACCCCCACCTGCTGGAGCAGGACAACCACAAGGTGCGGGATCGCATCTCCCTGGTGACCCGCTTCCTGTGGAACGAGTTTTACCAGGGCAACAAGCCGGCCATGAAGCCGCTCAATCTGCACATCGCTTACCACACCCCCTGCCACATGGAGAAGATGGGGGGCGTCATCTACACCCTCGAATTGCTGCGCGCCATTCCCGGGGTCAAGGTGACGGTGCTGGACTCCCAGTGCTGCGGCATCGCCGGCACCTATGGCTTCAAGTCGGAGAACTACCAGACCAGCCAGGCCATAGGCGAAGGGCTCTTCGATCAGATAAACCGCCTCAAGCCTGATCTGGTCATCACCGACTGCGAGACCTGCAAGTGGCAGATCGAGATGAGCACCGCCTTCCGTTGCGAGCATCCCATTCATCTGCTGGCGCAGGCGCTGGCATAACAGGTCGCTTGGAGGATAGGCAGAGAGATAGCAAGACCAGCACGCCAAGGTGTCGCCGTGTTGGTCTCACCGACTCGCGGGCCAGGTGCAGGCCCGACGAAAGAAGCAAAACAACGCATCCACGCAGAAAAACAAAAGAGCCGGCAAGTGCCGGCTCTTTTCATACTCGCTGACGCATCAGGGATGCTGGATGATCAGGCTGTGGTTATCCAGCATGGACTGCAGGATGTCGTGGGAGGAGGAACCGCTCAGGTTCCAGCTGTTGAGATCCACATCCTTCAGGGTGATCTGCTGGGTCACCTGGCCATCCCCCGCCGGTGAGACCGACAGGCTCACGTCGCTCAGCCCGCCACTGCCGGTGGCCACGCTGGCGGAGAGGTGATTGAGCAAGCCATCCACGCTGTTGTCGGTCACCCCCTGCAGCAGATCCGCCAGGTCGATCTTGTCCCCCTCTTCCGGGTGGAAGTCGGTGATGGTGTCGATGGCCGGTTGCCCCGTCGTCCCCTCATCGCCACTGCCCCACACGAAGAGATCGCTGCCGGCGCCGCCGGTCAGGATATCGTTGCCATGGCCGCCCCTGAGCACGTCATCCCCCAGGCCGCCCAGAATCCGATCGTCGCCGCTGGAGCCAAACAGCCAGTCATTCTGATCCGAGCCCAGCAGATCGTGACCGCTCTGGCTGTGGACCGTGACCGTATCCGGCGTCGAGCTGAGGGTCGAGCCACCCGCGCTCGACTCGGCGCTCAGGGTCAGGGCGTGATCCCCCATCGGCAGATCCTTGAGATAGATAGGTACGGACTGATCCATCGGCAGCAGCCAGTCACCGTTGCTGTCGGCATGACCCACGCTCTGGCCATGCTCGTCCACCACCTGGGCACCGCCCAGATTCTGGATCCGCACCGAGAGCTCGCCGGTTGCCGGGTTGACCACGCTGGCGCTCAGGTTGAGCGGCACCCAGGCCCCCTGCAGGGCGTGGATATCGTGGGTACCCAAGCTAAGCTGCGGATCGTCCGCCTCGGCGGTCACTGTGATGCCGACCTGGGTGCTGTCGGTCAGCGCCCCACCCGACCCACTGTTGCCCTGATCCGAGGTGGTGATGGTCAGGTTGTCCTGTCCCCAGAAGTCCTTGGCCGGCTCGTAATGCAGGTTGCCGTTGATCAGGCTGTTCAGATCGCTCAGTGAGCCCACCAGGGTGATCTCGCCGGTGCCCGCCCCCTGCACCGAGACGGCGCCCGCCGCCCCCAGCAGGGTCAGCACGCCGTGCTCGACCCGCAGCACCATGGAGAGCGGCGCACTGCCCGCGTCCACGTCCTTCACGCTGATGCCGGACAGCGACAGCGAACCATCCTCCTTCACCGACATGGCCGCCGGCGCCTGGTTGAGCGGTGCATCATTGACCGCCTGCACCTCGATGGGCAGCACGTCGCTGTCGCCGAGGGCGCCACCGCTGCCGGTGTTGCCCAGATCGTCGGTGACCATGGTGAGCGCGTCCTGGCCATTGAAGTCCTGCTCACCCTGATAGGTCACGCCACCCGCCAGCAGGGCGTTGATCTCCGCCTGGGAGCCGCTCAACACCAGGGTGTCGCTGCCGCTACCCGTCACCGTCACCCCGCTACCCGCCGGCAGCTCCAGGATGCCGTGCATGACCGACAGGGTCACCTTGATGGGGCTGCCGCCCGCATCCACGTCGTTCACCTGCAGTCCCTGGATGCGGAAAGGCGTGTCCTCCTGCGCTATCTGGGGTTCGGTGGGCAACAGGTTGACCGGGGCGTCGTTGACCGGTTGCACCTCGATGGGCAGCACGTCGCTGTCGCTCAGGGCGCCGCCGCTACCGGTGTTGCCCAGATCGTTGGTGGTCATGGTCAGGGCATCGTCGCCATGGAAGTTGGCGCTGCCCTTATAGTCGATGCCGCCATTGAGCAGGGCATTGATCTGGGCCAGGGTGCCGTTGAGCACCAGGGAACCGCTGCCGTCGCCGCTCACCGCCACTCCGGCGGCATTGAGCACGGTCAGGGTGCCATGATTCACCGAGAGGCGTACCTCTATGTTGCCGCTGCCCGCATCCACGTCCTTGACCTGCAGACCCCGGATGGTGAAAGGCTTGTCCTCCTGGGCCACCTGAGGATCGCTGGGCAGCAGGTTGATGGGCGCATCGTTGACCGCGCTCACCTCCACCTGGATGTGGCCATTGACCTCGGGGCCGAGGGCGCCGTTGTCCAGGCTCTGGGCCGTCACCTTGAGGTCCAGCACCCCGTTGGCATCCTTGGTCACCAGTTCGATGGCGTCCAGCTTGCCGCCATCCGTGGTGATCTGCCAGCGGCCGCCGCCGAGATCCACGACGCTGCCGTCCACCCCGCTGGGCAGACGGATCTCGGCGCCGTCGGGTACCCCTTCCAGGGTGACCCGCACCTGTTCGGGGCCATTCTCATGGACGTTGCCGGCACTGCCGCCGGTGGCCTGGGTATCCCGGGTCTCCAGCCCAAGGTTCAGGGTGATCACATCCCCCTCGGTGCCGCTCGCCTTGTCCTGCATGTCGGCGATGATGGCATCCCCCACCGGATTGACGGTGACGGTGAAGTTCCCGCTGGTCTCGAGGGGCACGGTGAGCCCCTTGTCCAGGGTGAAGACGCTCAGGCCGAGATCCAGGCTGCCACTGAAGTTCGCCGGCGGGATCAGGCTCAGCTTGGCGAAGTCGGTGCCGACAGGCACCTGCCATACGCCGCCGCCGTTGTTGACCGCGGGAGCCGACAGGGTGAAGCCATCCGGCACCCCCTTGATCTGCAACGCCACTATCTGCTCGGAGCCGTCGTTGTCGATCAGGCTGGCGCCGAAGCCGGCCAGGCTGACGCGGCCATCTTCGTTGCCGTTCACGTCGTGCACGCTGATATTGGCCGGATCATTGACCGGCTTGACCTCGAAGCCCACCTGGCCGCTCCAGCTGCCGCGATCCTCGCCTGTGGTGGCGGTGTCGAGGATATCGACCTTGATATCGAGGGGCACCTGGCCGCTGAAGTGCTCCCTGGGCACGAACACCAGATCCTTGAGCGCCGCCGGATCCTTCACCACCAGGCTGTTGGTCGGCTGGCCGTTGCCATCGAGGAAATGGCCGTACTTGGCATCGACGGTCAGGGTCACCGACTCCACCGTCTCCAGACCACCGTCGGCCACCGTGGGGCTGATGTCCGCCAGCTTGACCGAGAGATCGAGGTGGATCTGGGTGTCTTCCAGGTTGTCAGGCTGGCCGTCGCCATTCACATCCTTGATCTGCAGTTGCAGCTCGGGCAGGCCATCGGCACCGCCGTTGATGTCGACCTCGGGGGTGATGGAGAGGGAAACCTCCTTCTCCACCACCTTGGTATCCCCGCTCACCGTGTCGGTGTTGACCAGCCTCACGTTGAAGTCCAGGTCGTTGCCGGCATAGTCCTCTGGCAGGGAGAGGGTCAGCTTGTCGAGGTCGTCCAGTCCGCCCGGCAGCTTGATGAGGTACTCGCCGTTGGCGAAGTCAAAGGTCAGCCCCTGCACGCTCACGCCCTGCGGCAAGCCGGTGATGACGATGCTGAGTTCGTCATCGCCGCCGTCTACCGAGCCCAGGGTCACCATGCTCTTGAGCTGGCTGCCGAAGTTGACGCCGTGATCCTCCACCCCTGTGATGGGGGCGCTGTTGTCGAAATCGATATCGGCGGCCTTCTGATCCGGGGTGGTCACGGGACCGAAGTCGGCGCTGGCATTGAGATCCTTGCGCACCGAGGCGCTGACGTCGCCGTCATCGCTGAGATCATGCACCAGGGCACTCACCTTGAACTCGACCGTTCCGGTAAAGCCATTGGGAGCATGCAGGGCATAGCTGCCCAGGGCACCATTGGGCACGGTCCAGTTGCCCTTGCCGTCGCTGATCCCCCCCACCACCACGAAACCGGGCGGCAGATCGCTGATGACCAGATAGTCGATGGTCTCGACGCTGCTCGGATCCAGATCCTGGAATTCAAACACCCCGCCCAGCGGGATATCGTGACCATCCGGGCTCTCCAGCGTTCCGCCGGTCTGCACCAGGTTGCCATCCGGCTCGACCACCGCCTGGATATCCACATGCAGCTGGCCGTCGATCACCTTATCGACCACCACGCTGGAATCCACGTCGTGCTGGGTCACGGTCACATGACTCTGGATATTGGTGTCCTTGTCGCTGTCTTGTGGCGCCTTCACCAACAGCTTTCCGCCGTTAAGCAGGCTCTGCAGATCCGCATCGCTCAGATCGACGGCACCACCGTTCAGGTTGAGCTGATGGGTACCCTTGGCATCCGTTACCCAGATCTCATAGCCGGGTTCGATGCCGGAGAGACTGAGGTGGGTCACCTGCTCGGCGCCGTCGGTCAGATCTGGATGCCAGTCGAGCACGACAAACTGATCCTCCAGACCATGGCTGCTCTTGTCATAGTTGCCGGCATCGATCTCGGGCTCCACCTTGATGGTGAGCGGCACATCGAAGCCCTTGCTGTCGCCGTCGTTCTCGGTCACCACCACGTGGGCGATGAGGTGGATATCGGCGGTGCTGTTGGCCGGCGGCTGGATCTGCAGGTTGCCCAGATCCGACACATCGACCTGGTAGGTCGGCTTGCCTTGGGCGTCGAGCCCGGCGAAGGTCAGGGTGAGCTCCTTGCCACTGGCATCGAACACCTTGGCCCCCTCCGGCAAGCCTTCCAGCACCAGGTTGAGGCTCTCTGAGTTATCCAGCGGAGTATCTGTCTTCTCCCCCGATTCGAGCCTGAAGTCGAGCGGCGCCCGGCCATCCTCCTGGATGGTGGTCGTGTAACCATTGCCCTCGGCCGTCCAGCCGGTGGTGCCGAGATCGAAGTGAGGCTGATCCACCACCCCGATGAGATCCACATGCAGGCTCTGGGAGCCGGTCTCCTTCTCATTGACGACGGTGTGGGTCTGGCCATTGGCACCGGTCAGGGTCGCCGAGTCTTTCACCACCCCCTTGATGGTGAGATCGAAGTCGATGTTGCTGTTCTTTGGCGGCTGCAGTTTGAGCTCGCCGATGCGATCGTAGGGCACCTCGTAGTAACCCTTGGCATCCTGACTCACCACCACGCCGCCGAGCAGCAAGGTGGCGCCGGCGGGCAGGCCTTCGATACGCACGAAGAGTTTCTCGGAGCCATCGCTCAGATCCCCGAGGTGGGCGAGCGAGATCTTGCTGCCCAGATCGAGTTGGCTGTCTTCCTTGCCCTGGATGTCGCGGATGCTGAGCTTGGCGTCATCCGCCTGCGGATTGACGTTGATCACCAGCTCGATGGGATCGCCGAGCGCCTTGTCCTGACCGCTGACAACCGGCGCCTTTTCGGTACTGACTGGCGTCACCGTGAGCTTGATGTCGCCGCTGTAATCCTTGTCGGGCACCACTGTGATCTTGTTGATGTCGCCCGCCTTGACGGTGTAAAGCCCATTGCTGCCGGGTTGGAGCACCTGACCGTTCAGGGTCAGGCTGCCATGACCGGACTCCCAGTGGATCTGGTAACCCAGGGTCTCGGATCCATCGGTGTCAGTCAGCTCGGCCTTCACATTGAGCGCTATGCCGTTGCCGTCTTCGTTGATGCTGTAATGCTGATCGGTACTGCCAGAGACCCACACCGGCTTGTCGGCGATGCCCTGCACCGTGATGGCGAGATCGCCGTTCACGGCGGGCGGCGGCGTCCCTTCGGTCACCCCGACCTGCATCTGCACCTGGAAGTGCAGCGGCTGCTTGTTGTTGCTCCAGCTCGACCAGTCATCCGCCGGCACGAAGCTGAGACCCGAGGTGCTGTAGTTGACCTTGTCCGTGGTCACCATGGCTTCGGGCGGCACGATAAACCACTTGCCATCGGCCGTGGTGGTGAGTGCCACCCCGTTGTAGTAGAAGGTGCCGTGGGCGTTGGCCGGGGCCTGGATCAGCAGCTGATCCACGTGCTCGCCCCGGTCGAAGTCGCCGATATCCAGGTTCATGTGGATGGCAATGCCCTGACTCGGATCCTGCGCTCCCTGATCTTCCTGGCCCGTCGCCCCATTCACGGTGAAGCGCACCGCCTCATCCTGCAGGTTGAGGGTCAGGGTGCTCTTGGCGGTGTCGCCATCGCCATCGACGATCTGGGCGGTGATGGTCTGGCTGAGGCTGGCATCATCGTGATCAAATTCTGGCCTTGGCGTGAAGCTGTAGTTGCCATCCTGGCCTATGGTCAGCGACCCCATCACCTGCTTGCCATCCGGGCTCATCACCTCCAGGGTCAGGCTGCCGTTGATGTCATGGACCTGACCGTTGACGGTGACCGAGGCCACCCTGGCACCATCCGCCCCCTCGTTGGCCGGCGGCAACAGATCGCCGCTCACGACGCTGCCGGCCTCGCTCAGGTTGTGAGCCAGCTCGGTGCCGATGGGCATGTCATCCTGTACCGTCACCTCGACCGTCACGTTGGGGCTGCGATCCCCATCAAAGTCGGTCACGAACAGCGGCAGCTCGATGCCAAGCTCGTCCTTGCCCTGGGAGCCATGATCGAGCTGACCCACCAGATGGAAGCTGTAGCTGCCGTTGACGTCGAGATGGACCCAGAACACCGGCTTGCCGCCTTCGGCACTGGCCAGATACCAGCCCGGGCTATGGGCCGCCAGGGTGACCTCCTTGCCCTCCGAGGTGAGGTGGTTGGCCTGGTTGAAGGCCGCCACGTCCAGCTCGAGGGTAGCCACCCTGTCCGAGCCGGCGCCGATGGTCACCTTGCCACCGGCAGCCTCCCCATTCTCGGCCGGCGTGGTGCCCGGATGCTGGGAACCGCTCGCATCCAGATCCGCTTCTTCGACCCGAGCGGATTCGATGGCCGAGATCAGCGGATCGGCCGCATCGGTGATCACCACTGTGGTGTCGCCGTTGATCAGGGTGCCGTCGCTGTCGGTCACCTGCAGCGGCAGGGTCAGCTCAAGGTTGTCGCTCGCGCCGTGATCCAGGTTGGTGTGGACTGTGACCTCGTAGTCGAGGGTCGCCGAGCTGTGAGCCTCGATGCGACCCGGCACGCTCGGCAGGGTCACCGTCAGCACCAGGGTGCCGCTCGCGGTCAACCCCTGGAAGCTGTGGCCGTTGCTGCCCGGCACTTCCTGCCAGGTCAGGGTCTGGCCGTTGTGGGTGATGGGCTGGCCGCTGGCATCCAGCACCTGACCGCTCAGGGTCAGCCGCACGTCCACCACGGGATCCGAGTCGGCGGTGATGGTCAGGGTGCCGGTGGCCT
>RCUR01001015.1_pt1 | contig 10069 bp, 9 predicted proteins | sample 2166151 | NCBI WGS metagenome assembly RCUR01 (sample SAMN09932785, study PRJNA488358) | compost metagenome | isolation source: compost soil in an enriched community | place: Germany: Experimental Botanical Garden
CCGACCTGGGCAAAGTCGGCATTCAGGCCGAGATCCGCGTGATCGAATGGGGCGAACTGATCCGCCGCGCCAAGGCCGGCGAACACGACCTGCTGTTCATGGGCTGGGCCGGCGACAACGGCGACCCGGACAACTTCCTCACCCCGCAATTCGCCTGCGCCTCGCTCGAGTCGGGACTCAACTTCGCCCGTTACTGCGACCCGCAACTGGACCAGCTGATCGCCGCCGGCAAAACCGCCGGCGACCAGGCGCAGCGCAGCCAGCTGTATAAGGAAGCGCAGCGGATCATTCAGCAACAGGCGCTCTGGCTGCCCCTGGCCCACCCGACCGCCTACGCCCTGCTGCGCAAGGAAGTCGAGGGCTACCGGGTCAGCCCCTTCGGTCGCCAGGATTTCGCCAAGGTGCGCCTGGCGCCCTGACGGTCGCCAAGGTGCCGAGCCGCGAAGCCGCGATGCCGGGCTTCGCGGCGTTCAGTCCCGTGGTGCAGATGTCGACGCCCCGGTTACAGCCAGCCGTACTCGGCCATCGACAGCGGCTCGCCGTCGCCGACGATGAAGTGGTCGAGTACCCGCACATCGACCAGTTCCAGGGCTTCCTTCAGGCGCTTGGTCAGCACCCGATCCGCCTGGCTCGGCTCGGCCACGCCCGAGGGATGGTTATGGGTCAGGATCAGCGCCGCGGCGTTGTGCGCCAGGGCACGCTTGACCACCTGGCGGGGATAGACGCTGGCGCTGTCGATGGAGCCGTGGAACAGCGCCTCGAAGGCCAGCACCCGATGCTTGGCATCGAGAAACAGGCAGCCGAACACCTCATGGGGTTCGTGACGCAACAGGGCCTTGAGGTAGTCGCGCACCGCCTGCGGACTCTCCAGCGCCGAATCGCGGCGCAACTGCTCGGCCAGATGGCGGCGGGCCATTTCCAGCACCGCCTGCAACTGGGCGAACTTGGCCGGTCCCAGCCCCAGACGCTGGCTGAAGGACGGCAAATCCGCCTGCAGCAGAGCGCGCAGCCCACCGAAGTCAGCGAGCAGATGACGCGCCAGATCCACCGCGCTCTGCCCGGCCACACCGGTGCGCAGGAAGATCGCCAGCAATTCGGCGTCGGTCAGGGTAGCGGCCCCTTGGGCCAGAAGTTTCTCCCGCGGGCGTTCCGCCGCGGGCCAATCGCGAATGCTCATAACACCTCCCTGTCGAGCCCTGCGCCTGTCACCCTGAAACGGCCCTGCGGCCTTGGTCCGGCAAGCGCCTAGTGCCGCTTTTCCGCTGCGGCGGCTGTGCTATCTTAGCCCATCTTTTTGCGCGGCGACTGGCCTGCGGCCAGTCGGACTTGGGACTCCCCCAACGGTCGCCAGGCAGGCGTCACAGTCGCGGCGCACATCCACCCAATACAAGGCAGGCCTATGCAGCGGCTATATCGGAAACGCATCGTTGTCGGCGTGGGCGGCGGCATTGCCGCCTACAAGAGCGCAGAGCTGGTTCGCCGCCTGCGCGACCAGGGTGCCGACGTGCATGTGGTCATGACCCGCGGCGGGCGCGAATTCATCACCCCGCTGACCCTGCAGGCCCTGTCCGGCCACCCGGTGCACCTGGACCTGCTCGACCCCGCCGCCGAAGCCGCCATGGGCCATATCGAACTGGCGCGCTGGGCCGATCTGGTGCTGATCGCCCCGGCCACCGCCGACCTGATGGCGCGCCTGGCCCAGGGTGTCGCCGATGACCTGCTGACCACCCTGGTGCTGGCCACCGACGCCCCGGTGGCCCTGGCGCCGGCGATGAACCAGGCGATGTGGCGCGACCCGGCGACCCAGGCCAACGCCCAACTGCTCGGCGAACGCGGCCTGCGCCTGTTTGGCCCCGCGGCAGGCAGCCAGGCCTGCGGCGATGTCGGCCTCGGCCGCATGCTCGAAGCCGACGAGCTGGCGCAATGCGCCGCCGATTGCTTCCAGAACCAGGCCCTGACCGGCAAGCATGTGCTGATCACCGCGGGGCCGACCCAGGAAAACATCGACCCGGTGCGTTACATCACCAACCACAGCTCCGGCAAGATGGGCTTCGCCCTCGCCGAGGCCGCCGCCGAAGCCGGCGCCAGGGTCACCCTGATCAGCGGCCCGGTGCACCTGCCGACCCCGGACCGGGTCAGCCGCATCGACGTGGTCAGCGCCCGCGACATGCTCGCCGCCTGCGAAGCCGCCATGCCCTGCGACCTGCTGATCGCCGCCGCCGCCGTCGCCGATTACCGCCCGGAAGTGGTCGCCCAGCACAAATTGAAGAAAGACCCCAGCAGCGGCGACGGCCTGCTCCTGCAAATGGTGCGCAACCCGGATATCCTCGCCACCCTGGCCGGGCGCAGCGACCGACCGTTCAGCGTCGGCTTCGCCGCCGAGACCGAGAACCTGCTGGGCTATGCCTCGCGCAAGCTGCAGGACAAGAACCTCGACCTGATCGTCGCCAACGACGTGGCCAACCCGAGCATCGGTTTCAACAGCGAGGAAAACGCCATCACCATCATCGATCGCGACCTCCAGCAAAGCAGCTTCACCCAGACCAGCAAAGGCAAGATCGCCCGCCAGTTGGTGGCCTTTATCGCCGACCGCCTGCAGCGCAGCTGACGCCCCCATTCACCGACCGCAGAGCCTGACATGCACGCCTTACAAGCCAAAATCCTCGACCCGCGCCTGGGCAGCGAATTCCCCCTGCCGCAGTACGCCACCCCGGGCTCCGCCGGCCTCGACCTGCGTGCCATGCTCAAGCAGGAGCTGACCCTCGAACCCGGACAGACCGTGCTGATTCCCACCGGCCTGTCGATCTACATCGGCGACCCCGGCCTGGCGGCGCTGATCCTGCCACGCTCGGGCCTCGGCCATAAGCACGGCATCGTCCTCGGCAACCTGGTCGGCCTGATCGACTCGGACTACCAGGGCGAGCTGATGGTGTCCTGCTGGAATCGCGGGCAAAGCACCTTCAGCATGGCGATCGGCGAACGCATCGCCCAACTGATCCTGGTGCCGGTGGTGCAGGCGCACTTCGAGCTGGTCGAACAGTTCGATGAAAGTCAGCGCGGCAGCGGCGGTTTTGGCCATTCCGGCAGTCACTGAAACCGCCAACTGGATGAACCGCCAGGGAGACGTTCGATGAAAGGCTTCAAGCGCACTGCCAAGGATGCCAACGCCGCCGGCACCGGCAAACAGACCGCCAGCGCCCTGTTCCCCGGCCTGCTTGCCGTCATCGGCGGGCTGATTCTGGCCGGCGCGCTGCTCTGGTTCGGCCTGTTCAACAGCGTGCAGCAACAGCAACAGGAGCAACTCGCCCAGGCCTGGGGCGGCGCGCAGGCCGCCGCGCTGCAACAGGCATTGCGCCAGCTGGCCGCCGACACCCGCGCCGCGGCGCGCAACCCCGAGCTGCTGCAGGCCGTGCAAAGCCGGGACAGCCAACAGCTGCGGGCGGCCGAACGCAACCTGCGCTACTGGGATGGCGTGATCGATGTGCACCTCAACGCCCGTGGCGAAGCCGTTCAGGACATGGGCCGGGACGCGCCGATGAACTTTGCCGCGCTGGACATGCTGCGCCGCGCGGAAAACGGCCAGACGCCTGCTGCCGAGGCCTACAAGATCGGCCAGCGCTGGCTGGTCTACAGCGTAGCGCCACTGCGCCAGAGCGATGATCAACCCGCCCAGGGCACGCTGTTGCTGGCCGTCGAGCTGAACCGCCTGCTGGCCAATTTGCCGCCGCTACCGGCCGAGGTCGGCCAGCTGCAACTGCTTCAGCAATTCGGCGATAGTGCCGGCCAGGTGCTGACGCAACGCGGCCTGGCCCAGGGCGATGCGCAACGCTTCGATAGCGGCAACCCGAACTGGCAGCTTGGCTTTACCCCAGGCCCGCACCTGAGCGCATCGCCCTTCTCGCCCGCACTGCCCGGCCTGGCGACGCTGCTCGCACTGGCGGGCGCCCTGCTCGGCCTCTACCTGGTGTACAGCGGCCAGCAACGCCGCCTGGACAAGGATGTCTCGCAACTTGGTCAACTGGTTAAAGAACTCTCAGCCGGTAAAGTCGTCAAAGCATTCAGCCTGAGCCTGCCGGCGCTCGATAACCTGGCACAATCCCTGGCCCGCCTGCCGCACCGCGCCAGCCCGCCAGGGCAAACCCACGAGAGCACCGGCAACGCTTCGCCCGCAGTGGAACCCGAGCAGACGGTCGGGGTGATCGATCCACTGTTTCAAGACACCGATATCCTCGATATCGACATTCTCGACGAAGACCAGGATCTCCTGGGATTGGAGCACCCCCCCGTTATGAGTACCCAGCAAATCGCGCCAAAATTACCCGCCGACATCTTCCGCGCCTACGACATTCGCGGCGTGGTCGGCAGCAGCCTGACCGCAGAAACCGCCTACTGGGTCGGCCGCGCGATCGGCTCGCAGAGCCTGGCGCAGGGCGAGCCGAACGTCGCGGTGGGCCGCGATGGCCGCCTGTCCGGTCCGGAACTGGTGCAGCAACTGATTCAGGGCCTGCTCGACTGCGGCTGCAACGTCAGCGATGTCGGCATGGTGCCGACCCCGGTGGTCTACTACGCCGGCCATATCCTCGCGGGCAAATCCGCGGTGATGCTCACCGGCAGCCACAACCCGCCGGATTACAATGGCTTCAAGATCGTCATCGCCGGCGACACCCTGGCCAACGAACAGATTCAAGCCCTCAAGGCGCGTATCGACAGCAACGATCTGGCCAGCGGCGTCGGCACTGTCGAGCAGGTCGATGTGCTGGAGCGCTACTTCAATCATATTCGCGACGACATCGCCATGGCCAAACCCATGAAGGTGGTGGTCGACTGTGGCAACGGCGCGGCCGGGGTGATCGCCCCGCAACTGATCGAAGCCCTGGGCTGCACGGTGATCCCGCTGTTCTGCGAGGTCGATGGCAACTTCCCCAACCATCACCCGGATCCGGGCAAGCCGGAAAACCTGGTCGATCTGATCGCCAAGGTCAAGGAAGAGCAGGCCGACCTCGGCCTGGCGTTCGACGGCGACGGCGACCGGGTCGGCGTGGTGACCAACAAAGGCACCATCATCTACCCGGACCGCCTGCTGATGCTGTTCGCCAAGGATGTGGTGTCGCGCAATCCCGGTGCCGACATCATCTTCGACGTCAAATGCACCCGCCGCCTGACCCCGTTGATCAGCGGCTACGGCGGTCGCCCGGTGATGTGGAAAACCGGTCACTCGCTGATCAAGAAAAAGATGAAGGAAACCGGCGCCCTGCTGGCCGGCGAGATGAGTGGGCATATCTTCTTCAAGGAGCGCTGGTTCGGCTTCGACGACGGCATCTACAGCGCCGCCCGCCTGCTGGAAATCCTCAGCCAGGACAAGCGCGATGCGGAACTGGTGTTCAGTGCCTTCCCCAACGATATTGCCACCCCGGAAATCAATATCCAGGTTACCGAACAGAACAAGTTCGGCATCATCGACAGCCTGCAACGCGACGGCCATTGGGGCGAGGCCAACCTCACCACCCTGGACGGCGTGCGCGTCGACTACCCCAAGGGCTGGGGCCTGGTACGCGCCTCCAATACCACGCCGATGCTGGTGCTGCGTTTCGAGGCCGACAGTGACGAAGAACTCGAACGCATCAAGGGCGTCTTTCGCGCCCAGCTGTACAGCGCTGCACCCGATATCACCTTGCCGTTTTGATTGAGATTAGCCATGGAGACCCGCATGACCCTCGAACGTGATGCCGCCAGTAACGTCGCCAAAGTCCTGTCCGAAGCGCTGCCGTACATCCGCCGCTTCGTCGGCAAGACCCTGGTGGTCAAGTACGGCGGCAACGCCATGGAAAGCGACGAGCTGAAGACCAGCTTCGCCCGCGACATCGTGCTGATGAAGGCGGTCGGCATCAATCCGGTGGTGGTGCATGGCGGCGGCCCGCAGATCGGCGACCTGCTCAAGCGCCTGTCGATCGAGAGCCACTTCATCGACGGCATGCGCGTGACCGATGCGCAGACCATGGACGTGGTGGAAATGGTCCTCGGCGGCCAGGTCAACAAGGACATCGTCAACCTGATCAACCGCCACGGCGGCAGCGCCATCGGCCTGACCGGCAAGGACGCCGAACTGATCCGCGCCAAGAAACTCACCGTGACCCGCCAGACGCCGGAGATGACCCAGCCGGAAATCATCGACATCGGCCACGTCGGCGAAGTCACCGGGGTCAATACCGAGCTGCTCAACATGCTGGTCAAGGGTGACTTCATCCCGGTGATCGCGCCGATCGGCGTCGGCGCGGAGGGCGAGTCCTACAACATCAACGCCGACCTGGTCGCCGGCAAGGTGGCCGAGGCCTTGAAGGCCGAGAAACTGATCCTGCTGACCAACATCGCCGGCCTGCTGGACAAGCAGGGCGAGGTGCTCACCGGCCTGACCACCGAACAGGTCGACGGCCTGATCGCCGATGGCACCATCTACGGCGGCATGCTGCCGAAGATCCGCTGCGCCCTCGAAGCGGTGCAGGGCGGCGTGACCAGCGCGCACATCATCGACGGCCGGGTGCCCAACGCGGTGCTGCTGGAAATCTTCACCGACAGCGGTGTCGGTACGCAGATCTGCAACCGCAAGCGCCACTGAGCGCATCCGCTCGCACCGACCACAGCCTGCCTATATTCATGGAGCAGGCTCCAGGGTAGTCCGGGAGAGGGTTTCCCGGATTGCGCCTAGCGCCGCCTGCCCAGCAGTTCGGCGAGACGCTGGCGATCGGCGGCAAAGCTGTCCTGGGCCTGTTTGCGCGCTTCCTGGTAGCGGGCAATGTCCTTGTACTGGCGCAGCTGTTCATCCTTCTGGTTGTCGATCTGCGCCAGCAGATGCTCCGGTACGGCGCGCCCGGCACGCTCATGATCCGCCGCCTGGCTCTGCAGGTTGCCCTGCTGCGTGCGCGCCGATTGCAGATTGCTGCGCGCCACGCCGATCAACCCATCCAGCTCGGCCAGCTTGCGGTCACGGGCGCGATCGATGTCTTCGGGTGTGCTGTACAGGCGCAGCAACTGGGCATCGGAGTTGGCACGGGCCTTGTCGGCCAGCAAGCGCTGCATCTCCTCGGCGCTCGGGGCCGGCGGGATGACCTTGATCACCCGCCCCTGATCATTGAGCACCTCATAGCCCTTGCCGATGAACTCCGGCGGCACGCCCTGACGACCGAGCACGGTAACGCCCTGATCGTCGGTATAGCGATACAACTCGGTGGCGCCCGCAACCATCGGCAGCAACAAACCGAACAACAGCGAACAGCGGAGCAGAGCCGGTTTGCGCATCGAGACAACATCCTAGGTCGAGGAGTCAGATTCCATATTCGGCGCGGTAGGCTTGCACCGCCGGCAGATACTGCTTGAGTTCGGCATCGTCTGCCAGGTATTCCAGCACCAGCTCCAGCGACACGATGCTCACCACCGGCATGCCGAAATCGCGCTCGACCTCCTGGATCGCCGACAGCTCGCCCTGGCCACGCTCCTGGCGATTCAACGCGATCAGCACGCCCGCGGCTTGCGCGCCCTGGGCCTGGATGATCTGCATCACCTCGCGAATCGCGGTGCCGGCGGTGATCACGTCGTCGACGATCAGCACCTTGCCAGCCAACGGCGCGCCGACCAGGCTGCCGCCTTCGCCGTGGTCCTTGGCCTCCTTGCGGTTGAAGCACCAGGGCAGATCGCGCTGATGATGCTCGGCCAGCGCCACCGCGGTGGTCGCCGCCAGCGGGATGCCCTTGTAGGCCGGGCCGAACAACACATCGAAGGCAATCCCGCTGTCGACCACCGCAGCGGCATAAAACCGCCCCAGCCGGGCCAGCGCCAGACCGCTGTCGAACAGCCCGGCATTGAAGAAGTACGGGCTGATACGCCCCGACTTGAGAGTGAACTGACCGAAGCGCAGAACCCCGCGCTCAATGGCAAAACGAATGAAGTCGCGCTGGTACGCTTGCATGAAAAGTCCCGGACGGCACGGATTTAGCTAGGAATTTAGCTTATTGGAGACGAGCTCGGGTATCATACACGCACGTGTTTTTAGGGGCCATTTATGCGGATCATCAGTGTGAACGTGAATGGTATTCATGCTGCAGTCGAGCGCGGTTTGCTCAGTTGGCTGCAAGCACAGAATGCCGACGTCATCTGCCTGCAGGACACCCGCGCCTCCGCCTTCGAACTGGACGACCAGGCCTTCCAACTGGATGGCTATTTCCTCTATGCCTGCGATGCCGAAGTACCAAGCCAAGGTGGCGTGGCACTGTATTCGCGGTTGCAACCCAAGGCGGTAATCAGCGGTCTCGGCTTTGAAATGGCCGATCGCTACGGGCGCTACCTGCAGGCCGATTTCGACAAGGTGAGTATCGCCACCCTGCTGCTGCCATCCGGGCAGGGCGGCGACGAGAGCTTGAATCAGAAATTCAAGTTCATGGACGACTTCACCCATTACCTGGACAAGCAACGGCGCAAGCGCCGTGAGTACATCTATTGCGGCTCGCTGTACGTGGCGCACCAGAAGCTCGACGTGAAGAACTGGCGCGACTGCCAGCAATCACCGGGCTTCCTCGCCCCGGAGCGGGCCTGGATGGATGAAGTGATCGGCAGCATGGGCTACGTCGATGCCCTGCGCGAAGTCAGCCGTGAGGGCGACCAGTTCAGCTGGTGGCCGGACAGCGAGCAGGCCGAACTGCTCAACCTGGGCTATCGCTTCGACTACCACCTGCTCACCCCCGGCATGCGCCGCAGCGTGCGCACCGCGCGCCTGCCACGGCAGCCACGCTTCTCCCAGCATGCACCGCTGATCGTCGATTACGACTGGATTCTCAGCGTCTAACGCGACCCGCAGAAACAACAAAGCCGGCATCCGCCGGCTTTATTGTTTCCGCTGCGAGGCTTACTTCACCAGGCGCCAGCTGAAGGGGTAGCGATACGCCTGACCTTCGTTGGCCTTGATCCCGGCGATAATGGTCAGCACCAGGGCGCCCACCCCCACCAGCACCAGCAGCGGGAAGCCGATCACTACCACCATCAGCAGGAAGCACAGCACCACCGCCAATGCCACGCTGATCTGGAAATTCAATGCTTCCTTGCCCTGCTGGTCGACGAAAGGGTCGAGGTCCTTCTTGATCTGCCAGATAATCAACGGCCCGAGCAGATTACCGAAGGGGAACGCCAGCCCCAGGAACGCAGCGAAGTGACAGAACATCGCCCACTGACGGGCTTCCTGACTGGGTGCAGGCACCGGGGTTTGCATGTTTTCGTCCATCGTTACCCTCCTTAGCAGATCGCTGCAAAACCATTATGCCCATGTGGCGTCATAGTCGATTCCACCCCGACCGGGCGTCTCCACCCGGTCGGCGCTCGCGCCGGTGCTCAACGGCCAATCAGTTACGCCAATCTAGTCGGCCAATGCCGCCAGCTGCAACTCGAACAGTTCATTCACGCCTTTTTGCGCCAATGCCAGCATCGCATTCAACTCCTGCGGCTGGAACGGCGCGCCTTCGGCGGTGCCCTGCACCTCGATGAAACCGCCGGCACTGGTCATCACCACGTTCAGGTCGGTTTCCGCGGCGGAGTCTTCCAGGTAATCCAGGTCGAGCACCGGCTCGCCCTGGTACATGCCGACCGACACCGCGGCGATCATCTGCTTGAGCGGATCGCCGCCCTTCAGGCCGCCACGTTTCTTGATCGCTTTCAGCGCATCGATCAGCGCCACCATGGCGCCGGTGATCGATGCCGTGCGGGTACCGCCATCGGCCTGGATCACGTCGCAGTCGACGTACAGGGTATTTTCGCCCAGCTTGCTCATGTCCAGCGCGGCGCGCAGCGAGCGGCCGATCAGGCGCTGGATTTCCAGGGTGCGTCCGCCCTGCTTGCCGCGGCTGGCCTCGCGCTGGTTACGCTCGCCGGTGGCGCGCGGCAGCATGCCGTACTCGGCGGTCAACCAGCCCTGGCCCTGGCCCTTGAGGAAGCGCGGCACGCCGTTTTCGACGCTGACGGTGCAGATGACCTTGGTATCACCGAACTCGACCAGTACAGATCCCTCGGCGTGTTTGGTGTAGTTGCGGGT
>RCUR01001019.1_pt1 | contig 10043 bp, 8 predicted proteins | sample 2166151 | NCBI WGS metagenome assembly RCUR01 (sample SAMN09932785, study PRJNA488358) | compost metagenome | isolation source: compost soil in an enriched community | place: Germany: Experimental Botanical Garden
CGCTGATGATCGGCGGCGCCACCACCTCCAAGGCGCACACCGCGGTGAAGATCGAGCCGCAGTACAGCAACGACGCGGTGATCTACGTCACCGACGCCTCCCGTGCCGTCGGCGTGGCCACCACCCTGCTGTCCAAGGAGATGAAGCCCGACTACGTGGCCAAGCTGAAGACGGAATACGCCGAAGTACGCGAGCGCACCGCCGCACGCAGCTCGCGCATCGAGCGCCTGAGCTACGACAAGGCGGTGGCCAACAAGCCGCAGTTCGACTGGGCCGGCTACCAGGCCCCGGTGCCCTCCTTCACCGGCGTCAAGGAGCTGGACGACATCGACCTGGCCACCCTGGCCGAGTACATCGACTGGACGCCGTTCTTCATCTCCTGGGACCTGGCCGGCAAGTTCCCGCGCATCCTCAGCGACGAGGTGGTCGGCGAAGCGGCCACCGCGCTGTACGCCGATGCCCAGGCGATGCTCAAGAAGCTGATCGACGAGAAGCTGATCAAGGCCAAGGCAGTGTTCGGCTTCTGGCCGGCCAACCAGGTGCAGGACGACGACCTGGAGGTCTACGGCGCCAACGGCGAGAAGCTGGCCAGCCTGCACCACCTGCGCCAGCAGACCATCAAGCCCGACGGCAAGCCCAACCTGTCGCTGGCCGACTTCGTCGCGCCGAAAGAGTCCGGAGTGACCGACTATATGGGCGGCTTCATCGTCACCGCCGGCATCGGCGCCGAGGAACTGGCCAAGTCCTACCAGGACAAGGGCGACGACTACAACTCGATCATGGTCAAGGCGCTGGCCGACCGCCTCGCCGAAGCCTGCGCCGAGTGGCTGCACAAGGAAGTCCGCACCCACTACTGGGGCTACGCCAAGGACGAGGCGCTGAGCAACGAGGAACTGATCAAGGAGCAGTACAAGGGCATCCGCCCCGCCCCCGGCTACCCGGCCTGCCCGGACCACACCGAGAAGGGCACCCTGTTCCAGCTGCTCGACCCGCAAGGCACCAGCGGCGTGACCCTCACCGAGCACTACGCCATGTTCCCCGCCGCCGCCGTCAGCGGCTGGTACTTCGCCCACCCGCAAGCGCAGTACTTCGCCGTGGGCAAGGTCGACAAGGATCAGGTGGAGAGCTACTCGAAGCGCAAGGAGCAGGAGCTCAGCGTGACCGAGCGCTGGTTGGCGCCGAATCTGGGTTACGACGACTGACGTACCGCCCGGCAGAAACAATGAGACCCGCCAGAGCGGGTCTCATTGTATTTGGGCAGGTCACATCGAGCCGCTGTCTGCTGCTCAGTGATCCGTCTTGGCCCGTCGGATCTTGATCGAATACTCCAGCTTCGGCTTGCGCGTCACGCTGATCGGGCGGCGGGTGACGGTGTCGAGGGTGATGTTCCAGAAGCCGCTGCTCGGCACGTTGATCCTCGCCGGGAAGCGATCGAAGTGACCGCCGATGTAGTTGTGCCGGGCGCCGTTCTTGAAGGAGCGGAAGTTGGAGTCGTTCATCAGGCGGATGTTGCAGGGTTGCGAGCTCTCGATGACGATCAGGTCGCCCTCGTTGAGCTGCTCGCGTTGGTGAATGAATTTCATCGGTGGTTCCAGAGCACGTTGCAAGGCGCGGAACATAGCACGAAGTCGCTGCTCTCGCTGCGCTGCCGCGGTTAAACTCGGCCTCCTCCTCCACGCCCCCGTGAGCCATGAACCTGCAGCGCCTTTTCAAACTGACCGTATGGCTGGCCGGCCTGTGGCTGGCGTGGATCGTGCTGACTCCCTCGCCGCAAACGACCCAGGTGAGCGGCGACCTGGCTGGCGGCCAGCTGCAGCTCGGCAATCATCGCCTGCAGGCACTGCAGCCCTTCCAGCTCGAGGAGGCCCTGGTGCTGGGCCGCGAGGACTACCGCTTCGACCGCGGCGCACAGGTCTCGCCCACCGATCTGGCGCTGGGTTGGGGACCCATGGCCGACCTGGGCATATCCCGACAGATCGAGATCCGCCAGAGCAACCGCTGGTACTACTGGTGGGCCGACGAGTTGCCAATCCCGCGACGGGAAATCGAGAGACACAGCGCCAACATGCACATGATCCCGGCCAGCGCCGCAGTAGCCGCCACGCTGGACAGCCTGCAGGAAGGCGCACGCATCCGCCTGTCCGGCCAATTGGTGCGCGTCGACGGCGATGACGGCTTCCGCTGGGTCAGCTCCCTGAGCCGAGAGGACACCGGCAGTGGCGCCTGCGAGCTGGTCTGGGTCGAGGAATTGGCGGTGTTGCCGTGATCGCGGCTGAACCAGCCCGGTAATCCGCAAGCGCGCATGGCGGGCTTGGGAATACCGCCACACGACAAGGAACCGTCATGCGCCTGCTCCGCGATATCCGCCGCAACGAGTGAGACAGTCCGACGCGTCATCCCACCGCCACCCTGGCACCGGCCATTGCCCGATCCTTCCGGTCTGGTATTGGCCGATAGAACTGCGTTATAAGCAAACTCCTCAGGGATCTCCCGCAGTCGGCGGGAGCCGGCCCGCAACGTCCAACCCAAGGAGTGCTCCCATGCTGAAAGGCAGTTGCCTGTGCAACTCGGTGCAATACGAAATCCACGGCGAGCTTGGCCCCATCGTGATGTGCCACTGCTCCCGCTGCCGCAAGGCCAACGGCTCGGCCTTCGCCACCAATGCCCCGGTGAATGCCGCCGACTTCCACCTCATCCACGGCCAGGATGCGCTTGCCGAATACCAGTCCTCGCCGGGCGTGTTCCGGGTGTTCTGCGGCAAGTGCGGCTCGCCGCTGTACAGCCGCCGGCCGGCCATGCCGGAGCTGCTGCGTCTGCGTATCGGCACTCTGGATACCCCTATCGAGGGCCGGCCGACCGCGCACATCTTCGTCGGCTCCAAGGCCGAGTGGTGCGAGATCCTCGACGAGCTGCCGCAGTACCCAGAGCGCCCATAGCCCACGGCAAAGCGCCAGCTCAGGGGGTCACCTGATACCCGCGCTGCTGCATGCAACTGGTATAGGCAGAGGAAGCCGCCGCACTGTTCTGCTCGGCATTGCGGCGATCTTCGCGGCGATCCCGGCGCTGCCGGGAGCCGCCGACTACCGCCCCAGCTGCCGCCGTCTCCCTGGCCTGGTTCTGCCGGTACTCCTGCTGGATGTCCTCGTCGACGCGGTCATACACCTCCTCATGCTGGCGTCCACGCACTTCGGCGGCTGCCGCACCTGCAGCCGCGCCGGCAACTGCGCCACGGGCACGTCCCCCGGTCTGCGGGCTCGTCGTACTGCTGCTTGTGCTGCCGGCCTGGGACTGGCAGGCACTGATGTCCTGCTGGATGGTCTCGGGAGACTGACCCTGGAGCGGTGTCACCGTCTCGGCAGCGGCGGGAAGACACACCATCGGGAAGAGCGCGGCTATGCAGGGGACGAAGAATTTTTTCATGGCAGGCACCACTTCGGTTGTAGCGGGTTTGGCGAGGCCAACTCCTAACTGGTAAAGCATAGTCCAGGCGTTTGGAACCCGAGCTGATCAGGCGAACCCTCTCGCCGCTGTGGACGGGAACGACGATTTGCGCCGCTCGTCTTGCCTTCGACTGTGCTTCCGAGGCCACCGCCCTGCCTCCAGCCACCAAAACTGCAGTCCGCGATTGGACATGCCACATAAACCCGCCAGACTTCCAATAGTCAGTAGTGGCCTGTCTCGTGGGTTCGATTAGTCCATTTAGATTCATGCGCGCACGCCAGCGCACTACCCTGAGCCGTACAGATCACCAGCAGTGGATGATGCACCTACCATCACGGCGGAGGCCGTTCATGAGAAAAGCTCGGATCCGCAGCATCACCATCGTCGGCCTGGTGCTGCTCGGCTTGCTGATTGTTGCTGTCGGGTGCTGGGGCGTGCTGGCCATCCTGTTTTCGGGGCCACCCGACGAGACACTGCGCAACGGCCTGGCTGCGGCCTTCGGCCTCGCCTCGCTGGCCACGTTGATGGCCCTGGCCTTGCGCCGCTGGCGCTGGCGTGCCCTGGGCAGCTACCTCGCCGTGCTCGTGGTGCTGGGCGTCTGGTGGCACGGCATCGAGCCTTCCAACCAGCGCGACTGGCTGGCGGACGTCGCCGAGCTGCCGCATGCCTCCATCGAAGGCGACATGATCACGGTGCACAACATCCGCAACTTCGAGTACCGCAGCGAAACCGACTACACCCCCGCCTGGTACGACAAGCGCTTCGACCTGCGCAAGCTGCAAGGGGTGGACCTGGTCGCCGTTTACTGGATGGGCCCCGCCATCGCCCACATCTTCCTCAGCTTCGACTTTGGTGGCGGTGATCACCTGGCGGTGTCCATCGAGACGCGCAAGGAAAAGGGCGAAGGCTACTCCACCCTCAAGGGCTTCTTCCGCCAGTACGAGCTGTACTACGTGGTGGCCGACGAGCGCGACGTGATCCGCCTGCGCACCAACTATCGCCGCGACCCACCGGAAGATGTCTACCTGTACCGGCTGCAGGGCGATCTCGAGAACGGCCGGCGCCTGTTCCTCGAGTACATGAAGCGCATCAATGCGCTGCACGAGCGCCCGGAGTTCTACAACACCCTGACCACCAACTGCACCACCGTCATCTGGATGAACACCCGGGTCAACCCGAGCCACCTGCCCTTCGACTGGAAGATTCTCGCCAGCGGCTATCTACCGGAATACCTCTATGAGCAGGGGCGCCTGGAAACCCACGGCCTGCCGTTCGCCGAACTGCAGCAGCGGGTACACGTCAACGCCCGCGCCCAGGCCGCGGATCGTGCAGCGGACTTCTCCACGCGCATCCGCGAGGAGATTGCCCCGTCACCCGCCAACGTAGCCGGCGACGACATCGATACAGAGCAGTGAGCGGCACCATTCGCGACCAGCGCAAACAGGGAGTAATGGGGATGCAATTTCGTGATCGGTTTGCCCTTGTCGTCTTATCACTGGCGCTGTCCGCCATGTCACCTGCCATGGCCGTACCGGCGGACAGCGTTGTCCCATCCCCATCGGCAGGCAGTCTCAAACGGCCAAGGATCTGCCTGGTCCTCTCCGGCGGCGGCGCGCGGGGCGCGGCGCATGTCGGGGTGATCAAGGTGCTCGAAGAGTACCGCGTGCCGATCGACTGCATCGCCGGCACCAGCATGGGGGCCCTGGTCGGCGCCTCCTACGCGACCGGCACCTCCACGGCGGAAATGGACACCATCCTCAAGACCATCTCCACCGAGCTGCTGTTCAAAGAGGACCCGCCGCGCCAGGAGCGCGCCATGCGTCGCAAGGAGGACGACTACGGCATCCTGTTCACCCCCGAGGTCGGCCTGGACAACGGCCAGGTCAAGTTCGGCAAGGGCATCGTCACCGGCGTCCAGCTCGAGACCGTGCTTCGCCGGCTGAGCAAGGCCAAGGGCCACTACCAGTTCGACAACCTGCCCATTCCCTACCGTGCCGTGGCCACCGACCTGGTCACCGGCAAGGCCGTGGTGTTCCGCGACGGCGAGCTGGCCAACGTGATGCGTGCCAGCATGTCGGTGCCCGGCGCGGTCGCCCCGGCGGAGTTCGGCGGCATGATCCTGGTCGACGGCATGCTGACCAGCAACCTGCCGATCCAGACTGCCCGCGAGGAGATGGGCGCCGACATCGTCATCGCGGTGAACGTCGGCACCCCCCTGCTTACCCGCGAGCAACTCAGCGGCATCTTCGGCGTCACCGGACAGATGCTCAGCATCCTCACCGAGCAGAACGTGCAGGCCTCGCTCGCCACCCTGCAGCCGCAGGACATCCTCATCTCCCCCGAGCTCGGCGACTTCTCCACCGGCGATTTCGACCATCTGGAGCAGATCGCCCCGATCGGCGAGGCGGCGGCGCGCCAGGTCGCCGACCGGCTGGCCCGCCTATCCCTGCCGGCCGGTGAATACGCGGCGCTGCGCCAGGGCCAGACGGTCACGGTGGCGCCCGACCTGCGTCCGGTAGACGAGATCCGCTTCGAGAATCTCAAGCACGTCAACCCGAAGACCGCCCAGGCGGCCATGGACACCAAGCCCGGCGAGAAGATCGAGCAGGACACCCTCGACAGCGACATGCGCCGCATCTACGGCACCGGCGACTTCGAGCACGTCAACTACCGCTTCATCGAGGAACCGGGCAAGCGCATCCTCGCCGTGGACGCCGTGGAGAAATCCTGGGGTCCCAACTACCTGCGCTTCGGCCTCGGCCTGTCCAGCGACTTCAGCGGCGACGCCTTCTTCAACATCCTCGGCAGCTACCGCAAGACCTGGCTGAACGAGCGCGGCGCCGAGTGGCGCACCGACGTGCAGCTCGGCCACACCAGCGGCCTGTATACCGAGCTCTACCAGCCCTTCAGCGCCACCAGCCGCTTCTTCGTCGCCCCGCATGCCGCCGTCGAGCGACGCACCGCCGACCTCTACCGCGACGACGACCGCGTGGCCAGCTACGAGATGACCTCCATGCTCGGCGGGGTGGATGTGGGCAGCCAGTTCAGTCGCTACGGCGAATTCCGCCTCGGTGCAGTCGGCGGGCGCCTCAAGCCGCAACTGGACACCGGGCCGGAAAGCCTGTCGCCCGGCGAGTCGCGGATCACCCAGGGGGCCTTGCGCGCCCGGCTGAAGCTCGACCAGCTCGACAGCGTGCGCTTCCCTCGCTCTGGCTGGCGCGCCGGTGCCTTCGTGTTCGACTCCAGGGACTCGCTCGGCGCGGATGACGAGTACACCAAGTGGGATGCCGACGCCAGTGCAGTCTACTCGTTCGGTAACCACACCCTGAACTTCGCCGTGAAGGTCGGCGACAAGGCCGGCAGCAATCCCCTGCCGCGCTACGACCAGTTCCAGTGGGGCGGCTTCCTGGTTGGCTCGGGCTACGCCACCGGCCAACTAGTGGGCGAGGAACTGAAATTCGGCCGGGTGATGTATTACCACCGCATCCTCGAAGGCAGCATCTTCGAGGGCGCCTACAGCGGGTTCTCCCTCGAGGCCTCCCAGATCGGCAATCCGCTGGTCCCGGGCAACACGGAGGACTGGCTGAAATCCGCCAGCGTCTTCATCGCCGCCGACAGCCCGCTCGGTCCGGTGTATCTGGGCTACGGGCGTGCGGAAGACGGCAACGACAGCTTCTATTTCTATCTGGGTCTACCGTACTAGGTGGCTGCGAGCATCGATCAGCAACACCCTACCAACACAGGAGGCGGACATGGCGGACAAGAAAAAAGCCAGCGACAAGAGCAAACACCACGCCGAACATGATGCAGAGGAGGCGCCCGTCTTCCGCTCCCGCGACGAGCGCATCGCCGCCGGGCGTGCGCTGCGCGAGAAATTCCCACGGGCCGAGCATGCCGCCTGGCAACCGCCGGCCAAGGGCCGCGACCCCATCGCCATCCTCGAGAAGTCCAACAAGGACCGCCTGAAGGAGCTGGTGCCGATCCGCTACGGGCGCATGCTGCGCAGCCCCTTCACCTTCCTGCGCGGCTCGGCCGGCCTGATGGCCCACGACCTGGCGACCATGCCCAGCACCGGCATCCGCGTGCAGGCCTGCGGCGACTGCCACCTGCTCAACTTCGGTTTCTTCGCCACCCCCGAGCGCAACCTGGTGTTCGACATCAACGACTTCGACGAGACCCTCCCCGCCCCCTGGGAGTGGGACGTCAAGCGCCTGGCCGCCAGCTTCGTGGTCGCCGGGCGTGACAATCGCCTGTCCGCTGGAGAGGCCCGCGATGCCGCGGTGGAATGCGTGCGCGCCTACCGGGAAAACCTGCGCGACTACTCGAAGATGAGTCCGCTGGAGGTCTGGTACTCGCGCCTGGACGTCGACACCTTCATCGATATGGCGCCCGACGACAAGGCCCGCAAGTTGCGCCAGCAGTTGGCCGACAAGGCCCACGAGCGGGTCGACGAGAACATCTTTCCCAAGATCGTCGCCCAGGTGGCCGGTCAGCACCGGCTGATGGACCAGCCACCGCTGCTGTTCCATGTGAACGAAGCGGACTTCGAGGAACGGGCACGCCAAGGGCTGGCCGACTACCGGATGTCGCTACCCGAGGAGAGACGCGTGCTGCTCGACCGCTATCGCCTGCACGACTTCGCCATGAAGGTGGTGGGCATCGGCAGCGTCGGCACCCGCTGCTTCGTCGCCCTGTTCTTCTCCGAGGAGAACCATCCCCTGCTCCTACAGTTCAAGGAGGCCTGCCCCTCGGTGCTGGAGCCCTATGCCGGCAAGAGCCGCTACGAGCTGCAGGGCCAGCGGGTAGTGACCGGCCAGCGGCTGATGCAGTCGTCCAGCGACATCTTCCTCGGCTGGGCACGCGGCAAGCAGGGCCACGACTTCTACGTGCGCCAGTTGCGCGACATGAAGTTCTCCCTGCCGGTCGAGGGCTGCAGCGCGGTGCAGCTCAAGCGCTACGCCGAGGTCTGCGGCTGGACCCTGGCCCGCGCCCACGCCAAGGCCGGCGATGCCGCGACCATCAGCGGCTACCTGGGCAAGGCGGACAACTTCAACGAGGCGCTGGGCGACTTCGCCGTCGCCTACGCGGACCAGACGGAAAAGGACCACGCCGCCCTCGTGGAGGCCGTGAACTCCGGACGACTGCAGGCGCTGGTCGAGGAGGAGTAGTTCCTCGCCACGACAAACCGTTTCGAGCGAAGCCTCAGCGGCCGGCTTCCCGCGCTTGCAGGGCCTCGCCGATCACCGATACATCGAGGATGTTGCGTACATCCACTTCCTCGGCGATGACCTCCTCTTCGAGCAGGAAGGTCACCAGATAGCCGAGGCGGCGATGAAACTCCGCGTTCTTGACCAGCGAATAGCGATAGCGAGAGTCCACCCAGAGGGACAGATCGGGCGGCGGTGAGCTTTCGTAGATTGCCTCGGCCCACTCCTCCTTGATGCCCATCTCCCGAGCCAGCGACCGGATGCCAATCTCCGGATTCTCCTGCATGACCTCGCTGGCCAGCAGCAGCGCGCGCAGAAAGCGCACCGCCGCTTCGCGGTTGCTTCCGAGCCACTCGCGGCGGGCCGCGTAGACCGACACCGAGGTGTAGATGCCCATCGCCCCCTCGGTCACTATGAGTCGACCTTTGGCTTCGTGCACCATTTTCTGCAGCCAAGGCTCCCAGACCATGGCGGCGTCGATCCGCTTGCCGGCCAGGGCACTCAGTTGCTCGGCCGGAGTCATGCCCAACAGCTCGACCTGATCGCGGCGGATGCCGAGCTGGCGCAGGGCCATCATCAGTCCGAAGTGGGCCGTCGAGCCGCGGAAGAAACCGATGCGCTTTCCGGCCAGGTCGGCGACCGTTGCTATGCCGCTGCCATCGCCGGCGACCAGGCCCTCGCCATAGGCATTTTCCGGGTTGATCCCGACGACCACCCAGTCGACCCCCTGGCTGAGCCCACCGATGAAGGGCACGCTACCGATGGAGGCCACGTCGATACGCTTCTCCCGCGCCGCGGCGATCATCGGCGGCCCGGCGACGAACTTGACGAAATTCGGCCTCAGGCCTACCCGCTCGAACAAGTGCAGATCCCTGGCCACCAGCAGCAGCCAGTCGGTGTTCGACTGGAAACCGATGCTGATCGGCAGCGCGCCGCGAACGGTTGACCGCGGTCCGGCGCGCACCGCTTCCTGCCCCGCCAGGAGCAGCAGGATGAGCAGCATCGCTATTGCAGGCCTGCACCGCATTTGCGCTCTCCTTTGGTCGCCTCAACGGGTCGTCGGAATCGTCAGGATTGGCGCCGCTTCATTGCTTCGGGTCTCCACGAAGGTGAAGAGAAACATGATGGACGAGAAGATCTGCTTGGAAGGGATATCCCGGTTGTCGATGTAGAACCAGTAGCCCTGATAGGGCACTGCCACGAAGGGGTCGACGGGAGGTTCTGCTGAGCTGCCGATCCGGATCAGCGGAGGAATCGCCCCGCTGGGGCCGATATCGCCCTCCGCGGTCGGCCGCACCCGCTTCTCCGCCACATGCGCCTCGGGCACCGAGATGTACGAGGCGATGTCGACGAGAATCTCGTAGATCGAGCGGGTCAGCAGGGCGATTTCCCGGT
>RCUR01001023.1_pt1 | contig 10021 bp, 8 predicted proteins | sample 2166151 | NCBI WGS metagenome assembly RCUR01 (sample SAMN09932785, study PRJNA488358) | compost metagenome | isolation source: compost soil in an enriched community | place: Germany: Experimental Botanical Garden
CATGGCCGATATGCAGGTAGCCGTTGGGCTCCGGCGGGAAGCGGGTGATGATCTTCGTGTGCTTGCCGGCGTCCAGATCGGCCTGGACGATGGGACGAAGGAAGTTCGAAGCGGCGACAATCTCTGGCTTGCTCATGGGGTCCTTGATCATGCGGATGCGCGGCACAGGGAGGCCGACAAAACAAAACGCCTATCATAGCCGAAGCAGGCGCGATACGCATGGTCACGTCCCGCGCGCTTCGCGCAACTTGCCCAGGCTGCCAAGCCCTTGAGTTTCAAGGGCTTGGAATTGCAGGACAAAGGCCTCCCTGGCCCCGTTTCGAGCCTGCACAAGCGCATCAGAACCAGCATGAAACATATGGCTGCAGCCCAGCCGGGTCAGCTCAGGGTGTAGCCGTTGTCCACCACCCAGTCCTGGCCATAGACGCCTCGGGCACCTTGGGACAGCTGGAACAGAATGACATTGGCCACGGCCGCGGCCTCGAGAAAATGACCAGGCAACAGGCGCTTGGTGACCGTATCGGCCACATCGCCCAACTGTTCATCGCTCAACCCCAGAGTGCCCCAGAGCGCCGTCGCTGTAGGGCCTGGAGAGACTATATTGATGCGCATATCCAAGGCTGCAAGTTCCACCGCGATGGTTTTCACCTGCGCGGTCAAAGCCGCTTTGCTGGCGATATAGGCGGCCAACCCGGGAAAGGTCGAATGGGTCAGGAAGGTGCTGACGAAGACTACAGAAGCTGGCTTCGCCAACTTGTCGCGCAACGCCGCCAGGGTGTTCAGGGCGCCCTCCCCATTGACCGCCCATTGCCGGTCGAACGCGCTCAGGTCGAGACAGTCAGCCAGTTCCGCGATACCGGCGTTGGGCACCAGGTAATCCACCGGCCCCAGACAGGCGGCCTGCTGGGCGAGACTGTGCAGGTCTTCCTGGCAGGTCACATCGCCGGCATGCCAGTGCAAACGATCACCATAGGTTTCCAGCAGTGCCGGCAAGCCGCCGAGAGTACGGGACATGGCCAGCACCTTGGCGCCGCGCTGCAACAAGGCCGCGCACAGCGCCAAGCCGATACCGGAACTGGCGCCGGTAACCACGGCCAGGCGATCCTGGAATTCGCTTCTCATCAATGCTCTCCGATGCCCGGCGATACCGAGCGGCTGGGTCACCCAGAGAGATATTGTGGGCAACCGGTTTCCAATCCGGAGCAGCAACGCTGCTCGCGACAGGACCTTTTTACCGTGAGAGAGAGGGTGGGCGACTTGATCACAATCAGCTTTGCCGCCCAGCACAGAATGCCTGCAGTGCGGGGCATGCGCTGTCGGCGATGCCAGGAGCGCCCGCGGGCAAGGCGCCTGCATATCGCCAGGGTATAGATGGCGCGCCAGCCAACAGCCCAGCCGGGTTGGCGAGCCGAAGGATTACGCCTCGGCCGGCCTACGAACGGTCCTGCGGTTCAGGCGAATCTTTGCCGCTCATCGATTTACGAAAACCGCCGATTGCCCCCCCCAGGTCGGAACCCAGGCTGCGCAGTCGCTTACTGCCGAATAACATGACCACTATCAGCAGAACGATAAGAAGTTGCCAGATGCTGATACCCATGGAGTACTCCTTGTTTAACGAGCGAAATCAAATCAGGTGAAACCGTGCGCATCCGCGCGCAGTAATCTGTAAACACCTTCTCAAGGCTTGTGAAAAAGCCGAAGGCCGTCGCGAGAGCGCCGTCGAGCGAGCGAAGTGCAACGCAGTTGGGCGAAGGCCGCAGCAGGCAGGCGATTCTGTCACAGCCGCTCAGTGATGGGCCTGGCCATGCTGCATGGCCGCCGCTTGTTGCAGAACCGCCTGATCGATCTCGGCGAAAGCCAACACCCGGGCGCCGTGAATGGCCGCCAGTTGCCGCGCGGCCTGCTCATCGGCAAAGGGAGCCAGTACTGCGCCCATCGCACCGGTCAGGCCGCTGCCGGCGAGGTCGACCACGTAGAACGCCTGGGTAGCATCGATCAGGTGACTATCGTCGGGCGTAGCCCAATCGCTGCGACCCATGTCATGCACGTAAAGCCTGGCATCGCCAATGCGGTTTTCCGGCTGCAACCACCAGCCGAGCATCTCCGCGGCGGAACAGAACTTCTTCACCTCGCCCTTGCCCACTGCCTGGCCCTTGGGTCCGGGGAAGTCGGTGATGATCATGCCGCAGACATGACACTCATCGCTGTCGTGAAAAGCCACGGGGGCGAGGCTTTTCTGTTCGGTTGCGGGTTCGCTGCAGGCCAGCAACCCCAACCCCAGCAATAGCGCCAGCAGGGTTCGCGCAGTGTTTTTGAACAGGCTTTCCATCATTGAACCTCGGTACTTGAAAAACAGCAGCTGTGCAGCCTGGATTGTCGCCCCGTGCGCCCCGGCCTACAGGGCCCGCCCCAGGCAACGCTCGGAACATCACGTCGGACGGCGCAAAAACACCCAATAGGCCAACACCAAGGGCACGCCAACCCAGAGCAACAGGCAGGACCATAGCAGCATGCCGTCAACGGGCAGGTCGCCGCCCAGGGCCATGACACCGGCGGCATTGCCGCTACCCTCGAAACCGGACAGGTTGATCAGGCGGTAGACATCGGCCGGGTTGAGCAGCAGCAACCAGGGCAGCAGATCAGGGCTGAACTTGCCCTGACTCAGCACCAGCAGCGCCAGCAGGGCCAGGTCGAACACCAGCACGAAGAGGAACCACACGCCCAGGGCCAGCCCGGCGGCGCTGGATTTTTCACTGACCTTGCTGCTCAGCACATAGGCCATGGCCAGGAACACCCAACCGAGCAGCGTGCTCGACAGCATGAAGCGGCCGAACGCCCAGCCCAGCAGACCCAGTTCGATATCCTCGACCAACACGGCAATGGCCAGGCCGGCGCAGCCGAATCCGATCAGGGTGGCCAGCGCCAGGATCAGGCCGTGGCCGACGAACTTGCCCAGCAGCAACTGGCCGCGCCCCAGGGGATAGGTCAGCAACAGCATCAGGGTGCCGCCCTCGTCCTCGCCGACTATGGCGTCGTAGGCCAGCAACAGCGCGATCAGCGGCACCAGGAAGGTGGCCAGGCTGGCCAGGCTGGCGATGGTCGCCGGGATCGAAGTGAAGCCCAGTTGCCCGGACGCCGCCGCGCCGAGCCAGGCGATGCCCACCGCCAGCACCGCGAACAGCAGGCTGATGGCGAGCAGCCAGCGGTTGCGCAGGCCGTCGCTGAGTTCCTTGCGGGCGATATTCCAGACCGTGTTCATGCCACGCCCTCCTCTGCTTGAGTACCCTGAGCGTGGGTCATGTAGTGGCGATACAAATCCTCCAGCGACGGCTGGTGGATATCGATGTCCTGGGCGCCCCCCTCGCCGAGCAACTGGCGCAGCAGGCCGAGTTTGTGGCCGTTGATCGCCACCACTTCGATGCCGTCGACACCGACCGAGCGGGCCTCATGGCCGTCGGCGTGCCAGCGTTGCAGCAGCTTTTCGCTGTGCTGCAGGCCGCTGGCGCGGATCAGCGCCGGCAAGCCGGCATCTTCGCGCAGGCTGGCCAGGCTGCCGACCGCCTGCAGACGGCCATGGGCGAGGATCGCCGCGCGGTTGATATGCGCCTCGACCCCCGGCAGCACGTGGGAGCAGAGAATGATGCTGGTGCCCTGCTGACGCAGGCGGTCGACCAGTTGGTAGAGATCCTGGGTGGCGATGGGGTCGAGACCGACCGTGGGTTCGTCGAGCAGCAACAGGCGTGGCACGCCGAGCAGTGCCTGGGCCAGACCGAGACGCTGGCGCATGCCCTTGGAATAGGTCTTGACCCGTCGATCCATGGCTGCGGCCAGGCCGACCTGCTCCAGCAACTCGCCCACCTGGTTCATCGGTGCGCCCTTGAGGCGGGCGAAATGGCGCAGGGTTTCGCGGCCGCTGAGCTGTGCATAGAAGGTGACGTTCTCCGGCAGGTAGCCGAGTTGCTGGCGCACATGGGGATCGCTGGGCGTGCGCCCGAGCACTTGCACCCGGCCGTGACTGGCCTGCAACAGGCCAAGAATCAGCTTCATGGTGGTGGTCTTGCCGGCGCCGTTGTGGCCGAACAGACCCAGGACCTCGCCCTCGCCCAGGCTCAGATGCAGGTCGTGCAGCACGGTCAGGTTGCCGTAGTGCTGGCTGACGCCCTCTATCTCGACGGCATTCATGGCGTTGGCTCCTGGCGGGTTGGCAGCAGATCGGTGGTGGGCAAGCGCATCAGCGGGTGGCTGTCCTGCACACCGGGAGACTTCATTACCGGAAAGGCACGTTGCACCCAGCGCAGCAATTCGATGCCCGGACTGTTCATCAATAGACGCACCTGCGGGTACAGCCACAGCAGACGGTCGACGTTGTCGTTGGGTTCGTAGGCGACATCGCCCAGGCCATCGTCATTACGATCCCAACCCAGGTAGTCGCTCCAGTAGTTGCCGCGCCCCTCCAGCGACCATTCCTGGGTGCGGCTGGCGACGTACTTGACCTGCTGGCGATTGCCGACGAAGGCGTTGCCGGCGATGCGGTTGTCCTCGGAACCCGCGGTCAGGTGGATACCCAGGGCGCTGCGTTCAAAGTGGTTGTGCTCGATGCTGTTGAACAGCGAGTTGTAGATGAACAGCGCCTTGCCTTCGGCACCGGAGATCATGCTGTCGCCGGTCGAGCCACTGCGCACGTCGCTGACAAAATTGTCGCGCACGGTCGAATAGGTGATGTAGTTCATCAGGATGCCGTAGTTCTCGTCCTGTTCGGAGCGATTGCCGATCACCGTCAGTTTGCGGCTCTGCATCAACGCATAGCCGGTGCGGGTGCGGCGGGTGGTGTTGGCGAACACCTGGTTGTCGTTGGAGAACATGTAATGCACGCCGTAACGCAGGTCTTCCAGGGTGTTGTCCTCGAGCAGGTTACCGTTCGAGGTATCGATGTAGATACCGTCGCGGGCATCGCGCACCTGGTTGCCGACGACCTTGGCGCCGCGCACCGCATACAGGTGGATGCCATTGCCGCGATCCTGGGAGCGGATACTCGGATCGCCCTGGATGCTGTTGCCGAGCAGGCTGACATCCGCCGCGCCGTCGACCCAGATGCCGAAGCCCGGGCCTTGCAGGCGGTTGTCCTTGATCACCGCACCGCGTGCGCCGGGCTGGATGAACACCGCGGCGTTCATGGCGGTCATGTCCCGCCCCCAATCGAGCAGCGTGCAGCCCTCGATGGTCACCTCGGGCGCGCTGATAAGCAGGCCGTTACCCTGGCCTTGCCCGTGCAAGACGGCGCCTGGCTCGCAGCGGATGTGCATCGGCTGATCGACGCTGAACGAACCCTGATAGTCGCCGGCGGGCAGCCGCCAGCGATTGTCGCCCTCGGCCTGCAACGGCAGCGAGGTAATGGATTGCGGCGCCGCCTGGGCCACGCCGAAGAAAATGAGCAACAGCCACAGCGCACTGGCGCGAAGCGAAGCAATTGCCTGGGGTCTGAGCACTGCGTTTACCTTGTTCCTCGAGCCGTACAGGGCTGGAGAAATAAATGGGGTCCGTAGCCTGGATGCAATCCGCGGGCTTTACAAGAGCCTTTGCGGATTGCATCAGGCTACGGGGCTACGCCTTTATACCGGTTCGACCATCATGCGGCCGACCATTTCCATGTGCAGGGCATGGCAGAACCAGCTGCAGTAGTACCAGTGCAGGCCCGGCTTGTCGGCGATGAAGGTGATCGACGAGGTCTGCTGCGGGCTGATTTCCATGCTCACACCATGGTTGACCATGACGAAACCGTGGGACACGTCCTCGATCTGGTCGATGTTGGTGATGGTCACGGTAACTTCATCGCCCTGCTTGACGGTGAACTCCTGCACACCGTACGACGGCGCCATGGAGGTCATGTACACCCGCACCTTGTTGCCGTCGCGGATGACCTTGTTGTCGGTCTCCAGGTTGATGCCATCCTTTTTCGCCATGGCCGTGGTACCGGCGAAGAACGGGTCGTTGCGATCCCAGATCTTCTTGGTCTTGACCTGGTCGCGACGGGCCATGGTGCAGTCATGGGGCTCGGCGAAGGTCGGACCGTCGTGCACCAGCTTCATCTCGTCGCCGGAGATGTCGATCAACTGGTCGTTCTCCGGGTGCAGTGGGCCAACCTGTAGGAAGCGGTCCTTGGAGAACTTGCACAGGGCAACCAGCCACTTGCCATCGGCTTCGTTGGTTTCACACAGCGAGGCGTGGATGTGGCCCGGCTGGTACTGCACGTCCAGCTTCTGCTTGATGTAGTCGACCTTCTCGCCCTTGTAGGCGCGCACGGCGTCGGCCATGTTCCACTTGACCACCTGGCTGTCGATGAACAGCGTGGTGTAAGCGTTACCGCGACCGTCGAAGGTGGTGTGCAGCGGGCCGAGGCCCAGCTCCGGCTCGGCGATGATGGTGTCGCGCGGATCCTTCAGCTTGCCGGCGAACAGGTCGGGCAGCTTGGCGATTTCGATCATCGACACGGTCGGCGACAGCTTGCCGTTGGCGATGAAATACTTGCCGTCGGACGAAGTGTTGAGGCCATGCGGGTTCTTCGGCACCGGAATGTAGCGAGTGAATTCGCTGTCCTTGTCGCCCTTCTTGCGGCCATCGAGCACCGGCACCTTGGAGTCGCCCAGGGTGATGAACTTGCCGGCCTTGACCGCCTTTTCTGCCGCCTGCATGTCGAACACCACGACCCAGTCGCGCTCGTTGCGCATCATGCCGCCGAGGTCGTAGGCCTTCTCCGAGTTGTAGCAGGTGGCCGCGGTGAAGCGGCCGGTGTAGTCGGCGTCGGTGTTGTCGAGGTTGCCGTCGACGATGATCTGGTAGGCCATCTCCATCTTTTCGGCGTCGATGACGTTGTACATGGTGTAGCTGTTCTCATCCTGCAGATCGAAGATCTTGCCATCGTTGGGATGGGGGATGACGAACTCGGCGTTGGCGTACACATACTTGGTATACGGCACCTTCTGCAGGCGCAGGCCGTGGATGGCCTGGACGTTGGGCACGGTCAACATCTTGTCGCACTTCATGATATCCAGGCGGATACGCGCGACCCGGCTGTTGGCCTTGTCGTTGATGAACACATACTTGCCGTCGTATTTGCCGTCAACCATGGAGATGTGCGGGTGGTGGCAGTCGCCGTTGAGGAACTTGGCGCTATCGCCCATGATCGCGCGGCTTTCGTTGGTCAGGCCCCAACCGGTGGCCGAGTCCACGTTGAACACCGGGATGCGCATCAGTTCGCGCATCGACGGAAGGCCCAGCACGCGCACTTCACCCTGGTGACCACCGCTCCAGAAACCGATGTAGTCGTCCAGTTCGCCAGGGGCGACGTGGTACTTCTGCTTGGCCTCCTTGGCCGCCGCCGCCCAGGATTCGCGGGTCATTACCGCGCTGCCCAAGGCTGTCGCGCCGACCAGCGCCGCACCTGTCATGGCGCTGGCACCGAGGAAGCCGCGGCGGCTCAAGCCGGACTTCTCCAGCATTTGCTCCTGCTGCTTGCCATCGACTGCTGGCTTGTTCTTCAGTTCTTTATCGCTCATGGGTCCTGCTCCTTGACTAGACAAACATTATTGCTCTTACGCTGTTATAGGACTCGCGCAGGGGCTACTACCTGCACTACCGGTATCAATTCGGCGCTGACAGGGGCCTTTTTGCTGCGTTTCTTTTGTTTGAGGATCAGCGGCGGGCACTTGTCGTCGTTGTGGTAGGTCATCTGGCAATCGAGGCAGTAGTGGCACTCGTTGGCATTGATGTGACCGTCCGGGTGGATTGCCTGGATTTCGCACTCCTTGGCACACAGTTGACACGGACTGCCGCACTCTTTGCGCCGTTTCAGCCAGTCGAACAAACGCAACTTGGTAGGGATGGCCAGCGCCGCCCCCAACGGGCAGACGTAACGGCAGTACACCTTGCGGGTGAAGATATTGATCACCAGGAGAATCACCGCGTAGAGCACGAACCACCACTGGCGGTCGAACTTCAGGGTGATGGCGGTTTTGAACGGTTCCACCTCGGCGAAGCGCTCGGCAGTGGCCAACGACTCCAGGGAGATGCCGAACAGCAGCAGGAGGATGATGTACTTGATCGCCCACAGCCGCTCATGCACCGCGAAGGGCAACTCATACTGAGGAATCTTCAGCTTGCGCGCGGCCTCGTTGATCAGCTCTTGCAGGGCGCCGAACGGGCACAGCCAGCCGCAGAACACGCCGCGGCCCCAGAGCAGGATGCTGGCGGCGGTGAAGGTCCAGAGGATGAAGATGATCGGGTCGGTGAGGAACAGCTCCCAACGGAATTCCTGCACCAGAGCATGCACGAAGGTCAGCACGTTGACCACCGACAACTGACCCAGGGCATACCAGCCGATGAACACCACGGTGAAGATCAGGTAGCCACGGCGCAACCAGTGGAGGAAATGCGGGCGCTTGGTGAACTTGTCCTGAAGGAACAGGATCACCGTGAGCAGCAGCAGCGCCACGCCGATCACACCGATCTGGAAAGTTTTCTGGTACCAGATGTTCAGCCACAGCGGCCGATTGGCCTCGTCGATGGCGGCCAGTTCCGCTGCGGTCGGTAATGGCCGCTCGAGGTATTCCTCGGGCATTTGATAGCCGAGCTCGAAACTGCTGAACATACCGCTGGTAGGTCCGGTCTGGCGCCGCACCAGCAGCTCCAGCGACCAGGGCGAGCCAGGGTCGAACTTGGATTGGGCGCGAATGATGAAAATCGACATTTCATCGAACTCGGGCATGCCGACGGCGTACACGTCGGACAGGCGCTGGTGGTCCATATCGCGGAAGCTGATGCTGTCGCCGAATTGGCGCAACTGCACCCGGTCGAAAATGCCGCCGCGCACATAGCCCGAACCTTTGTAGGAGTAATCGCCACTGCCCAGCACGGCAATCGCCTGTTCGCCGGGTTTGAGCTCCTCCATCAGAAAGCGATACTGGTTGTCGCCCAGCAGGTTACGACCGATGGTCGGCGCATTCAGGTGGGCGGTGTAGAGATCGATAAAGGTATCGTCGACTTGCTCGGGCGACGCGGCTTCCACCCCTTCGGCCTCGGTGCCCTTGAACGCCTCATCGACCTGACCACGGGTCAGGTGCAGGCGGCGAATGGCGCCGTTACCGGTGAGCTGGGCCCAGTCGGCGGGCTGGTAGACATCTTCGCGCACAGTGGCCGGCTTTTGCGCCAGACCGGCATCGCTCTCGATCAAACCGAGCGACACAGCCACCTCGTGGGCGGCGCGCATCACCACCTCGTTGACCACCATGACCGTGACGGTGGCGCCGGTGACCGCATCGACCGTCACCGCATCGGGATCGCCGGAACGGCCGACCACTACCCGCTGGCTGACCTTGATGCCCTGGTACTTGGCGTTGAAGGCGTGCAGTTTCGCTTCGGGAATACCGATCAGCAGGATCGGTTCGTGGTGTTCGAGCACATAGGCGTCCCGAATTACACCTTCAGTGTCGAGAATCACCTGCATGTTGATCGGCTTGCCGGAATAGGCCGGAATATCGATCACATCCAGGCTCTGGAATACATAGCCGAGCACCTCGTCGCCACTCGACAGGGTGCGCACTTTGAACTCCCCCTGCGCTTCTGACACGCTAATCCCGCCGGGGAAAACCTGATCGATGCGCTCTTGCTCGATGTCGCCGTAACTCTTGGCCTGCACACCCTGAAGCGCCGTACAGGCCAGAATCAGCAAAAACAAGCACGCATTTTTCCATGAACACAGATGACTGTTCGCTAAAAACCGATTGCTCTTCATGGGGTTATCTAAAGCCGACAATGAATATGTCTGCATGGTACTTAGCCCGCCCCTAATCTCGATTGACACAAGTCAAGCTACACCCCAGTGCGGCAATCTGCCGCAAAGAGGTGAACTGCCCTGAAAGTAGCTCATTTCGCCGCACTTGCCGCGAACGAAATCTTGCCCATTCCGACCAGCCTACCCCACCTGCGGCAGCCTTTCATGAGATTGTGAAAAACCGAAGGCCGTCGC
>RCUR01001025.1_pt1 | contig 10011 bp, 10 predicted proteins | sample 2166151 | NCBI WGS metagenome assembly RCUR01 (sample SAMN09932785, study PRJNA488358) | compost metagenome | isolation source: compost soil in an enriched community | place: Germany: Experimental Botanical Garden
CACAGGCGGAGGGTCTATCCATGCGGCTATGCGTGATCGGTGCGGGTTATGTGGGGCTGGTGACAGCGACCTGTTTCGCTGAGATGGGCAACCAGGTGGCTTGTGTCGAGCGCGACCCCTTCCGCCTTGCGCGCCTGGCCCGCGGCCAGGCGCCCATCCATGAACCCGGCCTGGAGCCCATGCTCCAGGACCAGCTCGCCAGTGGCCAGTTGACCTTCACCGCGCGCATCGATGAGGGTGTCGATCAGGCCGATATCGTCTTCATCGCGGTCGGCACCCCCAGTGGCGAGGACGGGGCCGCTGATCTTTCCCATGTGCTGGCGGTAGCCGACGAATTGGGCGCCAGCCTCAGGCGCCCCTGCCTGGTGGTGGACAAGTCGACCGTCCCGGTGGGCACGGCCGAACGGGTTTCCCAGCGCATCCATGCAGGTTTGTCGGCCCGTGGCCTGGGCTTCAAGGTCCAGGTCGCGAGCAATCCCGAGTTCCTCAAGGAAGGTTCGGCGATTGACGACTTCATGCGCCCGGATCGCGTCATCATCGGGTGCGACGACGCTGTTGCGGCGGAACAGCTGCGCCGGCTCTACGCTCCCTTCCTGCGCAACCACGAACGGCTGCTCGGCATGGGCGTGCGTGCGGCGGAGTTCAGCAAGTACGCGGCCAATGCCTTCCTTGCCACCAAGATTTCCTTCATGAACGAAATGGCTGGCATCTGCGCACGGCTTGGCGTGGATATCGAGGACGTGCGCCGCGGCGTCGGCAGCGACAAGCGCATTGGCACTCACTTCATCTACGCAGGCTGTGGCTATGGCGGCTCCTGCTTCCCCAAGGACGTCCGCGCCCTGATCCGTGCCGCCGAGCAGGAAGGTATGGAGCCCGGCATCCTGCGCGCCGTGGAGGCGCGCAACGCGCTGCAGAAAACCTTGCTGTTCCAGGCCCTGCGCGAGCACTTCAACGGTTTCCTGCAGGGCAGGGTGGTCGCGCTCTGGGGGCTGGCATTCAAACCAGGCACCGATGACCTGCGCGAAGCCCCCAGCCTGGTATTGCTGGATGCCCTGCTGCAGGCCGGCGCGCGCGTCCAGGCCCATGACCCGGCGGCCAATGCCGGTGTCGCCGCGCGCTATCCCAAGGCAGTCGAAACCGGCCAGTTGCGCCTGCTGGATTCGCCCTACGCTGTCACCGAAGGCGCCGATGCGCTGGTGCTGGTCACCGAGTGGAAGCAATTCCGCCAGCCGAACTTCGAGCGGATTCGTGGTCTTATGCGCATGCCCGTGATCTTCGATGGACGCAACCTCTACGAGCCGGCGCAGCTGGCGGAGTCGGGGTTCCTGTACCGGGGCATAGGACGGCCCGCGAGCGGGCATTGTAAGGCGAGTGCCGCCTGATTAGACTGCGCGGCAATTCGCCATAACACCCACCTTTCCAAGGTTCGAAATGATCAAGAAATGCCTGTTCCCCGCTGCTGGTTACGGTACTCGCTTCCTGCCGGCCACCAAGGCGATGCCCAAGGAAATGCTGCCAGTGGTGAACAAGCCACTGATCCAGTACGGCGTTGAAGAGGCCCTGGATGCCGGCCTCAGCGAGATTTCCATCGTCACCGGCCGCGGCAAGCGCGCGCTCGAGGACCACTTCGACATCAGCTACGAGCTGGAGCACCAGATCAAGGGCACCGACAAGGAGAAATACCTGGTCGGCATCCGCCGCCTGATCGACGAGTGCAGCTTCTCCTACACCCGTCAGGTGGAAATGAAGGGCCTGGGCCACGCCATCCTCAGCGGTCGTCCGCTGATCGGCGACGAGCCTTTCGCCGTGGTGCTGGCGGACGACCTCTGCCTGAACCTGGAAGGCGACGGCGTCCTGACCCAGATGGTCAAGCTCTACAACCAGTTCCGCTGCTCCATCGTGGCCATCCAGGAAGTGCCGCCGGAAGAGACCTCGAAGTACGGCGTGATCGCCGGCGAGATGATCCGCGACGACATCTTCCGGGTGAACAGCATGGTGGAAAAACCCAAGCCCGAAGATGCGCCGTCCAACCTGGCGATCATCGGCCGCTACATCCTGACCCCGGACATCTTCCAGCTCATCGAGCAGACCGAGCCGGGCAAGGGCGGTGAAATCCAGATCACCGATGCGCTGATGAAGCAGGCCCAGGACGGCTGCGTGCTGGCCTACAAGTTCAAGGGCAAGCGTTTCGACTGCGGTGGCGCGGAAGGTTACATCGAGGCGACCAACTACTGCTTCGAGAACCTCTACAAGACCGGCAAGGCCTACTGATCGGGTCGAACCAGTGAAAGGCCGCCTTCGGGCGGCTTTTTTGTTTCCGCTGCCGGCGGTTTCCGTCATTTGTGGGAGCGAATTCATTCGCGAAGGGCAGCGCAGTTGCCCCGTTGAAGGCCTGAAGGTGCAGGCCTTCGGCCTGCTCTCGCGAATGAATTCGCTCCCACAAGTCGGTCCCTGGCGCGGTGGTGCCTAGGGAATCGGCAACGCCTCCGACCCCGGCCCCAGCGGCTGCCCGTAGCTGAACTCCACGTAGTTGCCCGCCGGGTCGCGCAGGCCGCAGTAGTAGCCCACCGGGTAGGGCTCGTCCCGTGGCGGCCAGACCAGGCAGCCGGCGGCCTCCGCCTGGGCGGCGATGGCGTCGACCCGCTCGCGGCTGTCCACGGCGAAGCCTAAGTGGCTGTAGTCGTCTGCTGCGAGATGGCGATCCTGGCCGCCGGGCATGATGACGAAGATGAACTGGTGCTCCTTGCCGGGCTCCGCCATCCAGACGATCTTCGAGCCCTTGCCGGCGCGCTCGTGGATCACGCGCATGCCGCAGAAGTCCGCGTAGAAACGGATGCAGGGCTCAAGATCCGGCACATGCAGGGCCAGGTGGGTGAGGGTCGGGCGCATGGGACTCTCCTTCTCGATGCCTCAAGGATAGGCCCGGCAACTGGCCAGAGACAGATCTTACGGTATGCTGGCGGCTTGTTTCTGGAGACTTGCCATGGCTTACGACTTCGACCTCTTCGTAATAGGTGCCGGTTCCGGCGGCGTGCGTGCGGCGCGCTTCGCGGCCGGCTTTGGGGCCCGCGTGGCCATCGCCGAAAGCCGCTACCTGGGCGGCACCTGCGTCAACGTCGGCTGCGTTCCGAAAAAGCTGCTGGTCTACGGTGCGCACTTTTCCGATGACTTCGAGCAGGCCGAAGGCTTCGGCTGGTCTCTGGGCGATGCCGGCTTCGACTGGCCGACGTTGATCGCCAACAAGAACCGCGAGATCCAGCGCCTCAACGGCATCTACCGCAACCTGCTGGTGAACAGCGGCGTCACCCTGCTGGAGGGGCACGCCAGGCTGATCGACCCGCACACGGTGGAAGTGGCTGGCCAGCGTTCCACGGCCAAGCACATCCTGATCGCCACCGGCGGCTGGCCGCAGATTCCCGACATCCCTGGCCGCGAACTCGCCATCAGCTCCAACGAAGCCTTCTTCCTCGAGCGCCTGCCCAAGCGCGTGTTGGTAGTGGGCGGCGGCTACATCGCCGTCGAGTTCGCCTCCATTTTCCATGGCCTGGGTGCCCAGACCACGCAGCTCTATCGTCGTGAGCTGTTCCTGCGCGGTTTCGACGATGCCGTACGCCACCACTTGCGCGACGAGCTGGGCAAGAAAGGCCTGAACCTGCAATTCAATGCCGACATCGCCCGCATCGAGAAGCAGCCCGACGGCAGCCTGTTGGCCACCCTCAAGGATGGCCGCCACCTGGAAACCGACTGCGTCTTCTACGCCACCGGCCGGCGGCCCATGCTCGACAACCTCGGCCTGGAGAACACCGGCGTCGAGCTGGACGAGCGTGGCTTCATCAAGGTCGACGCCCAGTACCAGACCAGCGAGCCCTCCATCGTCGCCCTGGGCGACGTGATCGGCCGTGTGCAGCTCACTCCGGTGGCCCTCGCCGAAGGCATGGCCGTCGCCCGGCGGCTGTTCAAGCCCGAGGAGTATCGGCCGGTGGACTACGAGCACATTCCCACCGCCGTGTTCAGCCTGCCGAATATCGGCACAGTCGGGCTCACCGAAGAGCAGGCGCGCGCCAAGGGCCACAAGATCAAGAGCTTCGAAAGCCGCTTCCGGCCGATGAAACTGACCCTCACCGAGAATCAGGAGCGGACCCTGATGAAGCTGGTGGTGGACGCCGAGACCGATCGCGTCCTCGGCTGCCACATGGTCGGCCCGGAAGCCGGCGAGATCGTCCAGGGCCTGGCCGTGGCGCTCAAGGCGGGTGCGACCAAGCGCATCTTCGACGAAACCATCGGCGTGCATCCCACCGCCGCCGAAGAGTTCGTCACCATGCGTACCCCGGTGGGTGCCTGACCAGCCGATGGAGAAACTCTTCTATCTGTCCGACCTGTTCGGTGTAGCGGTCTTCGCCATCACCGGCGCGCTGATGGCCGGACGCAAATCCATGGACCTGTTCGGCGTGCTGGTCATCGCCATCATCACCGCCCTGGGCGGCGGCACCCTGCGCGATGTGATCCTCGGCAACCACCCGGTGAGCTGGATCAGGGACGACACCTACATCCTGGTCGCCTCGCTGGCCGCGGTGGGAACCGTGCTCTGGGTGCGCCTGACCCGGCCCATCAATGAGACCGGCCTGCTGCTGGCCGATGCCTTCGGCCTCGCGGTGTTCACCGTCTACGGCACCCAGGTCGCCCTGCAGCACGACCTGCAGCCGGGCACGGCGGTGATCATGGGCGTGATCACCGCCGTGGGCGGCGGGGTGCTGCGGGACATCATCTGCAACGAGGTGCCGCTGATCTTCCAGAAGGAGATCTACGCCATCGCCTGCATTGCCGGCTCCCTGGTCTTCATCGGCCTGCGCGAAGTGGCGCTGCCGGACTGGCTCGGCACCTCGCTGGCCATGCTGGTGGTGCTGATGATCCGGCTGGCCGCCATCCACTGGAAGCTGTCGCTGCCGCGTTTCCATCTGCTCGATCGGGACTGACGCCATGCTCGAACGCCTCGACCACCTCGTGCTCACCGTTGCCGATATCCCCCGCACCCTGGACTTCTATCAGCGGGTGCTGGGTATGCGCCACGAGACCTTTGGCAATGGCCGCCATGCCCTGGTGTTCGGCCAGCAGAAGTTCAACCTGCACCAGGCCGGCAAGGAGTTCGAGCCCAAGGCCGCCCATCCCGCGCCCGGCGCCATCGACCTCTGCCTGATCACCCACTGGCCGATCGAGCAGGTGCAGGAGCACCTGGTGGAGCAGGGCGTGGCGGTGGAGGAGGGGCCGGTGATGCGTACCGGCGCGCTCGGGCCCATCGAGTCGGTGTATTTCCGTGACCCGGACGGCAACCTGATCGAAGTCAGCCGCTATCCCGGCTAGGGCATTTCTTCCCCGGCACTGGCGAAATTCCGCAAACCCGCGACACTGGATGCAGCCGTTCTTCACCACCGGGTTGGAGGAAAGCACCATGTCCAGATTCGCCCTGCTGTGTGCGCTGCTCCTTGGCGCAGGCCTGGCCCAGGCCGAGATCAAGACCAGCGAGATCCCCTACAAGGGGCCAGACGGTACGTCCCTGATCGGCTACTACGCCTACGACGACGCCATCGCCGGCAAGCGTCCCGGCGTGGTGGTCGTCCACGAGTGGTGGGGCCTCAACGACTACGCCAAGCGCCGCGCCCGTGACCTCGCGGCCCTCGGCTACAGCGCCCTGGCCATCGACATGTACGGCGACGGCAAGAACACCGAGCACCCGGCCGATGCCCAGGCCTTCATGAAGTCCGCCCTGGCCAGCGCCCCGGCGGCCAAGGCGCGCTTCCTCGCGGGCCTCGAGTTGCTCGAGCAGCAGCCGCAGACCGACGGCTCGAAACTGGCCGCCATCGGCTACTGCTTCGGCGGCAAGGTGGTGCTGGACATGGCCCGCCAGGGCGTGCCACTGGACGCAGTGGTCAGCTTCCACGGCGCCCTGGGCACCGCCACCCCGGCCGCGCCGGACAGCGTCAAGGCCAAGGTGCTGGTGGAGCACGGCGAGCAGGACAGCATGGTGCCCATGACCGCGGTCACCGCCCTGAAGGAAGAATTGGACAAGGCCGACGCCGACTACCGGGTGATCATCCAGCCCGATGCCAAGCACAGCTTCACCAATCCCGATGCCGATCGCCTCAGCCATGCCGGCCATGGCAGCGAGAAAGGGCCGGACATCGGCTATGACAAGGCGGCCGATGAGAACTCCTGGGCCGATATGCAGCAGCTGTTCAAGGAGGCATTCGCGGAGTAGGAGTAGCGGCTCGCCGGGCGGGGGCCACATGCCCGGCGGCCGGGTTGGCATTCCCCATCGATCAACTAGAGTTTCCGGTACGGCAACTTCCGCGGGTAATGCGGCATGTTCAACGCCATAGGCGCCTATGTCCGGGCAGTGGACTGGTTCAACCGCATGGTCGGGCGGTTCGCCATGTACATGATCTTTGTCATGCTCGGCGTATTGCTCTACTCCTCGATCTCCAAGACCTTTTTCCAGCCCTCGGTCTGGACCCTGGAGAGCGCGCAGTTCCTGATGGTCGCCTACTTCCTGCTCGGCGGCGCCTATTCCATGCAGCTCGATGCCCACGTACGCATGGACCTGCTCTATACCCGCTGGACACCTCGGACGCGGGCGATCATGGACGCCGCCACCATGATCTTCCTGCTGTTCTACCTGGTGATGCTGCTGTATGGCGGGCTCTCGTCGACCCAGTACGCCCTGGAGTACCGGGAGACCAGCTATTCCTCCTGGTCGCCGTTGATGGCGCCGATCAAGATCGTCATGACCTTCGGTGTGTTCCTCATGCTGTTGCAGGCTTCGGTCACCTTGCTGCGTGACCTCGCCGCGGCCTGCGGCAAGGAACTTCCATGAGCTACGAACTCATCGCCCTGCTGATGTTCTCGTCGATGGTCCTGCTGCTGCTGACCGGCAAGCGGGTGTTCGGCGCCATCGGCTTCGTCGCTGCTGCGGCCGCCCTTCTGCTCTGGGGCGATGGCGGCTCGGAAATGGCCTTCAGCGCGGCCATGAAGCTGATGAAGTGGTACCCGATGCTGACCCTGCCGATGTTCGTCTTCATGGGCTATATGCTCTCCGAGTCGCGCATCGCCGACGACCTCTATCGCATGTTCCACGTCTGGGCCGGACCGCTGCACGGTGGCCTGGCCATCGGCACCATTGGCCTGATGGTGGTGATCTCCGCCATGAACGGCCTAAGCGTCGCCGGCATGGCGATTGGCGCCACCATCGCCATGCCGGAGATTCTGCGCCGCGGCTACGACAAGATCATGGTCACCGGCGTGATCCAGGCAGGCAGCACGCTGGGCATCCTGATACCGCCCAGCGTGGTGCTGGTGCTCTACGGCATGATCGCCCGCCAGCCGGTGGGCCAGCTCTGGCTGGCCGGGGTCTTCCCGGGCCTGATGATGGCGGCGATGTTCATCCTCTACATCGTCATCCGTTGCCGCTTGCAGCCCCATCTCGGCCCGCCGCTGCCCTTGGAGGAGCGCCAGCAGATATCCTGGGCGGAGCGCATTCGCCTGCTCAAGGCCGGGCTGGTCCCCCTGTTCATTTTCCTCGCCATGACCGGCCTGTTTCTCATGGGCTACACCAGCCTGGTGGAAAGCTCCGCCGTGGGCGCCCTGGCCGCCACCCTGGCGGCGCTGTTCCAGGGGCGCCTGACGGCCAAGGTCATGGAAGAAACCCTGCGCAAGACCCTGGGCATCAGTTGCATGTTCATGTGGATCATCCTCGCCGCGCTGTGCTTCGGCGCCGTCTTCGATGGGCTCGGCGCGGTGAAGGCCATCGAAGGCATCTTCGTCGAGCAGATGGGCCTCGGCCCCTGGGAGATCCTCATCCTGATGCAGCTGTCCTTCATCATCATGGGCATGTTCCTCGACGACACGGCCATGCTGGTGATAGTGGCGCCGCTCTACATACCGCTGGTGCAGGCGCTGGGCTTCGACCTGATCTGGTACGGCGTGCTCTACACCATCACTTGTCAGATGGCCTACATGACGCCGCCCTTCGGTTACAACCTGTTCCTCATGCGCGCCATGGCGCCGCCGGAGATCACCTTGAAGGACATCTACGTCTCGGTTGTCCCCTTCGTTTTCATCATGGTCGTGGCCTTGGCCGTGGTGATGTTGTTCCCGCAGATCGCCCTCTGGCTTCCCCAGTGGCACTACGGTCAATAGGCATGAAGATTCAGGTATGGCAGCACGTCAGGCGGCATTTCAAGCGTGACAGCGAAGGTTAAAGACAGAGGGGCCATTTGCCGACCTGAGAAAACGCCTCCGAGAGAGGCGGCGCTGTGCGGGTGCAGGGCACCCCAATCCACACTCCTGGAGATGACAGCATGAGTACCAGACGCACGTTCCTCAAAACCGCCGCCGTGGCGACCGGCGCCGCAACGGCCCTGGGCGCACCTTTCGTGCATGCCCAGTCGACCAAGAAAATCACCTGGCGCTTGCAGACCTACGCGGGTGCCGCCCTGGCGGAACACGTGATCAAGCCGTCGATCGACGCCTTCAACAAGGCGGCCAACGGCGAGATGGAGATCCAGCTCTACTTCGCCGACCAGTTGGTGCCCACCGGCGAGCTGTTCCGCGCCATGCAGAAGGGCACCATCGACGCGGTGCAGAGCGACGACGACTCCATCGCCGCACCCGTCGATGTGGCCGTGTTCGGCGGCTACTTCCCCTTCGCCACCCGCTACAGCCTGGATGTCCCCGCGCTGTTCCACACCTACGGCCTGAACAAGATCTGGGAAGAAGCCTATGGCGAAGTGAAGGACGTCGTCTGGCTGGGCGCCGGCTCCTGGGACCCCTGCAACTTCGCGACCGTCCAGCCCATCCGCAGCCTGGAGGACCTCAAGGGCAAACGGGTGTTCACCTTTCCCACGGCGGGCAAGTTCCTGACCCGCTTCGGCGTCATTCCGGTAACCCTGCCCTGGGAAGACGTGGAGGTGGCCATCCAGACCGGCGAGCTGGACGGCATCGCCTGGTGCGGCATCACCGAGGACTACACCGTCGGTTGGGCCAACGTCACCAAGTACTTCCTCACCAACAACATCTCCGGCGCCTGGATCGGCTCCTATTTCGCCAATGCCAAACGCTGGGCCGAGGTGCCCGAGCACCTGAAGACGCTCTTCAAGTTGTGCATGGACAGCTCCCACTACTACCGTCAGCACTGGTACTGGGGTGGCGAAGCCAAGCTGCGGGTCGAAGGCACCAAGCTGCAGCTCACCTCGATTCCCGACCAGGAGTGGAAAACGGTCGAGGACGAGGCGCGGAAGTTCTGGGATGAAATCGCCAAGACCAGCCCGCGTTGCGCCAAGGTCATCGAGATCTTCAAGCAGTACAACGCGCTCATGGAAAAAGCCGGCCCGCCTTACCGCTATTGAATACGAACGCCGCCGCTCGGCATGGTTGCCGGGTTGCGGCGCTCCCTGACCAGGAGGAATCCGATGACCCGCCTGTTGCAATGCCGCTCGCCCATCGACGGTTCGGTCTATGTCGAACGGTCCTGGGCTTCGGCAATGGAGGTCGGCGCGGCGCTGGAGCGCAGCGCGGCTGCGTCTGACGCCTGGAAACGCACCCCGGTGGCCGAGCGCGTCGCCATCGCCCGCCGTGCCATGAGCGCCTTCGCCGCCCGCGAGGCGCAACTGGCCGAAGAACTGTGCTGGATGATGGGCCGGCCGATTCGCTACGCGCCCGGAGAGGTTCGCGGCTTCGTCGAGCGCGCCAGCTACATGGCCGATATCGCCGAAGAGGCCCTGGCCGATATCCGCCTGCCGGACAAGCCCGGTTTCACCCGGTTGATCCGCCGCGAGCCCCTGGGCCTGGCCCTGGTCATCGCGCCGTGGAACTACCCCTACCTGACCGCGGTGAACGCCGTGGTACCGGCCTTGCTGGCGGGCAACTGCGTGCTGCTCAAGCATTCCGCGCAGACCCCGCTGTGTGCCGAGCGCATGGTCGAAGCCTTCGCCGAGGCCGGCCTGCCGTCGGGCGTTTTCC
>RCUR01001028.1_pt1 | contig 9994 bp, 7 predicted proteins | sample 2166151 | NCBI WGS metagenome assembly RCUR01 (sample SAMN09932785, study PRJNA488358) | compost metagenome | isolation source: compost soil in an enriched community | place: Germany: Experimental Botanical Garden
CCCGGCATTGAAATTCGATCCGAGACCTACTGATGTCCCTGACTCCCCAAGACGAAAGACTCATCAAGGCGCTGGCCCTGGCCATCGTTGATCGCCCGCGGGCGACGCTCAAGGAACTGGCTGAAGCTGCTGGCGTGAGCAAGGCTACGTTGCATCGCTTTTGCGGCACCCGTGACAACCTGGTGCAGATGATGGAAAGCCACGGTGAGACGGTGCTGAACCAGATCACCACCACGACCGACCTGTTGCACAGCGAGCCGGTGCAGGCGCTGCGTAGTCTGATCAATGAGCATTTGGCGCATCGTGAAATGCTGGTATTCCTGCTCTTTCAATATCGCCCCGACACCTTCCCGGTAAATGGTGAGGGGGACCGTTGGCAATCTTATGCCGATGCCCTTGATGCTTTCTTTCTGCGCGGCCAACAATTGGGTGCCTTCCGCATCGATGTCACCGCAGCAGTCTTCACGGAACTGTTCCTGACCATGATCTTCGGCATGGTCGATGCGGAGCGCCGTGGGCGCGCGGCCAGTGCCAACTCAGCCAATGTGCTGGAGCAGATGTTCTTGCATGGCGCTGCCGGCGTAGTACGCCCCCAATAATCCCCACTCCTCGCTCCTCCAAATAAAGAGCCCCGCGACCTGACGGTCCACGGGGCTAAAAAACAGGTTGGGTGCGCCAACCCAAGGAGCACTTGCCAGCGTCTTATCTGGCCATTGCTTGCGATGACCATCCCCCGCCCAGCGAGCGGAACAAATCGACCAAGGCAATCTGCCGCTGAGTGCTGACCTCGATAAAGGCCGTCTCGTTGACGAAGCTGGTGCGCTGGGCATCGAGGTAACGCAGGTGACTGTCAATGCCACCTTCATAACGGGCCTTGGCCAGCTTCAGCGTCTCGCTGCTGGTATTGGCCAGTGCGCGTCGGGCCGCCTCCTCCCGGCGCAAGGTGTCGGTGGCGGCCAATGCATCGGCGACCTCGCGAAACGCCGTCTGAATCGTGCCCTCATACGCCGCCACCGCCGAGTCCTTCCGGGCTTCGGCCAGACTCAGCCCTGCGCTGTTGCGGCCAGCATCGAACAACGGCAGCGACAGGTTCGGCACAAAACTCCAGGACCGAGAGCCACCGTCGAACAAACCGGACATTTGCGCGCTGGAAGTGCCGAAACTGCCCGTCAGACTGATGCGCGGAAAGAACGCCGCACGTGCAGCGCCGATATCGGCATTGCGCGCCTGCAGTCGATGCTCGGCGGCGAGAATGTCCGGTCGGCGCTCGATCAGCGTCGAAGTGGTATCAGGTGTGATGTCCTGAACCAGCATCGGCTCCGTCTGCAGTCGGTCGGGAATCGACTTCGCCGCGTCCTTGGTGCCGAGCAACAATACCAGCGCGTTGAAGGCCTGCTGTTTCTGACGCAGATTGCTTTCCTGTTCTGCGCGCGATTGCTCCACCAACCCCAACGCTTCCTGGTAGTCCAGTGCAGTCGCCGTGCCGTTCGAACGGCGCTGGCTGATCAGCGCGAACGAGTACTCACGGCTGGTCAAGGTCTGTTGGGTCAGATCCAAGCGACGCTGAGCGCCATCGTGAACCAGATAAGCCTGGCTGACTTCGGCGATCAGTGCGATCTGCGCTGCACGGGCGGCTTCTTCGGTGGCCAGGTACTCTTGCAACGCGGAGTCACTGAGGCTCTTCACCCGGCCGAACAGATCCAGCTCGTATTCAGGCAGCGACAAGCCGACCTGATAGTCGCTGGTAACTCCCGGCCGGCCGTTGTTAGCCAGATCCGCCGGCAAGCGCTGACGATTGCCCGCTGCGTTGGCATTCAACCCCGGTACTCGGTCGGCGCGCTGGATGCGGTATTGCGCCCGGGCCTGCTCGATATCCAGAAGCGTCTGGCGCAGTGAGCGGTTGTTATCCAGAGCTATCACCACCAGGCGGCGCAGGTCGGGATCGACGATAAACGTCTGCCACACCAGTTGGTTGATCGGACTGCCCTGCTTCGTCGACTCACCCGCCCAGTTATACGCAACCGGCGCAACGGGCCGCTCATAAGTGGGCGCCAACGAGCAACCGCCCAACAGCATGGCGATCACCAGCGTAGAAAAAGCTGAAATACGCATGAATCACTCCTGAGTCAAAGCGGGTTGTTCAGTGGGTGCCGGTTTACTACGCAGCATCGACAGCACCCAGACAAAACAGATCGGTACGAACAACACACCCAGCAAAGTCGCGCTGAGCATGCCGCCGATCACACCGGTACCGATTGCACGCTGACTCGCAGCCCCTGCTCCGGTTGCCAACGCCAGTGGCACGACGCCGAGGATGAAAGCCATGGAGGTCATGACAATCGGCCGGAAGCGCAGGCGTGCGGCCTCGATGGCAGCGTCGCGCAGGCTATAACCTTTCTCCCACAGCTCTTTGGCGAACTCGACGATGAGGATCGCGTTCTTCGCCGCCAGACCGATGATGGTGATCAGCCCCACCTTGAAATACACGTCGTTGGGCATGCCGGCGACCATTACCGCGAGTACCGCACCGATGGCACCGATCGGCACGATCAGCATCACGGTCAGGGGAATTGCCCAGCTCTCATAAAGCGCGACCAGCAACAGGAACACCACGAGGATCGCGAGCGCGAACAGTTGCGTCGCCTGACCGCTGGAAACCTTTTCCTGATACGACAGGCCGGTCCACTCGTAGCTGAAACCCGCCGGCAATTGCGCGGCGATTCGCTCCATTTCCGCCATGGCTTCACCGGTGCTGTATCCCGGCCCGGCGTCACCAACGATCCGGATCGACGGATAACCGTTGTAACGCACCAGTTGCACCGGACCTTCTTCCCAATGGGTGGTGACGAAGGCGCTGAGCGGCACCAGATTGCCCGCGCTGTTGTGCACGTACAGTTTGAGCACACTTTCCGGGGTCATCCGGTCGCCCTGCTCTGCCTGCACCACCACACGCTGCTGACGGCCGGCGTTGGTGAAGTCGTTGATCACCTCCGAACCGAACGCGGCTGACAATGCACTGCTGATCGACTCGAAACTCACGCCCAGGGTACGGGCCTTGTCGCGGTCGATCACCACCCGCAATTGCGGCGACTCGGCCAGGCCTTCCATCATTGCGTAGAGGATTTTCGGGTTGCCGTTGGCCTGACCGAGCAACTGATCACGGGCTGCAATCAATGCTTCGCGGCCCAGACCGGCGCGATCCTGCAGGCGCAGTGCAAAACCACCGGAGTTGCCCAGGCCATCAATCGGTGGCGGAGGCACAGCCATCACTGCACCGTCGTTGGTCACGGCAAATTGCTCGTTCAGCGCCATGACTTCCGCCATGGCCGATTGATCTTCGCCACGCAGCGACCAGTCCTTGAACACCGGGAATGCCAGCGCCGCGTTATCGCCCATCCCGGAAAAACTGAAGCCTGATACCAGGAAAGTCGAAGCGACCGCTTCACGGGAGGCGAGGAACCGCTCCAGTTGTTCACCGGTGGCTTCGGTGCGGGTACGGGTCGCGCCCGGCGGCAACTGAACGTCGACGATCATGTAGCCCTGGTCCTCCACGGGTACAAACGACTCCGGCAAGCGCAGATAGAAGTAACCGAGCATCGCGATAATGCCCACGTACACCAACATCATCCGGCCGGCACGCGACACCAGCCCGTTGTTCAGGATCGAGTAACGCTCGGTGAGCCGGGCAAAGCCACGGTTGAAGGCGCCGAAGAAACCGCGTTTCTCATGGTGTCCCTGAGGAATCGGCTTGAGCAACGTGGCACACAGCGCCGGAGTGAACGTCAACGCCAGGAAGCCCGAGAACAAAATCGACACCGCCAGCGACACCGAGAACTGCTTGTAGATCACACCCACCGAGCCGGACATGAACGCCAATGGCATGAACACCGCCGACAGCACCAGGGTGATGCCGATGATCGCTCCCGATACTTGCCCCATCGCTTTAACTGTGGCATCGACCGGTGAAAGCCCCTCCTCGGCCATGATCCGTTCAACGTTCTCCACCACTACGATGGCGTCGTCCACCAGAATACCGATCGCGAGCACCATGCCGAACATGGTCATCATGTTCACCGAGAAGCCCAGCAGGTACATCAGCAGCAGCGTGCCCAGCAGACACACCGGCACCACAATCGACGGGATCAATGTATAGCGGATGTTCTGCAGGAACAGGAACATCACCAGGAATACCAGCACCATCGCCTCGATCAAGGTATGGATCACCTTCTCGATAGCGACATCGACGAAACGCGAAGTGTCGTAGGGCACGGAATATTCCACGTCGTCCGGAAAGTAGGCCGACAGTTCGGCCAGGCGTTCCTTGACTGCCGTCGCGGTCTGGATCGCGTTGGCGCCGGGGGATAACTGGATCGCCGCCGCCACCGCCGGTCTACCATTCAGACGCGAGTTGAAGTTGTAACTCTCCTGGCCGACTTCCACACGAGCGACATCCGCCAGATTGACCGTCGAGCCGTCCTCGTTGGCGCGCAGAACGATGCGTGCGAATTCTTCCGGATTATCCAGAGTACCTTTCACCACCAACGTAGCAGTCAGTTCCTGCTGGCTGCTGGTCGGCGTACTGCCGAAGCTGCCGGCCGGCACCTGCACGTTCTGTCCGCGAATGGCTGTGCTCACGTCGTCGATAGACAGCCCATAACCCACCAGTTTCTGCGGGTCGATCCAGATCCGCATGGCTGCTTCAGAAGAGAAGAATTGCAGCTTGCCGACGCCGGGCACCCGGCGCAGTTCGTTGTTGATGTTGCGCGCGGCATAGTCACCCAGAGCGGTGGTATCGCTGTGCTGGGTGCCCTCCTTGTAGTTGAGCGCATAGATCAGCAGGAAACCGGCACTGGTCTGCTCCACCTCCAACCCTTGGGTGAGCACGGCTGGCGGCATGCGTGCTTCGGCCTTTTTCAGGCGATTTTGCACGTCAACCTGGGCAAGCTGCGGATCAGTGCCGGGCTGGAACGTAATCGCAATCTCGGCGATGCCGTTGGAGTTGTTGGTCGACTCGAAATACAGCAGGTTTTTGGCACCATTGAGCGACTCCTCGATCACGCTGGTGACCGAGTCCACCAGCACTTTCGCCGAAGCACCAGGATAGGTCGCCGTCACCTTGATTTGCGGCGGCGCAACGTTGGGATACTGCGCCACCGGCAGCATCGGGATGACCAGCAGACCGGCCAGAGAGATGAACAACGCCACCACCCAAGCAAAATTCGGGCGTTTGATGAAAAACTGAGACATCGGAATATCCTCGCGGCGACTGCGCCCTTACTGTTTCGACTCAGGCGACTGAGCCTGCGCGTGGGGCTGAGCAGGTGCGACCTTGGCACCCGGTTGCAGACCGGTAAGGCCGCCGACAATCACCTGATCGCCCGCCTTCAATCCCTCACTGATCTGCCAGCGCGAACCCTGCATGGCGCCGGTGACCACATTGCGTGACTCGACCCGGTCGTCTACGCCAACCACCATCACCTGTGCAACGCCATCGCTGCCACGTTGCACTGAACGTTGCGGCACAAGAATGGCCTGGTTGTCAGTGCCTTGTGGCGTGCGCACGCGTACAAACATGCCCGGCAACAGGACGCCGTCGGTATTGGCGAACTTGCCGCGCAACGACACCTGCCCCGTGCCACGATCCACCGCGACGTCGGTAAACATCAGCGCGCCCTGGCGCTCGTATGCGGTGCCGTCGACGCGAATCGACAGCGCCTTGTTGTCGGTGGCGGAGAGTTTCCCGTCCTTGAGCGACTCGCGCAGGCGCAGCGCATCAGCGGCCGACTGAGTGAAATCGACATAGACCGGATCAAGTTGTTGAATTCGCGCCATCAACGTCGCGTCGCCCTGGCCAACCAAGGCACCTTCGGTCACCAGCGCGCGGCCGACGCGACCCGAAATCGGTGCGGTCACCGAGGCATAACCGAGGTTCAAGCGGGCGCTTTGCAGGTCGGCTTGGGCCGAACGGGTGGCCGCCTGGGCGCTGCGCAGATCGGCCGTGGCACTGTCAAAATCCTGTTGGCTGACCGCCTCGATCTTCACTAACGGTTCATAGCGTTTGACCCGCGCCTGCGCTTCAAGCACGACGGACTGAGTTCGGGCTAACTCACCCTCGGCGCGCGATAAAGCCGCTTTGAGCGGTGCCGGGTCAATCTGGAACAGCAGGTCCCCGGCTTTGACGTCAGCGCCCTCTTCAAAACGCTTTTGCATCACGATGCCAGGCACCCGTGCACGCACCTCCGCAACCCGCATGGGTTCCACCCTGCCCGGTAGCTCCGAAGTCAGCGCCAGAGGCTCAGTCTTCACCGCCAATACTTCTACCGGGCGCGCCACTTCGGCCACACCCGCTTGATCATTCGCCGGCCCACATCCCGCCAGCGCAATGGCTGCTGCCAGCGAGCCCGCCATCCCTACTGCACGCAAACTGCCCATAACTCACCCAAAGCTTGATTGAATTTGGTGCGAATGCTACTTTCTAAACCATAATGAGTCAATATTGTCTCATTTGAGAAATATTAGAACCTTTATGAACATCGCTTGAGGCTTGGTGATGAACCCGATTTCCCGTGATGAACACCTGCTCAAAACGCTGACCGTGGCGGTCGTCAGCCGGCCACGAGCGACGATGAAAGAGTTGGCGCAATTGGCAGGCGTGAGCAAGGCGACCCTGCACCGTTACTGTGGAACACGGGAAAACCTGGGACAGCGACTGGAGAAATACGCCGAGGGCACGCTCAATCTGATTATCCGCAGCGCCGGTTTGCAGCACCTGGAACCGTTGGACGCGCTGCGCCGATTGATCCGGGAGCACCTGGCCCATCGTGAACTGCTTGCCTTTCTGATGGCGCAATACCGCCCTGACTTCCTCGACTTCAAACGGGGTGACACACGCTGGCAGTTTTACCTGGAGGCGTTGGATGGATTTTTCTTGAGAGGCCAGCAAAAAGGGTTATTTCGCATCGACATCACCGCGGCGATTTTTACCGAGCTTTTCATCACACTGGTCTATGGCCTGGTGGATGCCGAACAGCGCGGGCGAGCCGCCAATGCTGATTCAGCACGAACGCTTGAGCAGATGTTCCTGCATGGAGCGTTGTCTGGCGGTGAGCTCCGTCAGCACTCTTCTGCGCAGGAAAGAACGCTTTAGTCCTCAGAAATGCGTAAAAGCATCGCTGATGCTGGCAACCGGTGGGTGATTGGAATGATGAACAACAGTGTGGCCAGCAGGCCGAGGTTGGAAATAAAGCGCACCCGAAATCAGCGCGACCACCAGGAAAGCGAACAGGAACCGACGCATCGAATACCTCCATCGTCCAGCCTTAGGCCGAACGCAGGTCTTTTGTTATTGGTGGTTCAAGTCTGGTCTCGGGACCAGGGGGAAAGCTTTGCAGATCGCGCCAGAGATTTTGCAAATCGTGCCAGCGCTCCCTTGGCCGCAGGCTGTGCTTCATTCGGGGGATCGAGATGATGTCCACTGTCCGTGGTACTGCTCTGTTAGGGGTGAAGGAGTTCGCTGTCAGTCAGGGCATCGATCCGGATTCAGCGCTGGCTGAGGTTCATCTGCCTGTAGACCTGCAGGATGCGCAACTTTCCGGCGCTCAGTTCAACGCCTTGGTCGAGTTGTGTGCGGTGCGCTCGAACAATCCCCTGTTCGGCTTGCAGTTCGGCTTACACCAGGGCACGCAAAGTCTCGGCACCCTGCTCTACGCCATGCGCTGTACCGGCAACGTGGGCGAGGCGCTGAATCTACTGACCCGCTATTTCCATGTTCATAGCGACGGCGCGCAAGTGCGCCTTGAACGTCAGGCTGGCAACGCCCTGCTCCTGTATGAAATCACCGATGGAGCGTTGGCCTCGGTGCGTCAGACGGTGGAGTTGGCGATGGGGATAGCAGCGTGCTTGCTCCGCGAACTGCTGGGGCACGCCTGGCAACCGCGAGGCCTGATGTTGCGCCATTGTTGTGTGGCAAATCGCAGCGCCTACCGAGCACTACTGGGTTTGTTGCCGCGCTTCGATTGCCCCGTCAATGCGTGGGTGTTCGATGAATCATTGCTAGCGATACCTCTGGAAGCGACGGACGTCAGGTGTCAGCAATTGGTCCAGCAACACATCGATGAGCTGGCCCGCATGACGCTGCAAGAGCTGCCCTCTTACGTGCAAAAGCTGTTGCGCAGCAGGCTTGCCAATGGCCAGGTCGCGATTGGTCAGATTGCCGAGCACATGATGATCAGCCCGCGCACCCTGCAACGCTACCTTATGACGCAAGGCACAGGATTTCAGGAACTGTTGGACGACACGCGTCAGGCAATGGCCGCGCGTTACCTCAGCGACTCGTCGATCAGCCTGACGCAATTGGCAAGTCTGTTGGGTTACGCCGATCTGAGTACATTCTCCCGGGCTTTCACTCGTTGGAATGGCATCAACCCGCAAAAGTGGAAGCAACATAAGTATCAAATCCCTCGGTGATAGTAATGGCTTCCAATCCTTTCATTCGTGCCCTCAGCCTTGCAGGATTCGATCAATTCGCCCGCAGTCAGGGCTTGGACCCGAACCGGATGCTGCGCCAGGCCTCATTGCCCGTGGCTTCGCTGCACCGCCCGGAAGATATCCTGTCCTTCCAGCACTATTGCGGCTTGTTGGAGCTGTGCCAACAGGGTTCGAATAACCCGTTGTTCGGCCTGGAATTCGGGCTCTATCAAGGGGTCGACGTTTTCGGTGATATTTTTTTCCTGATTCACAACACTCGAACCGTCGGTGATGCCTTGTTTGAGCTGCGCGCCAATTTCTCGTTGTACAACGGATCAGCGCAAATTGACCTCGAGGTTGTCGACGGCGTTGCCGTGCTCAGTTACCAGATAGATGAAACGACAATGGCCGGACTGTCACAGGCAGAAGAGTTGGCGTGTGGTGTCGGTATGCAACTGATGCGGACCTTGGTCGGGGACCAATGGCAGCCCGAAGCAGTAATGCTTCGTCACTCGCCCCATGCAGATGAGTTCGTCTATCGGAAGACGCTGGGCATCACGCCGACCTTCTCTGCGGCACATACCGGTCTGTTATTCGACGCTTGCGTGCTGACGCAGCCGCTGGATTGCGCCAGCGAAGCACTGCATCAACTCATCGCTCAACATCTGTCCGGCATGGAACGCTTGTCGGCAGACGAAATGCCCGGCTACGTCAGACAATTACTTCGCAATCTGTTGCCCAGCGGTCGTGCGACGATCGACAGAGTGGCCGACTGCATGGCGCTCAACCCTCGTACTTTGCAGCGTCGCCTGGAGCAAAAAAACACGTCCTTTCAGCAATTGCTGGATGAGACACGCCAGCAATTGGTGCGCAATTACCTGCAAGTTCCGACGATCAGCCTGACACAAATGGCGCATCTGCTGGGCTACGCCGATGTCAGCACGTTCTCGCGGGCATTCAATCGCTGGTTTAGTGTGTCCCCGCTGGAATGGTGCAGGAAGTCGGGATTGCGCAGGCAGCCATTACTGTTTCAGAACCGATTGAAAGATCGGCCGTGAACGTATTCTGGCGAATATCTGATAGTGCTTCTGTGCTGAGTGCCGACTTAGCTCGCCGATATTGCCGCCTGCCCATAGGTATCCGCTTTGAGGTGATAGCTGCCTTAAATACCGGCGGCTCTCGGCCAGAGGTGGTCTGTTACGTATCCGCGCGGATCGCCCCGATACCGCAGCAGCCGATCATAAAAAAGAACCGAAAACGCGCAAATTGCGTCCTTGATATCCATCGAAGATTCCATCCAGAGCCAGTCATTTTGTAGGGGTAAAAAACTCAATAAATAAAAAGGGGTCGCGAGATAAAATCTCGCAACCCCTTGATTTATATGGTCGGGACGGAGTGATTCGAACACTCGACCCCTAGCACCCCATCTCCTTTTTCATACTTCTTGAAAGCTTCCAAAATTTCACTCTGGATTTTTATAAGCTAGTATTTACTTGAGCTCCAGCGGTGTTCTGCTCTACGAGAGTCC
>RCUR01001030.1_pt1 | contig 9990 bp, 9 predicted proteins | sample 2166151 | NCBI WGS metagenome assembly RCUR01 (sample SAMN09932785, study PRJNA488358) | compost metagenome | isolation source: compost soil in an enriched community | place: Germany: Experimental Botanical Garden
ATCAGGGCAACCGCAACGCCAACGACGGCATCTCCCTGGCGCAGACCGCGGAAGGCGCCATGGATGAAGTGACCGGCATGCTGCAGCGCATGCGCACCCTGGCTCAGCAATCCGCCAACGGCTCCAACTCCGCCAAGGATCGCGAGGCTCTGCAGAAGGAAGTGGATCAGCTGGGATCGGAGATCAACCGCATCTCTACAGACACCACCTTCGCCGGTACCAAGTTGCTGGATGGCAACTACAGCGGCTCCTTCCAGGTGGGCGCCGATGCCAACCAGACTATAGGTTTCAGTCTGAGTCAGGTTGGTGGTTTCAGTATTTCTGGGATTGCGACGGCGGCGTCCAATTTTACCAGTGGTCCTGCTGGCTCCATCGTCACCGCGGTTTCAACCATTTTCACCAGCGGTTCAAATCCCGGTGGTATCAGCATCAGCAGTCAGAGCAATGCTCAGAACGTGCTGGCCGCTGTCGATTCCATGCTGGGCGTGGTGGATGGCAAGCGTGCCGAGCTGGGTGCGGTGCAGAACCGGCTGGATTCGACCATTCGCAACCAGTCCAACATCTCGGAAAACGTCAGTGCCGCGCGCTCCCGTATCCGTGATGCAGACTTTGCGACCGAGACCGCCAATATGACCAAGCAGAATATTCTGCAACAGGCGGCCTCCAGCATCCTGGCGCAGGCCAACCAGCGCCCGCAATCGGCCCTGTCGCTGCTGGGCTAACTCGATAAGTTCCAAGAAAAAGAAAAGGGCGGTTGTTCAGGCCGCCCTGGTAAGAAAGATGGAACAACGGGGGTGTTCGGATTTACGCCTTGTTCTATCGAAAGCATGATTCTCTTATTGGTATACCCCTCGAGTGTTGCGCAGATCGTTCACTCTGTCACCCTCGAGGTTGTTCTCCTGAGCGTAAGCTCTTCTTTGGCCGACACTGTCGGCCTTTCTTATGGGTGCCGAGAAATCGGCTCCCTATAAAGAAAGCACAAATCATGCCATTCCCTATCTAGTCCTGATCCGCAATCGCGCTGCCTATTCTCCGTATCAGAGCGGTCTTACGGTGTGATGTTTCGTCAACCAGATCACGCCGGGCGGCGAGTATTTACCTCTGGGTTGATGAGGGCGGCAATAAATCTCCTAAAGCTTTTGTTGAAAATGCCGCTACAGAATGTGAAGCAAAATGAGGGGTGTTCGGAAGTCCAACATTTGCGCAACTGCGGGTTTGATGTCCGTTCAAACAGAGGACCCGCCAGATGGTACAGACCCGTTCAAGCTGTCCATCTGAACGGTGGGATCCTGACTGTGTTGACACAAGCAGAGCCCGCAGTTTCTTGTTCATCAGGAGAAATCTTTTATGGCCATGTTTATCAATACCAACACTTCATCATTGAACGCGCAGCGTAACTTGATGAACACCACCAAGTCGTTGGATACCTCGTACACCCGCCTGGCGTCCGGTCTGCGCATCAACAGCGCCAAGGACGATGCGGCGGGTCTGCAGATCTCCAACCGTTTGACCTCTCAGGTCAACGGCCTGGATCAGGGCAACCGCAACGCCAACGACGGCATCTCCCTGGCGCAGACCGCGGAAGGGGCCATGGATGAAGTGACCGGCATGCTGCAGCGCATGCGCACCCTGGCTCAGCAATCCGCCAACGGCTCCAACTCCGCCAAGGATCGCGAGGCTCTGCAGAAGGAAGTGGATCAGCTGGGATCGGAGATCAACCGCATCTCTACAGACACCACCTTCGCCGGTACCAAGTTGCTGGATGGCAACTACAGCGGCTCCTTCCAGGTGGGCGCCGATGCCAACCAGACCATCGGCTTTAGCCTGAATCAGTCTGCAGGCTTCAGTATCTCGGGCATTGCCGCTGCTGCGGGCACGTCAATCACGACCGCCACTGGCGGTACCGTGCTGGTGTCAGCTATTTTCGTTGGCGGCAGTGCAGGTGGCATTAACATTGCCACCCAGAGCGCGGCTCAAAACGTATTGGCTGCCGTCGATTCCATGCTGGGTGTGGTGGATGGCAAGCGTGCCGAGCTGGGTGCGGTGCAGAACCGGCTGGATTCGACCATTCGCAACCAGTCCAACATCTCGGAAAACGTCAGTGCCGCGCGCTCCCGTATCCGTGATGCAGACTTTGCGACCGAGACCGCCAATATGACCAAGCAGAATATTCTGCAACAGGCGGCCTCCAGCATCCTGGCGCAAGCCAACCAGCGTCCGCAGTCGGCCCTGTCGCTGCTGGGCTAAGCCGGTACCATCTTCAGCCACTGATATAAGGAGCAGCAGATGGCCAATGAATCGATAACCTTGCCTTCTGTTACTTCGACGCTCACTCAACATGGCGGCCCTCAGGCCGCCATGACTGTTTCTCCCGCATCAGGTGGGGACAACTCGGTCGAACAGGCAAGTGTTGAGCCGACAGCCAGGGTATCGCAGGATCCGCCGGCGCATACCAAACCAGCAGAGTCGCGTATAGATAAGGCCTATATAGAAAAACAGGCCCAAGAATTGCAGGAAAGATTGGATAGTTTGAGCAAGTTGAAGGGATGGACAATCAATTTCACTCTGGTCCCCGAACTCGAACAACCGGTGATCAAGGTGATAGACGCGGATACCAAGCAGGTTATTCGCCAGATCCCGAGTGAGGAAATGCTCTTGATGAACAAGAGGTTACAGGCTATGGAGCAGGCGAGTGGCAATCTGGCCAGTCTCCCGGGACTGCTGTTCGATGGTCAGGTGTGACCCCATTTTTTAAGTTGATAGACAGGAGGATGTATGGCGATTACCTCTGCAGGGGCGGGTTCTGGACTCGATCTTGAAAGCGTGATTTCGGCGAGTGTGGCGGCGAAGAAAGCCCAGTTGCAGCAACCGATCATCACCAAACAAAACAGTACCAAGATCACCTTGTCTGGCATAGGCCAGCTCAAATCCTCTCTCTCCGCCTTCACCGACATCCTCGACAAACTGAGTGCCCCCGGCGCTTTCAACAAGCGTGCCATCAACATCACCCAAAGCAAGGACGATCCCGTGCTGAAGGTGGAGAGCAAATCAGGCGCTTCCAACGGTCAATACAACATTACCGTCAACAAGTTGGCGCAGACGAGTCGTCAGGAAGGGACCTTCGACAGCTCAACCACCCCGTTGGTCACTCAGGATGGCCAACTGACGTTCAAGGCCGGCGACAAGACCTTCAAGGTGGATGTGAAAGCCGGCGATACCTTGCAAGACATCCGCAAGAATATCAACAGCAATGGTGACAACTTTGGCCTCAGTGTCAACATCGTCAATACCGCCGATGGCAAGGCCAAGTTGATGATTGACTCCGGTGTATCAGGAGATGGCAAGGATCTGAGCATCACCGGGAGTACCGCCGAGCTCGGTATCTTCGAGGCGGGGGGAGGTGTCATGAGCCAGACACGGCCGGCCAGCAGTGCCGAGATTGTCGTGGATGGCAACACCCTCAAGAGCGATACCAATACCTTTGACGACTCCGTCCAGGATCTCAAGATAACAGTGTTGCGCGTCTCGGACCTGGACAAAGACAGCACCACGTCGGGAGCACTGAAGTCAAACAAGGTCGATATCACGACCGACAAGACCTCTATTCAGGAACTTGTCCAGCAGTTCGTAGACGGTTACAACACCCTGCAAGACAGCATGGGCACCCTGGGCAAGCGTGGCACCTTCGTAGGGGGAGTGAAACAGGATGATGGTGGCGCCCTGGCCGGTGATTCGACCACCCGAGCCATCGAATCTTTCATGAGTAATCTACTGGTCAGCCCTTCCCAGAACAGCGGTACCTATTCCACCATCTTCGAGATCGGCGTCAAGATGGATAACAAGGGCAAGCTGTCTCTCGACAAGACGAAGTTTGGCGAGGCCGTCGACAAGAACTTCGACCAGGTTGTAGCGCTGTTTGGTGGGGACAAGGGCCTGGCAGCCACCCTGAACACAGGGTTGAAAGAGTACACCAAGAGTGGCGGCATGCTGGCACAACGAGAAGATGTGTTGAATTCAGATTTGCGCAGCCTCACTCAAAAAACGGCGACGGCCAGCGCGCAGCTGGCAAAATATGAAGCCTCTTTGCGAGCCCAATACGGCAGCCTAGATGCCCTGCTTGTTAAAATGAATAACTCGGCATCCGCCCTGACGTCGTTACAAATAAACAATAAGAATTGATTGAGCGTGATATTACGAGGACTCATGTTATGTACAACCGTAATCTGAAGGCATATAAGGCAACCAGCATCACGGCTGATTTGGCGGTTGCCGATCCTCACCGTGTCATTCAGCTCATGATGCAAGGCTTTCTCGAGCGGCTGGCTCAGGCCAAGGGTGCCATTGAGCGGCATGATATGGAGGCAAAATCCATTGCGGTCTCCAAGGCGCAAGGGCTGTTGCATGGATTGCAGGATGCACTCGACATGAGCCAGGGCACCATGGCCGAAGATCTATATGGACTCTACTCCTATATGGATGAGCGTATCTGGGATGCCAGTCTGGCACGCGATAGCGTCCCCCTCGATGAGGTCATGGGGCTGATGGTGACAATCAAATCCGGTTGGGATCAACTGCCGGAGACAGAAAAGCAGCAAGGCTACCAAATGAGACAACAGCTGGGTGAGCTGTGAACATCACGTCAGCCTCCCTCGATGAGGCATTGACGGAAAATGCCAGTTTAATGGAGGCGCTGTTGCAACAGCAGCGATACGACGAGGCGTTATTGTGCATGGATGAGCGTCTGGCCTTGATCGCTCGTCTGGCTCAATTGGCAAAAGATGATCCTCTGCAACAACAGGACATCGCCGCCTTGGCCACAAGCCTCTCCATTCAAGAAAAGCAGATGAAAGCCCTGGCCATCAGCCATCATCAAGCCGTTTTTAAACAGCTGACCCAGGTCGGGCGGGCCAACAAGGCCGGGCAAGCCTATCGAGTGAACAGCAAGGAGTTCTGATGTCCGTCAATATTGATACTGCCTTGGCAAAAGCCGAACAGGAGGCGCTGCGACTGCAACAACAGGCAGAGCAGGAAGTGGCCATGGCGGCGGCGTTACCGCTTCGCTTTGCGCAGAATATGGCGGCCTTTCGCCAATATATTCCCCATATTGCGGACATGTATGAAGCCTATCAACCCGCTCGTCCATTCAGATTTTTCTGTAGTGAAAATGGCCAGCCCAATCTGGCCTGGCTCGATGATGACGTCGCCGTGTATGGCGCCGAGCCTTATCTCATCTGCGAGACCCTGGTTAAGGAGTTCATGGAGAAGGGGGGGCTATCCAAGTTCTCCTTCAGTCAAGAGGCCAATCCACTCGGCTTCATGCATGTGGAATACCTCAACAAACTGAATGCTTATCTGGACGACATATCTACCAGGGAAGACATGTTGAGCCGGGTTCCCCTCGAGGTACCCAGCGCCCTTATCTTCGGGGTGGGTCTGGGTTACCACCTCGGCTATCTCTATGAGCGGTGCAAGATCGGTACTCTGTTCCTGTTTGAACCTGATCTGGATCTCTTCTACGGGTCGCTATTCTGTTTTGATTGGGCACCGCTGCTGGCTTATTTGCATCAGGAAAATCTGGGGCTGCACATCCTGTTGGGACAAGATGAAGAGACCATAGTGAAGGACTTCTCGTCGGCCATTCATAGTCGTGGATCTTTCCTTATTGCCAATGCCTTCATCATGTGGGGATATCAGAACGACAAGATCAAGAAACTGATAGAGAAGGTGCAGCAAGAATATTATCTGTTGGTGATGGGATGGGGCTTCTTCGATGACAACCTGATTGCCTTGTCTCACACCATCAACAATATCGAACGTGCGGTCCCTTTTTTGAAACAAGACCAGAGGGTCGCGCCAGAATATCACCGGACCCCCGTCTTCATCATTGCCAATGGCCCCTCGCTGGATGAATCAATCGCGGTCATCAGGGAGAATAAAGACAAGGCTATTTTGATCTCGTGTGGCAGTGCCATTTCGGCATTGCACAAGGTGGGCATCAAGCCAGATATTCACGTGGAAACCGAACGCACCAAGATAGTCTATGACTTCCTGGTCAACCTGAATGACCCTGAATATCTGCGGGATGTTTTATTCTTGAGTACGGATGTGATCCATCCTGATTGCGCGACACTCTTCAATCAATCGGCACTTGTCTTCAAGCTCAGTGAGCCAGGGGTGGTGCTCTATCGGAACTACTTCCCAGGCTGGCAAGCCTGTGCCGCCCTTGGCGGTGTCAACCCTCTGGTGGGCAATATCGGTGTCAGCGCGCCCACTCACCTCGGTTTCAAGAACCTTTATCTGTTCGGCCTGGATAATGGCTACAAGCACAAGGGGCACCATCATTCGAAGCTCAGCTCCTATTACAACAATGAGGAAAATGCCGGGGCCCTTGGCGACCTGATGTATGGCGACAGCCAGTGGCGGCGTGAAGGGAACTTTGATGGCACCGTCATCAGCAACGCCATGTTTGACACCTCCCGCCGCGTGATAGAGCAGGTATTGGCTGCGAATGAAGATGTTCGATGCTTCAACTGCAGCGATGGTGCCAAGATTGAGCACGCCAGAGCCTTGCCGAGTGCAGAAATAAGCCTGCTCCATCGGGTCGACAAGCCTGCGCTGCTCGAGGAGATCGCCGGGCTCTGCGCCCCCATTCCCTTGTCAAAGCAGGATTTTGAACCCTTGCTGGACATTGAGTTCTTCAATATCCTCATCGACAAGATGATGGCCGAATGGCAACAGGACTTCAGGTCTCGTAATGAGTTGAATCAGCTGATGCTGCGTAACTTTGGCTATCTCTCCCAGATCGCCGCCACCCGGCAGCAACATATTTCCCAGACCATGGTCGGGTCGATGAATTATGTGTTCACCCTGCTGAGCTCCATTCTCTATTCATTCGAGGGCGAAGAAGAGACGCTGGTGCTGATGAAACCCGCCATCGATCTCTGGCTGGAGTTTTTAGCCAAGGCGAGGGAGATGTATCCAAGGGCACTCGACAGCGTCGACATGATTGATAACGAAGTGATGGCACTGTTCCGGAAATAAGAGCCGAAGCATTCAGAAATTAAGAGCAGAAAATGAAAATACCGACCCTGGGGTCGGTATTTTTTATCTCTTGGGGTAGGGGTTCTGCGCCGCGAGCAGCCTCGCATCCTTTCGCAATATCTGTACCGAGATCAGCGCATCTGGCTCCAGTTCGGCGCCGCCATCGTGATGTTGCACGTGTTCGAACAGACGATGGTAGCCAGGATGCCAGCCAAACAGCTCCCCGTAGTTCATCTTGTAGCTGAAGAGATTGGCGTGATGCTGGTAGTCGTTGCGATAGTGGCCCGCTGGAGGATTGAAATCCATTATGGTCATCAGACCCCGATCGGCCAGCAGGGCATCGCTGCCGGCGGCAATCTTGAACAGATCCTGTGGGTCGCACAGGTAGAGGCAGAAGCCGAAGATGATGAGATCGACGGCTTCTATCTCGGGCAGACAATCGGCGGTCCCCACGGAGAGATGCAACCCTGGATAGCGAGATAGCCCATCCTGGATGGCACTTGCTGACGGATCCACCCCATAGCAGCGGGCCCCATAATGCTCGGCCAACTGCGCCAGTCGCCAGCCATTGGCGCAACCTATCTCCAGGATCCGGGCGGGTTTGACCGCCAGATAGTGCAGCGCCTTGAAGATGGGATCGCTGGCCAGCGACTTGCCGAGAATGGCGGTCTTGTTTCGCTCGTACCACTCATTCCCTTCTTGTGCCATGAAGACGTTCTTCTGTTGCATCTAGCGCTCCTCGGCAGCTTGGGAAACCAACGACCAGGCCAGCGGCGTGCCGGCCTGAATATCCTGGCTGGCGCAGCGGCCCAGCAGGGAGGGAAGGTGGACTGGGGGCAACCCGTGAGCGGGTCGGATGGAGCGCAAATTACGGGGAGTGAACGCCTCTCCCGCCTTCATATCCTCACAGACGAACAACGAACGTGAAAACAGACGGTTCTGCTCGGCCTTGGGGTTGAGGCTGTAGCTGATCTCACCCAGCGCGGCCTCCACTTGCCTTACGCCCGCCACCATCTGGCCAAATTCTGCTGGGGTCATGGAGAAAGAGGCATCCGGGCCACCCAATGCGCGATCCAGGATGAAGTGTTTCTCTATCACCTCGGCACCCAGGGCGGCGGCCGCCATGGCCACGGCCTGCCCCAGGGTATGGTCCGACAATCCCACCTTGACGCCAAATGTCAGCCGCATATTGGGGATGGTGAGCAGGTTGGCTTCTTCCACCGGGGCGGGATAGGAAGAGGTGCACTTGAGCAGGGTGATGTCCTGATTGCCCATGCGGCGGCAGGCCTGCACGGCCGCATCGATATCGGCAAGGGTCGCGATGCCGGTCGAGATGATCATCGGCTTGCCCTTGCTGGCCGCGTATTCGATCAGCGGAATGTCGGTGATCTCGAACGAGGCGATCTTGTAGAGGGGGACATCGAGGGTTTCCAGGAAATCGACGGCGGTGAAGTCAAAGGGGGTCGAGAAGAAGACAAGCCCTGCTTTCTTTGCTTCGGCCTGGATGGCGGCATGCCATTCCCAGGGGGTATAGGCCTCTTGATAGAGCTTGTATAGCGTGGTGCCATCCCAGATAGTGCCCTGATTAATCTGGAAATATTCATTGTCGCAATCCAGGGTGATGGTATCGGCGGTGTAGGTCTGGATCTTGATGGCATCGGCACCGCACTCCTTGGCGGCGCGCACCGTCGCCAGGGCCTTGTCCAGTGAGTGGCCATGGTTGGCCGAGAGTTCGGCGATGATGAAGCATCGCTTCGGATTGATGGCTTGAGCCCTGCTTGGGTTCATGGATGTCTCCACTCCTGTTCGGTGATCCCCATGAGCAAGAGATCGACATAATGTGTGGTATGGGGTCGGTAGACCGCTTCCCGCCAGGCGCCTTCCTGACAAAAACCGGCCCTCAAATAGGCCTGAATGGCTCTTTCATTGTCCGCCGCGACCTCCAGCTTGAGCGTGTGCAAGCGTGCGACCTCGAACGCCAGCTGGTTGATGGCGGCCAGCAGACGCATCCCCAGCCCCTTGTCGGTGCGCCAGGGGTTGCGATAGATCCCAAGCCAGGCCAGTCGATTGTGCCAGTCCAATCGGTGCAGGGCGACCACCCCGAGGATCCCTTGCGCGTCCTGGCAGAGGTAGTTGAGATTGCGGCTTTCATCTTGCTGGCGCGCCATGAAGGCGCGATGGGCCTCTAGGCCGATATCGCCCCCCGTGTTCATCCAGCGCGCGATTTCCGGATGGTTTCGCATCTGCCAGACCGCCACTATCTGCGGCTCGTCCAGCATGGCGAAGGGGATGAGCTCCAGCCCTGCGAGGCTGAAGTGCCGTTGCAGGTCTATGTCTGGTTGAGCCATGAGAGTGCCTCCAGGGTTCCATTTCCTGCCATCAGCGTCTGCAGCCTGAGGGTCCGTCTGGCGCGCTCATCTGCTGGCGCTAGTTTGGACAGGCCCTGTTCCAGTCGGGCGAATAGTGCTGGTTCGTGCCACCAACCCGCCGAGAGAAAAGCGTCACTGCTGCACCAGCCGGCCAGCTGGCTTGCCTGGTTGTCGGCGACCCCGATCAGGATGCCCGGCAGGCCGCAGCGCGCCAGCTCATAGGTGACTTGTCCGGCACTGCTGATGGCCATGTCGCAGCGAGACATGAGGCCGGCCATCTGCTCGGCGTCGAGGCGGTGATGTTGGCTGCACCCCTCAAGGCGCGGGTCGGGCTCCCGGGTGACGACCTCCAGTTCAGTTTCGGGTCTATGCCGGTGCAACCAGGCCACCAAGCCTGGGGTCAGGTCACGCACATCTGTGCCTCCCATGATGATCAGGATGCGCTCTATGCGGGCGGCGACCCGGGTGCGGGCGGGCAGAGACCAGAAGGGGGGGCGCAGGGGCTGCCAACTCGGCCCCCATTGCCAGCTGGCGGCGCCCGACTGGTGGCTGGGCGTGCCGGGGCTGGCATGGATCACCA
>RCUR01001032.1_pt1 | contig 9986 bp, 8 predicted proteins | sample 2166151 | NCBI WGS metagenome assembly RCUR01 (sample SAMN09932785, study PRJNA488358) | compost metagenome | isolation source: compost soil in an enriched community | place: Germany: Experimental Botanical Garden
AAATCGAATTATGGCTTTCTTTTATTGTTTTACCAATATTTCTTAATTGGTTGCTTTTATGGTGGAATTAAGCCTTGTTTAAAAGTAAAAGGTTAGTGAGCTAGTTAAGCTGACTTTCTTCGGAAAAAGGCTATCCTATTCAATTGTGATGACCTCAATGTCCTTGTGGAATACTGGAATTAGTAGTTGTTTTACTTTATTCTCAAAAAAAATCCCCAATTACAAAAGTAATTGAGGATTGAATTATTAATTAACAGGGATTGAAATATTATTCGTTGACAATAACCCATTCTCCAGTGGATAATAGACTTTCTGCTTTTTTATATTTCATACTTTCTGTTTTTCCTGTAGCAACCTGTTTGATAGTAATTGTATCATTACGGTTGATTTTAGGCATATCTCTCACGATGGTTTCAGTCACATGACGTTGTTGTGTTTCACCAGCTTCGCGGTTTATGCTTTCGCTATTTGGAATTTCGTCTTTACTTAATTTGTAATCTTCTTTTTGACGAACTTCTTTTGCTTCTTCAATTTTTGGTGTATTTTGAACTGGTAAATCACCTTTGAATAAGAATGAAATCACTTCTTTATTTACATCGTCAAGCATAGCTCTAAACAAATTGAAAGCTTCCAGTTTATAGATAAGCAATGGATCTTTTTGTTCGTGTACGGCCAATTGAACAGATTGTTTCAATTCGTCCATTTTACGTAAATGTTTCTTCCAAGCCTCATCTACAATAGATAAAGTGATGTTTTTCTCAAAATCAGCAATCAATTGGGCACCTTCGGTCTCGTATGCTTTTTTCAAATCGGTAACCACATTCAAGGTTTTGATTCCGTCTGTAAATGGAACTACAATACGCTCAAATTGATTGTTTTTTTCTTCGTAAACTCCTTTTATAATAGGGAAGGCTTCTCTGGCACTTCTTTCTGTTTTTTCAGTGTAAAATTGTAGCGTTGCTTTGTAGATTTTACCAGTTAATTCCATTTCTGATAATTTCATAAACTCACTTTCCGAAACTGGGGAAGTGATTGAGAAATAACGAATCAATTCGAATTCGAAATTTTTGAAATTATTAGATACTTTATTTTCACTGACAATCAATTCGCAAGTATCGTAAAGCATATTGGCAATATCCAATTTTAAACGCTCACCAAACAAGGCATGACGACGACGTTTGTAAACTACTTCACGTTGTGCATTCATAACATCGTCATATTCTAATAAACGCTTACGAACACCGAAATTGTTTTCTTCTACTTTTTTCTGTGCACGCTCGATAGATTTGGTCATCATTGAATGTTGAATCACTTCACCTTCCTGCAATCCCATTCTGTCCATTACTTTAGCAACTCTTTCAGAACCAAATAAACGCATTAGGTTGTCTTCAAGTGAAACATAAAATTGAGAACTTCCCGGATCTCCCTGACGACCGGCACGACCTCTTAACTGACGGTCTACACGACGGGAATCATGACGTTCTGTACCTACAATGGCTAAACCACCGGCTGCTTTTACTTCGGCAGATAATTTAATATCCGTTCCACGTCCGGCCATGTTTGTTGCAATAGTAACTACTCCAGGTTTTCCTGCTTCTTCAACAATTTGCGCTTCTTGTTTGTGCATTTTTGCATTCAATACATTATGCGCTACGCCTCTCATTTTTAGCATTCGGCTTAATAATTCCGAAATCTCTACAGATGTGGTACCAATAAGAACTGGTCTTCCGGCTTGTGATAATTGCGTTACATCTTCAATAACTGCGTTGAATTTCTCACGAGTCGTTTTATAGATGAAATCTTCTTTGTCTTTTCTCGCCATTGGTCTGTTAGTAGGGATTTCTACCACATCCAATTTGTAGATTTGCCATAACTCACCAGCTTCAGTAACAGCTGTTCCAGTCATTCCTCCCAGTTTGTTGTACATTCTGAAATAGTTCTGTAACGTTACTGTAGCAAATGTTTGTGTCGCAGCTTCAATTTTTACATTTTCTTTTGCTTCGATAGCTTGGTGTAATCCATCAGAATAACGACGACCGTCCATGATACGACCTGTTTGTTCGTCTACAATCATGATTTTATTGTCCATGATAACATATTCTACATCTTTTTCAAAAAGAGTATAGGCTTTCAAAAGCTGTGTCAAAGTGTGAATACGCTCACTTTTTACACCGAAATCTTGGAATAATTTTTCTTTCTCTTCTGCTTCTGCGTCTTTATCGAGTTTTTTCTTTTCGATAGCGGCAATTTCAGTTCCAATGTCCGGAAGTACAAAAAAGTTATTATCCGCTGAATCTGATGACAAGAATTTAATTCCGTTGTCAGTCAATTCAACCTGATTGTTTTTTTCTTCAATTACAAAATACAAAGCTTCATCAACTTTATGCATGTCACGTTTGTTGTCTTGCATGTATTGATTTTCAGTTTTTTGAAGCAATTGTTTAATTCCTTCTTCACTTAAAAACTTAATCAAAGCTTTGTTTTTAGGTAGGGATCTATACGCTCTTAATAGGTTGAATCCACCGTCTTTTGTGTTTCCTTCCTTGATTAGTCTTTTTGCTTCCGCCAAAAAACCGTTAGCCAATTGTCTTTGTAAACCAACAAGGTTTTCGATTTTAGGTTTTAGTTCATTGAACTCATGACGGTCTCCTTGCGGAACCGGACCTGAAATAATAAGTGGTGTTCTTGCGTCATCAATCAATACAGAATCGACCTCATCGACAATCGCATAATTGTGTTTTCTCTGAACTAAATCATCCGGAGAATGTGCCATGTTATCTCTTAAATAGTCAAAACCAAATTCATTATTGGTTCCATAAGTGATATCAGCATCATATGCTTTTTTTCTGCCTTCAGTACTTGGTTGGTAATTGTCGATACATTCAACTGTTAATCCATGAAATTCAAATAAAGGAGCTTTCCAGGTGCTGTCACGTTTCGCCAAGTAATCATTCACGGTAACTAGATGCACACCATTTCCGGTTAAAGCGTTCAAGTAAAGTGGTAGGGTTGCTACTAATGTTTTTCCTTCACCCGTTTGCATTTCGGCAATCTTTCCTTCGTGTAAAACCATTCCGCCAATTAATTGTACGTCATAGTGAATCATGTCCCAGGTAATTTGCTTACCTGCTGCATTCCATGAATTGGCCCATATAGCATTGTCGCCGTCCAAAGTGATATAGTCTTTAGTAGCGGATAATTCTCTGTCTTTAGGTGTAGCAGTTACAACTAATTGGGTGTTTTCTTTAAATCTTCTGGCTGTTTCTTTTACAACAGCAAAAGCTTCAGGAAGAATTTCCAGCAATGTTTTTTCAGAAATGTCATAAGCTTCCTTTTCTAAAGCATCGATAGCGATATAAATATCCTCACGTTTATCTATATCTTCAATAGTTTCCACTTCTTTTTGGAGTGTGGCTATTTTCGCGTCCTTTTCAGCGCGGTCCTGTTTTATTTTTTCTTTAAAAAAGACTGTTTTAGCTCTAAGTTCATCATTGGATAATGCCATTAAAGGACTCTCAAAAGTCTTAATTTTATTTAAATACGGTTGTAAAGCCTTGACATCATTTTGTGACTTGTCACCCACAAAGACTTTAATAATGCTGTTTATGAAACTCATGATTTATTGGTATTACTATTTTTTGTAAATGTTGTAAATTTAAACAAAAAAAAAGCCTCTTTTGAGACTTTTTCCTTGGGTTATTTTTTAATATTCATCCTCGTTCCAAAGATAATCTTCGTCTGTAGGATAATCTGGCCAAATTTCTTCCATTGATTCATATATCTCGCCTTCATCTTCTATTGATTGAAGGTTTTCTACCACCTCTAATGGAGCTCCTGCTCTAATAGCGTAGTCAATAAGTTCGTCTTTGTTAGCAGGCCATGGTGCATCACTAAGATAGGATGCTAATTCTAATGTCCAATACATGTTTTGTCGATTTAGTTTGTGCAAAAATAATTTTTTTACTGAAAAAGACAAGTAAAAATCGATTTATTTTGATAAAAAGTTAAGAACGTCTTTTTTATAGCTGATTTCTGATGTTTGATTAACAATTTTTAATTTTAAAATAAAGGATATTTAAATCTTTTAATTTAATTTTTTTCGTCTGTTAAATAGGAATCTTTAGGTCTTTAAAAAATCGGATATCAAATTGTTAATCTGAAATCAAAAATCTTATTTCCTTGGAATCCATTGAACTTCCTCAGCGTGAAATCAAAATTCTTATTTCCTTGGAATCCATTGAACTTCCTCAGCGTTTAAATCGTGTGACAACTTTCGTGCCAACACAAACAGGTAGTCAGAAAGTCGGTTTAAGTACCGGATTGCTATTTCAGCGACAGGCTCATTATGGCTTAAATGTACCGCTAAACGTTCGGCACGACGGCAAACGCAGCGTGCAATATGACAATATGACACAGTAGTGTGTCCGCCAGGAAGAACAAAATGCGTCATGGGTGGTAACGCTTCTTCCATACTGTCAATTTCGTTTTCGAGCAATTCGATATCAGACTCGACGATTCCAAGTTTCTTTAAACGGAGTTCACCATTTTTCAGGACTTCTTTCTCTGGTGGAGTGGCAAGAATGGCTCCAACCGTAAACAAACGATCTTGAATTTCAATTAGGATTTTTTTGTAGTGGCCATCCATTTCCTGATCGCGAATCAGACCAATATGTGAATTCAGTTCGTCTACTGTTCCATAACTTTCGATACGGGCATGATCTTTCGGAACTCTGGTTCCGCCAAAAAGTGCTGTGACTCCCTTATCTCCTGTTTTTGTATATACTTTCATTTTTTGTTTTTATTCGGTCATTTGTGTATTTGCCTAATCGATTAAACAATAACCGAATAAACAAATGATCTATTTTGTAGTATCGCTTTCTATCAATCCGTCACGCAAACGAATAATTCTGTGTGCGTAAGCGGCAATTTCTTCCTCGTGTGTTACCAGAATAACGGTATTCCCATTGGCATGGATATCGCCAAAAAGTTTCATGATTTCAAGCGATGTTTTACTGTCTAAATTTCCGGTAGGCTCATCGGCAAGAATGATGGACGGCTTGTTTACCAAAGCTCTGGCAACTGCCACACGTTGACGTTGTCCTCCTGAAAGTTGGTTGGGCTGGTGATCCATTCTGTCAGCAAGATTTACTTGTGCTAATACTTGCTTGGCACGTTTGTATCGATCGGCCTTAGAATAACCTGCATAAATCATGGGTAAAGCAACATTGTCTAAAGCGGTTGTTCTGGGCAAAAGATTAAAAGTCTGGAAAACGAAGCCAATTTCTTTATTACGGATTTCAGCTAATTCATCATCTTTCATCTGACTGACATCTTTTCCGTTCAAAATATAAGTTCCGGAAGTGGGTGTGTCCAAACATCCTAAAAGGTTCATCAAAGTAGATTTTCCAGATCCGGAAGGTCCCATTAGCGCAACATATTCGCCTTTATTTATTTCTAAGTCAATGCCTTTTAGTACATAAACGATTTCGTTTCCGAGAACAAAATCTCTTTTGATATTGGTTATTTTAATAAGCGGTTTTGCCATCGGGATGTGGGATTGTTGAATTACAATTTTCGATTTTAAAAGTACAAAAGACTTTTGAATTAAGACATAAGTAGTCTTAAATACATTTTTGTTACAAAAATGTTGTCTGTAAAGCAGGTCTTATTTTTTGTAATTCTCGCTAAGAGGAATTTGTTTTTCAAAGCGTTTATGAAAGAGGTAAATTATGATATTTTGTAAATTTCTGTAATGTCCTTTAATATCCTTAATTTTAAAATAAATTTATAAGATTCAGATACCATTTGTTTTTGTTTCAGAATAAACAGAAATGGTTTCATAATTTTTGGATTTGTATTGAATGTCAGGTGTTTGGATTTATATTTACTTGATTAATAATTAAAAATCAAAAATTATGAAAAGCACAAAATTATTTTTAGCAATAGCGTTAGTCGCTTTAGGATTCGCATCTTGTAAGGACGCAAAAGAAACAGAAGCTCAAAAAGTCGTTGATACTTATATTACGTATGTTGATTCATTAGGGACTGTCGCGTCACAAGATGCAAAGGATAACTGGCAAGGAATTGAAGCGACATATCAGTTAAGAAGCGGGGAGGCTAAGGCTGCTTTGGTAAACATGAAAGATAAGGCAGATGCACAAGAACGTCTTGATGCTGCCACTGCTAAATATGAGGCTTTAAAAGCTAAATACGAAGCTGAAATAGATGCTCAAAATCAAGCGGCTGCCGCTGCAAATCCGAAACAACAATTGCGTAATGCTTTGTTTGGCGAAGGTAAAATAGGTGACGATATGAATTTTAATTGGGTAAATGCTTCTAATATTCTTAGTGTGTACCAACAATTTGTTCAAACTGCCGAAAATAATAAGGATAGTTATTCCCGTGAAGATTGGGATGAAGTAAAATTGATGTATGAAGCGTTAGACAGCAGAAAAAATACAGTTGAAAATGAAGGGCTTACTTCTGATGATAACAGGAAAATTGCAGGTTTGAAATTAAAATTTGCACCAATGTTAAAATTGAATAGAATGGGTGCAAAATCAGAAGAAATGGCTAAGGCAAAAGAATAAATAATTATTAATTCAAGGAGAGATGACAGCAGTAATTGCTGTCATTTTTTTTTTTCTGTCATTTTTTTTTTTGACCCAAATTATAAAAAGTTTTTTGTTTCTATTTTTCCAAATAACACTAATTCAGCTGCTATTTAAGGAAGAGGTAAATTATGAAATTTTGTAAATTTCTGTAATGTCCTTTAATATCTCATCAAAGTCTATCTTGAGGTCAATTAATTTTCCGGTATGAATATCAAAAATCCAACCGTACACTTTTAAATTCCTTTCGATATTTGCTTTTTGAACTTCGGCAGTTTTGATGATATTGATGCATTGTTCCTGTACATTTAATTCCACCAGTCTTTTATATTTTTCCTCCTGATCTGTAATGGCGTCGAGTTTTTTTCTGTGGAGTCGGTACACATCGCGAATATTTCTTAACCAAGGATTTAATATTCCTAAATCGGATTGTTGCATGGCCGAGAGCACACCGCCACAACCATAATGCCCACAAACAACAATATGATTCACTTTTAAATGCATAACAGCATAATTGATCACCGACATGGAGTTCAAGTCGGTATTGGGAACCATATTAGCGATATTGCGATGCACAAAAACCTCTCCCGGTTGCAGCCCCATAAGTTCTTCGGCAGAAACGCGACTGTCAGAACAACCAACGTAAAGAAATTCCGGTGACTGGCCTGCTGATAGTTTATCAAAATAATTTTCGTCAGTTTGAAGTTGTTTGGCAATCCAATTTCTGTTATTCTTGAAAATCTGTTTGATATCCATATTGTTTTTTTTGTTTAAAAATATTAATCTATGTTCGAATTACAAAATGTTGTTTTTCCTGCTCTCTCCTAAAAAATACCAATCCCCATTGAAAAGTATCAATCGTGACTCTAACTTTTGGATGGTTTTTAATCACTTCCCAAGCTTCTTCCATTTCCGGAGACCAATGAATGTCATCAAATATCCAAACGCTGTCGTTGGTACTGGTGGGTAATAAAAGTTCAAAATAGTCTAGTGTCGCTTTTTTCGAATGGTGGCCATCGAAGTAAATAAGTTGGAAATCTAAAGCCGAAAGTTGCGAGTCGCTCAAGTAACTATTGAATTCTGTCACGACTGAATTGATATTGGTTAAACCAAATTGTCTCCATTGGTTTTGAGCAATTTTAGCCGTTTCCGGACAACCTTCGAGTGTGGTGATTTTTGCTTTTGTCCCGACACTTCGGGATCCAAGAGAAAGGGCAGAAGTGGCCAGTCCCAATGAAGTGCCAATTTCCAAAATAGATGAAGGCTGAAAATAATGCACAATTCTAAATAATAATTCCGCTCGTTTAGGGCTGATTCCTGCTGTTCTAGCAATCTTGGAGATTTCTCTTTTGTTGGATCTGATTCCAGCCGTTTTAGCAATCTTGGAGATTTCTCTTTTGTTGGATTTAAAAACTTTCGAACCCGCACCAAAATCAGTTACTTCAATCGAATTTTTATTTTCCAGAAGGGAGTTTCTGTACTCTTTTAAAATGGAATATTCCGGTTTTGATTTTTTATCATAAAAACATTTGGTAATCAAGCTAAACACAAAAGGCGAATGCACGGCGTGTTCGTTTTTAGAGTGCCAAAGGAATTGTAGGTACGATTTTATTTGGAATACCATAAAGAGTATTAGGCTTTTTTAAATAGGGCACGAAGATACTAAGATAATTGTCGAAAGTCAAAAAGCTTTACCTCGAAAGTCATAAAGTCAAATGCCGTAAAGTCAGCAAGGAAGACTTTCGACTTTGAAACGTTGCGATTTTAAAAAGACTATATTTGCACCCTTGGTATTTTTGCTAATGAAAATATCCATTTTTCACCATGATGATTGAAGAAATAGAACATAAAAGTACCATAAGCTCAGCAGAAATTGACCGATGCATCGCTATTTTAGCACAACTGAATGCCGATACCGACCAAATATTTGATATCCCAAAAGAACAACGAACCGCTTTAATCAAAGCTGCCGGTATGTTTTCGAGACCGGATCGGGAGGAGTTTGCGAAGAGAAAGAAAGACGGAAAAGCTGTGGCCAAGCGCAAACAGGAAAAGAAAGACAGAACCGCCCGTAAAGAAACTGGAATCCGTTCTGCGCGTGAAGCCAGTGTTTTTGTAGCACCAAAATTATTGGCTTTGAACGATCTTGCTCTCAAAGAACAATTAGAACTGGAGACGCCAAGAAACTGCTATGTCTGTAAAACGGAGTTTACCAAAATGCACCACTTTTACGATACCATGTGTACCGATTGTGGCGATTTTAATTATGCCAAACGTTTTCAAACTGCTGATGTAAAAGGACAAATCGCAGTGATCACCGGCTCACGTCTGAAAATTGGCTATCATATTAGCCTGATGCTTTTGCGTGGAGGAGCCACTGTTATTGCAACTACGCGTTTTCCGGTGGATTCTGCCTTGCGTTTTGCTAAGGAAGACGATTTTATGGAATGGGGACATCGCTTGAAAATTCACGGATTAGATTTGCGACACATTCCCAGTGTGGAGATTTTCTGCAATTTTATCGAGCAAAAGTACGGCCGTTTGGATATTCTGATTAATAATGCCGCACAAACGGTAAGACGCCCAGCCGGATTTTATACCCATTTAATGGAAAACGAAGACCGTCCTATCGCTAGTTTACCACAACAGGCGCAGGAATTATTACTGGATCATACCAATTGTCTCGAAGAATTAAAAGTGTTGACCACCGGAGCCTCTTCGAATCAAAATATGCCGGTGACTTGGCACGGACCGGAACCGGGAATTGGTTTGCGGGCTTCCGCCAAATTATCTCAGATTCCGTATTCGTTTGATAATGCACTCGTGGCCAATGAAGTTTTTCCGGAAGGAGAACTCGATGCCGACTTGCAACAAGTAGATTTACGAAAAACCAACAGTTGGCGTTTGAAATTAGGTCAGATAGAAACTACCGAAATGATTGAAGTGCAGTTGGTGAATTCCGTAGCGCCTTTTGTGTTGTGTAACCGCCTTTCGGAAGTGATGAAGAAAGATAAGACGGGTAAAAAACACATCATCAATGTTTCGGCTATGGAAGGGAAGTTTTACCGCGATTTCAAGGAAGACCGCCATCCGCATACCAATATGGCGAAAGCCGCTTTGAACATGTTAACGCACACTGCCGCAGGAACGTTGGCCAAAGACGGAATTTTTATGAATGCGGTTGACACAGGTTGGGTAACCGACGAAGATCCCGCCGAATTAGCCAAAAGAAAACAGGAAGAAGAAGATTTTCAGCCACCATTAGATATTGTAGATGGTGCGGCACGGGTGATGGATCCGTTGTTTGATGGAATCAATACCGGAAAACACTGGTGCGGGAAGTTTTTGAAAGATTACCATCCGATTGCTTGGTAA
>RCUR01001033.1_pt1 | contig 9979 bp, 12 predicted proteins | sample 2166151 | NCBI WGS metagenome assembly RCUR01 (sample SAMN09932785, study PRJNA488358) | compost metagenome | isolation source: compost soil in an enriched community | place: Germany: Experimental Botanical Garden
CTTGGCCATATCGGTGTCCTTTGGGTGATTCAATGGACGTCGGGTTTGCCGCTCACCGGTTCCTCGCAAAGTCGTCGGTGAGCGCAAATGACACTAAAGAGCCTAAATGACACTTTGTGTCATTGGCAAGGACAAATCGTTGCCTCCTTGATGGATTAATCGCTCCACATGTCTATCCGTTTGAAATTATTGAGAAAAAAACTCGGCGTTACACTGGAGGCCCTGGCCGAAAAATCCGGCATGACCAAGAGCTATCTGTCGAAAGTCGAGCGCGGGCTCAACACTCCGTCCATTGCGGCGGCGCTGAAACTGGCCAAGGCGCTGAACGTCAAGGTCGAGGAGTTGTTCTCCGAGGACGCGATCAGCCTCGACAGCTACAGCCTGGTGCGCGCCCATGAGCGACAGTCACTGGCGGCCAATGACCAGGCGCCGGGTTACGCGGTACTGGCTCATCAGGTCAGTGAACGCAGCCTGTTGCCTTTCATCATCTACCCGCCCAAGGAGTTCAGCGACAAGACCTTCAAGGAGCACCTGGGGGAGGAGTTCCTGTTTGTCCATGAGGGCCAGGTCGAAGTCGACTTCATGAACGAGCGGGTGATCCTGGATCGGGGGGATGCGCTGCACTTCAACGCGCAAAAGCCTCACCGCCTGCGTTCGGTGGGCGAGGTGCAGGCGCAGTTGCTGGTGGTGGTGCACAGCAGCGAGGAGTGATCGGGTTATGCCGCGCCTGACTTGAGCGCGCGCCACAGTGACAGTGTCAGACCTCGACCGGCACCGTCAGCACCGGGTTACCCAGGGCGTGCGACTTCGAATCGAAAAACCGCAGCTCAACCCCCGTCCCCTCAAACACCTTTGCGTAATGTCGCTTCTGGCTCTGGATAAAGGCCGCGCTGCGTGGATAGATCGAGATCGCCACGGTGTTCGGCCTGGCCTGGCGCAGGGCGTGAATGAGGTGCGCGTCCTGCTTGCCGAGGCTGTGACCGAAGATGCACAACCCATTGTGCTGATGCAGCAACTGGTCGTAGCAGAACGACAGGTAATCCGAACTGCGGATGGTCTTGAGCTTGTCCTCGCTGCTGCCTTCGCTGACGAACAGCGGCACGTCGTCCAAGGTCTTGATCGTGTTATTGATCGCAAAGCTGCCCAGCAGTGTGCCCTCGGTGGAGGTCAGTTTGCGCGCGGTGCCGTCCTGATTGCGCACCAGATGCAGGCCGCCGTGCAGGTACAGCAGGCGGGTCTTGTCGGTGGTGCTGGCGCTCAGGTCGAAGCTCGGCCCAGTGCCATGAAACAGGTCGCTGATGCCGTCGGGCTGGTGCTGGATCGCCCAGTAGTTGAGCAGGTCATAGTTGGTGGTGAACACTGTCGGGTAGCGACTCAGCTCCTGACTGATCATCGCCAGGCTTGAGGCCTGCACCAGGCGCCAGGGAATGTGCACCGCATGCACGGTGTTGATCAGCGCTTCCTTGATCGCGTAGTAACGATTACGCGGTGCCGCGGAGCTGACGGCCAGGGCCTTGTTGACCCGGCTGGTGGTTTTCAGTGCGCCCAGCACTTGTTCGAAACTGCGGGTCTGCATCGCCTCGAACACGCTCAGCTCGGACGGGCTCAACGGCTTTTCCTCCACCGTGCGGGCGTTTTCGAACAGCGAGTCGTAACCGAAGTCATCCCACACCGCGCGACTGGCACCGTTGCCCACCAACAGGGCACTGAACGGGGTGGTTGCACGCAACGCCTTCCAGTCTTCTAGGTGGGCATCAACATCCTGGAACTCGGTCATCGCGTCGGTCTTCTCAAGCGGGTGGGGGCAGGGCGCAGACTTTATCACGACCGGGTGTTGAGCCAGATCAAGATGCGCGGTGAGCGATGGGTCGATCCTTGGGGTATCTGCCGAATCAGGAGTGACGGTTCGGTCTATCGAGGAGGAATCGCCGTGACCAGCACATTTTTCATTCCCGCCGTGAACATCATGGGCACCGGTTGCCTCGACGAAGCCATGATTGCCATCGGCAACTACGGGTTTCGCAAGGCCCTGATCGTGACCGACACAGGCCTGGCCGAAGCGGGCGTGGCCAGCCTGATCGCCGAAAAGCTGGCGATGCAGGACATTGATTCTGTGGTGTTCGACGGCGCCAAGGCCAACCCGAGCATCGCCAATGTGGAGAGCGGCCTGGAACTGCTGCAGCGCAGCGAATGCGATTTCGTGGTGTCCCTGGGCGGCGGCTCGCCCCACGACTGCGCCAAGGGCATCGCCCTGTGCGCCACCAATGGCGGCAAGATCGCCGACTACGAAGGTGTCGACCGGTCCGCCAAGCCACAGCTGCCGTTGATTGCCATTAACACCACCGCCGGCACCGCCAGTGAAATGACCCGCTTCTGCATCATCACCGACGAATCACGCCACGTGAAAATGGCCATCGTCGACCGCAATGTCACGCCACTGTTGTCGGTCAACGATCCGGCCCTGATGGCCGCCATGCCCAAGGGCCTGACCGCCGCCACCGGCATGGACGCCTTGACCCACGCCATCGAAGCCTATGTCTCCACCGCCGCCAATCCGATCACCGATGCCTGTGCGCTGAAAGCCATCGAGCTGATCAGTCGCAATTTACGCCTGGCAGTGCGCGACGGCAGCGACATGATCGCCCGGGAGAACATGGCTTACGCGCAGTTCCTCGCGGGCATGGCGTTCAACAACGCGTCCCTGGGGTTTGTCCATGCAATGGCCCACCAGTTGGGCGGCCTTTACGACTTGCCCCATGGCGTGTGCAACGCGGTGCTGTTGCCTCACGTGCAAAGCTTCAACGCCGCGATCTGTGCTGAACGCCTGGCGGTGGTGGCCCATGCGCTGGGTGTCGAGACCCGTGGTCTCAACCCGCAGGAGGGTGCTGAGGCGGCTATCGCAGCGATCCGTGAATTGTCCCGGGACGTGGAGATTCCAGCCGGTTTGCGCGACCTTGGGGCCAAGCTGCAAGACGTCCCGCTCCTCGCGGCCAATGCGCTGAAAGATGCCTGTGGCCTGACCAATCCACGGGCGGCGGATCAGCGGCAGATCGAAGAGATTTTCCGCAACGCGTTCTGACGGTTCAGCCCATGGCTGTCACCGCCAGGGCCACGCTCATCAGCGTCAGTGGCCAGGCTGGCGCCCGTAGCGGCTTACGCCGGAACCGTGGAGCAGGGGGCTGAATCACGGGTCCGGCAGCAGGGCTCTGGCGGGGCTGGTGCTGCATTGAATCAACACCACCCCGGCAATCAGCATGGTCGCGCCGAGCAGCTTCGGCAGGGTCAGATGCCGCTCCACCAGCCCGAACAACCCGAAGTGATCCAGCACCAGCGACGCCACCACCTGCCCGCTCAGCGCCAGGGCAATGAAGCCTGATGCCCCCAGTTTGGGAAGCAGCATCAAGGCCAGCGCAATGAAGCACACCCCGAAGGCACCGCCAGCCCACATCCACAGGGGCGCTTTGCTGATGAACCCCAGGGACGGTAGCGGCAAACGCAGGGCGATGATCACCGGCAACAACACCGCCATACTCACCAGCAATGACGCAAGGGTCGCCCACAAGGGATGGCCGAGGCCGCGACTGAGGTTGGCGTTGATCGCGCTTTGAAAGGGCACCACGGCACCGGCGATCACCGCGAGTAGCAACAGTCCGGCCCAATGCAGGGTACTCATGAGGTTTCTCCAACAGGTTTTGCTGGACTCTAAGGTATTCATCGCGCAGATTTAAATTCCAAATAGCTATCCAGAACATGCATCGGATGAATGATCTGCGCCGTATCGACTTGAACCTGCTGGTGATCCTCGACGCCTTGCTCAGCGAGCAGCACGTGACGCGCGCGGCCGAGCGTCTTCATCTCAGCCAGCCGGCGGTCAGCCACGCGCTGGCGCGGCTGCGTGACATGCTGGGTGATCCCTTGCTGGTGCGTGCCGGTGCCGGGCTGGTTGCCACCTCGCGTGCGCTGGAACTGGTCGCGCCACTGCGCGAAGCGCTGTCGCAGGTCCAGGCGTTGCTGGCGCCCAACGCTTTTGACCCCGCTTCAGCCAAACGCAGGTTCCGCCTGGCGATGTCCGACTACGGCGCGGCCCTTGTCCTGCCGGGGCTGATCCGTACCTTGCGCCGTGAGGCGCCGGGCATCGACCTGCAAATCAGCCACGCCAGCCGCGAAGGCATGCTCGAAGGCGTGCTCAACGGCGATATCGACCTGGCCGCCGGGGTGTTTCCCGAACTGCCCAACGAGTTGCGCTCGACGCCACTGTTCGAGGAACGGTTTGCCTGCCTGGTGGATCGCGACAGCTTGCCGGTCAGCGGCACGCTCGACCTGCCGACCTATCTCGCCCGGCCCCATGTCCTGCTGGAAATGCGTGGCAGCGGCACCCCGGAAATCGAGCGCGCGCTGACCACCCTTGGCGAGCGCCGCCACGTCACCGTCAGCCTGCCGCACTGGAGCGTGGCCCCGCAATTGATTCGCGCAACCGACCTGATCCTCACCGTCGCCGCCCGTGGCCTGCAGGGTATCGATCAGTCGCAATTGGTGATCCTGCCGCCCCCGTTTCACATCCCCCCATTTACCTTCGTGCTCGCCTGGCATGGCCGCCGGGGAGGTGATCCGGCGTTGAACTGGTTGAATCGACAGGTCGGGCAGGCGATAGTGCACGGCTGACTGTTTGATTCATACGTACACAAGGAACACGGAATGACCTTGAAATACCGCTGGCTGGGCTGCGTGGCCATGAGTGGCGCGCTGAGTGCAACCCAGGCCTATGCCGAATGTGAAAAACCGCTGTTGCCCGAGGGCGTGCCGGGCTACTCGGTGTGCAAGGACTGGCCGGCCTACGATGGCCAGACCATCACCGCGCTGTCGCAGATCGAGCCGGACCCCACCCTCAGCGATGCGCCGGATGGCATGGGCATGTACGACCTGAAACTGGCCGTGATGTCCAACGTCGACGGCAAACCGCTGGCCCGTTACGCCCAGGCGTCGGTGTACAGCTCCGATGCCGTGCGCTTCGATGGGCTGAGCATCGACACCGCGCGCTATAAACTCACCTCCGATCTGCGGGCATTCGGCGTGCGTGCCGGCTTCACCGGTTCATCGCGTGCCAATCCCTTCGAGCAAGCCATCCTGTCGCTGTATGTGCGCGAAGGCAACGTGTTGCGCCCGGTCCTTGAGCAGTTGGTGATTGAATCCGGCAACGGCGAGTGGGATACCAACTGCGCCGGCGAATTCAGTCACACCAAACGCACCCTGGACATGGCCAAAACCAGTAGCCATGGCTTTGCCGACCTGATCGTCAGGTCGGTGACCACCGACACGCAGAACCTGGTGGGGCGCGATGACTGTGAATACAAGGAAACGGTGGGCAAGACGGTGCTGACGACACTGCGCTATGACGGCCGGCAGTATGTGGTTCCCAAGGAGATGCAGGGGCTATGACACTGACCGTGACCTACCATGCTCCGGGCGGTAAGCGACGGGTATGGAACACGCGCAGTACTTGAAGCTTGCCTTGGCGAACACGATAAGGGATGAGATAGGGGCGGTCGGGTAGCACCCACTCTCGAGTGCCGGGCAGGCGGCCCTCACGGCCCATGGCCGGAAATCGGGAGAGCTGCTCGACACTGGCGAAGATGGCTTTGACGAAGTCGGTTGCCGCCTTCGGATTTTCCAAGGCAAGGTAAGTGGCTTCGTCATCAATATTTTTGAGTGCGGTTCTCAGCCACTCAACGCGCATTACCGGTCCACTTGCCGGTGAGGGCACTGACTTCTTCATCACTGGCAAAGTCTCCGGCATCAGCTTCTTTCAACGCGTGCTGGATTTCTTCGATTTGCCAGGTTTCTCGAGCCAGGTACTCACGTAGCGCATCGACGGCCAGGAAAGATTTACTCCGACCTGTCGCTTTGGCCAGGCTGGCGAGGGTGTCGGCGATTTCGTCTGGCAGGCGCAAAGACATGACGGACATGGCTGTCTCGATGTAGTGGTTTGTAATACAACATACTACATTGCAGTCAGGGGGGCGGAGCTAGTCCCGCTCGTCTGTTGCGCCCAGTGCTTTGATTCAAAATATCACTCCGAGGTACCCAGCATGCTCCACGGCCTCAACCACCTGACCCTGGCGGTCACTGACCTGGAATGCAGCGTGGCGTTTTATCATGGCCTGCTGCAGCTGCGCCTCGACGCCACCTGGGACCACGGTGCCTATCTGTCGTTGCCAGGGTTGTGGTTGTGCCTGTCGCTTGACCCCAGGCGTGAGCCTGGCGTCGCTGCCGATTACACCCATTACGCCTTCAGCCTGGGGGCCGACGATTTCCCGGTGTTCGTCGCGCGCTTGCGAACGGCCGCCGTGCCAGAGTGGCGAGACAACCGCAGCGAAGGCGCGTCGTTCTATTTCCTGGACCCCGACGGGCATCAGCTCGAAGCCCACGTCGGTGATCTGGCATCACGGCTTGAGGCCTGTCGCCAGCGGCCCTATGCCGGGATGAAATTCTTCACGCCGTAGCACCCGGCATCGGCCCGCTGGGTGAGGTATGACTTCAAGTCATGATCTTCTGAGTTTTTATGGTTACAGGCACCGCCTGGGCTTGTGTTAAAAAGCGCACTCCAGCACGCCGTTCAGGCCTGGATGGCCTTACAGGGAGTGTTAACCGATGACGTCTTCATTGTTGTTCGCCGTACTCGCCTCGGGTTTTATCTACGGCATCACGCCGGGGCCGGGTGTGCTCGCGGTTTTCGGGATTGGCGCTGCCCGAGGCCGGCGCGCGGGCGCGGGGTTTCTCTGTGGTCACTTGTTGGGCGATGTGGTCTGGTGCAGCACGGCGTTGATCGCCATTGTCGGTGCGCGGGAAATTGGCAGCAGCGCGTTTGACGTGCTCGGAGTGCTCAGCGGCCTGTACCTGTTCTGGCTGGGCGTGCGGGCGATCCGCAGCCGCCCCGGCAGCGGCGACACGGAGCAAGGACCGGCGCGCCAGCCGTTCTGGCACGGGATCATGTTCGGCCTGACCAATCCCAAGGCGTACCCGGTGGCCGTGGCGACTTTTACCGCATTGCTGTCCAGCCGCGCCGAGCTGCTGCACTGGTCGATGCTGCCGTGGCTGATTGCCCTGAGCTTCCTTGGCGGTATCGCGGCATACGCTATTCTGATCGGGATCGTGGGCGCTCGTCGGGTGCGCTCGCTGTATCAGCGTCATGAGCTGGCAATTACCCGGATTTGCGGGGTAATGTTCATCGGTTTCGCCATCAACGCCCTGCTGCACGCGGTGCCGGGCCTGCTGGCAAACAAGACTTGAGGCTGCACGCAAGGCTGCGTCAGTTGTAACAAGGCACCCGCGCTCAGGGATTGCCAGGTCCATGGACTGATACTCATAGCTGCATTTTTGGACAGTATCCATCCAACATGACCACCAGAAATTCCGCACCGCTGGCCAGTTACATCGATCTGCTGCTCGACGTCGTATGTGCCGTCGACAGCCAGGGACGCTTTGTCTTTGTCAGTGCTTCCTGCGAGCAAGTGTTCGGTTACACCCAGGATGAGCTGATCGGCCAGCAGATGATCGAGATGGTGCACCCGGCCGACCGTCAGCGGACCCTGGACGCTGCCCGGGAAATCATGCGTGGCCAACCGAACCCCAGCTTCGAAAACCGCTACCTGCGCAAGGACGGTCAGGTGGTCCATATCATGTGGTCGGCGCGCTGGTCCGAAGTCGATCAATTGCGCATCGCCGTGGCCCGCGACATCACCGAGCGCAAACTGGCCGAGTCCCGGCAGGCAGCCTTGTATGCGATCTCCGAAGCTGCCCACGCCGCCGAGGATCTGCTGGCGCTGTTCAAGCGAATTCACCAGCTGATCGGTGAGTGGTTGCCGGCGTTGAACTTCTCGGTGGCGCTCTATGACGAGCACTGCGAACAACTGAACTTTCCCTACCATGTCGACCATCACGAGTGCGATCCCGAGTTCAGTGTAACCGGGAGGCTGTGCGCCGAGGTGATCCGCTCCGGGCAACCGGTGCTGGTGACACCCGAGCAGCCATTCGCGGTGTCCGATGGTTCCGCTGTCGTCAGCGATCAGGACGCCCCGTGCTGGCTGGGGGTGCCCCTGAGCTCGCAAAAAGGCACCATTGGCGCCTTGGTCGTCAAAAGCATGCCCGGTGACGTGCACTACACCGAGCGCGACAAGGAGTTGCTGCAGTACGTGTGTGCCCAGGTCGCGGCGGCCATTGAGCGCAAGCAGTTGCACAGCCGTCTGCAATACATGGCCCAGCACGACCACCTGACCCGCTTGCCCAATCGCGAGTTGCTGCGCGAGCGCATGGCCTCGGCCTTGGGCAAAGCCAAGCGGGACCTGGGACGCATGGCGCTGCTGTACGTCGACCTGGATGATTTCAAGCAGGTCAACGACACCTACGGCCACGGCGTTGGCGACATGTTGCTGCAAGCGGTGGCCAATCGGCTGCAAGGCTGTGTACGAGAGTCTGACACCGTGGCGCGCATTGGCGGCGATGAATTCGTCGTGTTGCTCGACAGTGTCCAGGCCGCTGAAGATGCCGCGCGGGTGGCGATCAAGATCCGTCAAGTGCTTGCTCAACCCATGCGCCTGGACAGCCATAGCCTGAACATCCTGCCGAGCATTGGCGTGGCGCTGTACCCCGAGCACGGCACCGAAGAGAAGCAGCTGTTCAAGCATGCCGATGAAGCCATGTACGCCGCCAAACGCTTGAGTGAGCGTCTGGATCGCGCCTGATCGGGTTCAGGGAGCCGTTCGTCGCTGTCAGTGCCGATTGGCTAAACCTTTGCCTTGTTTTGCCTTCTGAAGACAAGTGGGGACACCCACTGCACTCATCTGTCTGTTCAAGGAGGGCGTGACCATGATCTCGGTGGCCAGCCGACTATCGATCATCTGTCTTGCCGTGCTACTGGGGCTTGGTGCCCGCAGCGCATTGGCCAAATCACCGGTCGATTTCATCAACGAGGCCTCGGCCCAGGGCATGGCGGATATTGAAGTCAGCCGTATGGCGCACCAGAAAACCGAGTCCAAGGCGATCAAGGATTACACCATTGTGGTGATCAACGACCGCACCACGGCCAACCAGCACCTGGCGAAAATCGCCAGGAAACTCGACCTGCCAGTGGCGCCACGAGAAGAAGTCATGAGCAAGGCCAAAACCCTGATACCGCACATCCAGGAAGGCGAGTCGTTCGATTCGGCCTACACCGCCAGCCAGGTGAAAACCACCGAGCACACCATCGAACACCTGCAGCAAGAAGCGAGCACCACCGACGTGCCGGAGATCAAGGCCTTCGTCGAAGAAACCTTGCCCAGGCTTGAGCATCATCTGCAAATGGCCAGGGCCTTGCGGGCGAGTCGTTAATCTGCTTGAGCGATGATTCAAGTCCTGCTGGTGTCTGTAGCTATAGGTAATCCTCATCGGTGATCTCATGCCTATGGCCAGGGCGTCTCTCACTTCGAATTTGTAGCAATTCTCTGCATCTGACCTCGACCTTTGTTCGGTTTCTTTCTTTGTGCCGGTTTGAGACTAGTATCAATGGCGATCACTTTGCCAGCATGTACAAACATGGATCTGAAACAGGTAAGAGGCCGCTCATGGAATTTATTGAAAAGCTTTCAAGTCTAGCCGCAAAAGTTCGCCTGCAAGGCGTATCCATTCAGACGGAGGAAGCCACCAAAAACGCCTTCGTCATGCCCTTCATCAGCACCGTCCTTGGTTATGACGTGTTTGATCCGTCCGAGGTGATCCCTGAGTTTATTTGCGATGTAGGAACGAAGAAGGGAGAAAAAATCGATTACGCGATCATGAAAGATGGAGATGTTCAGATCCTGATCGAGTGCAAAAAAATTGGTGAGCCTTTGCACATAAATCATGCATCGCAGCTGTTTCGTTATTTCCACGTCACCAGTGCCCGCATCTCGATCCTCACAAATGGTCAGGTCTACAAGTTTTTCACCGACCTGGATGCTCCCAA
>RCUR01001034.1_pt1 | contig 9976 bp, 8 predicted proteins | sample 2166151 | NCBI WGS metagenome assembly RCUR01 (sample SAMN09932785, study PRJNA488358) | compost metagenome | isolation source: compost soil in an enriched community | place: Germany: Experimental Botanical Garden
CCGACCTGCGGCAGCTGCTCCGGCATGTTCACCGCCAACTCGATGAACTGCCTGACCGAGGCCCTCGGCCTGGCGCTGCCGGGCAACGGCACCACCCTGGCCACCCACGCCGACCGCGAGCAGCTGTTCCTGCGTGCCGGCCGGCTGATCGTCGAGCTGTGCCAGCGCTACTACGGCGAGAACGACGAGTCGGTGCTGCCGCGCAACATCGCCAACCGCAAGGCGTTCGAGAACGCGATGACCCTCGACATCGCCATGGGCGGCTCGACCAACACCATCCTGCACCTGCTGGCCTCCGCCCAGGAAGGCGAGGTCGACTTCGACCTGCGCGCCATCGACGCCCTGTCGCGTCGCGTGCCGCAGCTGTGCAAGGTGGCGCCGAACATCCAGAAGTACCACATGGAAGACGTGCACCGCGCCGGCGGCATCTTCTCGATCCTCGGCGAACTGGCCCGGGGCGGCCTGCTGCACACCGACGTGCCGACCGTGCACAGCAAGACCATGGCCGACGCCATCGCCCAGTGGGACATCACCCAGACCCGCGACGAAGCCGTGCACACCTTCTTCAAGGCCGGTCCGGCCGGCATCCCCAGCCAGACCGCGTTCAGCCAGGCGACCCGCTGGCCGAGCCTGGACACCGACCGCTTCGAGGGCTGCATCCGCAGCGTCGAGAACGCCTACTCCCAGGAAGGCGGCCTGGCCGTGCTGTACGGCAACATCGCCCTCGACGGCTGCGTGGTGAAGACCGCCGGCGTCGACGAGTCGATCCACGTGTTCGAAGGTTCGGCGAAGATCTACGAGAGCCAGGACGCCGCGGTGAAGGGCATCCTCGCCGACGAGGTGAAGCCGGGCGACATCGTGATCATCCGCTACGAAGGCCCGAAGGGCGGCCCGGGCATGCAGGAAATGCTCTACCCGACCTCGTACCTGAAGTCCAAGGGCCTGGGCAAGCAGTGCGCCCTGCTCACCGACGGCCGCTTCTCCGGCGGCACCTCGGGCCTGTCGATCGGCCACGCCTCGCCGGAAGCCGCCGCGGGCGGCGCCATCGGCCTGGTCGAGGAAGGCGACAAGATCCTCATCGACATCCCCAACCGCAGCATCAACCTGCTGGTCGGCGATGACGAACTGAAGGCCCGCCGCCTGCACCAGGACCACAAGGGCTGGAAGCCGGCCGCGCCGCGCGCGCGCAAGGTCAGCACCGCGCTGAAGGCCTACGCCCTGCTCGCCACCAGCGCCGACAAGGGCGCGGTGCGTAACAAGGCACTGTTGGAAGACTGATCCCTTCCAAGGCCCACGACAGACGCCCCGCAATCGCGGGGCGTTTGCTTTCCGCAGGGTGGCTGGCCATCCCGTGGAAAACCCGCGCAGCGATTTTCCACCACGCGTTGCGCACCGACTGCGTCAGGGGAGAAAAGACCTGCGCTCGTTTTCTACCCTGCGACTATCCGGCGCCGCTCGTCCGACGGATTCGCCTTTGCGCGGTTTCGACCTTCACTTGTCTTCGGGGGATCATCCATAACCCGAGGGTACCGACATGATCATCCGCACCTTGGCTCTGCTGCTGGTGGTGCTCTGCGCACCGCCGGCCTGGAGTCAAACCCCGGCAGCTCCCGCCGCCGGCACCTCAGACGCCGCCCTGACCACCCGTCTGGCCCTGCGCGACCTGTGGGTCGAGCACATCTTCTGGGTCAGGAACTACGCGCTGGCCAACCAGAACGGCAAGGCCGCCCAGGCCGAGACCGCCGCCAAGGAGGTGGTGGCCAACGCCACGGCGATCGCCAACAGCCTGCAACCGCTGTACGGCCAGCCGGCCGCCGACCAGATGCTCAAGCTGCTGGCCGGCCACTGGGGGGCGATCAAGGACTACAGCGACGCCGGCGTGGCCAAGGACGCAGCCAAGCAGAAAGCCGCCATGGACACCCTGGTGAGCAACGCCAAGGCCATCGCTGCCTTCCTCGCCAAGGCCAACCCCTACCTGCCGGAAGACACCCTGGTGACCCTGCTCAGCGCCCACGGCGGGCACCACATCAGCCAGATCGACCAGTTCGCCAAGATGGATTACGCCGGCGAGGCGAAGACCTGGCACGCCATGCGCGAGCACATTCTCGGCGTTGCCGACGCGCTGGCCGGAGCGCTGGTCAAGCAGTTCCCCGAGAAGTTCTGAGTAGCCCGCGGGGCGCCTTGCGCGCCCCGCGGCGGCTTCAGGCGCGCACCCACAGCTCGTAGGCATGCGCCGGCGTTTCCGCCGCGGCCGCCTGCTCGTCGCGACTGAGCAGCTGCCAGTCGTCCTCGGCAAACGCGGGAAAGAAGGCATCGCCGTCCGGCTGCAGATGCACACGGGTCAGGTACAGGCGCTGCGCCAGCGGCAACCCTTGCGCGTACAGCTCGGCGCCGCCGATCAGCATCAGCTCGGCGACGCCCTGCGCGCGCGCCCACTCGTCGGCGCGGGCGATGGCCGCCGGCAGCGAGGCGAACACCTCGGCGCCGTCGAGCTGCAGGTCGGCCTGGCGGCTGACCACCAGGTTGAGGCGTCCCGGCAGCGGCCGGCCGAGCGAATCCCAGGTCTTGCGACCCATGATGATCGGCTTGCCGAGGGTCACGGCCTTGAAGTGCTTGAGATCCGCCGGCAGGTGCCAGGGCAGACGGTTGTCGATGCCGATCACGCGGTTGTCGGCGAGCGCGGCGATCAGGGCGAGGGGGAGTGTCGGTGTCTTCATGGCGGCGAGGATAGCAGGCGGTCGCGGCCGCTGACGATGCCGGCAGGCGGTCGAGCGGTTATCCTCTGCCCATCACCTCGCCGCCACGGAGGCCGCTTGCCCCTCAAGTCCATCCCCGAAGCCCTCTGGCTCGCCGAAACCCTGCGCCTCACCGAGGAGCGCAGCGGTCCGCTGGAAGACGCCGAGGCCTGTCGCCAGGCGCGTGCCGGCGGCGGCGATCTGCAGCGACGCATCCTCGCCCGCGCCACCCACCTGGCGCGCCGCGACGGCCTCGACCTGGCCCTGCAGCACTGGCGCCAGGGCGCCGGCCTCGGTCTGCTCCTGCTCGCCGTGCTGGCACTGGCCAGCGGCGCCGGATTGGCCTTCGCCGCGCTGGGCGACGGCGTGCGCCCGGTCAACCTGCTGTGGGCGCTGGGTAGCTTGCTCGGCCTGCACCTGCTGACCCTGCTTGGCTGGGCGCTGGGTTTCGCCTTCGGCGGCGAGGCCGGCAGCGCCCTCGGACGCCTGTGGCTGAGCCTGAGCGCCCGTCTGGCGCGCGACAGTCGCGGTGCCCAGCTCGGCCCGGCACTGGTCCTGCTGCTCGGCCGCCACGGGCTGAACCGCTGGGCGCTGGGCCTGCTCAGCCACGGTCTGTGGCTGCTCGCCCTGCTCGCCGCGCTGGCCCTGCTGCTGGCCCTGCTGGCCACCCGCCGCTACGGCTTCGTTTGGGAAACCACCCTGCTGCCGGCGGACAGCTTCGCCAGCCTGATCCACGGCCTCGGCGCCCTGCCGGCGCTGCTCGGATTCCCGCAGCCCGATCTCGACCTGCTGCGCGCCAGCGGCGAGGCGGTGGTGGGTGGCGAGACGGCGCGGCAGACCTGGGCTGGCTGGCTGCTCGGCGTGTTCGTGGTCTACGGCCTGCTGCCGCGCGCCCTGCTCGCCCTGCTGTGTTTCGTCCAGTGGCAACGCGGCCTGAACACCCTGCAGCTGGATCTCGAGCTGCCGAGCTACAGCCGCCTACGCGAGCGTCTACTGCCGTCCAGCGAGCGCCTGGGCGTCAGCGATGGGGCGCCGGCGCAGCTGTACCAGCCGCAGGCCGGGCACGTCGCTGCCGCCAGCCAGGGCGCCCTGCTGGTCGCGGTGGAGCTGGACGACCGTCGTCCCTGGCCGCCGGCGCTGCCGGCCGGGGTGATCGATGCCGGCATCCTCGACGACGGCGCCCAGCGCCGCCGCCTGCTCGAGCAACTCAGCCAGCAGCCGCCGGGACGCCTGCTGATCGCCTGCGACCCGCGGCGCTCGCCGGACCGCGGCACCCTGGCGCTGCTCGGCGAGCTGGCGCGCGCAGCCGCCGAGACGCGCGTCTGGCTGCTGCCGGCAAGCGCCGGCGAGACGCTGGACCCGGCACGCCTGGGCGACTGGCACGCCGCCCTCGACCAACTGCGGCTGCCCCGGGTCGACGAGGCTCCGCTGACCTGGCTGGAGAATGGCGATGACTGACGCCCGCCAAAGCACGCCACTGAAACTGGCGGTGGTCGGCCACACCAACGTCGGCAAGACCTCGCTGCTGCGCACCCTGACCCGCGACGTCGGCTTCGGCGAGGTGTCGCACCGCCCCAGCACCACCCGCCACGTCGAGGGCGCGCGCCTGTCGGTGGACGGCGAGGCACTGCTCGAGCTGTACGACACTCCCGGCCTCGAGGACGCCATCGCCCTGCGCGACTACCTCGACGCCCTCGAGCCGCCCGGTCAGCGCCTCGACGGCCCCGAGCGCATCCAGCGCCTGCTGGCCGGCAGCGAGGCGCGCGGGCGCTTCGAGCAGGAAGCCAAGGTGCTGCGCCAGCTGCTGGTCTCCGACGCCGGCCTGTACGTGATCGACGCCCGCGAGCCGGTGCTGGCCAAGTACCGCGACGAGCTGGCGGTGCTGGCCGACTGCGGCCGGCCGCTGCTGCCGGTGCTCAACTTCGTCGCCGCCCCCGGCCACCGCGAGGACGACTGGCGCGCGGCGCTGGCCCGCCTCGGCCTACACGCGCTGGTGCGCTTCGACAGCGTGGCGCCGCCCGAGGACGGCGAGCGGCGCCTGTACGAGAGCCTGGCCCTGCTGCTCGAGCCGGCACGCGAGCGCCTGCAGCGACTGATCGCCGACCACGAGGCGCAGCGCGCCGCACGCCGCCAGGCCGGTGCGCGGCTGATCGCCGAACTGCTGCTGGATGCCGCCGCCTGTCGGCGCCTGGTCGCCGCCGATGAGCAGAGCCTGGCCGCCGCCGTCGAGCGCCTGCGCGGTGACCTGCGCGCCCGCGAGCAGCGCTGCGTGGACGAGCTGCTGAGCCTGTACGCCTTCCGCGCCGACGATGCCGAAGCCGGCGAACTGCCGCTGCAGGGCGGGCGCTGGGGCAACGACCTGTTCCATCCGGAAACCCTCAAGCAGCTTGGCGTGAAGGTGGGTGGCGGCATGGCCGCCGGCGCCGCGGCCGGTGCGGGGATCGACCTGCTGGTCGGCGGCCTGACCCTGGGCGCCGCCGCCGCGCTGGGCGCCATCGCCGGTGGCGGCTGGCAGACCCTGCGCAACTACGGCGAGCGCCTCAAGGGCAAGCTGACCGGCCAGCGCGAGCTGTCGGTGGACGATGGCGTGCTGCGCCTGCTGGCCCTGCGCCAGCGTCAGCTGCTGGCGACGCTGGAGGCCCGCGGCCATGCCGCGCAGCAGCCCATCCAGCTGGCGACACCGCAGGATCAGGCCTGGCGCGAGGGGAAACTGCCGCCGGCCCTGCACAAGGCCCGCGCGCATCCCGAGTGGTCGCGCCTGAATGTCGGCGCCGAACTGCAGCAGGCCGAACGTCAGGCCGAGATCCGTCGTCTGGCGGTGGACCTGCAGGTGGTCACGGCGCCGGTGACGGCTCCACCAGCAAGCCCGCCCTGATCGCCTGCAGCGCGGCGCGGAAGTAGACCTGGCCCTCCGCCGACTCGGCGAAGGCCACGTATTCGCCCAGCTGGGCGTCGCCGAGTTCGCGGTAGACGTACAGCAGGGTGTTGTCCAGTTCGCTGCCGATCTGCTGCATCAGCCGCTCGCGCTGACTGCCCAGCAACTCCTGCGACGCGCCGTTGCCCAGCAGCATGCCGGGCAACCCGGGGAGCATCTGGCTGAGGCTGTCGGCGGCCACCCCGGCCAGCGCCAGACTGACCTCGGCACCCGCCTCGCGGGCCGGCAGGGCGTTGCCCAGGCGCTGCGCCAGCGCCCGGCGCGCCGCGGAGGCGTTCACCTGCGGCAGGCCGTCGGCGTGGCGGTTAAGCTCGGTCGGCGAGGTGGCGCGCACCTCGCTGTGGATCACCGCGCGGCCCAGCGGGCTGTCGAAGAAGCGGATCGCCGCCAGCGGATCGGGCAGGTTGCGGCGCAGGCTGTCGAGGGCGCGCTGATCCATCGCCTGCGGAGCGAAGCGGCGATTGCTGTTGTCGACCAGCGCCTGGTACACGCCCGGCGGCAGGCTGCCCTGGTAACGCTGCTGGGCAGCGACCAGAGCGGCACTGAAGTGCTCGCGCTGCTGCGGCCAGCCGGCCAGATCGTAGAGCAGGTCATGCTCGTCGGCCTGGCTGAACAGGCTGACAAGGCTCAAGGCAACGGCAATCAGGACGCGCATGGCAACTCCCGTGGAACAGGGGCGTATTGTCACGGTGGGGCATCCAGCTTGTCGAGGCGCTAGCGGCGCCCATGGCCGAACAATTGCATTGCACCGACGAACAGTGGTTTTGTCCGCTGCCGGCGGGATTGGTTCAGTCGGGCATTGCCTGGCCCCGGCTGCGCTCCCTAGAATGCTCCATGACCGAGCACAGCACCCACCACCCCCTCATCGAACGCATCCTCGACGACCTGGCCAGCCAGGGCTGGTCGCAGCAGGCACTTGCCCTGCCCGCGGAGCTGAGTCGCGCGCTGGCCGACGAATGCCGCCACCGCCACAGCGCCGGCGCCCTGGCCCCGGCCTCCGTCGGCCGGGGTGGCGGACAGGTGATCGACGAGGGCATTCGCGGCGACCACATCCAGTGGCTCAACGCCGGCGAGTCCGCCAGCATCGACAGCTACCTGGCCCTGCTCGACGAACTGCGCGAACGACTCAACCGCGAGCTGTTCCTCGGCCTGGAAGACTACGAGTGCCACTTCGCCCTCTACCCGCCGGGCAGCTTCTACCGCCGCCATCTGGATCGCTTCCGCGACGACGACCGGCGCACGGTGACCACGGTGTTCTACCTCAATGAAGACTGGCGCCCCGAGCACGGCGGGGCGCTGCGCATCGAGCTGGCCGACGGCCGCGAGCACGACGTGCTGCCCGCCGCCGGCACCCTGGTGGTGTTCATGTCGGGCGACTTCCCCCACGAGGTGCTGGCGGCCAGCCGCGAGCGCCTGTCGCTCACCGGCTGGTACCGCCGCCGCGGCAACGGGCCGCTGTAGCGGGCGGTCGACTGGAACCTTGCCTGCCTCCGGCTAGTCTGTACTGGACTTTCCCACGCACAAGGAACCTTGCGATGAAAACCCTGCTCGCCGCCTGCGGCCTGCTCGCCACCGTCACTCTGGCTACCCCGGCCCTGGCCGAAACCCCGCGCACCCCGGCCCCGGAAGGCGCCAGCGTGTACTTCATCGCGCCGGCCAACGGCGCCAGCGTCACCGGCCCGGTCAACGTGCGCTTCGGCCTCAAGGGCATGGGCGTGGCCCCGGCCGGCACCGATGTCCCGGCCACCGGCCATCACCACCTGCTGGTGGATGTCGCCGAACTGCCGGGCCTAGATGCGCCGCTACCCGCCACCGACAACATCCGCCACTTCGGCAAGGGCCAGACCGAGACGGAGCTGACCCTGCCACCGGGTCAGCACACCCTGCAGCTGCTGCTCGGCGACCAGAACCACGTCCCGCACCAGCCGCCGGTGCTGTCGGAGAAGATCACCATCACCGTCAAGTGAGGGGTTGAAACGAAGAAGGGAGGCCGAGGCCTCCCTTCTTCATCGCGGCAGAACGCTTAGAACAGCACGCGGCAACGGATGGTGCCGTTGACTTCCTGCAGCTTCTCCAGCGCCAGATCGGAGTATTCCTTGTCGACGTCGACCACCACGTAGCCGACCTTCTCGTTGGTCTGCAGGAACTGGCCGGCGATGTTGATGCCGTTCTCGGCGAGCACCTTGTTGATCTCGCTCATCACACCCGGGACGTTCTGGTGGATGTGCAGCAGGCGGTGCTTGCCCGGGTGCGACGGCAGGGCCACTTCCGGGAAGTTCACGGAGGACACCGAGGTGCCGTTGTCGCTGTACTTGACCAGCTTCTCGGCCACTTCCAGGCCGATGTTGGCCTGCGCCTCGGCGGTGGAGCCACCGATGTGCGGGGTGAGGATCACGCGATCCAGGCCACGCAGCGGGCTGACGAACTCCTCGTCGTTGGACTTGGGCTCGACCGGGAACACGTCGATGGCGGCGCCGATCAGGTGCTCGTCCTTGATCGCCTCGGCCAGGTGGTCCAGCTCGACCACGGTGCCGCGGGCGGCGTTGATCAGGATGCCGCCCTTCTTCATCGCGCGGATTTCCTTCTCGCCGATCATCCACTGGGTGGACGGCAGCTCCGGCACGTGCAGGGAGACGATGTCGCACATGCCCAGCAGCTCGTGCAGATTGCCGATCTGGGTGGCGTTGCCGATCGGCAGCTTGGTCACCACGTCGTAGAAGAACACCTGCATGCCGAGGGCCTCGGCCAGCACGGAAAGCTGGGTGCCGATGGAGCCGTAGCCGACGATGCCCAGGCGCTTGCCGCGGATCTCGAAGGAGTTGGCCGCGCTCTTGATCCAGCCACCACGGTGGCAGGAAGCGTTCTTCTCCGGGATGCCGCGCAGCAGCAGGATGGCCTCGGCCAGCACCAGTTCGGCCACCGAACGGGTGTTGGAGTACGGGGCGTTGAACACCGCGATGCCGCGCTCGCGGGCGGCGTTCAGGTTGACCTGGTTGGTGCCGATGCAGAAGCAGCCGACGGCGACCAGCTTCTTGGCGCAGTCGAAGACTTCCTCGGTCAGCTGGGTACGCGAACGGATGCCGATGAAGTGAGCGTCGGCGATCTTTTCCTTCAGCTCGTCACCCGACAGCGCGCCCTTCAGGTACTCGATGTTGGTGTAGCCAGCGGCCTTCAGGGTGTCCACGGCGTTCTGGTGGACACCTTCGAGAAGAAGGAACTTGATCTTGCTCTTGTCGAGAGAGGTCGTCTTGCTCATCTGCGTAAACCTGTTGTCCCGGGGAAATTGGCTGGGCGGTGGACAGCGCGGGCTGGCCGACCCGCGAGTCGGCGGCGGGCGCGATTGGCGGGGTGCATATGCTAACATAGCGCCCCCGCGAAGCGCCCATCCCCGAGCATGAAGCCTGCTCAGGGTGACCATGAACTGGCCGAGATTTCCGCAGATGACCCAAGCTGCCCTGATCGATGAACTGAAGACCCTGGTCGAACCCGGCAAGGTGCTCACCGATGCCTCTTCCCTGGACGCCTTCGGCAAGGACTGGACCAAGCAGTTCGAGCCCAATCCGCTGGCCATCGTCTTCCCGAAGTCCATCGAGGAAGTGCAGGCCATCGTGCGCTGGGCCAATGAGCGCCAGGTTGCCCTGGTACCCTCGGGCGGCCGTACCGGCCTGTCCGCCGCCGCCGTCGCCGCCCACGGCGAAGTGGTCGTGTCCTTCGACTACATGAACAAGATTCTCGACTTCAACGCCTTCGACCGCACTGCGCGCTGCCAGGCCGGCGTGATCACCGAGCAGCTGCAGAACTTCGCCGAGGAGCAGGGCCTCTACTACCCGGTGGACTTCGCCTCGGCAGGCTCCAGCCAGATCGGCGGCAACATCGGCACCAACGCCGGTGGCATCAAGGTGATCCGCTACGGCATGACCCGCAACTGGGTCGCCGGCCTCAAGGTGGTCACCGGCAAGGGCGAGATCCTCGAGCTGAACCGCGACTTGATCAAGAACGCCACCGGCTACGACCTGCGCCAGCTGTTCATCGGTGCCGAAGGCACCCTGGGCTTCGTGGTCGAGGCCACCATGCGCCTCGAGCGCGCGCCGAAGAACCTCACCGCCATGGTGCTCGGCGCGCCGGACCTGGACTCGATCATGCCGGTGCTGCACGCCTTCCAGGGCAAGCTCGACCTGACCGCCTTCGAGTTCTTCTCCGACAAGGCGCTGGCCAAGGTGCTGGCCCGCGGCGACGTGCCGGCGCCGTTCGAGACCGACTGCCCGTACTACGCGCTGCTCGAGTTCGAGGCCAGCAGCGAGGAAGT